>Ga0102851_10000145_pt1 | contig 30026 bp, 28 predicted proteins | sample Mud3Dept3metaG_FD_79558 | JGI IMG/M metagenome (GOLD analysis project Ga0102851, IMG submission 79558) | Freshwater wetland microbial communities from Ohio, USA, analyzing the effect of biotic and abiotic controls - Mud 3 Core 4 Depth 3... | ecosystem: Environmental > Aquatic > Freshwater >... | reverse complement strand
CCTTCTTGCCGAAGATGAACGCGATCTGGTCGCGGGCGAGGTCCATGTCGAGGCTGTAGAGGTTGCAGAGCATCCCCAGCACGAACATGTTCTTGCCCTTGCGAGGGTCGGAGACGAGCCTGCGGCACTCGTTCTCCATCGGCACCTCGTGGACGCGGTAGCCCTCGCCCAGCAGCCGATCGAGCGTCTCCCGGTACTGGAGGGCGATCTTCGGGTCGGCGCTCGCGCCCCACATGCTCTCGAGCAGGACGATGCAGCCGGGCTTGAGCTCGCCCGCGTTGACGCGCCCGAGGAGCACCTGCTCGTTGAACGCGACGGCGAGGTCGGCCTCGTCGCCGCCGTTGGTGATGCGCTTCGAGCCGATGCGGATGCGGTTGCCGCTCGCCCCGGCGATGCTCCGTGCCGGCGGCTGGATCTCCGCCGGGATGATCTCGACCGTCCACACGCCGTTGCCCATGCGGGCGGCGATCGAGCCGAAGGACTGGCCGCACTTCTGCGCGCCCTCGCCCGAGTCGCTCATGATCTCGATGACGGCCTCGCTGAGCGTGGCGACCTGCTTGGGCGTCGTCCGCACATCCATTGTTTCCACTGCAGCATTCATGCGGTTACCTCGGGCTGCGCACGCGCGCGTAGCCGTGCTCCGCGCGGTCGATGCCGAACAATGTGGACGCGGCACCGTCCGGTCGATCCTGGTAGACGAAATCGGTGTCGCGCAGGCCGAGGTAGGCCTTCATGCCGCGCGCGGCGCGCCGTCCCGCGCCCATGGCCTCGATCACCGTGGCGGCGCCGGTGACGATGTCACCACCCGCGTAAACGCCCGGGATCGAGGTCGCCAGGTTCTCGTCGGTGGCGATGTAGCCCCGCTTGTCGAGCTTGAGCCGCGAGGTCTGGCCGATGATCGGGTTGGCGTTGGTGCCGATCGCGTACACGACCATGTCGGCCTCGATCTCGAACTCGCTGCCCGGCTCGGGCACCGGCCGCCGGCGCCCGGACGCATCGGGCTCGCCGAGGGTCATGCGCACGCAGCGCACGGCGCGCACGCTCCTGTTGCCGTCCTCGAGGATCTCCACCGGGCTCACCAGCCAGTGGAAGACGATACCCTCCTCCTCGGCGTGGTGAATCTCCTCGACACGCGCCGGCGCCTCAGCGCGGCTGCGCCGGTAGAGGCAGCTGACCGAGTCTGCGCCGAGCCGCAGGCAGACCCGCAGCGCGTCCATCGCGGTATTGCCCGCGCCGATCACGGCCACGCGATTGCCCGGCTGCATCGGGGTGTCGTAGTTGGGGAACTCGCGCGCGTGCATGAGGTTGCAGCGCGTCAGCAGCTCGTTGGCCGAGAGCACGCCGTTCAGGTTCTCGCCCGGGATCCCCATGAAACTCGGGTAGCCCGCACCGGTGCCGATGAACACCGCGTGGAATCCCATCTCGTCGACCATCTGCTCGATCGTGAACAGGCGCCCGACCAGCGTGTTGCACTCGAAACGCACGCCGAGCTGCTTCAGCTTCTCGATTTCGGCGTCCACGATCGAGTTCGGCAGGCGGAAGTCGGGGATGCCGTACTTGAGCACGCCGCCCGGCTCGTGGAACGCCTCGTACACCGTGACCTCGCAGCCCGCCTTCGCCATGTCGGCGGCGCAGGCCATGCCGGCGGGTCCGGAGCCCACGATGCCGACGCGGAACCCGCTCGGCTCGATGTACGGGATGTTCGACCAGCCTTCCTTAATCGCGAGGTCGCCGACCCAGCGCTCGAGCCGGCCGATGGCCACGGGCTCGAGCGACTCGCCGACCGTGCAGACGCCCTCGCACTGGCTCTCCTGCGGGCAGACGCGGCCGCACACCGAGGGCAGCAGGTTCGAGGCGGTGATCACGTCGTAGGCGCCGCGGTAATCGCGCTCGGTGATCTTCTCGATGAAGTCCGGGATGGCGATGTTGACCGGACAGCCCCGCACGCAGGGCTGATCGGGGCACATCAGGCAGCGCTCGGCCTCGAGCTGCGCGTCCTCGACGAGGTAGCCGCAGTTCACTTCCTTGAAGTTGCGCGCGCGCGCTTTGGGGTCCTGCTCGTGTGCAGGCGTCCGCGCCTGCGGGATCATGCGGATGGTTTTTTTCTTCTTGCGAGGCCCGTTGGCGGTCTCCGTGGTCACGTTGCCCCTCCCGCTGCGTCCGGGATGCTGCGCATGCGGCAGTTCTCGTCGAACTTCGCCGCGGCTTCGCGCTCGGTCGCCTTGTAGCGCTGCAGGCGGAACATCAGGTCGTCGAAGTCCACGAGATGGCCGTCGAAGTCCGGACCGTCCACGCAGGCGAACTTCACCACCTCGCCGATCTTGACGCGGCAGCCGCCGCACATGCCGGTGCCGTCCACCATGACCGGATTGAGGCTCACCATGGTCTTGATCCGGTGCGGCCGCGTCGCCTCGGCGCAGCCCTTCATCATCACCGGCGGCCCGACGGCCACGCACTCGTCGATGTCGGGGTGTTTCGCGATGGCCTGGCGGATGCCCTCGGTGACGAGGCCCTTGATGCCCGCCGAGCCATCGTCGGTGCACAGGATGAGCTCGTCGCAGCAGGCGCGGAACTTGTCCTCCCAGAACACGAGGTCGCGGTTGCGGAAGCCGAGCACGCCGATCACGTAGGCGCCGCTCTCCTTGAAGGCCCGCGCCTGCGGGAAGACCGGCGCGACGCCGAGACCGCCGCCCACGCACAGCACCTTCTTCGCCTTGCCGATGTGGCTCGGGATGCCCATGGGCCCCACCAGCGCGACGAGCCGGCTGCCGACCCCGAGATCACGCTGCATCTCGCGCGTGGTCTTGCCGACGGCCTGGATCACCAGCGTGATCGTGCCCTTGTCCCGGTCGTAGTCGGCGATGGTGAGCGGGATGCGCTCGCCGTGCTCGCTCGCCATCACGATGACGAACTGGCCCGCGCGGGCCGCCTTGGCCAGCATCGGGTGGCGCACCTCGAGCAGGAAGGTGACTTCGGAGAAATCCTGTCTGGCCACGATCTCGTAGCCGGATGTCTGGGTGTCTGTGGTCATTCGTGTGTCCTGGCGTGGTACGCGTTTATCCCGGGGGGCCGCCGCACGCAATCGGGGCAATTGCGGACGGGCCGCCGCCGGCCGGGCCGCCTGTGCGCATTGCGGCGATTGACGCACTGCGGTATCTCCTAGCCTCGTCACGACTCTCCCCGCGAGACCCGACGTCCCGCCCTGCCCACGGATCCCGCCCATGCCCGAAACGCCCCGCACTGCGCAGGCCGGCGGCCTCTCCGCCCGCGCCCTGTCCACGCCCGAGCCGTTCGTCCGCCAGTTCGCGCGGCGCGTCCAGCAGGAAGGCGCCCTCGACCTGACCCAGGGCGACTACAAGAACGCCGACTTCGCGCCGCACCCGGAAGTGGTGCGTGCCGCCCAGCGCATCACCCGCAACACCGTCCACAGCTACGGCCCGGCGGTCGGGCGCATGGACGTCCGCAGCGAGGTCGCCGAGTTCTTCAACCGCGACGGCCTGCTCGACTACCCCGATTCCGAGGTGCGCTTCCAGCCCGACGAGGTGCTGTTCACGCCCGGGACGCGTGCCGGCCTCGCGATCGTGCTCGAGGTCCTCGGCGCGGACGGCTCGGGCGTGGTGGTACCGCGGCCGAGCTGGGAATACGACTGGTTCATCGAGCGTGCGGGCAAGCGGGTAGTAGAGCTGGCCACCGAGGCACCCGGCTTCCTGCCCGACCCGCAGGAGCTCGACCGGCTGCTCGCGCGTGGCGGCATCTCCTCGGTCATCATCAACAATCCGCACAACCCGACCGGGCGTGTCTATCCGCGCGAACTGCTCGAGGAACTCGTCAGGGTGGCGGTCCGGCACCGCTGCTACGTGCTCTACGACTCGGTGTACCAGCGGCTCGACTACGTGGGCTGGTTCGTCAACCCCGCCTTTGCCTGCCCGGAGTGGCGCGACTGGGTCGTGTCGCTGTCGGGCCTGTCGAAGATGGACATGTTCGGCGCCTCGACGGGCGCCCGCGCCTGCTGGCTCGTCATCTCCGACCACATCCGCTCCAACGGCGTGAGGGCGCGGGAGATCCTCGCCAACCTCTCGGCGTGGCTGGTGGCGACGCCGTCCACGCTCGCGCAGGACTGGGCGCTGGCCGCGCTGCAGAGCCCGCTCGCAGCCCTGCGCCGACCGTCGCCTTACATGCGCGAACGCCGCGACTTCATGCTGCGCGCGGCGGACGAGCTCGCGCACCTCGGCATCGAGCGGACCGATTTCGGCGGCACATTCTATGCGCCGCTGGCCTTCCCGGGCCTGGTGGGCGAGCCCTTCGACCGCCTGCGCAACGGCGTTCACGAGCCCGCCGTGGTGCGCGACTCGGTGGATGCGTTCGAACTGCTGCTGTCAGGCGGCGTAGGCGGCATCCCGTTCGTCGCGTTCGCGGGTAGCGGCGCGGATGCCGAGCGCTACGGCACGTGGCAGCGCCTCTCGTACGGCTCGAAGGACGTCAAGGAACTCGCGGTCTTCATGGACCGCGTCAAGGCGCGCATCGAGAAGCAGGGTCGCCTCGGCGCCGGCGCGGCCGTGCCCTCTCGCCCGCGCACGTCGCTCGACGCCGTGTGGGAGAGCACCTGCACGGCCGATCGCTACGACGCACTCGACAGTCTCGACCCGGCTGCGTTCGCCACGGCCCGGCAACACTTCCTCGAGCAGCCGCGGCACGAATCGCTGCGCCTGACGGGCACCAAGCACCCCGATTCGACGGCGCACCGTGCCGAGCAGGTCGAGCGCGCGCTTCGCGCCGCGCCGGCCGATTCACCGAACCGAGCGCGCCTGGCGCTGACCCACCTCGAGTGGAACCCGCGGATGGAAGCGCAGGACGAATTCGAAGAGTCGATCGCCGACCTGCTCGGGCCCTGCAGCGAAGTCCTGCTCGACCTCGAGGGCCGGCAGATCAGCCCGGACTGGCTCGACGTGCCTGAGAAGGTCGTGCTCGGCCTGCTGCGGCAGGGCATCGTGCCGGGCGAGGACCGGCACATCCTGTTCCGCGTGCCCAATCCCTTCATCGAGCAGGACGAGGAGAAGGTCGCGAAGATCCTCGCCGTCGTCGCTCGCAGCAACGTGCTGTTCCACCTCGCCTGCGAGCGGCTCGGCATCGCGCCGCAGCAGAACGCGATCCACGAGATCAGCGTGCCGCAGATCAACTCGAGCGCCGAGATCGGTGCCGTGACCAAGATCGGCACGCTGTACCGCCAGGCGGTCACGGAACTGTTCGAGGGCCCGTCCGAGCGCGTGGATGCGTTCCTCGCTGCGCGCGTGCCGCAGGAGCGGCGGGCGGAGATGGTGGCGCGTGTCCAGCGCGTGCGGCTCGTGCCGCTGTGCGAGAACGTAGGCGCGCTCAGCCACCTGCCGGACCTGCTCGAGAAGTTCTACGTGGCGCTCGAGCGCGGCACCGGCCTCGAGGGCCTGCCCACGCCCGACACCTTCCGCACGTCCTTCGAGCGGCGCGAAGCCACGGTGCGCGTGTTCGTTGCCATGTCGGACACGGCGCTGCAGAGCGGCAAGATCGCCACGGACGCGGCCTATGCCTTCACGGTCGCGGGCCGCGACGAGGCCGAGCGGCGGCTCGCGGCGCACGCCGAGCGGATCGGCGAGCCCGCGCCCTCGGTCACGTTCCTGATCGGCGCGGGCCGGGCCGGCTTCCGCGGCGGCTTCGACCCGGCCCACCCGGGCGTGATCCGGCAGTTCGCGCGCGCCGACGGCGTCACGATGCAGGGCATCCGCGCCGATGCGCCCGAAGATGCTTCACGGCTCGCGGCCGCCTTTCGCGCCGAAGTCGCGGGACGGGCATCGGCCCAGGCCCGGGGCCACGCACTTCCGGCCAGCGACGCGGAGGCGCTGGAACGGCTGCTCGAGAGCGGCATCCGTGCGCACACCGAGACGCTGCTGCGCGTCGCGCCTCTGCTCGCTCCGTTCGGCAGCCTGGTGCCGCAGACACGCGTGCGCATCCGGGCCACCGGTTCGGCGAGCTACGGGCGGTCCATCCCGACCTACCCCACCGAGTGGGGCGGCGGCACGACCCTGCCGGACGACCGCGACCTGCGCGACGCGTGGCCCGAGGGCGTGACGCTACCGCGCGCGATCGTCTACAACCTCGCCTGCACCACGCTCGGCCTGCCCGCCGTCACGAGCGACATCGCGGTGCTCGACCGTCGCGCCGCCGTGATCCTAGAGCGCAACGTGCCCGGCTACCGCGAGATCATCGCGAGCGAACTGCCGCACTTCGTGAAGGAAGCCGCGGGCCTGGTGTTCGGCCGCAAGTTCGCCGAGACGACCGCGCGGCGCTGCCTGCGCGCCGCCGCGGCGCTGTGGGTGGATGCCCGCACGCGGGCCGACCTGGTCGCGCCGACCTGCCTGTTCGCCATGCAGTACCTGCGCTACATGGCGGAGGATTCCGAGAGCTGGGACGAGACCAAGGAGCACGAGAGCCAGACCACGCGCGAGGAGGAGCTGATCCGTGCGACCTCGAGCGTGGCCTTCGCGGCCCTGTGCGCCGAGCGGCCCGGCGAGCGCTGGCCAGTGCTGCAGTCGCTGGTGGATGCGGAGGACGCCGCGCGCCTGCTGCTCGCACGCGAGCTCACCCTCGAGGAAAAGCGCGAGTTCGTCGACCTGCGGATCGAGGGCTGGCTGCGCACCTTGCCCGACGTGCTCGCTCGCGAGCTGCGGCCGCAGTGGTCCGAGCTCCGCGAGCTCGGGAAGGACGAGTTCGAGCTCGATGCGATCCAGCGCCTGATCGCGCTGGAGAGGTTGCGCGGCAGCCGGGGAGCGTGAGGGAAGCAGAGCTGGAGCGGTGACGGGCAGGGGCCGCAAGCCGGCGGCACCGCGCTGCGCCGCTTATCCCTCCGCCCCCAGCACCAACACTGCACGGAAGTCGTTCACGTTGGTGAGCGTCGGGCCGGTGACGACCGAGTCGCCGAGCGCGCCGAAGAAGCCGTGTGCGTCGTTCGCGTCGAGGAACTGCTGCGGATCGAGCCCGCGCGCCGCGACACGCGCCAGGGTGTCAGGGCGCCAGAGCGCGCCGGCCACTGCGGCCATGCCGTCCACACCGTCCGTGTCCGCGGCCAGCGCATGCACGCCCGCGCAGGGACCCAGCGCCGTGCCGAAACCGAGCAGGAACTCGACGTTGCGACCGCCGCAACCGCTGCCCCGCACCGTGACCGTCGTTTCGCCGCCGGACAGCAGGAGGCACGGCGGATCGCACGGCTCTCCGCGCGCGAGCACGCTCTGCACCTGCGCCGCCATTTGGCGGCCGACCTCGCGCGCCTCGCCTTCGAGGCGATCCGACAGGATCACGGGCCGCACGCCCTGCCCCGCCGCAACGCGAGCGGCCGCCTCGAGCGACGCCTGCGGTGCGGCAACGATGCGGTACTCCGCGATGGCCAGACGCGGATCGCCCGGCTTGACCGACTCCCATGCCCCGCGCTCCAGGGCGGATCGCGCCGCGGCGGGGATGGCGATGCGGTAACGCGCCAGCACCGCAAGCGCATCCGCGCAGGTGGTCGGATCGGGCGCGGTGGGACCGGAGGCGATGTCCGCCGGGTCGTCGCCCGGCACATCCGAGATGGCGAGCGTCACGAGGCGCGCCGGGTGGCAGGCCACGCCGAGGCGCCCGCCCTTGATGCGCGAGAGGTGTCGGCGCACGGTGTTGATCTCGCCAATAGTGGCGCCCGAGCGCAGCAGCGCGCGCGTGAGCGCCTGCTTGTCCTCGAGGGAAAGCCCCTCGACGGGCAACGGCAGCAGTGCCGATCCGCCGCCCGACACGAGGCACAGCACGAGGTCGTCCGCGCCGAGCCCGTGCACGCGCTCGAACAGTCGCTCGGCCGCGCGTCGTCCGGCGTCGGCCGGCACGGGATGCGCGGACTCGATCACCTCGATGCGTTCGCAGGTGACCGCGTGGCCGTGGGGAACCACCACCGTGCCGCTGAACTCGCCGGTCCAGTGTGACTCGACCGCGCGCGCCATCGCTGCGGCGGCCTTGCCGGCGCCAATGACGACGGTACGACCGGCCGGTGGCGGTGGCAGCGCCGGCGGCACGCAGCGCGCGGCACTGGCCGCTTCGATGGCGGCAGCGAAAGCGGCGCGCAGCAGGCTTTCAGGATCGAGGGTCGGCATGAACGGTGACGACGGAGCGGTGCGGTGAAGTCTGCCTGAATCGTCCGGTTGGTGCGGCCGACGGCGGCGTCGCACGCATGATCCGCAGCCTCGCCACTGGCGCATCACATGCGCCACACGGACAATAGGTCATGCCGACCGATTTCATCGGCCTCTTCGCCGTACTTGCCGGGGTCCGGATCCGCTTCGTCATCGTGGGTGGGCTCGCCCTTGTGCTCCAAGGCTTCGACCGCCTGACGGCGGACGTCGATATCGTCATCGATCTCTCGGCGGAATCGGTCCGGGATGCGGTTCGGGCCCTCACCCAGGCAGGCTACCGCCCGCTGGCGCCGGTCGATCCAATTGCACTCGCAGACCCCGAACAGCGCCAGCAGTGGCAGACGACCCGCAACATGCAAGTGTTCAGCTTCTGGGACAGCTCCAACGCCCGCCCCACGGTCGATGTCATGCTCGAGCCAATGATCCCGTTCGAGGAACTTTGGGCAGAGGCAACGTCCGTGAAAATCGACGGCCACGAGCTTCGCGTCGCCTCGATCGAACACCTGATCCTGATGAAAGAAGCGGCCGGGCGAACACAGGATCTCGCCGACATCGAGCGACTGCGCGCTCGGCTGCAGAACTGATTGCATGAAGAGCTTCGACCCGAACGCCGAACCGAGTGCCTGGGGCACCTACGAGGACGCCGAGGCGCTGCGCCGCTGGTCGTTCGAACGCCGCACACCCGAGCAGCGCCTCGCCTGGCTCAAGGCCGCGCTGGAACTCGCTTATACGAGCGGGGCCTTGCAGCCACGACGCCCGGACCCGCCCCCACGCGCCTCGGACTGATCGCCGCAGGCCTGCATGCACGATCCCACGGCCGCTCCCGGCCGCGCGCATCAAGCCCTCGCGTACCAGGACTTGATGCCCGGGTGGTCACGTACCGCGTCGTGTACGCCGACCAGCCGGGGGTAACCGGCGAAGATCGTCGCAGGAATGTGGTCGACCTTGCCGCCGTTGAACCAGCGCACCGCCATGTAGAGCTTCAGATCCACGACGTGGATCTTCGCGCCGCCGAAGAAGGGACCCGAGATGATGTTCCTTTCCGCGGCCCTGGCCCACGCCGGCAGGAAACCTGCAACCAGCGCCTCGCGTGCAGCTTTTTTCTCGGCCTCCCCCATACGCAAAGTCGGTGACACCGTGGCGCGCAGGTCCTCCACGTGCTGCATCATTCCTTCGTGGCGGGCTGCCTCGACGTCGTCGGCGGGGTGCAATCCATGGCGGCGGCCGATCAGGACGAGGATGGCGTTCGAGTGCGCGATCGCCGGGACTCCCGGCATCTCGAGTACCGGCAGGCTGCCATACGGCATCTGCTCCTTCATCGCCGGCCAGTCGGCCGACTTGATGCGCACGTCGTCGAAGTCGACGCCCGCGAGGTGCAGGGCGAGACGACATTCCTCCCCGCGACTCACGGGGGCATCGAAATAGATCAGCTTGGGCTTGCTCATGGGAAAAGAGCATAGCACCGCCGCAGACCGCGCTCGCCCGCCGCGAGGCGCAGACCTGACGCACAGCCGCGACGATTCGCAGCTCGCCGCTGCATCCTGTCAGCGTGGTATTCCGCGCTTCGCGGCACGCCGGATCATGACTTGCTCGATCTTCAAGAGAATCACGATAGACGCGATGATCAGGGATCGCATGCGCACTTCCTCCAGCCGCTGTGATGGACCACGACCGCTCCGTGATCCGCGGCGCTCGAGTTTCGGCAGTACTTCACGGCTCGCTCGGGTGACTGCCTGCCAGAGGCCGATGCAACTCGCATGCCACTGCGCTTCGCGACCCGTATTCGCAGGGGAGTCAGGGAGTTGCGCAGGGTGCCGTCGCGACCCGGCCGGGTTGCTGCACTTGATCGATCCGCAAGCGACCGGCCGGTGCCCGACCTTGGTGCAAGCACCAGACCCGCACTGCATCGGGTCGGACGTACACTGCTTTGCAGCACCTCGATTCACGCGGGCCGCGCGCCCGCACCGGAGGATCGCCTCATGAGCACCCTGACCAAGTTCGCCCTCGGCGTCATGGGACAGTTGCGACCGCGCCCGGCCCGCGGCGATGCCCGATCGACCATCAAGCTGCCGGCGCCGGACAAGCGCGGCGGACTGCCGCTGATGCAGGCGCTGGCGAAGCGCCGCTCGTCGCGCGAGTTCCAGCGCAAGCCGTTGCCGCTGCCCGTGCTGTCGAGCCTGCTGTGGGCCGCCTTCGGCGTGAACCGCCGCGGCGGCGGACGCACCGCGCCCTCGGCCCTCGACGCGCAGGAAGTCGACGTGTACGTGGCACTGCCCGACGGCGCCTATCTTTACGACGCCGACGCGCACGCCCTGCGACTGGTCGCGGCGAGCGACCTGCGCCGCATCACCGGCTACCAGGATTTCGTGGACGAGGCACCGCTGGATCTCGTCTTCGTCGCCGACCATGCGCGCATGCGCATGGTCCCGGCGGCGCAGCGCGAGAGCTATGCCTCCGCCGCCGCCGGCGCCATCGCCGAGAACGTGTACCTGTACGCCGCGAGCGCCGGGCTCGCCACCGTGATCCGCGCGTGGATCGACCGCGCCGCGATCGCAGAAGCGCTCGGCCTCACGCACGACCAGCAGGTGCTGCTGTCGCAGACGGTCGGGTATCCGGCGAAGCCGCGCCGCTGACCCGGGCGGCCCGGCACCGGACGCGCTGGCCCTGTGCCGACATGGCCCATTCGTGTCAACTGGCACAAGGCCATCTTTCGTGGTTTCGCGCTGCTCGAATCCTTCGGTCTGGTTCGCACCGGATCGGGAACGCGACGCGCGGAGCTTTTCGCGAAGATGGATCACGCTGGTATCCGCGGGTTGGTTACCGCATTGCATCGGTCCGTCGCAGGGCGGCCTCGCGCTAGTATCGAGGATCATCTCGGTGGATGCCCACATAGCCCGGCCGCGGGTTCCCTTCACCGTGTCCGCGCATCGCGTTGCCGATCCGGTGTGAGCAGGGTCAGCTCATCGTGGCACCCCGTCGCTGGCCGTGCGGCCGACTCAGGCGGTCGGGCCGACGTGGCGGCCGATGTCCCAGATGAAGCCGGCGAGCTCGCGGGCGATTGCGACGCAGATCTTGTAGTTCTGCAAGCCTCTGGCCTTGAGCCGGCGGTGGCGGTGGCTCAGGCGTAGCTGGGCGCGCAAGTCGATCTGGCGGATCGTGGCGGCAACGAGATCGAGCCCGCGCAGCGTCATGACGGCACTAACCACCGACTGCGTCCGCCAGGATGTCACCTCGTGGGCCGCCGTCCAGGCGCTCCTGCCGGTATAGCGCCGGCCGTGTGACGCAAAAGCAGGGCCCGCAGCTACTGGCGTGCCTTGAGTCGCGCCGGGAACGCATCCGCCCGCGCCAGGCTCGAGAGCTTAAGCGCGTCGCGACGAGACCGAAGCGCTGGCGCAGGAGTTGCAGCAGCGCGCCCGCGACATCTACGTGCCTCCTTACTTCCAGGCCCTGGTGCTCGTCGGCCTGGATCGGCGCGAGCTGACCCTGAGTGAACTCGAGTGTGCATTCGAGCACCGCGATTGGATGCTGCGCGATCTATTCGTGGCCGCATCGTTCGATCGCCTGCGCGACGAGTCACCGTTCCAGCGTCCCATCGAGGGCCTGCGCCTGCCCTACCAGGGGCGATCACGAGCGCCATGAATCAAAACGCAGTCACCGCGGGACCGGGAGGGCGTCGTATCGGACCGGCTAGCGATTTCCTCTAATTGAGGATCGTCTGCAAAAGGAGCATTTGCTTTTAGAGGACGTGGGCTGCGCCGGCGTCCTTCTCTCGCCGCGCAGGCCCCGCCAAGGAGGGTCTATGTCGGGGACGACGCGCGCTTATCCACGGCAGCCGTGGATCACTCAATTCCTCATAGTATTTCTCGTTTCCATCCTGGGTGTCGTCACCGGCTGCGGCGACGATGACGACAAGAAGTCGAAGAATCCCGTGCCCGTCCTGACCTCCGTGTCACCGACCGCAGCAGTGGCCGGCGGTGCGGCGTTCGCGCTGACGGCCAATGGCACGGGTTTTGTGTCTGGTTCCGTATTGCATTGGAACGGCGGCGCACGTACGACGACGTTCGTCAGTGCCGCGCAACTCACAGCGGCCATTCCCGCTAGCGACATCGCGAACGCGGGCACGGCTCAGGTGACGGTCGTGAGCCCGACGCCGGGAGGCGGGACCTCGTCGGCGGTCGCGTTCACGGTCGATAATCCGGTGCCGATCGTATCGTCCCTCAGTCCGACGAAAGTGCTTGCCGGCAGTGCGGCGTTCGAGCTGACGGTGAGCGGCAACGCCTTCGTGATGGGTGCGACGATCCACTGGAATGGCGCACCGCGCGCGACGACGTATGTGGGCAGCACTATGCTCCGGGCAGCCATCGCCGCAGCCGACGTCGCCACGGCGGGGTCTGCGCAGGTGACCGTGGTCAACCCAGGTCCCGGCGGTGGAACGTCGGCGGCGATCGCGTTCGCCATCGATCCGATCGCGTCGGGGCTGGTGATCTCGCGCCTCGATCCGCCGGGCGTCGTAGCCGGGCATCTGGCATTCGACCTGCTCGTCACCGGCAGCGGATTTGTGCAGGGAGCGACCGTGCAGTGGAACGGCGCGGACCGCACCACGACTTTCGTCAGCGCGACTCAGGTGAAGGCTGCCATTGCGGCAGCGGACGTCGCTGATCCCGTTAGCGTGCCGGTCAGGGTGAGGAACCCGGCGCCGGCCGAGGAGATCAGCAACGCGCTGATCTTCGTCGTCACGACGCCGCCGATGCCCGGTGTGCCCGTGCCGATCACGATCGCACCGGATGGTTCGCCCCCTAATGGGCCGAGCATCAATGGTGGCCTGTCGTTCCTGGGTCGCCACGCGGTCTTCGCGTCGAAGGCGTCAAACCTCGTGCCGGACGACACGAATGGCATGTGGGACGTCCTCGTGCGCGACACCTGCATGGACTACTGGACGGGCGACCTGCTGGACGGTTGCACGCCGCGGACGACACGGATCTCCGTAGCGCCGGACGGATCGCAGTCAAATGGTGACAGCGGTGCGACGTTGACCAGCCCAGCCGGATCGCTGGCAGTCAGTTTCGACGGGCGCTACGTGGCGTTCGTATCCTCGGCGACCAACCTAGTCGCGGGAGACACCAACGGCGTCGACGACGTGTTCCTGAGGGACACCTGCCTGGACGACCGGTTCGGCACGATCGCGGGCTGCACGCCCGAGACAGTCCGGGTCTCCCTGCGTGCCGACGGTTCGCAGTCGGTGTCGGCGGCGAGCGCACCGGCCATCGGTGTCGATGGAGGTCACGTCGTGTTCGTCACTGCCGATCCGAGCATCGTCACCGGTGACGCGAACGGCGTGTCGGACGTGTTCCTGCGCGACGTCTGTCCGAGCGCGCTCAGCGGGTGCACGCCGGGAACGCGGCGCATCTCGGTCGCGCCCGGTGGTGCCGATGCCAACGGCGTCAGTGGTTCGCCCGTATTCACCGGCCGCTATGTGGCCTTCACGTCCGCCGCGAACAACCTGGTGGCGTCTGATTCAAACAGCGCTGCGGACGTATTCATGCGGGACACCTGCATCGGGGCGGAGTCCGCGTGCACCCCTTCGACCGAGCGCATCTCATTGGGCAGCGACGGCGCAGAAGCCAATGGCACTAGCTCCGAGCCACTCGTCGGTCTCCCGATGAGCAGCATGTCCGGCTACGACTATCATGGCCGCTTCGTAGTTTTCACATCGAGCGCCACGAACCTCGTCACGGCCGATACCAATGGCGTCGCGGACGTGTTCATGCGCGACACCTGCCGCGGGCGCCCGGGCTGCGTCCCGTCGACGCAGCGGATCTCGCTGACCAGCACGGGGCAGCAGATCGTCGGCCAGCCTTCGGGCCAGCCGGGCCACATGCGCTGGGACGGCGAGGTGGTGATGTTCATCACGGCCGCCGACAACGTGGTGCCGGGCGACACGAACGGTGTCGACGACGTGTTCATTCGCGGCGTCTGCCACGACACGACGAACTGCGTCACGACGACCACCCGGCTGTCGGTGGGCGACCAGGGGCTGCAGGGCAACGGCGCCAGCTTTGCGCCGCGCGGCAATCACGATGCCTGGACGGGGCCGAACTGGGCGACGTTCGTATCGAACGCGACGAACTTCTGGCCGGGCAGCGTCCCGAGTCCCTACAGCGGTGCGATCTTCAGGACAACGACGTACTAATACTGCGCGGCGTAGACTCGCGTGCGGCGCGGTTCGGCGGGGCGGTTGGGGCCGCCCCGCCGCCGTTTGGGAATCGAACTCTGGATCTGGGCACTAATCCGACGCTTCGGGATTTCGGCCCGCCGTCCGCACAGCAATTGCCTCGATCTCAACGAGCGCCCCCGGAATCGGCAGGGCGGCGACCTGCACGGTGGTGCGGGTGGGCAGCTTGCCCTGCGACGGTTCGCCGAAGTAGCGGCCCCAAGCCTTCATGAGGCCGGCGAAATCCATCGTGCCGCCCTTCCCCGGGTCGCCGACCAGGAACACGTTCATCTTCACGACGTCGGACATCGTCAGCCCCGAAGCTGCAAGTTCCTTCGCGAGCTTGCCGAGCACGCTGGTGGCCTGGGTCTCGGTGTCGCCCAGCCGCTCGATGCTGCCGGCAGGCGCGTCGGGCTTCGCAACGTCGGCGAGCGTGCCGCTCAGGAAGACGAGGTCAGTGCCCGCGGGTACCACGATGCTGCTCGCGATCGGAAAGTCGCCGACTTGTCGCCGGACGATGTCCCCGGCATGTGCCGGCAGCAGGAACGCGGCGGCGAGCAGGCCGGCGAGACAGGTGTGCGATCTCATATCGGTCTCCTGATGATTCGGTCCGGGTGCGGCGCATGGTCGCAGACCCGACGCGAAACTTCGATGGCCAGCCCCGGAGGTGCAGGCCATACTCCGCCCGCGAACGACCTCGGGGGGAAACGACATGAACGAGCAGAACACGTCGCGCCGGCAGTTCCTGCAGGCGAGCGGCGGGGCCCTGGGCGCGGGCTGGCTGGCGCTGCACTGGCCGCAGGTCGCCGCGGCCAGCCGACCATGACCCTCCAAGCGCTGACGTTCCGCGCCGGTGAGCACATCGCCGCGTTCGCAGGACGCGGCGAGATCTGAACGAACGGCATCGAGAGAGCCCGGCCATGCCCGTGAAAAAGGACGCCCCCGACCACGCCCGCCTCGACAAGGTCGTCGCCGACGCGCGCCGCGCGCGGGAAGAGCGCGACAAGAGCTACCGCGGCCAGGCGCTCAAGATGTACCCGTGGATCTGCGGCCGCTGCGCGCGCGAATTCAATCATGCCAACGTCCACGAACTGACGGTCCACCACAAGGACCACAACCACGACAACAACCCGCCCGACGGCAGCAACTGGGAACTGCTCTGCGTGTACTGCCACGACAACGAGCACCAGCGCTATGTCGAGCAGCCCACCCCGGTCACGGATCGGCCCGGCGACGGCCCGCGCTCGACGCACACGCCCTTCGCCGACCTCGCCTCGCTGCTCCGCAAGGACGACTGACCCGGCTCGGCGTCACCGCTGCTTCAGGGCGAGGACGCCGTCGCCGCTCAGCTCGGCTTCGAACCCCGCCTGCCGCAGGCGCTTCGCCACTTCGTTCGGCACGTCCCGACCCGTGGTGAGCTTGTTGGGCGTGCCCGTGTAGTGGAACAGCCGGCCGCGGCGCTTCAGCACCCGCGCGAGATGATCGTAGAAGGCCTGCGAGTAGAGTTCGCCCGCGGTACCGAAGCGCGGCGGATCGTGCAGCACGGCATCCACGGACTCGTCGGGCAGCGACGCGATGTGCACGGCGATGTCGCCATGCGTGAGCGTCAGCCGGGCGTCAGGTTCCGGCGACCACGGGTTCAGGCTGCGCAACCAGACCACGTCCAGATTCTTCTCGAAGGAAAGCACCTGCGCCGCCTTGCCCTGCAGGCACCACGCCGCGAAGTAGCCGAGACCGCCGCAGGTGTCGAGGATCACCTTGCCGGCGGGACGGATCAGCTCGACCTTGCGCCGCGCATCCTCGTAGGGCGAGACCTGCGCGGTCGGCAGCATCTTGATGCCGTCGATCTCGAAGGTTGGCGGCCCCCACTCGGTGGGAACGAGCTTCACGAGCGAACCCGAATAGCGCGACACGGGCTCGAAGGCTTCGCCGGTCCAGTAGTAGATCGTCCGGGGCTTGCAGGCCTGTAGGTAGGGAAAAGTGCGGCCGGCCCACGTCCACGCGCCGGCGCTTACCTCGACTGTGGTCGTGGTGCGATGGAGGTCCAGCGAGCACTCAACCGCAGACAAGCCCGCCCGCGCGGCTGACACGAGCAACTCGTGGACCTTCGAGGTGAGCAGGGGCGTCGAGTGCATCTGGCGTTGGTGAGCTGGCGGGACCGGACACCCAGCGCGTCGCGTCAAGTAAGGTATTGCTCGATGGCAGTTGCGGCTGGCGCCCCGTCAGCCCCGGCCGAGCGGCAGGTAGAGCTGGCGCGTGTTCTCATTGCACAGGCGAAAGCCGTACTTACGATAGAAGGCTTCGCCGGCGGCGTCTTTGGCTTCGACCAGCACGGCGTAGACGCCGAGCGTGTGGCGCGCCACCAGGGTGCGCTTGATCGCGTTCTGAAGGAGTAGCTCACCGAGGCGCTGACCGCGGTGAGCCGCGGAGGCGGCGAGGCGGCCGAATCGAACCGCGGGGATGGGGTAACGCGGCAGCCCGGTGCGGTCGGCGTCCGTCAGGTGCTCGAAGGCGAGACTGGCGGCGCTCAGGCTGTAGTAGCCAAGGATCGTCGCGCGGGCGGAGGTGTCCACCAGCACGAAAGTGGTGGCGATCCCCTTTGTGCGGTGCTGCGAGGCCAGCGCACGCAGGTAGCGGTTGAGCGCCTCCACGCCGCAGTCGAAGCCCGCACGGTCGTGCCGCTTCGCATCCAGCTCCTCGATCGCGAGCGTCACCTCAGACGCCGAGGGCGTCGCCGCGCTTCAACAGCCGCCGCAGCGCGGCGTTGGGCATAAAGGGCTTCTCGAGTGCCGCCAGGAAGCGCTTGGATTCTGCGGGAGAAAGCGTTGCCACGGATTCGGCGGCGACGGTCCGGTCTGCTTCACGCAGTACGGCCGTGCGTACGAAGGTGGCCAGCGGCAGCCCGGCCAGGGCGGCAGCGCGATCGATGCGTTGCCGATCCTTGACCGACAGGCGAAGGTCGAGCCGGGCGGTCGCGGTCATGGGCAGTCTCCGGAGACAATGTGTACGGCACTCTACCGTACGTACGGCCTGCAGCGCCAGCAAGGTCACCGGCGACCCCTGCCGCCGCTGACGCCACGAAATCGCGCGATCGTCGACCTCATCGCACACCGGGCAACGCGAAAGGTCCATCGCCAAGACTTCGTTCTGGTTGGGCTACACCCATCCACGCCGCCACCGCGCAACGTCGGTGAGCTCCCGCCACCCAATGATCCGCGCGCGCTTCGAGTGCACCGCCTCGATCTCGACCGACTCTACGGGCAACCCCGGCAAATCTGGCTGGATGACCTTGGTCACGAGGAAGTGCTTCTCCCTATCCCGTGGCTCGACCGCCGTCCACTTCGTGTGAAGCAGCTTCTTCGGGCTCAATGCATTCGATGTTGCACGCGTCATCACGGTCTGCCCACCGCGTCCTGCAACCGGGCCCGTGCGCCCACCCTGCCGTTCCTCGTCGTCGTGGTCACGGACTTCCGACGGGCGCGATCGCGCCCGCACCGACCCACTCGTCCACCACCCGCGCCAGCACCTCGAGCGGCATCGCCCCGCCCTTGAGCACCGTGTCGTGGAATGCGCGCAGGTCGAAGTGTTTCCCCAGCTTCGCCTGGGCTGCGCCCCGCAGGCGCACGAATTCGAGGTGACCGATCTTGTAGCCGCAGGCCTGGCCCGGCCACACGCAGTAGCGGTCGATCTCGCTCTCGACCGCACCACGAGCGAGGCCGACCGTCTCGGCCATGTAGTCGGCCGCCTTCTCGCGACTCCAGCCCTTCCAGTGCATGCCGGTGTCCACGACGATCCGTATGGCCCGGTAGAGGAACGACTGCAGCATCCCGAGTCGGCCGAGCGGGAACTCGCGATACATGCCGACCTCGTCGGCCAGTTGCTCGGCGTACAGCGCCCAGCCTTCGATGAAGGCGTTCATGAACAGCGTCCGGTGCAGCATCGGCGTGCCCCCCGCCTCCAGCGCCAGCGTGAGCTGCAGGTGATGCCCGGGCAGGCTCTCGTGATAGGTCAGCGTCGGCAGGGTCCACTTCGGCCAGATCGCGGTGTCGTGCAGGTTGATGTAGTAGGCGCCGGGGCGGGTGCCGTCGAGGCTGCCGGTCTGCGCGTAGCCGCGCGGCGCGCCGAGCTCGATGTCGGGCGGCACGCGCCGCACTTCGACCGGCGTGCGCGGCAGCACCGTGAAGAGCTCGGGCAGGCGACGGCGGATCGCGTCCACCTGCACGTTCAGGTCGGCGAGCAGCGCGGCGCGGCCCTCGTCGGTGTTGGGGTAGAGTCCGCGCGGATCCGCGGTGAGGGCCGAGAGGCGTGCGCCGACCGGTCCGTCCGCCAGGCCCTGCGCCTTGAGCAGCGCATCGGCCTCGGCCGAGATTTCGGCCACTTGCGCGAGGCCAATGGCATGCGTCTCGTCCGGAGTCGCGCGCGTCGAGGTCTGGTAGCGCAGGCACAACGGATAGTAGGTCTCGCCGCCCGGCCGGCCGCGCACGCCCGCCTCGTGGGTAGCGCGGGCGCGTTGCTCCGTCACGAGTGCAATCTGCGCATCGAGCGCCGCCGCGATCGGCCCGTCGACGATGCGCGCGGCACGCTTGCCCCAGTCGCCCGTGATGTCCTTCGCGGCGGTGCGGCGCACCAGCGAATTCGAGAGCCCTGATTTCTCGCCCGACTGCACACGCAGTGCCTTCAACTGTGCCAGCGTCTTGTCGCACACGAAGTCCGGTGGAACGGTGCCGCGCCCGAGGTCGTCACGTGCCCGGGCGGTCTCGTGGCCCAGCTCCCGCGCGAAGGCATCGAGCCGGGCGAGGTACGCCTCGGCGTCGGCGGCGGATTCGATCGGGTGCTTCGAGGCGAGGAAGTCGGGCGTGGACTGGTAGGCGCCCGTGAGCTGGCTCACGACATAAGGTACCGGGTAGGCATAGGAGTCGATCCCTCCGAACGGGCGGGAGTCGATCTCGCGGCTGATCGCCGCGATCCACGCGACGGTCTCGAAATCCGAGCGGTCGCGCCCGGCGAGACGGCTGGCGTCGATAGCCTGTAGTTGCGGCCAGGCTCGGATCAGCGGAGCGAGCTCGCGCAGGCGTCCGGCGGGCGAGCGATCGTCGAGGCGCGAGCGCGCGGCGGCGTTGACACCGGTGTCGAGCCCCAGCGAAGTGGCAGTCTGTGGCGAGGCAACGAGCAGGTCGGCGAAGATCGCTTCGTAAACCATCCGCGCCCGGGCCGCCTCGGAACCGGCGTCGGCCGCGACAGCGGGTGATCGGAGGATGCCGGCAACCGTCAGCGCGACGCTCGAGGCGAGGAATTCCCTTCGGTCCATGATGTCTCTCCCGGTTGGCGATGGCCGTCGACGGCGAGTGTGGAGAGCGGCGGCGCGCCTGCCAAGCGAGACGACTTCATCGACCGGGCTGGCCCAGCCGTCGCCGACAGCAATCGAGCAGCGATTCGGGATCGCCGGCCTCGGCAGCGCAGCGGCGCCCGGTCCAGTTGGCCTCGACATCTTCGCGTGACGCGTCGCCGCCGCCCATCGCGTCGCGCGCTTCCTTGCCCCAACCGGCGAGCCACGCCTCGAAGCGGCTGCACTGCAGCGCGATACCGGCGGACGCGAGGCAGTGCTTCTCGAGGTCGTCGAGACCCGGGGGCAACGCAACGACCACCGCCTCCGCGCAGCCGACCGTTGAGGCCGCCGGTCGCTCGGGACTCGCCGCGCACCCCGGGAGGCCGAGGGTGGCCAGGCACGCGGCGTGGATCGCGAGATTCGACTTCACGCCCCATATTAGTGCGTCCCGACGCTTCCTCGCCGGGCACGCATCGCAATGGCTTGCAGGCGCCTGCTCCTCCCGCTGCCGGCTTTCCTGCTAGTCTCTGCGCGATGTTCGGGAACCCCGTCGCCCTGGCCGAACGCACGACGACCCTTCGATCTCGGGGGCGGGATGCTGCGCGGTGATTGAGGACACGGCCGCAATGACCCGGCCCGTGTCGTGGTCGGCGGAACTGCTGTACGGCGCCATGCTGTTCACCGGCGCGTTGATCGCGCTCGGCATCGCCTGGCCCTCGAGCCGGCTCGACTCCACCGCCTGGCCTCACGTGCTGTTCTTCATCGCGTTCGGGCTGTTCACGATCTCCATCGGCTACGAGCATCCGAAATTCGGTTACGTGTCCTTCGATCGTGTGGCGCAGGTCTCGAGCGTCCTCGTTCTCGGGCCCGTGGACGCCGCCTGGATCAACGGGCTCGCCTCGCTCGCCTATCCCTGGCACCGGCTGCGCAAGGGCGTGCCGCTGCGGTCGGTCGTCAGCGCGGCGCTGACGAACTCCGGACTGATGACGCTGATGGTGCTGGCCGGGGGCCTGCTGTTCGTCGCGCTCGACGGGCCGTTGCCGCTCGCGCACCTCTCGCCCGGGTCGTTCGCCGTCGTGCTGCTGATGCTGCTGGCCATGCAGGTCATCAACGAGGGCGGCTTCATGGCGCTGGTCCGCATTCGCGGACAGGCGGCCCGGGATTCGCTGAGCCTGTTCGACACGGCCACGGAGCTCACTGCGGGACTGATCGCGGTGCTGGTCGCGATCACCTGGAACAGCCTGGAGGTCGACGTCCTGGTGCTGTTGCTCGTCGTGCTCGTCGCCGGGATGCTCGCGCTCAAGCGTTTTGCCGAGATGCGGCTCAGGCTCGAGCGACTGGTGGCGGAACGGACCGAGGCGCTGCAGGACAAGACCCGCCAGCTCGAGGAGCTGGCCGCGCAGGACACGCTGACCGGGCTCTACAACCGCCGCCGGGCCGACGAGGTCCTGCGCCGCGAGATCGCCCGGGCCGCCCGCACGGGGCACCCCCTTTGCATCGCACTCGCGGACATCGACCATTTCAAGCAGATCAACGACGGTCACTCGCACGGCATCGGCGACCGGGTGCTCGAGCGCGTGGCGCGGATCTTCGCGGAGCGGATGCGCGAGTCGGACCTCGTGGCCCGCTACGGCGGCGAGGAGTTCCTGTTCTGCTTCATCGGCGCGCGAGAGCTGGACGCCGCACGCGTCTGCGAGGAGCTGCGGCTCGCGGTGGAACGCGAGGAGTGGCACCACCTGGCGCCGGGACTGCGGGTGACGATGAGCGTCGGCATGGCTGCCTACCGGGGCGAGCCGGAAATGCAGGCCCTGCTCGATCGAGTGGACAAGCGGCTCTACGAAGCCAAGCGTCTCGGCCGCAACCGGGTCGTTGCGCAGCCCGACCGGCGCGGCACGGAGGACGTGGAGATGCCGCTCTCCGGACTCTGAGGCGCATGCCCCCACCGAGGCACCCAAGATGAAGGTCGAGCGCTTCGCCGGCAAGGTCGTGGTCATCACCGGCGGCGCCGGTGGCCTCGGGCGCGGGCTGGGCGAGGCGCTGGCGCGCGGCGGCGCGAAGCTCGTCGTCGGCGACATCGACTTCCCGGCAGCGAACGCGCTGTGCGAGGAACTGTCGCGTGCCGGCGGCTCGGCGACGGCGGTTGCGGTGGACGTCACGGACGCCGCGAGCGTCGAGCACCTCGTGGCTCACGCCGTCGCCCTGCACGGGCGGCTCGACTACATGATCAACAACGCGGGCATCGCCGCTGCCGGCGAATTCCAGGACGTGTCGGCGGACACCATCCGGCGCGTCGTGGAGATCGACCTGCTCGGCGCCGCCTACGGCACGCTCGCGGCCTACCGCCAGATGGTTCGGCAGCGCGGCGGACACATCGTCAACATCGCCTCGATGCTTGCGCTGTTTCCGAACCCGCTCGCGGCCGCCTATGCCGCCGCCAAGCACGGGCTCGGCGGCCTCACGCAGTCGGTGAGCGCCGAGGCGGCCGCGTACGGCGTGTCGCTCACGCTCGTGTGCCCGGGCTACATCGCGACCAACCTGTTCAAGGCCGGCACCTTCGAGGGCGGCCTGCGATCCGGCGACGTCATCGAGCGCATTCCCTTCCGCTTCATGGATGTGGACACTGCCGTGGCGCGCACGCTCGAGGCCGTGCTCGCCCGCAGGTCGATCGCGGTGTTCCCGCTCTACGGCCGCATGCTGTGGTGGATCCACCGCCTCTCGCCGCGACTCATGACCAGCCTGCTGCGCCTGATGATGCGCGACCAGCAGCGGCGGTTCGGGACGGGCGGTCCGGGTTGACCGTGCGCAGCGCCCGCAGCGCGGTAATCGTGCTCGCCGCGCTGCAGGCGGGTTGCGCCAGCCAGTGGGTGCACTCGCCCGCACCGACCGTACAGGCCGCAGCCGAAACGACGCCGGTGTCGTCCTTCGGCGACGCCGCGGACGATCCGGCGATCTGGGTGCACCCGACGGACCCGGCCCGATCGCTGGTCATCGCGACCGACAAGCGGCGCGGGCTCGAGGTCTACGCGCTCGACGGCTCGCTGCGCCAGGGGCTGCCGGTCGGCCGCATGAACAACGTCGACCTGCGCGATGGTTTCGCGCTCGGTGCGCACCGGGTAACGGTCGTCGCCGCCAGCGATCGAGACCACGACGCCATCGCGCTCTTCACGATCTCTCCGGACCGGCCTGAGCTGACCGACGTGGCCGACGGGCTGCGCACCACGGGTCTCACCCGGATCTACGGCCTGTGCATGTACGCCGATCGCGCGAGCGACCGGTTGTACGTGTTCGTCAACGGCAAGGACGGCCGGTTCGAGCAGCACGAGCTGCTGCCGAGCGTGGACGGGCGGATCGCGACGCGCGTCGTGAGGACGTTCAGGGTCGCGACGCGGCCGGAGGGCTGCGCGGTCGACGACGAGTTGGGCTGGCTGTACATCGGCGAGGAGAACGTGGGGTTCCACCGCATGGCAGCCGCCCCGGATGCGCCGGCCACACTCGAGACGGTCGATCGCGTGGGCGGCGGCCGGCTGGTCGCCCATGTGGAAGGCATCGCAATCCACCGGCAGGCGGACGGCCGGGGCCACCTCATCGTCTCGAGCCAGGGCGACGACGCCTTTGCCGTGTACCGGCGCGAGCCGCCCAATGAGTTCATCGGTCGCTTCCGGGTCGTCGAGGGGCGGGTGGACGGCGCGTCCGGGACCGACGGGCTCGAGGTCGCGAGCCAGCCGCTTCCCCCTCCCTACGACGAGGGACTGCTGGTCGTGCAGGACGGCCTCAACACGGCGCCGTACGGTCGACAGAACTTCAAGCTCATTCCGTGGGCCGACGTGCGCCGCGCGCTGTCCGAGCCGCCGCAGCCGAGGTAGGCCAGGACCCTCCGGCCGACGCGAAATATTCCCGCCGGGAGCACGGTCTGGTTATATAGAGGGCACGTGCGCGGGGGAAACCCTCGCGGACGGACCTCGGTAACCGAAAACCCAATACCACGAACGTCTGGAGGAATCACCGATGAACCTGAAGAACCTGGCCCTTGCGGCCGCGGTCGGCAGCCTGATGAGCATGAGCGTGACCTCGACGGCTTTCGCCGGCGAAGCGAAGGCCGACAAGGAGAAGTGCTACGGCGTCGCCAAGGCCGGCAAGAACGACTGTGCCGCCAACGGCCACTCGTGCGCCGGACAGTCCAAGGTGGACAACGACCCCACCGAGTGGAAGTACGTGCCGAAGGGCGAGTGCGAGAAGATGGGCGGGAAGGCCGACGCCGGCAAGAAGATGTGAGATCCGAGTGAGTTCGAGCCCCACGGCGAACTCGAGCAGGCCGGTCCCGGCAGGTGCTGGGATCGGTCTGCGCTCCGCCCATCACGAGGCGCTCGTCCGCGAGCGGCCCGCGGTCGGCTGGATCGAGGTGCACACCGAGAACTATTTTCACGACGGCGGCCCGCACCTCGCGGCACTGGAACGGGCCCGCGAGGCCTATCCGCTCAGCCTGCACGGGGTCGGCATGGGCCTGGGGTCCGCCGATCCGCTCGACCGGGCGCACGTCGCTCGCGTCGCTCGCGCCATCGAGCGCTTCGAGCCCGCCCTGGTCTCCGAGCACGCGTGCTGGGGCAGCCACGCCGGCGAGAACTTCAACGACCTGCTGCCGCTGCCGTACACCGACGAAGCCGTCGTGCACCTCGCCGACCGCGTCGCCGAGGTGCAGGACCTGCTCGGTCGGCAGATACTGATCGAAAACCTCTCCTGCTACCTGAGTTACTCGAGCTCCCGCCTCACCGAATGGGAGTTCCTCACGGCGGTTGTCGAGCGCGCCGGCTGCGGGCTGCTGCTCGACGTCAACAACGCCTACGTCAACTCGGTGAACGTCGGGCTCGACGCGAAGGCCTTCATCGACGGCTTGCCGGCCGGCGCCGTGCAGGAGATCCACCTCGCCGGCCACACGCGCCGGCAGGTCGGCGAGCGCACCATTCTGCTCGACGACCACGGCTCGCGTGTTCCCGAAGCCGTGTGGAGACTCTACGAATATGCCATCCGGCGCTTCGGCGCCGCGCCGACAGTGATCGAGTGGGACACCAACCTGCCCGACCTGTCCGTGCTCGCGGACGAAGCGGCACGGGCCCAGCGACGACTGGACGGTGTCCGTGGCCTCGCTGCCTGAACTCCAGGCGCGCTTCGCCGCGGCACTGCGCGGCGACCCCGGCCCGATCGAGCACGACGTCGTTGGCGACGGGCTCGAGGCGGCCGGGCGCCTCGACATCTATCGCAACAACGCGCGCGCCGTGTTCGAGGGCGCGCTCGAGCGCACCTATCCGGTGCTGCGCCGACGTGTCGGCGAGGATTACTTCCGCCAGCTCGCGCACGGCTACCGCGAGCGCTTCCCGTCGCGCAGCGGCGACCTGCACGGGGTGGGTGAGCACTTTGCGCGCTACCTCGCCGAGACGGAGTCGGACTCCGGATACGCGTGGCTCGCGGAACTCGCCGAACTGGAATGGGCCTGCGAGTGCGCCTTCGTCGCCGCCCACGAGCAGCCCGTCGGGCCCCAGGCGCTGGCGAGCCTCACGCAGGACGAGCTCGGCCTCGCGCGCCTGCGGCTGCAGCCCTCGCTGCGCTGCGTCGCCTCATCCTTTCCGGTGCTCGATGTCTGGCGGGCCAACCAGCCCGAGGCCGACGGCCGCGCCGTGGACCTGGCGCGCGGCGGACAGTGCGTGCTGGTGAGTTGCGGCGTGGACGGACTCGAACTCGCCCTGGTGTCCGCAGCCGCGCTCGCGTTCACGCGGCAGTTGCAGGCGGGCGTTCCGCTCGGGGACGCGGTGGACGAATCCGGCCTCGACCTCGCCGAGCTGCCGGGTGTCCTCGGGATGCTGTTTTCAGGCGGCCTCTTCACCGCAGTCATCGGCCCCTCGTTGGAGAGCGACTCGAAATGATCCGCCTGCAATCCGCCATCCGGCTCGCCGAGCGCGCCACCCTGCCATTCGAGTCGCTGCTGCTGCTGGCGACGCGCGTGTACGTCTCGTGGCAGTTCCTGAAGTCGGGCTGGCTCAAGATCGGCGACTGGGAGACGACGCGGTTCCTGTTCGAGGAGGAATATCACACGCCTTTGCTGCCGCCCCTGGCGGCCGCCATCGCGGGTACGGCCGGCGAGCTGGTGTTCCCGGTGCTGCTGATCGTCGGCCTGCTCAGCCGCTACGCAGCAGCGGGCCTGTTCGTCGTGAACGTCCTCGCCGTCGTGTCGTACTCGCACGTGCTGCTGACCGAGGGCTTCGAGGCCGCGCTGGGACAGCATCACCTCTGGGGGTTCATGCTCCTCGTCGTGATCGTCGCAGGTCCCGGTCGCTGGGCCCTCGACGCGATGCTTGCGGGCTCGGGCCGGCCGCGGCGCTAGCCCTGCGAGGTCGATCCCGGTGAACGGAAGCTGGGATCTCATCGTGGTCGGTGCGGGCGCCGTCGGCAGCGCGGCGCTGCGGGCCGCAAGCGAGTGCGGCGCGAAGACGCTGTGCCTGGAGCACCACGCGCCTGCGCACGAGCGCGGCTCGAGCCACGGACTGTCGCGCATCTTTCGCCACGCCTACTTCGAGCACCCGGACTACGTACCGCTCCTGCGCCACTCGACGGCGCGCTTCGAGTCCCTCGAGCGAGAGTCGGGAGTCGCCCTGCTCCACCGCTGCGGCATGCTGGTCGCCGGGCCGCCAGGGTCCGAGGTCGTGGCGGGCTCGCTCGAGTCGGGGCGGCGCTGGAACCTCGCGGTCGAGGCGCTGGACGCAGAGGCGCTGCGGGCGCGGTTTCCGTGGTTTGCGCATCCGCACGATGCCGTCGGCGCGTTCGAGGAGAATGCCGGCATCGTGCGACCGGAGGCCGCGGTGCATGAGGCGCTGGGCGCCGCCCGGTCCCGGGGTGCGGAACTGCGGATCGGAACCCGCGTGCGCGCCATCGTCGAGGACGCGACCAGCGTGTGGGTCGAGACCGACGCGGGTCGCGAACGGGCAAACGCGGTCATCGTCGCGGCCGGGGCGTGGACGCCGCGCCTGCTGCCGGAACTCTCGCCCTGGCTGACAGTGACGCGCCAGGTGCAGGCGTGGGTGGCCCCGGCGAGCGCCATCGATGCACAGGCGATGCCGTGCTGGCTCGTCGATCGCGGCCGTCTGGAGCCCGCGCTCTACGGCCTGGCGCCCGATCCCGCTGCGCCGATGAATGGCGGGGACGGGTCGTCGTCGGCGCGTCACCCGAAGGTCGGGCTGCACGGCTCCAGCGACCTCGTCGATCCGGAGCTCGGTGCGGCGCCGGTCGCCGACGTCGACCTCGAACGGCTGCTACGCGCGTATCGCGTCGTCGCGCCCGCGCTCGCCGGCCGGGTGGTCGCTGCCGCGACCTGCCTGTACACGATGTCGCCGGACGGGCACTTCCTCGTGGGGACCCGCCGTGGCTCGCAGCGTATCCACTTCGCGGCAGGACTCTCCGGCCACGGCTTCAAGCTCGCGCCAGCCATCGGGGACGCGCTCGTGGACCTGGCGATCGAAGGCCGCACGGACCTGCCGATTGGCTTCCTGTCGCCGGCGAGATTCGCCGAAGTTGGCTCCAGGAGCTAGCGGACCAGCCCGTCCCGGCGCAGCCGCTCCGCGATCGGATCGGCGATTGCAGCAAGGGCGGTGTCGCGCGACTCGAGATTCCCCACGGTCGTCTCCATCGTGTAGATGTGCGTCGGACCCTTGGTTTCCCAGACCTTCGTGGTCACGTGCGCGGTGCCCTTCACCGTGGTGATCGACGATGCCGTCTGGAACTCTCCGTACACCACCGGCACGCCGTAGACGCCGTAGTAGCCCGTCGCGTACCCGGCATCGGTCGCCTTGTACATCCCGCCACCGCGATCGTCGCGGCCGGCCCCTTCCTTCGTACCCCAGTCGACGGAGACGAGCGTGGTCGCCACGACGGCATCGGCCTGCTGCGACGCGACGGCTTCGTCGATGCTCTCCCGCGTGAGCGGGTTCTTGGCCTTCACCACGTCGCAGCTCGCGATCGCCTTCACCGAGGCACTCATGATCCGCGACGCCAGGAAGTTCTCGAACGCACAGCGCTGGTTGATGTCCGGGCTGACGCCGACGATCAGCACCTTCGAGAACGTCTGGCCGCTGGACGCGCCGCCCTGCCACGCGCTCGACACCGAGGGCTGGCTGGCACAGCCGGTCAGCCAGGCGGCGGCGAGGAGCATCAGGCCGCGCACGGCGGGTGCGCTCAGGGAAGCCAGGGGACGGACGACGGGAGTCTGCACTGCACATTCCTCTCAATTAATGGGTCGCGTTTGGTCTGTGGCCGCCCGCGCCCGGCCGGAGGGCCGGAGATCGGGGCGCAGCATAGTCCGTGCGCGGCCGTTCGACGAGGATCTTTGGAGCCCGTCGGAAGGCGTCGCCAACCCGACCGTTTCTCCGTAGCATCGCGCCGCAACGCAACGGGGATCCGATGGACGCGCTCAGGGGCTTCGTCAGGGCGGTGGACGCGCTCAACGACTGGATCGGTCGCACGGTCGCGTGGCTCACGCTCGGCTGCGTGCTCACCTGCTTCGGCGTGGTGGTGCTGCGCTACGCCTTCGACCTCGGCTTCCCCTGGCTGCAGGAACTCTACGTCTGGCAGCACGCCGCGGTCTTCATGGCCGGCGCCGGCTACACCCTGCTGCACGGCGGGCACGTCAGCGTGGACGTGCTGTACGGCAGGGCGAGCCCCCGCCGCCGCGCCTGGATCGACATCGCGGGCACGCTCGTGTTCCTGTTCCCGTGGCTCGCCGTGGTCGCGACCGCCTCAGCTCCCTTCGTGCTCTCGTCGTGGAGCATCCGCGAGGGCTCGGGTACGGCCGGCGGCATGCCGGCGCTCTACCTGCTCAAGTCCCTGCTGTGGATCTTCTGCGCCCTGCTGTTCGTGCAGGGCCTCGCGCTGATCGCGCGGCGGGGCCTGTTCCTGGCCGGGCAAGACGCACCGGACGCCGCTGACCCGCGCGATGGGGTCGTGCCGCGATGAGCACGGTGCTGATCGGCGAGATCCTGTCGGTGGCGATGTTCCTCGCCACCATCGGCGCCGTGCTCGTGGGCTACCCGGTGGCGTTCACGCTGGCCGGCACGGCGCTCCTCTTCGCCGCGCTCGGGATGGCGACGGGCGTGTTCGACCCGGCGATCCTTGCGGCGCTCACCGGGCGCTACTTCGGCACCATGACCAACGAGACGCTGGTGGCCGTGCCGCTGTTCGTCTTCATGGGCGTGATGCTCGAGCGCTCGAAGATTGCCGAGGCGCTGCTCACGACCATGGGCGAGCTGTTCGGCGCGTTGCGCGGCGGCCTCGGCTACTCGGTGGTGATCGTGGGCGCGCTGCTGGCGGCCTCGACCGGCATCGTCGGCGCCACCGTGGTCACGATGGGCCTGCTGTCGCTGCCGGCGATGATGCGGGCGGGCTACGACCCGAAGCTCGCCACCGGCACGATCTGTGCCGCGGGTACGCTCGGCCAGATCATCCCGCCGTCCACGGTGCTAATCTTCGTCGGCGACATCCTGCAGGGCGCCAACCAGCAGGCGCAGCTCGAGCTCGGTAACATGGCGCCGGAACCGATCTCCGTGGGGCAGCTGTTCGCGGGCGCGATCATCCCAGGCCTCGTGCTCGTGGGCCTGTACCTCGCCTGGATTCTCTTCAAGTCGATCGCGGACCCGCGCTCCTGCCCGCCGCTCGAGATGAGCGACGAGCAACGCGCCGGCCTCGCGGGGCGTGTCACGGGCGCGCTGGTGCCGCCGCTGCTGCTCATGCTGGCGGTGCTGGGCTCGATCCTCGCCGGCATCGCGACGCCGACGGAATCGGCCTCGGTCGGCGCCATGGGCGCCATGCTGCTCGCCGCCCGCAGGAGCCGCTTCGGCCTGCCGCTGCTGCGCGACGTGATGCGCACCACGCTCGGCATCACCTCGATGATCTTCGTGATCCTGCTCGGCGCCAGCGTGTTCAGCCTGGTGTTCCGCGGGCTCGGCGGCGAGAACCTCGTGCACGACGCCCTCGCCTCCCTGCCCGGCGGCGTCGTCATGGCCGTGTTCGCGGTGATGGTCGTGATCTTCGTGCTCGGCTTCTTCCTCGACACGTTCGAGATCATCTTCATCGTCGTGCCCATCACCGCGCCGGCGCTCATCAAGCTGGGCGTGGACCCCATCTGGCTCGGCGTCATGATCGGCATGAACCTGCAGGCGAGCTTCCTGACGCCGCCGTTCGGCTTTGCGCTGTTCTACCTGCGCGGCGTCGCGAGCACGCTGGTACGGACGGTGGATATCTACAAGGGCGTGGTGCCGTTCGTGGCGCT
>Ga0102851_10000144_pt1 | contig 30165 bp, 24 predicted proteins | sample Mud3Dept3metaG_FD_79558 | JGI IMG/M metagenome (GOLD analysis project Ga0102851, IMG submission 79558) | Freshwater wetland microbial communities from Ohio, USA, analyzing the effect of biotic and abiotic controls - Mud 3 Core 4 Depth 3... | ecosystem: Environmental > Aquatic > Freshwater >... | reverse complement strand
CTTCGGCAAGGTCTGGAACGACACGCAGGCGGCGGTGTCGCGCACCATCGTCCACATGATGAGCGGCAAGAACATCGGCGGCGGCGTGGCCTGGATCGGCGTGCTCTGCCAGGCAGCCTTCAACTACGACGCGACCGGCGCCGGGTGCACGTTCACGGGGATCTCCAACTACGGCGGCCACTACGGCTACACCGGGACGATGGACGGAGACTTCCTCTACGAGAGCCCCGGGGTGCTCTGGGACGTCGTCGCCACCGCGCACGAAATCGGGCACAACTTCGACTCGCCGCACACCCACTGCTACGGCAACGTCGGCGGCAATCCCAATCCGGTGGACGGCTGCTACAACGGCCAGTGCGGCGGCTCGGGCTGCTACTGCGGCACCCAGGGCCCGCCCGGCCCGGGCACCGTGATCGGCGGCACGCTCGGCACCGGGGCGGGCACGGTGATGAGCTACTGCCACCTGCTCTCGGGCGGCTTCTCGAACGTGACCTTCACCTTCGGCGAGGGCCATCCGTTCGGCGTGCTCGCCAGCCGGGTGCCGGACCAGATGATGGCCCACGTGGCGTCCGTGTCGGGCTCCAACCCGTCCTGCCTCGCCTTCGTGCCGGGCACGAGCGTCATCTTCCGGGACGGCGTCGACCAGGGGACGACCGCCAACTGGAGCGTCGTCGCGCCCTGACGGCGCGGCCGGTGCGGGGTCGCCGTTGGGTGACCAGGCGCCGCGCTTGACAGCCGCAGGACGCTCTGGTCTCATGCCCCGCACGATGACGCGACCGGCCACGATCCGCACGCCCGATCCGGGCACCTGCTGGCGTGGCCGCGCCCAGCACCGCTTGAGCTGACGGCCGGAGCCTGCCGCTCCGGCCCGACGGGCCCGGGGCGAGACGCGATTCCATCCGCCGTCGAAGCGCCGACCTCCTTCGGGCCCACCGGGGGAGGTCTTTCGGTTTCATGGACCCGAGATCTAGCGATTCACCCGCGCGCGCGACGCTGATCGCGACCGTGACCGAGCCGGCGGCGCTCGAGCCGGCCGCGCTCGAGCGGCTCGCGGTGGAAGCGGACTGGCTCGAGGTGCGCGCGGACCTGGTCGGGGACGTCGATCCCGGGGTCCTGCGCGCGAGCTTCGCGGGGCGCCTCCTCTACACCCTGCGCAGCCGCGCCGAGGGCGGTGCGTTCGCGGGCCGCGGCGAGGCGCGGCGGCGCCGGATCTCGGCGGCCGCCGGCGGCTACGACCTGGTCGACCTCGAGGCCGACCGCGACCTCGCCTCCGAGCTGCTCGAATCGATCCCGCCGGAGCGGCGGCTGGTCTCCTGGCACGGCCCGGCCACCGACCTGGCCGGCCTGCGCTCGCGCTTCCTGCACCTGACCCGGGTCCCGGCCGCGTTCTACAAGCTGGTGCCGCGCGCCGATCACCCGGGCGAGGAGATGGTCCCGCTCGAGCTGCTCGCCGAGCTCGGACGGCGCGACGTGGCGGCCTTCGCCGGCGGCGAGATCGGCTTCTGGACGCGCCTGCTCGCGCCGCGGCTGGGCGCGCCCCTGGTCTACGGCGCCGCCGGAGCGCGCGCGGCGGCGCCGGGCCAGCCGACGCTCGAGCGCCTGCGGCGCGACTACGGCCTGCCCGAGCTTGCGCCGGTCGAGCGCCTGTTCGGGATCGTCGGCTCGCCGGCGCTCGCCTCGCTCTCGCCGCGGCTGCACAACGCCGCCTACCGCGCGCTCGGCCTGCCGGCCCTCTATGTGCCGTTCGAGGCGCCGCAGTTCGGGGACTTCTGGCTGGAGATCGTCGAGAGCGAGGCCCCTGCGGCGCTCGGATTCCCGCTCGGCGGCCTGTCGGTGACCACGCCGCACAAGGACGTGGCGTTCGCGGTCGCGGGCGCCACCAGCCCGCTCGCCAACCGCCTCCAGGCCGCCAACACGCTGACCCTGCGCGACGGCGTCTGGGAAGGCGAGTCGACCGACGCAGAGGGGGTCGTGGCGGCGCTCGCGGCGCGCGGCATCGAGGCGCGCGGGCGCCGCGCAGCGGTGGTGGGGTGCGGCGGTGCAGGGCGCGCGGCCGCGCTCGGCCTGTCGCTCGCCGGAGCGCAGGTGTCGATCGTCAATCGCGGCAGCGAGCGCGGGCTCGCGGCGGCGCGCGCCCTGGGCCTGCCCTTCGTGCCCCTGGCCGAGCTCGACGTCGAGCCCTACCGCCTGATCGTGCACGCGACGCCGCTCGGCCGCGGTGCCGCCGACGAGCTGCCACTGCCGGTGGCGAGACTGGCGCCGGGCACCGCGGTGGTCGACCTCGTCTACGGCGAGGCCCCGACGCGCCTGGTCGAGGAGGCGCGCCGGCGCGGCCTGGTGGCGGTCGACGGGCGCGAGGTGCTCCTGCGCCAGGCGGCGCCCCAGTTCCTGGCCATGACCGGCCGGGCGCTCCCGCTCGACGTGGCGGCGCGCGCGCTCGGGCTCGAAGTCGTACCATGAGCGAGCCGCGACCCGTCGTACCGCGCGTGCGCGAGTTGCTCGCGGAGACGCTCACGCCGTTGGCCGCCTACCAGCGCCTGGCCGGGATCTCGCCGGTGCGCTTCCTGTTCGAGAGCGTGACCGGGGGCGAGCGCGTGGCGCGCTTCAGCTTCCTCGGCGCCGGCCCGCGCGCGCTCCTGCGCCTGGCTCCGGACGCGCTCGAGATCGAGCGCGGCGGCGTGCGCGAGCGGATCCCCGGGCCGCCGCTCGAGGCCCTGAGAGCGCAGGTCTCGGGCTTCGCGGCGGCGCGCGGGCCGGTGCCCTTCTCCGGTGGCTTCGTGGGCACCTTCGGCTTCGACCTCGTGCGCCTGATCGAGCGCCTCCCGGGCCGGCCGCCCGACCCCTGGCGGCTGCCGGTGGCGGTGCTCGGCCTGTTCGACGCCGTGGTCGCCTTCGACCACGCCGAGCAGAAGCTGCTGCTGATCGCCAACGAGATCGAGGGCGAGACCGGCGCCGGCGACGCCGAGGCGGCGCTCGACCGGCTCGAGGCGGCGTTGTCGAGCCCGTTGCCGGCGCGCGCGGTGCGCCTGCCCGAGCGGCCGCCGCCGCCCGTCGCGCCGGACTCGGTGAGCCTCTCCGGCGAGGCCTTCCAGCACGCGGTGCGCGTCGCCAAGGAGCACATCGCGGCGGGCGACATCTTCCAGGTCGTCCTCGCGCGCCGTGCGACGAAGCGCACCGCGGCCTCGCCGGTAGCGCTCTATCGCGCCCTGCGCCGGATCAACCCGAGCCCCTACATGGTCCTGCTCGAGCTGCCCGAGGGGGCGCTGGTCGGCGCCTCGCCCGAGGCCCTGGTGCGCAAGGACGGCGCGCGCGTGACGACGCGCCCGATCGCAGGCACCCGCCGGCGTGGCGCCGACGCCGCCGCAGACGAGCGGCTCGCCGCGGAGCTGCTCGCCGATCCCAAGGAGCGCGCCGAGCACGTCATGCTGGTCGACCTCGGCCGCAACGACCTCGGCCGGGTCTGCCGCCCGGGCAGCGTGCGCGTCGCCTCGTTCCTCGAAATCGAGCGCTACAGCCACGTGCTGCACCTGGTCTCCGCGGTCGAGGGCGAGCTCGCGCCCGGGCGCGACGCGCTCGACACGCTGCTCGCCGCTTTCCCGGCCGGCACCGTCTCGGGCGCGCCCAAGCTGCGCGCGATCGAGATCCTGGACGCGCTCGAGCCCGAGGCGCGCGGCTTCTACGCGGGCGCCACCGGTTACCTGTCCTTCGCCGGCGACCTCGACACCTGCATCACGATCCGCACCCTGTTCGCGCACGCGGGCGAGGTGGCGGTGACCGCCGGCGCGGGCATCGTCGCCGACTCGGACCCCGCGCTCGAGCTCCAGGAGACCGAGAACAAGGCGGCCGCGCTGCTGGCCGCCGTGGCGCTCGCCGAGGAGCTGGAGGCGCGCGCGTGATCGTGGTCGTCGACAACTACGACTCGTTCACCTACAACCTCGTGCAGCTGCTCGCGGTGGCGGGCGCCGAGCTCGAGGTGGTGAGGAACGATGCCGTCACGGTGGACGACCTGCTGGCGCGGCGCCCGGCCGGCATCCTGATCTCGCCCGGCCCGGGGCGACCGGAGGAGGCCGGCCTCTGCCTGCCGCTGCTCGCCCGGCGTCCGGCGCTGCCGATCTTCGGCGTCTGCCTGGGCCACCAGGCCCTGGCCGCCGCGTGCGGCGGCACGGTGGGCCGCGCCCCCGCGCCGCGCCACGGCAAGACTTCGTTCGTCACCCACCGCGGCGAGGGTCTGTTCGCGGGCGTGCCGAGCCCGTTCGAAGCGACGCGCTACCACTCGCTGCACGTCGAGGAGGCGAGCCTGCCGGGCGAGCTCGAGGCGGTGGCGTGGAGCGCGGACGACGGCCTGGTGATGGCCCTGCGCCACCGCGAGCTGCCCTGGTGGGGCGTGCAGTTCCACCCCGAGTCGGTGCTCACCGCCGCGGGTCCGCGGCTGGTCGGGAACTTCCTCGCCCTGTGCCGGGCGCAGGCCGGGGCAACGGCTTGAGCGAATCGGCGATCCTGGCCCGGCTGATCGCGCGCGAGGACCTCGCGGGCGCCGAGGTCGAGGCGCTGATCGGCCGCATCGTCGACGGGCGCGTTCCCGACTCGCTGGTCGCCGCCCTGCTCGCGGCGCTCGCCACCAAGGGCGAGACCGCCGGCGAGATCGCGGGCGCGGCGCGCGCCCTGCGCGCGCGCGTGCGCGCGGTTTCGCACCGTTGCTCACGGGTTCTCGACACCTGCGGCACCGGCGGCGACGGCCGCGGCACCTTCAACGTCTCGACCGCGGCGGCGTTCGTCGCCGCTGCCGGCGGCGCGGTGGTGGCCAAGCACGGCAACCGCGCGATCTCCTCACGCTCGGGCAGCGCCGACGTGCTGGCCGCGCTGGGCGTCGCGATCGAGGTCGAGCCCGAGGTCTCGGCGCGCCAGCTCGAGTCGCTCGGGCTGGCCTTCCTGTTCGCGCCCCTCCACCATCCCGCCATGAGGGCGGTGGCGCCGGTGCGCCGCGCGCTCGGCGTGCGCACGGTGTTCAACCTGCTCGGTCCGCTCTCCAACCCGGCGGGCGCGCGCCGCCAGCTGCTGGGCGTCTACGCCGCCGACCGGGTCGAGCCGGTGGCGCGCGTGCTCGCCGAGCTGGGCAGCGAGCACGCGCTGGTCGTGCACGGCCGCGACGGCCTGGACGAGATCACCACCACGGCGCCGACCCTGGTCGCCGAGGTGCGGGCCGACGGCATCCGCAGCTACGAGATTGCGCCCGCCGACCTCGGCCTCCCCGTGGCGCGCCTCGACCAGCTCGCCGGCGGCACGCCCGAGGAGAACGCGCGCCGCCTGGAGCAGGTGCTCGAGGGCGGCCATGGCGCGCTCGGCGACCTGGTGGCCGCCAACGCCGGCGCCGCGCTCTACGTCGCAGGCCTGGCGCCGACCCTGCGCGCGGGCGTCGACGGTGCGCGCGCCATCCTCGCCTCCGGCGCGGCGCGCGACCGGCTCGAGCAGCTGAGGTCGTTCCGGTGAGCGGCCGGGAGCCGGCGTGACGGTGCCGGACGTGCTCTCGCGCATCGTCGAGGCGCGGCGCCGGCGCTACGCGCCGGCCGCGGGCGGCGAGCTCGCCGCGCCCCTGGCGCGGGAGCGCGCGGCCGTGCTTCCCCCCACCCATCCCTTCCTGGCCGCGCTCGCGGCGCGCGCCGGACGGGCGGCGATCGCGGAGGTCAAGATGGGGTCGCCGCGGCTGGGCTCGCTCGCCGGGCGCTTCGATCCCCTCCGGCAGGCCGCCGCCTACGCCGCCGCGGGCGCCGCCGCGCTCTCGGTCGTGGTCGAGCCCGACTTCTTCTTCGGCTCGTGGGAGCTGCTCGCGCGCTGCCGGGCGGCGAGCGGCCTGCCCGCGATCGCCAAGGACTTCGTGGTCTCGGAGCGGCAGCTCGACCAGGCGCGCGAAGCGGGTGCCTCGGCGATCCTGCTCGTCGGCGCGCTCTACTCCGGCGACGAGCTCGGGGCCTGGGCGGGCGCGGCGCGCGAGCGCGGCCTGGCGCCCCTGGTCGAGCTCCACGACGAGGCCGACCTCGCCCGGCTCGCCGGCGCCGCCTGGGAGCTGGTCGGGGTCAACCACCGCGACCTGCGCACCTTCGAAGTGGACTTCGAGCGCGGCGCGCTCCTGGCGCCGCGCCTGCCGGCCGGCGCGCTCAAGGTCGCGGAGAGCGGCATCGCCCGGCGCGCCGACGTCGAGCGCCTCGCCGCGGCCGGCTTCGACGCCTTCCTGGTGGGCGAGAGCCTGCTGCTCGCCGAAGATCCGGGCGCCAGGCTCGGGGAGCTGTTCGGATGACCGGCGCGATCCACCCGCGGCCCACGGTCAAGATCTGCGGCGTCACGCGCCCGGAGGACGCCGCGCTGGCGGCCCGGCTGGGCGCCGACCTGATCGGGATCAACTTCTGGCCGCGCTCGCCGCGCTGGGTGGCCGACCCGATCCGGGCACGGGAGATCGTCGCCGCGGCGCGCGCGACGAGCGCGCCGGTCGGGGCCGTCCGGGTCGTGGGCGTGTTCGTGAACGAGGCGCCCGCAGCCATCGAGGAGCGGATCGAGTCGGCCGGGCTCGACCTCGTGCAGCTCCACGGCGACGAGCCGGACGAGCTGCTCGACCGCTTCGCCCCGCGCGCGCTGCGGGCGCTCCGGGCCCGAGCGGCGGGCGCGGCGCCGGTGGCTTCCGGCGGCGCCGAGGTACCGGAGAGCCACGACCGGAACGGCCCGCACCCCCTTCAATGGCAGTCGTTCGAACCGGATCGCCGCCTCGTCGCCTGGATCCTCGACGCCCCCGCAGGCGCGCGCTACGGCGGCACCGGCGAGGCCTGGGACTGGTCCCAGGCGCGCGCGCTGGTGGCGGCGGCGGCCTCGCCGGTGCTGATCGCGGGCGGCCTGCGGCCCGGCCTGGCGCGCGCCGCGCTCGCGGCGTCGGGCGCGGCCGGGGTCGACGTCGCCTCCGGGGTGGAGTCGGCGCCGGGCGTGAAGGATGCTGAGAGAATGCGGCGGTTGATCGAGGAGGTGCGCGTTGAAGTGGGCTAGGAACCGACGCGGGTGGCCCGACCGGGCGGGCCGGTTCGGCGGCTACGGCGGGCGTTACGTGCCGGAGACGCTGATGGCGCCGCTCGAGGAGCTAGCGCGCGCCTACGACCACGCCCGCCGCGACCGTGCCTTCAAGCGGCGCCTGGACGACCTGCTGGCGAGCTACGCGGGCCGGCCGACGCCGCTGTGGCCCGCGGAGCGGCTCTCGCACCAGGTCGGCGGCGCGCGCATCGTGCTCAAGCGCGAGGACCTGCTGCACACCGGCGCGCACAAGCTCAACAACGCGCTCGGACAGGCGCTGCTCACGCGCGCCATGAAGAAGGACCGCGTGGTGGCCGAGACCGGGGCCGGCCAGCACGGCGTCGCCACCGCGACCGCGGCGGCGCTGCTCGGGCTCGAGGCCACGGTCTACATGGGCACCGAGGACATGCGCAGGCAGCATGTGAACGTCGAGCGCATGCGCCTGCTCGGAGCCGAGGTGGTGGGCGTGGAGTCGGGCTCGCGCACGCTCAAGGACGCCATCAACGAGGCGCTGCGCGACTGGGTGACCAACGTGCGCACCACCCACTACCTGCTCGGCTCGGTGCTCGGCCCCGATCCCTTCCCGCGCATGGTGCGCGACTTCCAGCGCGTGATCGGCGAGGAGGCCCGCGTCCAGCTCCGGCGCCGCTACGGCCGGCGCTCACCCGACCTCGCGGTCGCCTGCGTGGGCGGCGGCTCGAACGCCATCGGCCTGTTCTCGGCCTTCCTCGGCGATCCGCACGTGCGCCTGATCGGCGTCGAGGCGGGCGGGCGCGGCCACCGGCCCGGCGAGCACGCCGCGCGCTTCGGTGGCGGGGGAGCGGCGGTGGGAGTCCTGCACGGGACCCGGACGCGTGTGCTCCAGGACGCGGAGGGTCAGATCGCCGCCACGCACTCGGTGTCGGCCGGCCTCGACTATCCGGCGGTGGGTCCGGAGCACGCGGCGCTGGCCGAGCTCGGGCGCATCGAGTACACCTCGGCCACCGACCGCGAGGCGGTGGCGGCGTTCCACCTGCTCGCCGAGACCGAGGGCATCCTGCCTGCGCTCGAGAGCGCGCACGCGGTGGCCGAGGCGGTCCGGCGCGCGCGCCGCCTGTCGCGCCGCGCGCTCGTGCTGGTCAATCTCTCGGGGCGCGGCGACAAGGACCTCGAGTCGGTGCTGGCCTACGACCGCGCGCGCGCGGAGGCCGCGCCGTGAGCGGACGTGGCGCGCTCGCCGCGGCCTTCGCCGCCGCGCGACGCGAGGACCGTGCCGCCTTCGTGCCGTTCCTGATGGCGGGCGATCCCACCCTCGAAAGGACGGGCGAGCTGGTGGGCGCGCTCGCCGGCGCGGGCGCCGACGTGATCGAGCTCGGCGTGCCGTTCTCCGACCCGATCGCCGACGGGCCGGTCAACCAGGCCGCCGCGGAGCGTGCCCTGGCGGCCGGCACCCGGCTCGCGGGTATCCTCGAGCTGGTCTCGCGGATCCGGCGGCGCGTGGAGGCGCCGATCGTGCTCTTCAGCTACTTCAACCCCATCCTGCGCTACGGCCCGGCGCGCTTCGCGGAGCACGCGTCGGCGTCGGGCGTGGACGGCCTCCTGTGCGTCGACCTGCCGCCCGAAGAGGCGGCGGCGGAGGTGCTTCCTGCGCTGCGCGCGCAGCGGCTCGACCCCGTCTTCCTGCTCGCGCCGACCTCGACCCGCGAGCGCGTCCGGGCCGTGGCGCGCGCGGGATCCGGCTTCGTCTACTACGTCTCGCGCACCGGCGTCACGGGCGAGCGCGCGGCGCTGCCCGCCGGGCTGGCGAGCGAGGTCCGGGCGCTGCGCCGCGCGCTGGACCTGCCGGTCGCGGTGGGCTTCGGACTCTCGACTCCGGAGCAGGTCGCGGCGGTGGCGCGCGTCGCCGACGGCGCCGTGGTGGGCAGCGCGCTGGTGCGCTTCGCCGCCGAGCACGCGGGCGAGCCGGACCTGCTGCCGCTCTTCGCCCGGCGCGCGGCCCGGCTCGCCGCCGCGACCCGCCGCGGCTGAACGGGGCGGGAATGGCGCACGAGGTCCACGTCGTCGAGGCGCGCACGCACGGGCGATTCCTGGTGCGCGCTCCGCAGGGAGTGGCGCGCGGCGTGCTGGTCGGCTTCCACGGCTACATGCAGGACGCCGCGATCCTGCTCGACGAGCTCGCCGCCATTCCCGGCGCGGAGCGCTGGGCGCTGGTCTCGGTGGACGCCCTGCACGCGTTCTACGCGCGCAGCTCGGGCACCGGCCGCGTCGTGCGCGGCTGGATGACGCGGGACCTGCGCGAGGAGGCGATCGAGGACAACGTGCGCTACGTGCGCGACGTGATCGAGCGTACGCGCGCGCGCTTCGGCTGGCGCCTGCCGGTGGTCGCGCTCGGCTTCTCCCAGGGCGCCTCGATGGCCTGGCGGGCGGCGCTGCTCGCCGGCCACGAGACGGCGGCCGTGGCGGCGCTCGGCGGCGACCTTCCCCCCGAGCTGGCCGGGCTCGCGGCCGGTGCCCCGTTCCCGCGCCGGGCGCTGCTGGCGCGCGGCGAGAGCGACGAGTGGTACACGGCCGAGAAGATCGCCGCCGACCGCGCCCGCCTGGCGGCGCGCGGCGTCGAGCTGACCGAGCTGGTGTTCGCGGGCGGCCACGAATGGACCGACGCCTTCGCCGGCGCGGCCGGCGCCCTGCTCGAGCGGGCGGGGGCGGCCTAGCGCGAGGGCTCGCGCCGCGTGGTCCGGCTCCGGTAGGCGCCTTCGAGCGAGCGCAGGCTCGCCACCCACTTCTCGAGGTGGCCGATGTGCTGGATCACCGAGAGGCCGGGCAGCGCGCCTCCGGCCGCCTTGTTGGGCAGATAGGCGGAAACCACGCCGAGCAGCACCGGCTGGCCGGCCTCGTCGACGTGGAAGGCGGGACCGCCGGAGACGCCGTTGACCGCGACGCCGTCCACCAGGTAGGTCTGCTGCTCCGCGTTCCACGAGCTGATGCGGCCCGAGAAGAAGCAGAGCCGGTCGCGCGCCACGCTCGGGAAGCCGACCCAGCCGACCTCGACGCCCACCCGGTAGGCGACGTGCTCGGGCGTCATCGGCAGCAGGGTGTCGGGCAGCGGGAAGTCGTCACGCAGGAAGACGAGCGCCGCGGTGTCGGTCTCCTCGTCGATCACGATCGAGCGCTCGGTGGGGCGCAGCAGGCGCTCGAATCCGGACGCGGCGTGCTCGATGCGCACCGGCTGCTCCCAGGCCGAGGCGTGGGCGAGCGCGTGCGCCGCGGTCGCGAAGCCGCAGATGCCGCCTTCGGCCGCGACCGCGAACAGGAACGCGGAGCCGGCGTGCTCGGGGGTCGAGAGGCGCACCACGTAGGGCCGCACCGCCTCGACGGCCTCCTGCCAGAGTATGTCGGTCATCGCACCTCCGCTCGCGTCCGCGCCTCGGATCGTCGGCTCAGTCTAGCAATGCCGCCTGAGGGCGAGATCAGGGCGCGACCGCCTCCGAGCTCCCGCCCATGCCCCGGCGCGCCGCCGCCACCGCGGCCGCGCAGAGGCCGCAGACGGCAGCGAAGGCGGCCAGGCCGACGAGGCCGACCCAGTCGCCGATCTCGCGCGGCAGCAGCAGCTCTCCTAGCGGGGTGGCTAGATCGAACGCCGCGCCCGGCGTGGCGCGCATCGTCTTGATCGCCGCCATGGCGGCGAGCAGGAGCGCGCCGCCGGCCAGGGCCACGCAACCGGCGACCACGCCACGCGCGGCGAGCGCGCCGCGGCCGAGCGGCGGTCCGACGACCCTGCCGTGCTCGACCGCGAGGGCCGGCTCGCGGGTCCCGATCGGAACGAAGCGCGCGAGCAGCACGAGGCCGGGGATGCCTGCGAGCATGGTCAGCCAGAAGAAGCTGGTCCAGCCCATGGCGTCGGCGGCGAAGCCGCTGATCGGGCCGGTGAGCAGGCGCGGGATGCCGAACAGGCTCGACAGCAGGGCGTACTGGGTCGCCGAGAAGCGTTTCTCGGTCAGGCGCAGCAGCAGCACCAGGAAGGCGCCGGTGCCCAGCCCCTGGGTGAAGCTCTCGAAGCCCATGGCGCCGTACATGAGCGGCCGGTTGACCGCGCTCTCCGCGACCAGGATGTAGCCGACGTTGGACAGGATCTGGATGACGCCGAAGAGCCAGAGCGCGCGCCCGAGCCCGAGCGAGGTGGTGAGCACGCCCCCGAGCAGCGCCCCGACCGAGGTTGCGACCGCCCCGGCGGTGCCGAGCGCGACGCCGCGGTCGAACGCGGAGTAGCCGAGGTCGACCAGGAAGGGGCGGAGCAGCGCCTGCGCCAGGTTGTCGGCGAGCTTGTAGAAGAGCACGAAGAGCAGGATCTCGAGCGCGCGATGGCGGGCGAGGATGCCGAGGAACGGCTCCCACACCGCCGCCCGCAGGGTGCGGGGAGCGACCACCGCCTCCTCGGGCTCGGGCGCGCGCAGGGTGACGAAGAGAAAGGGCAGGTGCGCGACCGCGAGCACCACGAGCACCACCGGCCACGACCAGCGCGCCGCGAAGGTGATGGCGATGGCGCCGGCGAGGTACATCGCCGCGCGGTAGAGCGCGATCTTCGCGCCCACCGCCGGCCCCTGCTCCTCGGGCCGCAGGACGTCGACCGTGTAGGCGTCGTAGGCGATGTCGTAGGTCGCCGAGGTGAAGGCGATGGCGAGCGCCAGCACCCCGACCACCCAGGGCGCCTCGGGGTGCGAGCCGACGCCGGCCAGTGCCAGCGTGGTGGCGAAGAGCGCGACCTGCGCGATCACGATCCAGCCGCGGCGACGCCCCAGGAAGGGCGGCACCCAGCGGTCCATGACCGGCGACCAGAGGAACTTGAACGTCCACGGGGCCTGGGCGAGCGTGATCAGGCCGACCACCCGCAAGTCGACCCCGGTCGAGCGCATCCAGTCCGGGATCGCGATCCAGACCAGGCCGAGCGGCATCCCGGAGGAGAAGGAGAGCAGGGCGACCGAGGCCGTCCGCCAGGACGTCATCGCGACGCGCAGGCTCGCCCACATGCCGGGCCGGCGCGGCGGCGACTGCGGCGGATCGCTCGGCATCGCGGGATCCTAAGTCAAAGCCAGGAAGGGTAGGAAAGAAGACAGAGACGAAGAGCTCCACAGAGGGATGCGTGAACGGGAGGCGACCGTGGGTCGGTACCGCGGGCGAGGCGGGTGGAGCGCCCGGCCCCGGGCGCGGAGCGGTCACCGGCGACACGGCGCCGGCGCCAAGGTGGCCGCGCGGACAGGCCAGCGCCGCGCCCGCGGGGCTCTCCCTTCTGGGGAGCCTTTGCTTCCGCCTCTGACCTCGCGCCTGCTGGCGCCGGTGTCGTCGCGGCGGCGGCCGGCGGGCGGGGTCAGGTCCGGGCGGTGTCGGCCCGCTTCGGTTTCTTGTCCTCGCGCGGCTTCGGCTCGACCACCGCTGCGGTGCGCTCGAGCATGCGGCCGGGGGCCTCGCGGCCGGTCAGGAAGGTGGTGTCGAGCGGGTAGACGAGCGGATCGAAGATCACGAAGTAGAAGTGCCAGACCACGATGGCCAGGGTCGCCAGCACGGCCTCGTAGAAGTGAACCACGGTGGCGACGTCGCTCGCCCACTTGGGCAGGTTGGCGAGGCTCCAGTTCTCGAACCAGAGGATGAAGCCGGTGACCGCCATGACCAGCGTGCCCCAGACCAGCGCCAGGTACTCCGCCTTCTCGGCGTAACCGAGCGGCGGCGACTGCGGCATCTCGACGCGCTTGCCGAAGAACCACATCAGCTTCTCGCGCAGCTCGTGCACGTCGTGCAGGGTCGGCAGCATGTTCTTGATGCAGGCGCGCGCGCGGCGATCGAGGGCGATGTGGACGGCGTGAAAGGCGAACGCCGCGAGCATCACCAGGGCGGCGCCGCGGTGGAGCCAGCCGCGGACGGTGAAGCTCGCCTCCCAGGCGAGCAGGGGGCGGGCCCACCATCCCTCGGGGTACTTGAGCGCAAAGCCGCTCCAGACCAGCGCGATGAAGCTGGTCAGCAGCAGCCCGTGCGCGATGCGAAAGCCCCCCGACATGCGCCGCCGGCGGGCCGCGATCGGCACGATCGGGCGCGTGAACGGCGTGCGCGCCTTGCGCCGGAGGTCGAGCAGGTTGTGGAGAGCCATGCCGCCGATGGTCAGCCAGATCAGCCAGAGGTAGGCGTTGCGCACCCAGTAGACGGCCGGATGGGCGGTCTCCTTGTCGCCGGGAAGCACGTGCACTTCACCGATCGCGAAGCTCGCCCCCGCCCCGGGGTGGCAGTTGCCGCAGGTCGCCGCCAGGTTGGCCGGCGCGATGTGCGAGCGCGGGTCGGAGGAGGGCAGGATGTCGTGCACGCCGTGGCAAGAGGCGCAGTTGGCGACGGTGACGCTGCCGGAGCGGCCGGCGAGGCCGTGGAAGCTGTCCTCGAACGCCGTGACCGCGGTATCCGTGAGGCCGAACTTCTCGGTCACGCGCAGGTCGCCGTGGCAGCGTCCGCAGGTCATCTTGGGCACGTTGGAGGCGAACACCGGCGAGCCCTTGTCGGCGGGGCCCAGGATGCGATGCTCGCCGTGGCAGTCGGAGCACACGGGAGACTCGCCGATGCCGCGCGCCGCGGCCTGGCCGTGGACGCTGTCCGCGAAGGTGGCCGAGATCTCGGCGTGGCATTCGGCGCAGGTGGACGGGACGTTCGCCCGGTTGACGCGCGAGGCGGGGTCCTCGCCCGGACGGATGTCGTGGCTGCCGTGGCAGGAGCTGCAGGTGGCGGCGTGCTCGCCGGCCGCAACGGCGCGCGCGTGGACGCTCGCCTCGTAGGCCGCGATCGGCTGCACCAGCCGGATGCCCTCCTTGGCGCCCATCTCGGGGTCCGAGTGGCAGGCCCCGCAGGTGGTGGCGAGCCGGGTCGGGTGCACCGGCGAAGCGGCGTCGTCGCGCGCGCGCAGCGCGTGCGTGGGCCCGTGGCAGGAGGTGCAGCCCGGGTGCTTGAGGTCGGGCGCGTCGGGGCGGCCGTGGACGCTCGTCGCCAGCCCCTCGGTGATGTCGGAGTGGCAGCTCGCGCACGAAGCGCGCGCATCAGCGGCCGGATGCGGGTAGTCCTCGTGCCCGGCGTGGCAGTCGGCGCAGGCGATGCCCGCCTGGCCGTGGACGGTCGCCTCCCACGCGGCGGCCTGGACCACGAGGGCGGCGTCGCCGACGTTGTCCTCCGTGTCGTGGCAGGACAGGCACTCCTCGGCGGCGGCGAGCGCCGCCGGAGCGGCCAGGAGCGCGGCCACCAGGCCGCACAACAGGATCCATCTGCGAGGGTGCGCCATGATTGCCTCCCTGTCGCGAGCGCGGCGTTCCGCGCCGGGTGCGTCGCTCCGGCTCAGCGATACCCGAACAACATGGCGTACACGATCAGCACGATCAGCGTCAGCCCGATGGCGAGCGCGACGAAGCCGAAGACCCGGGCCGCCCGTTCGGCCTCGCTCGGGATCGGCCCCACCAGGTGCTCCTCGAGCTGCCCGGTGCGCACCAGCTCGGCGTACTCGTCCGGCTTGTCGTGCTGCAGCTCCTCGACGGTCATGCGCCCGGTGAAGATGACCGGATCCATCGGGAACTTGTCGGGCCGGAAGTGCGTGTTGAAGAAGTGGATCGTGAAGATGAAACCGACCGCGAGCAGCGCTTCGTCGCTGTGCACGATCGTCGCCACGTTGATGGACCAGCCGGGCAGGATGCGCGTGAGCAGCTCGGGGAACCAGAGCACGAACCCCGTCGAGCCGATCACCATCACGCCCCAGAACACCGCGAAATAGTCGAACTTCTCCCAATACGTGTACCGCCCGTACGACGGCCGCGGACCGCGGCCGAAGAACCACTTCATCGAGCCCCACACGTCGCCGAGGTCGCGCGGGTGGAACAGAATCGTGTCGGGTCCGGCCAGCAGCTGCCGCCAGGTCCTCCCCGCTGCGCGCCGCCGCCGGTTCACGTCCCAGACATGGACGGCGAACACCGCGATCAGCACGAGCGCGGCCAGTCGGTGCAGCACCGCCATGGTCGGCTGGCCGCCGAACAGGCGCGCGATGACCTGCGCCCACCCCGCGTAGGAGAACTTGATCGCCATCCCGGACAGCGCGAGCGTGAAGAAGGAGAGCAGCATGAAGAGGTGCTGGAGGCGCTGGAAGCGGGTGAAGCGGCGGTAGAGCTTCTCGTGACCGGCCAGCCGCGCCGCGGCCTTGACGTGACGCCACTGGTCGTGGGTGCGCCAGAGCCGGATCAGCCACGCCAGCGTGTGCAGCAGCGCGAAGAAGAGCGTGCCGACGAGCAGCGCGGTCATGAACCGGAACGACCAGAACAGCCAGGGGAAGCGGTCGCGGTCGTGGTGGGTGGCGTGGGTGAGGTAGCCCGCGAAGCGCCGGTTCGAGCCCGGATGGCACTGGGCGCAGGTGGCGACCACGTTGGCGCGGCTGAGCGTGGAATCGGGGTTCGAGGTGGGCAGGATCTGATGGCTGCCGTGGCAGTCCGAGCACTTGGCGGCACCCTCGGTGCCGAGCATGGAGACCTTGCCGTGGAAAGTCTCGAAGAAGGTCTCGGCCTCCTCGGTGTGGCACTGGCCGCACTGCTCCATCATTCGCGTGCGGAAACCAGGCAGGTCGGCGCGCGCGATCGAGTGCGAGCTGTGGCAGTCCTCGCACACCGGCAGGCGCTTGCCGTCCTTCGGCTCTCCGGTAGCGTGGATGCTCTTGGCGAACGCCTCGGCGACGCCATGGTGGCACAGGCCGCAGGTGGCGGGCAGGTTGGCGGGGTTCACGGACGACTTCGGGTCGTCGGGCGGCAGCTCGCCGTGCGAGGTGTGGCAGTTCACGCACGTGGCGGTCACCACCAGGCCGCTCTGGGTGAGGCCCTTGCCGTGGATCGAGTCGGCGTAGCTGGCGACGATGTCGGGCACCTCGGCGTGGATGCGGACCGCGGCCTTCTCGCCCGCTCGGTGGCAGCGGGCGCACAGGGCCGGCACGTTGCGCGCGAAGGTGGGGGAGGTCGGCAGCCGCTTGCTCTGGGTGGCGTGCTGCGAGTGGCAGTCGAGACAGCCCGGCGCGTCGCCGTCGCCCTCGGCGGCCAGCCGGCCATGGATGCTCGACTGGTACTGGTCGACCTGGGCGGCGTGGCAGACGCCGCACTGGACGGGAGTGCGGATCGTCTCGCACGGCCGGTCGTGCGAGGGCGCCACCTCGCTGTGACACTGGGCGCAGGCGATCTTGGCGTGGGCGGCGTTCTCGTAGGCGACTGGATCCACGAACAGCGAATGGCTGGCTCCGTCCCGCTCGACCGCGAAGTCTGGCTTGCCGTGGCAGGTCAGGCAGTCCCGGTTGGCCATCCCCGCTTCGTAGAACACCTTGCGCACCTTGTGCGGCTGGTGGCATTCCACGCACACCGGGACGCGATGCGGCTCGTTCTCCCAGAGCTTGCCGTCGATGACCTTGCGGTGCACCTCCTCGATCTGCGCGTGGCACTGCGTGCAGGTCGCGACGATACTGCCCTGGCTGATGCTCGACTTCGGGTCGGTGTGCGGCAGGATGTGGTGCGGCGTGTGGCACGACGTGCACACCGCGGTGACCGTGAGCCCCTTCTTGTACAGGCCCTCGCCGTGGATCGAATCGACGTAGTTCTCGAGGATGCTCTGCTGCGGGATGTCCCGGAACTGCGAGACGGGCGTCCCCTCCTTGTGGCACTGGCCGCACAGGAGGGGGACGTTCATCACCGCGGTCGGGGCCTTGGGGTCGCGGTGCGGCGCGATGTCGTGGGCGTGATGGCAGGTGACGCAGGTGGGGGCGAGCTTGTCGCCGCGCGCGGCCGCACGCCCGTGCAGGCTCTCGTGCTGCTGGGCCGCGACTTCGCCGTGACAGACGTCGCAAGCGGCGAGCGCCTCCGCGCCGCGCACCATCAGGTGGGGGCGGTGGCAGTCGGCGCACCCGGCTGCAACGCCCTCGCCCGCGTTCCGGGCGTGGGCGCCCCTGCGCCAGCGCGCGGCCTCGCCGTCGTGGCACGAGGCGCAGTCGACCGGCGCCGCGTCGTCGCCGTGCCCGTCGCCCTGGCCGGTGAGGTCCTGGTGACAGTCGACGCAGGCGAGCTGCGCGTGAGCGGAGCCGGCGTACTTCTCGCCGTCCACGAAGGCCGAGATCTCGCGCCCCGCGCGGGTCGCGGTCAGGCTGTCGTCGGCGTGGCAGCCGAGGCAGTCCTCGGCGCTCTGGGCGCCGGCCGGCGCGGCGAGCGCCGCGGCGAGGGCGAAGGCGGCGAACGCCGCGCGGCGGAGCCCGGCGACGTGGCGGCGGTCGATCAGGGGCGGCGCGCTCACGGGGACAGCGTGCGCAGGATCTCTGGATCCTGCTCCTCTTCGGCGAGCAGCGAGTGGCAGGTTTCGCAGTCCTGCGAGATCGTGCGGCCGCTCTTCGAGGTGTGCTGGTCGTCGTGGCAGCGCCAGCAGCCGGGCGCCTGCTCGTGCCCGATGTGGTTGGGGTAGGTTCCCCAGGTGACGCTCATCTGCGGAAAGACGTTCGAGGACCACCCTTCGAAGAGCGCCGCCGCGGCGGCGTCGAGATCGGCGGCGCGGCCGCGCGCGACCTCGGGGTAGCCGGCGGCGTAGAAGCTCTCCAGCCCGGCGCGGATGCCGGCGCGCGCCGCGCCCGCGTCGGCGTACTCGGCCCGGATCAGCTTCAGACCCTCGCGGCGGACGAAGGGCAGGTCGCGCGCGATGGCGCCGGCCTGCAGGGCGCGGTCGACCTCCTGCTCGGGAGAGTGGAAGGTATGGCTGGGCCGGTTGTGGCAGTCCACGCAGTCCATCTGACGCCAGGTGCCCGCGCTCGCCTTCTCGCCCTCGTCGGCTCCCGGCGCGAACCAGCGCTCGACCTCGCCGCCGGGTCCGGTGAGCTCGACCTCGTGGATCTCCTCGCGCGACTCGTCGGAGCGGTAGCGGATCCGGTTGGCGGGATCGACGTGCCAGTGGATGCCTTTCGAGACGCGTCCCTCGATGCCGCCCACGCGCATCAGCAGCACCGTCTTCTTCTCGGTGTTCGCCTCGTCCTCGGCGTACTTGGTGACCACCTTGAGCCGGTCGCCGACGAACTTCTGCGGCCAATGGCACTGCTCGCAGGTCTCGCGCGCAGGGCGCAGGCTGTGGACCGGGGTCGGGATGGGGCGCGGATAGAGGTCGAGGTTGACCGAGACCACCTGCCAGGAGCCGGAGAGCTTGGACTTCACGAACCAGCCCGCGCCCGGGCCGATGTGGCATTCGACGCAGCTCACGGAGGCGTGCGCGCCGCGCTTCAGCGCGGTGTGCTCGGGTGCCATCACCGAGTGGCACGCCTCGCCGCAGAAGGCGGTGGTGTCCATGACTTCGACCGCCTTGTAGCTCGCCACCGCCACGATCACGACGTTCAGCGTGGTGAGGACGACGAAGACCAGGAACCGGTTGCGGACGACCTCGCGGTTGAAGTCGATGACCGGGAGCTCCGCTCCCGCGGGCGCGGCGCGCTTGCGCGCCTGGCGCAGGCCGATCGGGATGAGCAGGAGACCGGCGACGAAGATCGCCGGCACGACCAGGTAGGTCAGGATGCCGACGTAGGGATGGCCGTGGAGTCCCGCCAGGTCGAGGGAGAAGAAGACCAGGAAGATGATGGCGGCCGCGGTGGTGATCGCGGTGCCGGCGAGGCTCAACGGATGCCTCATCAGCAGGCCGAAGAACGACTTCAGCTTGAGCACTCGGATCCCCCCCTTGTTCGCCGGCGGCGGCTGCGGGTCTCGGGTTCCCGGCGGCACGCTGCCGGCGAGCGCGTCCGCAGCGCATTGTAAGGGCCGCGCGAAAGCGCTCCCGCCACCCCGGCGGGTGGCGGGCGAGGCGCCGCCGGGAGGCAAGCTGGGCGGCGGGGGAGTCGCGAGGAGGTCCCGCCGTGTTCGACCGCATCCTGGTGCCCGTCGACCTGACCGACAAGAACGCCGCCGCGGTCGCGCGCGCGCTCGCGCTCGCCTCGCCGGGCGCGGAGATCGTGCTGCTCCACGTCATCGAGCGCATCGAGGACGACGCCGCCGAGCTCGAGGCGTTCTACCGCCGGCTGGAGGGCCGGGCGCGGGCCGGCCTGGACGGGCTGGCGGCGCGTGTCGCGCGCTCGGGGCGCCGGGCGCGCACCGAGGTCGTGGTCGGCCGGCGCGTGGAGGAGATCGTCGAGGCGGCGGCCCGGCTCGCCTGCGACCTGGTGGTGCTCACCTCGCACACGATAGAGCGAGGGGCCCCCGGGCGCGACTGGCTGACGATCAGCTACCGGGTCGCGCTGCTCGCGCCCTGCTCGGTGCTGCTGGTCAGGTCGCGCAAGCCGCCATCTCGCGCGCGATCACCCCGCCGAGCCGGCGCACGCCCTCCTCGATGACCTCGGGCGGGCAGTAGGAGAAGTTCATGCGCATCGAGCCCTCGCCGCCGCCCAGGGCGTGGAAGGAATGCCCGGGGACGTAAGCGACGCCCGCCTCGAGCGCGCGCGGCAGCATGCGCGCGCTGTCGAGCGGCGGCGGCATCGTGACCCAGAGGAAGAGCCCGCCCTGCGGCCGCGTCCACTGCACGCCGGGCGGGAAGTGGCGTTCGAGCGCGTCGAGCATGGCGGCGCGTCGCTCGCGGTAGACCTCGCGCAGGCGCCGCACGTGGCGGTCGAGGAAGCCGCCGCGCGCGGTTTCCCAGGCCACCATCTGGGTGAAGGTGGCGGTGTGCAGGTCGGCGCCCTGCTTGAGCTGGACCAGCTTGTCGACCACCTCCTCGGGGGCGACCACCCAGCCGATGCGCAGCCCCGGGGCGAGCGTCTTGGACAGCGTGCCGAGGTAGATGAGGTCGCCGCGATAGGCGTGGACGTGGTTGCCGGTGCCGTGGAACTCGGCGTCGAGCACCACCAGCGGCGGCAGGTGGCTGCCTTCGTAGCGCAGCTGCCCGTAGGGATCGTCCTCGACGATCGGCACGCCGTAGTGGCTGGCGAGCTCGATCACCCGCCGCCGGCGCTCGAGCGACAGCGTCACGCCGGACGGGTTCTGGAAGTTGGGCAGCACGTAGACGAACTTGGGGCCCGAGCGGAGCGCGACCTCGAGCCGTTCGGTGTCGATGCCACCCTCGTCGACGGGCACGGTCAGGAACTCGGGCTGGTAGGCGGTGAACGCCTGCAGCGCGCCGAGATAGCTCGGGTCCTCGACCACCACGCGGTCGCCCGGGTTGATGAGCAGCTTGCCGACCAGGTCGAGAGCCTGCTGCGATCCCGAGGTGATCAGCACGTTGCCGGCCTGGACTTCGATGCCGTAGCGGGCCATGTGACGGACGAGCAGCTCGCGCAGCGGCAGGAAGCCCTCGGTGGTGCTGTACTGGAGCGCCTCCTTGCCGCGCGTCTCGAGGATGCGGTCGGTGGCGGCCTCGATCTCCTGCCAGGGGAAGAAGTCGGGCGCCGGCAGGCCGCCCGCGAAGGAGATGACCTCGGCGCGAGTGGTCAGCTTGAGCAGCTCGCGGATGGCGGAGCTCTTCATGCCGCGCATGCGCGCCGAAAGGCGATCGTGCCAGACGGTGACCGGCGGGGCGGTCGCGGGAGGGGCGGATTCGGTGACGGCCATGATGAGCTCAAGATACGCGCCGTCCCGCGGGGGACCGCCACCCGGCGGGGCGGCTCGGCGGCCGGCGCGGGTACACTTCCGGCCGTGGCGAGCAGGACGCTCCTCCGTCGCGCGCGGCGCTGGGCCGCGGCCGTGGTCGTCGCCGGGCTCGCGGGCGGCGCGGCCTCCGCCCAGGTCGCCCCGTCCGGCGTCACCCCCCGGCCGGCCGGGTCCCCGTTCGCGGCGGGCGAAGAGCTGGCCCGCGCGTTCGCGCTGGCCACCGGCGTCCCGATCTCGCCCCTGCTCGGCGTCTCGACGTTGGGGGCACTGCGCTGGTGGCGGGCGCCCGAGTCGGCGCGCGCGGCGTTGCCCTGGTACGCCCGGCCCTGGTTCTGGGGCACCGGACTCGCGCTCGTCTTCCTGTTCGCGGCCAACACGACCCTGGGCGGCCTGGTGCCCGGGCTCAAGAAGCCGATGGACTTCGTCGAGGAGCACGAGAACAAGGTCTCGGCGCTGCTCGCCAGCCCGATCGTGGTGGCCGAGGTCGAGCGGCTGCTGTCGGCGCTGGTCCCCGAGCCGGCGGTGGCCGGAGGAGGGCTGGCCGGAGCCGGCCTGGCCTCCCTCTCCGGTCCGGCCGGGGCGGCGCTCGAGCTGCTCGCGCGCGTCGGCGGGGCTACGCTCGTGCTGACCATCTACGCGGTGGTCTTCCTCGCCTTCCATGCCGTGCAGGTGCTGATCGCCCTCTCGCCCTCGGCGCTGGTCGACCTCGGGCTGCGGCTGTCCCGGCTGACCCTGTTCGGGGCGGCGGCGGCGGCCTCGGCGGTCCACCCCTACCTCGGCGCGGCCTATGCGCTCGTCCTGCTCACCGGCTGCTGGCTGGTCGCGGGCTGGTCGTTCCGGCTGACCGTCTACGGCTCGGTCTTCTCGTGGGAGTTCCTGACCGGCCGCGCCGGGACCGGCGACCCGGCGCGCGCCCCGCTGCTGGCGTTCGCCGGCAAGGGCCTCGCCGGCCCGCCGGTGCGCGCTCTCGGGCACCTGGACGTGGACGCGGGCGGCGACTGGAGCTTCCGCTGGCGGCCCTGGCTGGTCCTGCCCGCGCGCCGGGCGAGCCTGGGCGGGGGTGCGGCGCTGGCGATCGTGCGCGGCGCGCTCTCGCCGCGGCTGGTGCGCACGGGCGCGCTGCGCGAGACCGCCCTGGTGCGATTCCCGCCCCGCTTCCGCGGCGCCGAGGCGGGCCTCGCCGAGCGCGTCGGCGCGCGCGAGGTGCTCGACGGGCGCATCGTGCGGGGCCTCCGGGCGACCTGGCGCTGGCTGCGGGAGTTCGTGCTCGGCACGGACGGCGCCGAGGCGGCCGCGCCGCCGGCACCCTGATCGGTCCGCCGGCGCCGGGGTCCGGCGCGCTCAGCGCGGCGGGTCCCGATCCGCGCCGGCTGCCCGGCGCCGGCGCGGCAGGTCGAGGCCGCTCACCGCGTACTTCTCGAGCGGCAGGAGCCGGGGCGTGCGGCCCGCGTAGCCGAAGTACCAGGCGGAGCGGTCGGGATAGCGGCGGCGCCAGAGCTCGAGGTTGGCCGACGCGTCCCGCCGCGGCCCCTGGTAGCGCAGGAAGAGGACGTCGTCATCGAGTCGCGGCGAGTTGTAGCGCGGGAAGAAGGCCCAGCTCAGCTCGAGGCTCGGCGGCACGACCGTGTCGTGGAAGACCACCGCATGGTGGATGCCGCGCGCGGCGAGCAGGCGGGGCAGGACGTGCTGGGCCTCCGCCATGCGGTGGAGATTGGCGAGCTGGACGGGAAGGAACATGGCGAGCCCGACCGCCGTGGCCGCGGCGACCAGGCGGAGCGCGCGCCGTGCCGAGGTCGCCGGGGAGCCGCCCAGCCGGCCGGCGGCGGCGAGCCGGAGGAGGCCGTCGGCGGAGAGCAGGCAGAGCAGCGGCACGGTCTCGAACAGGTAGAGCGGTCCGGTCGCGCCGACACCGGTCTTGGGCGCCAGCACGCGATAGACCCAGGCCGCGCCGACCATTCCCCACAGCAGCGTCGCGCGCGGCGAACGGCGGGCGAAGGCGCAGAAGGCGAGCGACAGCGGCCAGCCGAACAGCCAGAGGTTCTGGCGCAGCAGGTGGCCGCCGAGCGACATCGCATAGAGGCCCAGGCTGCCCGGCACGAAGAGCCCGGCCAGGCCGCGCCCCGGAGCGTCGGAGGCCTCGTAGCCGCTGACCAGCGCGCTGCCGGTCTGGTACCGGTTGGCGGCGAGGAAGAGCGCGGCGCCGAAGGCGAGCGGCGCCACGAAGGCGAGCGCGCGGCGCCAGGGCGCCAAGCCTCCAGCCGGGCGCTGGCGGAGCGCCACCCAGGCCGCCGCGACCAGGGCGAAGAGCGCGCCGGGCAAGGGCCGCACCAGCACGCCGAAACCGAGCACTCCCGCCGCGGCGAGCTGCCAGGGCAGCGGCCGCCGCGCCTCCTCGGCGCGCGCCAGGCAGACGAGACCCGCGACCAGGCAGAGCGCCGAAGCCGGTTGCGACAGCGCGGTGGCGCCGGTCAGCAGCACCTGCGGCGAGAGCGCGAACAGGGCCACCGCGAGCGCGGCCGCGGCGCCGCCGAAGATCCGGCGGCCGAGCGCGAAGGTGGCGAGCGCGAGCGCCGCGCAGAGCGCCGGCACGACCAGGTGCTCGGCGCCCAGCGCACCGCCCGCCGCGAGCAGGATCGGGTGCCCGACCGGGTACTTGCCGTAGCGCGCGGCCTCGGTGAGCACCACGTACTGCTCCCGGTAGAACTCGAGGTCCGAGCCGGGAGAGGGCGCGGTGAACGAGCCCGTGCGCAGGGTCTGGGCGATGAAGCGGTAGACGTGCTCGTCGTCGAGCACGGCGGCGTGGCCGAGCACGAAGCGCCCGATCGCCCAGGTCGCGGCGAGCACGAGCAGGGCGGCGGCGCACGCCACCGCGAGCCCGCCGCGCCGGGTCCCGGCGCGACGGAGGAGCCGGGCCACGCGGCCGCCGCCGGAGCCCGCGCCGGCGGCCACCAGGCCGGCCGTGGCGGCGAGTCCGAACAGGACGAAGAGGGCGCCGTGGGCGAGCTCCTTGGTGAGCAGGTGGAAGCTGCCGTAGCCCTGCGGCAGCCAGTAGCCGTCGTAGAACTGGGCGCCGGCGGCGTAGTAGGCGGCGATCGAGAGCAGCGCCAGCCCGAGCCCCGCCGCGCGCATCGGCAGGCGCGAGCGTGCGCCCGCGCGCGCGGTCTCCAGCCCGCCGTCCGAGGTCACCGGGTCCACCGGGGCCGAGGATAGCGGGCGCGGCGGCGCGCAGGCGAGGGCGGGCGCGGCGCGGGTCCGCTCCGGGAGTGGCGCGCTGCATAGACGCCGCCCGGCGGGCGCGCCAGCCTCGATGCGCGATGAAGGGGGCCCTGGCGGCGATCGTGCTGGCGCTCGCGGGAGCGGCAGCCGCGCCGGCCGACGATTTCTACGTCGACCCCGTGCTCGGCTCGCCTGCGGGCGACGGCAGCGCGGCGAATCCCTGGCGTACGCTCCAGGAGGTCGTCGAGGCGGGCCTGATCGAGACCCGCGACTGGGAGTCGCACCCGTACGTACCCGGTCTCGGCTTCGTGATCGTGAACCCCGGCGCGCCGGTCGGCGCCGGCGACACGATCTGGCTGCGCACCGGGTATCACGGCGAGCTCTTCCTGCGCGGCGCCTACAACGCCGCTCCGATCACGATCGCCGCCGAGCCGGGCCACGCGCCGCGCCTGTCGAGCGTGCTGCTCCAGGCGACGCAGAACTGGATCGTGCGCGGCCTCTCGGTCAGTCCCGCGCACGCCGCGCCGCCGCTCGGGCCCGGCACCATCGTCGAGGTCGAGAGCCACGACTGGTGGGGCCCATCCTGGGACGACACGATCGAGGACTGCGAGATCTTCACCGTCGCCGACGCCTCGGCGTGGGGCGCCGACGAATGGGTGAACGACGCCTCGAGCGGCGTGGGCGTCGGCGGCGACCGGATCACCATCCGCGACAACCGGATCCGCAACGTGCGCTTCGGCATCGGCGTGGGCGGCGCGGACGCGCGCGTCGCCTGGAATCTCGTGGACGGATTCTCGGCCGACGGACTGCGCGGCCTGGGCGACGGCGACGTGTTCGAGTACAACCGGGTCCAGAACGCCTACGTCGGGGGTGCGCTCGACGGCAACCACGACGACGGCTTCCAGAGCTGGTCGGTGGGACCCGGCGGCGTCGGCACGGGGGAGGTGCGCGGCGTGGTGCTGCGCGGCAACGTGATCATCAATCACCTGGACCCGGGGCACCCCCTGCGCTCGACGCTCCAGGGCATCGGCTGCTTCGACGGCCTGTTCGTCGACTGGGTGGTCGAGGACAACGTCGTGATCACCGACCACTGGCACGGCATCAGTCTCTACGGCGCGCGCGACTCGCGCATCGTCAACAACACGGTCATCGACCTGAACGGGACGAACCCGGGCCCGCCCTGGATCATGGTCAACGACCACGACGACGGCACGCCCAGCCAGAACGTCGTCGTGCGCAACAACCTGGCGACCGACTACTCCCTGACCGGCATCGCCATCGTCGCCGACCACAATCTCGAGGTCCAGGATCCGGCGGCCTTGTTCGTCGCGCCGCCGTTCGACGTCCACCTGGTGCCCGGGACGCCCGCGGTCGATGCCGGCAGCCCGCTGCTCGCGCCGCCGTGGGACGCCGAGCGCGTGCCGCGTCCGCAGGGCCCGGCGCCCGATCTCGGCGCGCTCGAGCGCTGCCCAGCCTGCCTGTTCACCGACGGCTTCGAGCGCGGCGACGCCTCGTCCTGGTCGCTCGCGTCGCCGGGTCCCCACCGCCCCTGAGCCCGTACCCCGCCCGACGGGCCGAAGCGGTCCGTCCCCCCGTCCGGGGCGCTGCGCGGATCGGCGTACCTTGCGCGGCCGCCCGGTCGAAGGTCCCGCCCGCGCGCGCCTGCGCCCCGCGGATCGGTCAGAATGGACGCGACCGCGGTTGGAGTCCCGAGCGCGGCGGGTGCGGGGGATCGCCCGCTGCCGCCGGGAAGGGGGAGGCGATGGAGCCGCAGGTGCAACGCTCCTGGTGGGAGCGCAACTGGAAGTGGGTGGTGCCCGCCGGCTGCGGGACGGTCGTCGTGCTGGCGGCGATCGTCGCGGGCGGCATGGTCGGGTTGTTGTTCGGCGCGATGAAGAAGTCGGACGCCTACGCGCGCGGCCTCGAGCGGGCGCGCGCGGACTGCGAGGTGCAGCGGGAGCTGGGCGCGCCGGTCGAAGCAGGTTTCTTCACCGGCGGCTCGATCCAGGTGACCGGGCCCTCCGGGCACGCCGAGCTCTCGATCCCGCTCTCGGGGGCGGCGGCGAAGGGCACGCTCTACGTCCACGCCACCAAGGAAGCGGGACGCTGGACCTTCGAGCTGCTCGAGGTCGAGGTCGCCGGCCGCGCGGAGCGCATCGACCTGCTGCCCGAAGACCGGCCGGTCTGCGACTGAGCGGGGCGCGGCTCAGAGCGTGCGCTGCCAATAGCCGACGTCGATCCAGCGGCCGAGCTTGAAGCCGATCTCGCGGAAGTGGGCCACCTTCACCAGGCCGAGCCGCTCGTGGAGGGCGACGCTCGCGTCGTTGGGCAGCGTGATGCCACCCACCACCGTGTGGACGCCGCGCTCGCGCAGGCGCGCGAACAGCTCCTCGTAGAGCCGCGTTCCCCAGCCCCGCCGCGTGAATCCGGGCGCCAGGTAGACCGTGACCTCGACCGCGAAGCGGTAGGCGGCGCGGCTCTTCCACGGGCTGGCATAGGCGTAGCCGACGACCTGGCCGTCCTGCTCGGCGACCAGCCACGGCAGGCCGCCCGAGAGGACCGCGCGCAGCCGCGACGCCATCTCCTCGGGCGCGACCGGCTCCTCCTCGAAGGTCACGGTCGTCGCGCGGACGTAAGGGTCGTAGATGCGCGCCAGGGCGGCGGCGTCCCCTGCGACGGCGGGACGGATGCCGGTCGTCACCGTCTCGCGGTCCGCGCGCAGCGGCCCCGGCGCAGCCCGCGGGGGAAGGCGAGCCCGTCGAGGTCCCGCCTCACGGCTGCTGCCGATCGCTGTAAACGGAGAAGAGGGCGGCGGCGCCCGCGGGCGCCGTGGCTTCGTCGGCGAAGCGCACCTCGAGGGTGCGGATCGGCTCGGCCGCCTCGCCCTCGCGCAGCAGCCACCCGCGCGCGAACTCGGCCAGCGCCCGGCGCGCGGGCTCGCGCACCAGCTCGAGGTGCCGCCGGTCGCGGGCGCGCGCGGCGAGCAGCGGGGTGAGCTCCCGCTCGAGCTCGGCCAGCCGGTCGGCGCCGTCGAAGCGAAGCCAGTCCGACTCGACACGGCGCTCCATCCGGTCGGAGCGGAACGCGGGCGGCAGGGAGGCGCGCAGCGCGGGCGCCACCACCGTCAGCCGGTCGCCCGCGGCCGTGGCGCGCCACTCGCCGGCCATCGGCACGTGGTAGCGGTAGACGACGGGAACGCGCACGCCGACCGTGGTCGAGCCGAGCGACACGAGGTCCCAGAGCGCCCGCCGCTCCTCGGTGCGCTCGATCGTCTCGACCACCTCGGCGGTCGCCAGCTCGAGGTTCCCGGCTCTCGGGCTGGCGACCTCGGGGATCGCCGACAGGAAGCGAACCGTGACGTCCCCGGTGAGCAGGCCGCGCGTGAGCCGCTCGAGGCCGGCCACGGCCGCGCCCGGCGCCCCCGCGAGCAGGCGGCTCGCCGCGACGAAGCGCTCGAGGGTGACGAAGTAGGCGGCGGCGACGAGCGCCGCCACGACGATCACCGTCGCCGGCCAGCGCCAGGCCTGGACGGCGGAGCGCCGCCGGGGCGAGGCGGGATCGCGCGGCCCGGACTCCATGGACGGATGTTACCCGGAACGGAGCGGCCACCCGCTCGCGGCGCCCGCTGCGGACGGCTCCGCAGGGCCGCGCGGAGCCGAGCGCGTGGACGACTTTAGCGCGAGATACGGCAACCGGTGCCGTCGATGGCGTAGCGCTGGGTCATCGTCTCGGTGCTCGTGCCGCTGGCGTCCTCGGTCTTCTTCTCGACGGTGAGCGTCGCGGCGGGGCCCTCGACGGCGAGCAGGCCGTGGGCCACGATCTCGGCGGAGTAGTCCTCCTCGGACTGCGACATCTCCTTCATCATCTCCGACATCATCTGGCGGTCCTCGGCGGGCATGGCCTGCCACTGCTCCTGCATCTCTGCGGTGCCGAGCTGGACGGCCTCCTCCATCTTCCCGGCGTGGACCAGGCCCATGTGCTTCACGGCGACCTTGCCGCAGGCGTGCTCGAGGATCGCCTTGCCGCGCAGCTCGGTCTTCTCGGCAGCGAAGGCGGGGGCCAGCCAGAGCAGGGGCAGCGTGGCAAGACCGACGGACAGCGCGAGGCGGCGACGGATCTTCATCGACGGGTCTCCTTGGAACGGCGCCGAGGCACCGGGGTTCGCCCGGGATCCTCTCCGGGTGTCCGCCGCTTGGCAAGCCGTCCGGGGAGATCGCCCCCAGGCGCCCGAGTCACCCCCCAAGAGGTGCCAGCCGCCTGGCAAGTCTCTGGAGAATCGGAAGTTGCCAAGCGGCTGGCACCTGTCAGCACCTGTCACGGGCTCCGGGAGCCGCCCGCGTCACGCCCGGCCGGCGGGGTCGTCGAGGGCGACGATCATGGCGCGCATCTCGACCCGCAGCGACGGAATGCGGCGCGCGAAGACGAGCGCCGCCGCCAGCGCCAGCGCACCTCCCGCCGCCACGGTGGCGGGCGCCCCCCAGCGCTCGGCCGCGGCGCCCGCGCCGAGGGCGCCGAACGGCGCCATGCCCATGAACATCATGGTGTAGAGCGCCATCACGCGCCCGCGGAAGCGGTCCGGGACGACGCTCTGGATGAGCGTGTTCGACGAGGCCATCTGGTTGATCATGAAGAAGCCCGCGGGCACCAGGATCGCCACCGAGAGCCAGAGCCAGCGCGACAGCGAGAAGAGCACGAGCGCGATCCCGAAGCCCGCGGCCGAGATCGCCACCCAACGCCCGAGGCCCGCGATCCCGCGCCGCGAGGCGAGCGTCAGCGCGCCGGAGAGCGCGCCGACCCCCGAGGCGCCCATCAGCAGACCGAGCGCCGCCGAGCCGCCGCCCAGCACGCGGTCGGCGAAGATCGGCATCAGCACCGCGTAGGGCATCGCGGTCAAACTGACCACGCCGAGCAGCAGGAGGAGGGCACGCACCGGGCGGGCGCCGGCCGCGTAGCGGTAGCCCTCGGCGATGTGCGCGAGCATCGACGCGCCCGCCCGTGTGCGCACTGCCGGTCGCGGGCCGATGGCGAGCAGGCCGCCGAGCACCGCCAGGTAGCTCGCGCCGTTGAGCAGGAAGCACCAGCCCTCGCCGAGGCGCGCCACCAGCACCCCGGCGAGCGCCGGTCCGACCATGCGCGCCCCGTTGAAGGCGGACGAGTTGAGCGCGATCGCGTTGATCAGGTCGTCGCGGCCGACCAGCTCGACCACGAAGGCCTGCCGCGCCGGGATGTCGAAGGCGTTGACCGCGCCGAGCAGGGCGGCCAGGACGAGGATGTGCGCGACCTCGATGTGCCCGGAGAGGGTCAGGCCCGCGAGGGCCAGGGCGAGAGCCATCGACGCGAGCTGGGTCGCGAGCAGGATCGCGCGCCGCGAGAAGCGATCGGCCGCCACGCCTCCCCACGAGGCGAAGAGCAGGGCGGGAATCTGCCCCGAGAACGCCACCACGCCGAGCAGCGCCGCCGAGCCGGTGAGACGGTAGGCGAGCCACGACTGCGCCACCGACTGCATCCAGGTGCCGACCAGCGAGACCAGCTGCCCGAAGAAGAACAGCCGGTAGTCGCGGTGCCGCAGGGCTCGGAACGTGGCGCGCGCGCGCCCGCCGGGTGCCGTCACGGCTGCCGGCGCCCTGGCGCCGCGCACGGGGCCGGGCCGCTCCCTCCGGCCCTCGAGCTCGTCGCCGTCGAGTCGTTGCGCCCGCGTCGTTCCACCGGCGCGAGTGTACGCGCGCGGCGGGGGCGGCGGGGCAGCCTCCGCCGCGCCGCCGCTACGGCACCGCGCTCGACCAGCGGCTGGTGTCGCCGGTCTCGAAGCCGTCCACGAACGGCATCTCGTCGACGAGCAGGCTCACCGGCACCGCGACGAGCGGATCGACCGGATCGTCGCTCGCGATGCACAGGAAGCCCTCGTAGAGGCCGCCCGCGAGGCCCGTCGAGTCGAAGGTGACGGTGACCGTGTCGGTGTCCGCCGGCGCGGTCGCGCCGGCGAGCGGGGAGGCGGCGAGCCAGGGCACGTCGCCGGGCGCCGCGCAGGTGTCGGCCAGCGGCGCCTCGTCGACGGTCCAGTTGAGCACCGCCGTGCCGAGGTTCGAGACGTCGAGCGGCAGATCGATCTGCGGGTCGGGCGGCTGGGTGCTGGCGAGGCTCGCGGGGCTCACCTCGATGTCCGGAGCCGGTGTCCCCGCCTCGATCCAGGCGCCGGCCGAGAAGATCTCCGAGCTCGTCCAGGGGTAGGTGAGCGGCGTCGCGTAGGCGCCGCCGGCGAAGTCCCAGACGTAGATCGAGCCCGGCT
>Ga0102851_10000143_pt1 | contig 30445 bp, 19 predicted proteins | sample Mud3Dept3metaG_FD_79558 | JGI IMG/M metagenome (GOLD analysis project Ga0102851, IMG submission 79558) | Freshwater wetland microbial communities from Ohio, USA, analyzing the effect of biotic and abiotic controls - Mud 3 Core 4 Depth 3... | ecosystem: Environmental > Aquatic > Freshwater >... | reverse complement strand
TTCCCAGGCGGTTTTCAGGAACGATCTTGGCAACCGAAGGCCACATGGCAGCTGGAACAAGCGAAAATGCGATTCCAAGACTAAAAAGTCCGAGATAGGCAAGGATCCTGACACTGAAAAGGGAAAGGGAGATATGAGCAAAAATAAGAAGAAGCGATCCAAGTATCATTAATGAAGCGCCGCGTCCCTTCTTATCAATATAATTGCCGAAAATCGGAGTAAACAGGATTGTGCCAAGAGGTATCAGGGATGCTGTTTTAGGGCCGTTGGAGAACCAAAGCCGGAAGGTATCTTTCAGCAATAAAATAAACAGTATAAAAACTACAAATATTATGGCCATCGAAATATTTTTGTTCGTCCGCGCTTTTATATTCGAAGGCACAAGGGAAAAAGCTATTCCGAAGATAAACAATGCTATGTAAATGCTTGAATTTCCAAGAGCCTTGCTGCCGAACAGAATAATATTACTGTGAGGATCATCCGGAAGAACATATGTAAAACCGAACTTATTAACAAGCATATCAGGAGCATATTGGATGAACGGGAAGACAGCAGCATAAAATGAGACACAAAGCAGAGCTATATAGATAAATGATGGATTTGTGGCCAGTTTGATCAGATCTGCAAACCTGAATTCTTCCTCATCAATACTCTCTGAAGTGAGTCCTGCCTTTTGTTTGTCAAGCTTCTTATCAAAGAAGGTATAAACCAGAAACAGAATCAACGCCAAACCAATAAGAGTTGCAGCAAAGGTCACTGCAGGTGACACGTGGCCGTTGGCTATATCCGGCGACACAGCAATTCCCAGAGCACTTCCAAGTCGTGCAATACCAACATTTATAGCCATTGCAAGTGCCAGTTCATATCCTTTAAACCATTTAACAATAGTCCGGGTCGCCACAACGCAGGTAATCTCGAGTCCGGAACCGAACATTATCCTTCCAATGATCATCATGGTAAGCATGGTTCCGTGATCCTGACCAAACACTCCGGCTGATGCCATCGCTGTTATACCTCCCCCGACTGCGGCAAGACCTCCGAATACAAGTCCTGCAAGCTTGATCCCCCATTTATCGAGAACAATACCTCCGACTATTATCATGCCAAACATGTTGGCGATGGTCGTCAGTCCTATCAGTCTTCCGAATTCTTCACTGGTAAAACCTAATTCCGACTCCATTAATCCCTTTAGGCCCGAAAAGAAGTCCTGGAACCAGTAGGTTGCAAACATCAGAGCGCTTAACAGAACTAGAACGATCCATCTGAGAGCGATTGAATCACGCAGAGTCTTTGCATCAGCTTCCATGGCGATTGATTTTTTTATGGCGGTAAAAGTAAAAAATAAATCGGATGATAAAGACCGGTTTAATCACTATAAATGAACATAAATCCGGTTTTGCTTTCCGCTATTTGCTAAAAATCATCTTTAAATGGCATTTTTTTTGTGAGATTTAGTATTAATTTGCAAAACAATACATATCGAAATATTTTAATATTGATGAAAAGGACACTTATATTACTGCTGATTATACTAATGTCGATCCCCGCGATTGCCCAGAATGGAGTCAGGTGGTATTCCATCGAGGAGGCAGAAAAGCTATATAACAAATCACCGAAGCCCTTCTTTATAGATACTTATACCGACTGGTGCGGATGGTGCAAGAAGATGGACAAGGAGACATTTACAAACTCAGTTATTGCCGAAATCCTGAATAATAAATTCTATCCTGTTAAATTTGATGCTGAAGGAAAAGAGAACGTAACATTTCTCGGGCAAACCTTCATAAATGACGGCAAAGCCGGAAGAGCTCATCAGCTTGCAGTTGCACTTCTGCAGGGGCAACTCTCCTACCCGACAGTTGTCTTCATGGTCAGGGAAAACGGTAAATTCAACGTATCACCTGTGCCCGGGTTCAGGGAAGCCAAAGAGATGGAGGTACTCCTGAGTTATTTTGCCGATCAGGCATACAAAACCCAGAAATGGGACGATTTTCAAAAGAATTTTATCGGGAAAGTACAGTAGGTCCCTGGTCAAAAAGAGTCATATTTTAAGAACTTACACAGAGGGACACAGAGGTGGCACAGAGGGACACAGAGGTGACACAGAGGGACACAGAGATACATTATTAAGATCCTGTTATTTTCCCAGGATATAATTCGCCGGCAGCTGCATCACTTCGCCGAACTGGGAAACCAGCTTTCTTGAATTGTAGAGTGTCTCATCGTCCATGATAATTCTCATGTTAACTATATCAGGTATCCTGTAATATATCTTGTCCGGTGCGGGTGATGTTGTTCCGGATGGCGATCTTGTGATGCGCGACAGATCCTTTGTTTTTTGTTCCGGAACGAGTTCCACTGTGACAGGCATTCCATTCTCAGCTGTAATATCCTCAGGTCCTGTAGCTTCGGAAAATTTAAGAATGACTACCGGTTTACCCGCAAGCTCTTTTCCCGGAATAAAATTATATGTAAATGTTCTGGTATCCGTAAAGGTCTTTCCTGCAAATAATTCTGTAAGTTCTTTTTCCATCCTGTTGATCTCATCAATAGCCGTTTCACTCTGAGGAAAAACATTTGCCTCACCGGTAAGGATCATAAATTTACCCTCACGCAGGTCCATCAGACGTCTTGCAGCTCTCTCGGCGAGCTGATCGGTCGTCAGCTTTTTCTTTTTTTCAACAATATACGGTATCCTTATAAATTTCGTATCAACGCTCACACGCTTGTAAACAGTATCGGTTTGTACTATATAGTATTCATCGGAACCAAGATCGTATGATCTGAACTGATCGGAATTCACCTCTCTGGCATCCGTAAAACTTGTTCCCTGGTAATTCAGTTCAGGATTCAGGTCAAGTATCAATCCTTCTTTCTTCAGGGCAAGAACATTTGACTGAATGAGAGTATTGCTTTCAATGACATATAGTTCTGACGGATCAGCCTCTTCATGCGAATTGACCGAAACGCCCCTGACTGACCACTGTTCCTGCTCGCTCAATATAACTTTATCCATACCAAGCAGTTCGCCGGCATATTTTGCATACGGCCCCGGGATTTCGATTATTCTTTCGAGTTCGAACTTAATCGTAAAAACGGTTCTTGGAAGCGCATACACAAGGCTCCCGTCCCTCAGGCTAACAGTATCAGAGAGAGGTTTGACAACAGTCATCGGCCCTGCCGCCTTTTTTTTCGCTGCACATGAAGATGCAAGCAGTATTATAGCTATAAATATTATCGGTTTCAGGATTTTTACCATAACTGCAGTTTTTCAGAGTTGTAATTTATATTTCCGGTTCTCCAGATATTAAACGTAAGACTTATTCTCTTGTTATATTAAATGCAGATGCAATATTATTTATAATATCAGAAGCAATGACCGATTCATAAGATGATTTTTCTGCAGCCACATCACCTGCAAGCCCGTGCAGAAAGACACCGGTTACAGCTGCATCTGCAGGATCATAGCCCTGTGCAAGCAATGAAAGTATCATTCCTGTAAGAACATCACCGCTTCCGGCAGTGGCCATACCGGGATTTCCAGTACTGTTGAACGCCACTTCGCTTCCCGGAGAAGTGACAGATGTATATGCTCCCTTAAGCACAACTATGCAATTATGCTTTGATGAAAACTCAATCTGTTTTTTTAGCCTGGCATAGCTGTTGTCAGTTTTTCCTGCAAGCCGTTCGAATTCTTTCGGATGGGGCGTAAGTACAGTTCCTTCAGGCAGAAGCGAAATCCAATCCTTGTTAATGGAGAGAATATTGAGGGCATCAGCATCAATGACCAGTGGTTTCTTACAGCTGAGAAGAAGGCCATGAAGTGCTTTTTGTGATTCCTTTTGTGTTCCCATGCCCGGACCAATTCCGACAGCATTAAAAGGGTCCGTGACAACAGTATCCGTTATGAATTTTTCGGAATTGTCATGTATGACCATCGCTTCAGGAACCGCACCCTGCATTACAAGATTTCCACAGGCGGGAATATGGCAGGTGATGAGTCCCGCACCCGTGCGCAAAGCTGCCCTGGAACCAAGTACAATTGCTCCCATTTTACCATAAGATCCTCCTATCAGCAATCCATGGCCGAAATTACCTTTATGGTCAAATTTATTTCTGCGCTTAAGCAGAGTTGCTATTTGTTTCTTTTCAAGGAATGCCCAGGGAGTATACGTGCCGGATATTGCCCTGGCATCCAGTCCTATAGGCATAATCTTCCATTCACCGGTGAATGATTCGTTCTCGTGAAACATGAATGACAGCTTCGGAAACTGAAAACTCAGTGTGTAGTCAGCTTTTATTATGTGATCAGGATTATTTGAGCTGTTGTCCTCCCCAAATAACCCGGAAGGGATATCAATTGAGATCACGGTAGAGCCGGAATTGTTAATCTGACTTATCACTTCGGCAGCCAGTCCTTCAACGGGCCTTGAAAGACCCGAACCGAAGATAGCATCAATTATGATGTCAGCTGTTCCTGTCGAAGGGAACTGATCAGCATTTTCAATTATAATGAACGGGACAGTGGTCTCTTTTTCGAGCCTTGCCTTGTTTATTTTCCAGTCATCAGAGGTGGTTTCCGAGAGCCTTAAGTAATAAACCTCAGGTTCATACCTGTCTTTTGCAAGCATCCTGGCGAGTGCCAGTCCATCGCCACCATTATTCCCTGGCCCGGCAAAGATCATAATACGCTCTGATCTCCCGAATCTTGAAACATACCATTCAAACAGTCTTGATGCGGCACGCTCCATAAGGTCGACCGAAGCGAGCGGTTCATTCTTTATGGTATATTCATCGATCTTCCTGATCTGTTCAGAGGTGAATATTTTCATTGCCATTCCATTATGCTGCAAAATTAAACTCTTCGGCCATTAATAAAAAAAGATTAATATATTTGTTTCCGGTCAGGTGGTGATTGATCCCGGTGATTCCCGGAAGAATTCCTCATATCTGACCTGTTTGGACCCGATTTATAAACCAATAAAGACAAAGTAATATGCTTAAGAACCATCCCAGGGGACTGCTGGTAGCCTTTTTCTCAAATATGGGTGAGAGATTCGGCTTTTATACCATGATGGCTATCCTTGTACTTTTCCTGCAGGCTAAGTACGGGCTCTCTGCAAAAAATGCAGGAGACATCTACAGCTGGTTTTATTTCAGTATTTATGCGCTGGCTCTGGTCGGCGGCATTCTGGCCGATTCGACAAAAAAATACAAGCTGGTCATTCTTGGAGGCATAATAATAATGTTTGCCGGTTATGTTATCATGGCTGTACCCGGCATGACTCTTACATTCACCATAATAGGTCTGGGAATAATAGCCTTTGGCAACGGTCTTTTCAAGGGCAATCTGCAGGCTGTTGTCGGTCAGATGTATGATGATCCAAAATATTCAAAGCTGAGGGATACTGCCTTTATGATCTTTTATATGGGAATAAACGTCGGGGCATTCTTTGCACCTTTTGCCGCAAACGGCATGCGCAACTGGTGGCTGAAGGCCAATGGCTTTGCCCATGACGGCAGTCTGCCATCGCTTTGCCACCAGTTCAATAACGGAACACTAACCGATGTGACGGTGTTTCAGCAACTGGCCGATAAAGTGAATCTCAGCGGCCCCGTGAATGACCTTTCAGCATTTGCAAATGATTATCTCAGTGTATTCTCAAAAGGATACAATTATGCCTTCGGTGTAGCCGCAGCTGCTATGATACTCTCCCTGCTCGTTTATATTATCTTTAATAAACTGCTTCCGAATAAGGAGAAGACAATACCTGCAGAAACTGCGGAGAAAAAGGCTGTTGCATCTTCAGAAAAGATCGATTTCAAGCCGGTACCACTCATTGCTGCAATTGCCGCTATGGGAATTACTGCATTTGTTTTGCAGCTGCTGCAGCAGATTGACCTGGCTACCGGGTTAGCTTTCGGGCTTTTTGCAGCTTTTGTCACATGGATTATCCTGAGCTCACGCAAAGAAGAGAGAGCAAGGATCACAGCACTGGTACTTGTTTTCTTTGTCGCCATCTTCTTCTGGATGTCATTTCACCAGAACGGACTTACACTTACCCTGTTTGCCAGAGATTATACAGTCAAACAGGTTGGTCCTTTTACCAGTTTATTTTTTACATTGCCGTCCATGCTTGCTGTAATTGCTGCAATTGCCGGTATTGTATTGCTGGTCTACAAGAATCTGAAAGCTGGTGCAAAGGTAGCAGGCAGTATTCTCTTCCTGGTGGCAATATGGTTCATCCTGTTCTTTACTTTCGGATTCGATCCTACAACTCTTCTTGGCAGGCTATTAACGAAATTCGGACCTCAGAATGCAATTGCGCCGGAGGTATTCCAGTCATTTAATCCTCTCTTTATTGTTGCCCTCACCTTCCCTGTGATGGCAGCATTTGCATGGATGAACAAGAAGGGTGTCGAACCTTCGACTCCCAAAAAAATCGGAATAGGACTGATTATCGCCGCAGTTGGATTTTTAATTGTACTTATCGCTTCAATCGGAGCCCCGTCACCTGCCTCACTCCACGGAGTACCGGTAGCAGATACAGACAGAGTTTCACCCTACTGGCTTATCAGCAGTTACCTTATACTTACAGTCGCAGAATTATTCCTGAGCCCGATGGGTCTGTCGTTCGTGTCTAAGGTTGCACCTTCGAGGTTCCAGGGATTAATGCAGGGTGGCTGGCTGCTTGCAACAGCTGCCGGTAATAAATTGTTATTTATTGGAACGCTGTTATGGGATAAAATTCAACTGAGTTTGCTCTGGTTTGTATTTATCGCTTGCTTGCTATTGTCTGCAACATTTATTTTCTCAATACTGAAAAGACTGGAGAAAGCTGCATCAAGCTGATGAAGTGTATTACATAATAGCAACCGGTTTGCCTGAATGTTGTTATCTTTGGACTTTTATTTTGCATCCCATGGATGCTACATGCATAATTGAATAATGAAAGTCCTGAAATTTGGCGGTTCTTCCGTTGGTTCACCGGAGCGGATCAGGGGAGTTAAACAGATCATCGAGGGTCAGTCTTTGCCGTGTGTGGTTGTGGTCTCTGCCTTTGAGGGTGTGACAGATCAGCTGTTGCATGCCACCGAGCTTGCATCTTCCGGAAATGAAGGATACAGAGATCTCCTTGAGAAGATCTTCATAAAACACAGAGAGTTTACAGGTATCCTTATCAGTGATGATGTGGATCAGCGTAAAGCTTATGATCTTATCGATAGTATCTCAAATGAGCTGAGCGAAATAGTCAGGGGGATCTACCTGTTGCGTGAATCCACCAGGCATGCACGCGACCAGGTTCTTGCAGCAGGGGAAAGAATGTCTTCATTCATAATGAGTCTTTTCCTTGAGGGCAGTGTTCATATCGATTCACGTGAACTCATTAAAACTGAAATCAGGCAGGGATTTCCGGTTGTGGATTTTACCGAAACCAACTCACTGATCAGCGTAAGACTGGAAAAATCTGAAAAGCTGGTTGTTCTTCCCGGATATATAGCGAGCAGTCATAATGGAGAGACCGCTACCCTGGGCAGGGGAGGCTCAGATTACACTGCTGCTATAATTGCCGCTGCACTCAACGCTGAGATGCTTGAGATATGGACAGACGTTGATGGCTTTATGACGGCCGATCCGAAAAAAGTTGAAAAAGCCTATACAATAGAGAGCCTTACATATTCAGAAGCAATGGAGCTCTCCCACTTTGGTGCAAAGGTCATCTACACTCCCACCCTTCGTCCGGTCTATAAAGCAAATATACCTGTCATTGTCCGCAACACACTCAATCCCCAATCGAAAGGAACTCTTATAAATCACCAGTCAAAAGATCAGGGGCGCAGCCCGATCAAAGGCATATCATCAATTGATCATATCGATCTTGTCACTCTTCAGGGTCCCGCAATGGTCGGAGTTACAGGCACTTCTGCCAGGTTGTTCGGAGCCCTTGCAAAACATGAGGTCAATGTCATCCTTATCACACAGGCATCTTCGGAGTATTCAATAACCTTTGCTGTCAATCCGGCCGACACTGCTGCAGCATCTGAAGCGATATCAGGGGAATTTGAGCGTGAGATCATCCATAACAACGAACTCAGGATAGTTATAGAAAAAAATCTGTCGATCATAGCTATCGTGGGTGAAAAAATGAAAAACACACCAGGGATCTCAGCAACACTTTTCAGGTCTCTCGGCAGGAACGGTATCAATGTCATCGCCACCGCACAAGGCTCTTCAGAGTTGAATATCTCTGTAGTAATAAAGAATGAAAGCCTTGGAAAAGCTCTCAATGTCATCCATGATGGCTTTTTCCTTTCACGTTATAAGGAAATGAACCTGTTTATAGCCGGCACCGGGCTTGTCGGTTCAAGTCTCCTTAAACAGCTGCAAAAACAGTTTGACCTTCTCCTCAATGAGCGAAATCTGACGGTCAGGCTCAGGGGAATCACAAATTCCCGCAAAATGCTTGCCGACATAAAAGGGATCAGGCTGGACTCCTGCAGGGAGATTCTTAAAACTGATGGTGAAAAGGCGGATATAGCATCGTTCATCGCGAATATAAAAAAGATGAACCTTAGAAATTCAGTATTCATAGATTGCACCGCTGATGCAAAGGTAGCTGCCAGATATGCAGAGATCCTGACGGATTATATTTCGGTGGTCACTGCAAACAAGATAGCATGTTCCTCTGAATATGCTTATTATCAAAAGCTTAAATCAATTGCAAATGAACGTGGCGTACGGTTCATGTTCGAAACAACAGTTGGAGCGGGCCTTCCGATCATAAAAACAATCAGCGACCTGGTCCTCAGCGGTGACAGGATATATAAAATCGAAGCAGTCCTTTCGGGCACGCTGAACTTCATCTTCAATGAGATGAGCAGTGAAATGCCGCTCAGCAAAGCAATCAGGAAAGCCAGGGAGCTGGGGTACTCGGAACCTGATCCGCGAGTTGACCTGAGTGGAACGGATGTCGTCAGAAAAATACTTATTCTTGCCAGGGAAGCAGGCTACCAGCTTGAACAAAAAGATGTGGAACTGAATAAATTATTGCCCGATGAGTGTTTTTCAGGGGATCTGAACAGCTTTTACAAGAAGGTCGGGGAATATGACCAGGAATTTGAAAGAAAAAGGTCAGAACTTGAAAAGCTCAACAGGAAATGGCGATTCCTTGCGACTCTCGATCAGGGCAAGGCTAAGGTCGGACTGGTGAATGTGGGCCCGGAGCATCCTTCATTCAACCTGGAAGGGAGCAATAATATTGTTCTGCTTACTACTGAGCGCTACCGCGAATTGCCAATGGTGATCAAGGGTTATGGCGCCGGGGCGGATGTGACTGCCGCAGGGGTATTTGCAGACCTTATGAGGGTTGTGAATGTTTAGCGGTGAGTGGTGAGTTAAGAGTTATGTATTGAAGAAGGTTATTAAATATTACTCAACTAATCTGAGAGCGCCGAAGGTGACGTTCAGGGAGGCTCTTTTCAGGGGTCTCGCTCCTGACGGCGGACTATACATGCCTGATCACATTCCTGATTTAAGCAGGGATGAAATGGAAAGTTACTCCGGAATGGAATACCATGAAATTGCATTCAGCATTCTGAAAAGCTTCCTTGGCAGTGAGATAGGAGATAACGACCTGTTGTCCCTCTGCAGGGATGCATATAATTTTAAGGTTCCGGTTGAACACGTATCCGGAAGAAGCTATGTGACAAGGCTTGACCAGGGGCCTACAGCATCGTTCAAGGACTTTGCTGCCAGGATGATGGCCAGGCTTATGTACCATTTTATTTTGTCCGAAAAGAGTCGCTATATTATCCTTACAGCAACCTCAGGCGATACTGGAAGTGCAGTAGCAAGCGCATTCCACGGGCTCAATGGAATTGATGTGGTGATCCTTTTCCCTTCAGGGGAAGTAAGTGAGACACAACGAAGACAAATGACCACTCTTAAAGGAAATATCAGGGTCATTGCCATCGATGGGAAATTTGATGACTGCCAGATGCTTGTGAAGAGAGCGTTTCTGGATCCTTCCCTGTCTGATATTCCGCTTACATCAGCAAATTCAATCAATATTGGCAGATTGCTTCCGCAATCAGTATATTATTTCTATGCCTGGTCTCGTCTGGATCGCAATCCTGTCATTTTCAGCGTTCCGTCAGGGAATTACGGTAACCTGATGGGTGGAATAATTGCCAGGGAAATGGGATTGCCCGTGAAGAGATTCATCATCGCTACAAATGACAATGACGAGGTTCCTGAATATCTCAGGACCGGAATATATAATATTATCTCGCCCTCAATAAATAACATTTCAAGTGCAATGAACGTGGGGCATCCAAGCAACCTGGCAAGGATCGTTGCATTATACGGAGGTATCATGAACGAATCAGGAACCATCCTCAAATCACCCAACCTTGCTGCCATGCGGAACGACTTTTTCGGGATAAGCGTGTCAGATGAAATAACCAGGGAAACGATTGCCTCATGTTATGAAAAGCACAGGGTTTTGCTTGAACCTCACGGAGCGATAGCATGGAAGGGCCTGGAATCATACCAGTCAAATATGCTGCCGGATAAAGATGAGGGGAACATTTATGTTTCGCTGGAAACAGCCCATCCGGCAAAATTCCCGGATGAGATATTCCGGATCCTTAATTTTTACCCCATCCCTCCCCTTTCACTTGACAGCGTAAAGGATCTGGATGAAGAATTTCTTTCGCTAAAAAATGATTATAACATATTCAGAGATTATATTCGTAAAAATTTTTAAAAAGAACTTCACCTATGTATATAATTTGTTGTGATCTCGAAGGAGTGCTGGTCCCGGAAGTATGGATCAATGTATCCAGATGGACCGGAATAGATGAATTGAAGCTTACCACACGTGATATAAATGACTATAATGCACTTATGGTAAGAAGGCTGGAGATACTCCGGCAGCACGGTATAACAATACACGATATTCAGAAGGTGATTTCACTGCTTGAACTGATGCCTGGTGCCATGGATTTCATAAACTGGCTTCATGGACGCGCACAAATGATCGTAGTATCTGACACATTCAGGGAATTCGCCGATCCGCTTCTTGAAAAAATGGGCTGGCCCGCCCTGTTCTGCCATCACCTGACAATTGGTAATGATGGTATCATAACCAACTATAATCTGCGTCAGCCTGAAGCCAAAATGAAAGTTGTGGAGGCACTTCAGAATCTTAACTTCAAGGTGATAGCAATAGGTGATTCATATAACGACATTCGGATGCTCAGAAAAGCGGAAGTAGGAGTTCTTTTCCAGCCTCCACAAAATGTAGTTGATGATAATAAGGATCTGACAGTGGTAAATTCCTATCTCGGGTTGAAAAAAATCGTGTCCGAAAAGCTTGAAGAGAGTTGAAAGGACTAATCAATTCAGGATCTCTGATGTATATCTGTCTGCAATATCGGCCTGATCCTTAGCAAGACCGGTAATAATTACTATCTGGTTTTCGTTCCATGACAGAAAAACCGTTCCGTTGTAGCCATCAGTGAAAACAAACCTGCCTTCTTCCGAGGGACCGGCTTCAATTCCGGCTGAAGCAAGATACGATTCTGCTGTTTTGCGGGTTTCAGCTGCAGAGTCGAATTTCATTAGGTAAATGCTGAAATTATCGCTGCCAACACCATACGGAGCCCTGAATGCTGAACTCAGAAACTTGTGCCCGAGGACACTTTCATTAATAAATGTCTCCTCATTGGGCTTTTTCCCCTCAGACGGAAACTCTGCCAGCATCGACGGCATGCTGGTCTCGCCCTGTAGCAGATCAGCAATCCTGTATGCCAGAGATTTTGCAGCTGACAATATTTTAGGCTTTTCCGAAAAGGTTCTGATCTTTACGTAATAGTTCCCTTTAAAATAGTTTATTGCCCCGTCTTCAATATAACCCTGGGCCCCAAGATTGGTGAAACTGAAAGAAGGGGAACGCTCTGATGCATATATTCCAAAAGCCATTGTATGATTCCTGTGACGGTAAATTTCAAACTTGATAACATCTCTGCCTTTTTTATACTCAGCCACATGAAGCTCTTCAAATCCGAGTGCCAGGTAGTTATCAGCAGCACCGTTTATGAAATCCCAGAGATTAACAGGCAGATAAACTGGATACTTCGTTATTTTATTGAATCCTTTCAGTTCAGGAAATACAAGATCCTGACCGGAAGCAAAACCTGAAAAGAGAGCGAACAGAATACCAATGAGAATTTTATTTACCATTATTCAATTATTGCAGATCTCTTATTCTTACTTCTATATTTGTGTCTTTCAATAATTTAACTAATTTGTCTGTTTTGGTATCCCCGTAATGGTAAGGGTACAGGATCTTTGGCTTAAAAGCCCTGGCTGCATCGGCTACCATTTCAGGGGTCATCGTATAAGGAAGATTCATAGGCAGGAATGCAACATCAATATCCTTTAGAGCCTTCATCTCCGGTGTGTTTTCAGTGTCGCCGGCAATATAGAATCTCTTGCCGCCTATTGCAAGAAGGAACCCGATTCCCGATCCTTTCGGGTGGAATGGCTGACCAGGCGACCTCATATTGACAATATTATAGGCAGGCACGGCTTCAATACCTATATTGCCGACAGTTCTGCTTTCGCCAGCCTTCAAAGCCTGCGACCATTGCACCTCCGAAACACATTTCGCGTGGCAGAGCATAACAGTCTCCGGTTTGCGAAGCTCTGAAATCAACCTGGCATCAAGATGATCGTAATGATCATGAGTTACCAGTATGAGGTCGGCTTTCGGAAGTTTTTCATAGCTCCCGGAACTGCGGACAGGATCAACATGAATGCAGAAGCCATTCACCTTCAGCAAGAGTGATCCGTGTCCTATAAAATACATCTCAACATCGCCTGCTGAAGTACTTATTCTGTCCACAGCAGGTAAGCCCTGAGAAAATGCATTTGTTGTCATTGTAAAGAATATTAGCGTAGGTAAAATTTGTTTAATTCCGTTCATAGCTACTTTACATATAAAATAATTCCGTTTTAAATATTTTTGAATTCATTCGGTCCTGATACCCAATACCAGTATATCATCGATTTGGGTTGTTTGTCCCATCCACTCCTTCAACCTGTTTTCGAGCACCTCCTTTTGTCTGGCCAACGGATACTCCTGGATCTCAAGCAACAGTCTTTTGAAATTCTTCTTCATAAACTTGCGCCCGTGAGCTCCTCCGAACTGATCGATATATCCGTCTGAAAAAAGGTAATAAGATAATCCCTTTTCAAGCTTCCAGTCATAAAAAATAAAATTCTCATTCATAAGTGACGATATTCCGATCGGCATTTTGCTGGCATAAATTGTCTCGAGGAGATATCTGCCATCCGACATGGATCCGTCGGGCATCTCTGCCAGGTTATCCCTGAATTTCCGAGCTTCATCTTCTGCGAGCTTTCTGATCCTGAAACAGGGATTATATGCTCCTGAGAATTCAATACGGCGTTTGTTGAAATCAACAACCAGGAGTGCTATATCCATGCCATCCTTGGCTTCGTCGTCTCCGCCAACCTGTTTTAATGATTCAGTTACGTGCAGTCGCAGTTTATTGAGAATGAAGTCAGCCCGGGGAGATGATTCCTTATCAATTATTTCATCAAGGAATGACATGCCGAGTAGGCTCATAAAGGCGCCAGGAACTCCGTGTCCGGTGCAATCGGCGGCAACGATATAAAGCCGGCCTTCTTTTTTTGTCATCCAGTAAAAGTCGCCGCTGACAATATCCCTTGGTCTGAAAAGTATAAAGTAGTCCTTTATATTTTCCGAAAGAATCGTCTCGGAAGGCAGAAGAGCCATCTGAATACGGCTTGCATAATGTATGCTTGATTCGAGCTCTTCCTTTTGCTTTACCACAACTGCTGTTCGTTCTGCAACAATTCCCTCAAGGCGGATATTTTCATTTTTCAGCCTTCTTGTATATGCGAGGATAATGACAAAAACCAGGAATATTGTTGCAATGACATAAAGCAGCATCATCAGTGGGGTCAGATACCACGGCTTAAGGATACTGAAACTGTATTTTGCCTCGTTTGAAATAATTCCAGTGGCAGTTTTTGCCTTGATCCTGAATGTATAATTGCCAAATTTAAGATTAGTAAAATCCTTGTATCCGATTTTCTCCCATTTTGACCACTCCTTTTCATAACCTTCCAGCTTATAGCTGTAAAGCGTTCCCTCTTCTTCAATCATATAGGGTGTTGTCCAGTAGAATGACGGAGAATTGTAAGTATACCTGAATTCAGGAGGATTTTCTTCGGCAGCTGCGTTTACCGGATATCTCCTTCCTTTTTCATCCAACGAATAAAAGGTTTCATTCATCACCGTGGAATCTGTTCCGCCTGATTTGATAACAATTCTGGTAAGAAGCGTCGAAATGGAAGGCGGAGCTATTTCAAGTTTTTCCTTTTCAACAATATATATGGTTTTTGACTTTGCTATCCATGTCTTGTTTTCAATCGAGCTGATATGCATAAGCCTGACATCAGGCAAGAGGTTAAACGGGCCTCCCTTAAACTTTGCCAGGGTATCGTTTCTTTTCGTTAGAAGTATTTCATAGAACCTGTCTTCAGATGTCGACAGCCAGTTATCTCCCTGGGGTTCCGGAATAAACCTGTCAACATTCACATTCTTTGTATATCCTCCGGAAAGTTCATCATATGGAATCCAGGAATCGTTTTCAGTATTAAGCTTAAAGATTCCTTTACCGGTGCAGACAATTAAATCTCCGTTAATTTCAGAAAGGGAGTTAAGACTTAATTCTTCAGGTATGCCTTTTTCCGCACCATATTTTACAGTAACGGTATCATTAAAGGGGATCCTGAATAATCCGTCGGGATAATTTGTCAGAGCAATCAGATCGCCGTTTTCCAGTTCTTTCAGAAAGTAAATGCTTCCGTTTATGCTCCTGATATCTCTGACAAGCCTCCAGATACCCTTGTCATAGTCAAGGATCCTGAGCCTTGTGGGGCTCAGCCCTAAGTAAAACCTGTTATTTTTCAATTTTGACTGCAGAATGCTCCTTGCATCAAATACAGTTCTGTCTGCCGGATTTTTAGCATCGATCAGGTTCCCTTCAACAATGGATGTTTTTCCGTTGGGTCTTATCTGAAATAATCCACGGAATGATCCGGCAAGAAGGAAACTTTCGCTTCCGACAGTAGCGGGTTGTAATGGGAAAATCTGAACAGTAATATCATCAAGCTGGGTGAAGATTCTTGTTCCGTCATCTTTTATGTCGCTTTTGAAAACGCCGTTGTCAGTTGCGACATATACAGAATTGTTGAAAAGACAGAAATTATTTACACCTCCTGCCAGACCCGACTTTACGGAAAATTGCTTGAAAGGGAGATTTACATATGCTTTGGTTAGAAAGCCCATTGTGGCTATCCACAATTCAGAGCTGGCCGCGGGATCAGAATAGAGGGCATAAACAATATCATCCTGCATTTCAGTGTTCTTGCTGTTCCATCGCCCTATATATTCGCCATTACTGTCAAATATAACCAGTCCTTCACCCATGGTACCGAACACGATTTCTCCGGAAAAGAGCCTTACTCCACAATAAACTTTCAGTTCCTTGAGTGTATTGAATATTTTACGGTCAATGAAGCTGCTGTCAACAGAACCGGTGGAATAATTATAAAGGAAAATCCCTGATTCCAGGGTACCTACTATGACCTGCTCATCCTTATATGGCAAAATTGAAAGGCTTATTTTTTTGGTGAAATATTCTCCACCCGGAAGCCGGTAGATCTTTTCATCTTTTAATTCAAATAAACCGTCGTTATTGTCAGTAAGGATTATTTTATCATTAATTGAAAAGATCCTAATAGACTGCCTGAATCCCAGCTGCTTCATGTTAATATAGCTCAGGCTGTCCTCAGCCCTGTCATATATTATCAGGGATCTTGAGCTCAGGTAATAGATCCTTGATCCCTTAACGATGAGAGAGTAAATGTTACCGATAGCAAAATCAGACATAGCGGCATCCCCGGCCATAACTGAATCTCCCATCGCTTTGCCGGTGATATTTTTTGCCCCGGGAATCCGTTCATTTAAGGAAACATAAACACGATTTCCTGAAGAGTCCGGTTCTATATAACCAAATTCATCTTCACCTCCCACATAAATGATACCATATTCATCGGAACCGATCGCTCTTACGATGGTTGTGGTATTCCGTTTAACCGGTATTGTGGTCCAGGTGTTCCCATCATACCTGATAACCAGATTATTATCATTTCCGAAATAGACTGCACCAAATTTATCCTTTGTGATGCACCAGTTTTGCTCTGCACCCTGGGTAACCTCCATACTGTAACTCTTTGTCACGGGAGTACCGTATTTGTTAATCTGCCCAAAAGCCCCGTAAATGAGGGTATTTAATATGATTAACAGGGTTAGCCTTTTCATAGGTTTTTGTTTGTTCATGTAGCAAAAGCAACTATAAAAGTACGAATCTTATTATTTTAATCAAATTTATTATTTACGGATTCGTTTTATATTGGATTTTGTAATAACTTGCTCCGGGTATTTAGGTTACAGCGTTAATTAATTAACACTGATGTGTTTAGGGAAAGATAAACAGGTTCACTTAGAGGTTTTTTTTCTGATAATCAGTTCAGTCGCGAGTGGACAGCCGGTAAACAGCTGCAAGATTCATTTTGACGGCAATTTACAGAAAAACAATGTTATAGCAACAGAACATTCCCTCACAATCAATTATTCTCTCACCGAGGTGGACCTTACCAGTCTTATGAATGATAATGGTTCCTTTTACAGGATCACAATACCCGGACACTCTCACACCTCAGCACCCGGGAAACCTGAACTGCCTGTCCTGAGCAGATTAATTACAATACCTGAGGATGGAACATACAAAGTAAAAATTACAGAAGTAAAATCAACAAAAATAAATCCGGGCAGGAAGAAGATCGGGGGAATATTGTTCCCGGCACAGGAAGGGGAAACAAAGGATCCTCAGGAAAAGAAACCGGCATTTGCCCTCGATAAATCACTTTACTCAGTCCGTGAATTTCTTAAGGCTGACACGGTTAAGATCGAACCTGTCGGAATGGTCCGCGGGAATAAAGTGGCCAACCTGATCATTTCCCCTGTGAGTTACAATCCTCATTCGAATGTGATAGGGGTCATCACCTCAATGCAGATTGAAATCAGTTTCACGGGCGGCAAGACATCATTTGCCGGATCGGCTCTCTTTAACGAAGCCCTCGCAAAGGGAATGCTCAACTACTCTGAAAATGATATGATAACGGGTTATACCGATAAACCGGTAAAAATGGTCATTCTGACAGATACAGCTTTCAGGCATCACCTTGACCAATTCTTAAAATGGAAGACTCAAAAAGGATTCAGGCTTGAAATTCTATATAAAGGAGCTGATTTTGCAGGAGATAACTATACTGAAATTAAAAGAACACTTACTGATCTTTACAATTCCTCAACTGAGGATAATCCTCCTCCTGAATACCTTCTCATAATCGGCAATACTTCAATTGTACCCTATTATGGTACGGGGAACGTTACAGATCTTTATTACGGAGAATTTGACGGGAATGGTGACTATCTGCCCGAGATGTATATCGGCAGGCTGCCGGTTGCAGATACAAATGAATTAAAATCCGTTCTTGACAAAATAATTCAATACGAGAAATTTGAATTTGCCGATACCAATAAATTCCACTCAAATGCTCTTGTTACGGCCGGATATGATGCCAGTTATGCAAGTTATATGAACGGACAGGTAAAATATGCTGTTACGAACTATCTTACTCCGGAAAACAGAATCAATGAATATCATTTTTATTATCCGCAGGCACAGGCTGCTGCTCATAAGGATTCTGTTATTGAACTGATAAACAAGGGCATGTCTTTCGTAAATTATTCGGGCCATGGATCATCCACAGGATGGCTCCATATAAAAATTGATACTGCAGACATCAGAAAACTTACCAACAGCAGCATGTATCCTTTTGTGATCAGCAATGCATGCCAGACATCGAGGTTCAGCACGCAATCCTTCGGCAACAGGATGGTGGCCTCCGGAAAAAAGGGTGCAATAGGTTTTATTGGCTGTTCCAACGATTCCTTCTGGAATGAAGATTTCTATTGGATCATAGGTGTCGGAACACCATCAGAAGATCCCGCGTACGAGTCTACAGGACTTGGAGCCCTTGACAGGCTGTTTCATACTCATTCCGAGTCTCCTTCTGATTGGTATTATACTATGGGTCAGGTAGTATATGCCGGGAATATGGCTGTCAGTGCCAGTACAAGCTCACGCAAGAAATATTACTGGGAAACCTACAACCTGGTCGGCGATCCAAGTGTAATACCGATCATAGGCACGCCTGATTCATTCAGTACACTGCTTCCTGATACACTTCCGAACGGAATTAAATCATGGTCATTTATAGCCGATCCGTTTTCCTATATTGCCATATCACATTCTGACACTCTCTGGGATGCCTCATTTGCAAGCCCCTCGGGTTCCGTTACACTGGAGATGCCGGGATTGACTGATGATTCGTGCCTTGTTGTAATAACAGGCCAGAACAAGAAACCCCTGATAAAAACCATTTACTTTTCTGATGTCAGCGATGAATTTGTAAGTCTTGCAGGCTTTGAAATAAATGACGGCTCAGAGAATAACAATGGACTGGCTGATTTCGGAGAAACGATTTCTCTCGATCTTAAGTTAAACAACCTGGGACTGACAGACGCCAGCAATCTTTATGCCAGGATATCATCAACTTCCGGATGGATCACAATAAATGCCGATTCTGCAATGATCGGGACGCTGTCATCAGGTTCAGAAATAGTGCTGAGCAATAAGCTTGTGTTAACTGTTGCTGACAATATTCAGGACAATGGAATTGTAAACCTGGACCTGATTCTGAAGGATGACGCAACAGAAAAGCATTATAAAATTGATATTTCCGTCCACGCCCCGGAACTGGATATCCGTAGTTACCTGATGGACGATTCCATGACAGGCAATGGCGACCTGATTGCAGATCCCGGAGAGACTTTCCGCCTTGTGTTCTATGTTCAGAACCTGGGCAGCAGCAACACCTCAGGAAAATTCGATTTATCAAGCCCTGATGCTGAATTAACCATCCTGGAACCAACCAAGAATTCAGGTATATTGCAAAACGGAATTATTACACAGATACCCGTGCTGGTAAAATTATCGGAAACGGTAAATTCCGGAACCACTATTTCAATCAATACCCTGCTTGATTGCGGTCCTTACCAGGTCAGCAGGGAATTTGCCTTCAGGGTCGGACGCATAAGGGAATCTTTTGAATCATCTTCGTTCAGGGTGTTTCCATGGATTAATATAAGTCAGAAGCCATGGATAATCACAAACTCTGGCTCAAGTGACGGAATACTATCGGCCAGGTCGGGTGCTATATCACATAACGAAACATCGTCGCTTGTCATCAAAACTTTTCACGCTTCATCTGATTCTGTAAAGTTTCATTACCAGGTCTCCTCAGAGACAAACTACGACTTTCTTATTTTCTATCTTAATGACAATGAAGTTTTCAGAAAATCCGGTGAGACTCCCTGGGAAGTGAAAGCGATACCGGTGCCTGCCGGATATAATAAGCTGGAATGGCTCTATGATAAAGACCAGTCAGTTTCACAGGGGAAGGATTGTGCAATGATAGACATGATTGATTTTGCAGGACCGGGAAGCGTATCATACATTCAGCGGGATCTCGTGACCGCCAGGATCGTTAATCCGGTTAATAAGGAGAATATCGGCAAGGAACCTGTAACTATAAAGGTGTTGAATGTTGGCCCCGATACAATCAATGGATTTAACCTGGCATTTGCAATAAATAACAGCCTGCCTGTCATCCAGCATTTTACCGACAAGGTGATCCCGTTCAGTGATTCACTGACCGTGACGTTCACCACAAGAGCAGATCTTTCACGCTATGGAATATATGACCTGGTTGCTTATAACTTAAATAATGATGACGATTATCCGTTCAATGATACATTAAGGGTAAATATTGAAAATACACATATCGACGAACCGTTGACTGTAAAGCCAAATCCGTTCACAGATGAGCTTGAGATTATATTAAATTCAGATGTAGAGGCAACAGCGCATATTTCCCTGATCAATCCTGCAGGTAAGAAACTGCTGGACTTTGAACAGGTAATCATTAATGGAGCGAATGAGTTCGTAATAAAAAATTTGCATATACCGCCTTCGGTTTATTACCTTAGAATTGAATACCAGGGCTGGAGAAGAACCATTCCGGTCATAAAACTAAAACCCTGATTCAGCCTATTGCCACAATAATTGTATTATTTCATACAGTAATTTAACATATATGATGCCGGATAAACCTGTTAGGGAAAAAGCCCTTGAACTGTTTAAAAAATACAACAAGTCAGAAAGCCTTCTGAAACATGCTCTTGCCGTGGAAGGCGTGATGAGATATATGGCCAGAAAATCTGGTGAAGATGAGGATAAATGGGGAATAATTGGTCTGATACATGATCTTGATTATGAGATGTATCCCGACCAGCACTGCATGATGACAAAAAAGATCCTTGAGGAGAATAACTGGCCTGACGATTATATAAGGGCAGTTTTAAGCCATGGATGGGGGCTTGTGACCGATGTTGAACCGTTAACACTTCTGGAGAAGACGATCTATGCAGTGGATGAGCTTACCGGTCTGGTAGTAACAAGTGCACTTGTAAGGCCTTCGAAGAGTGTGCTCGACATGGAAGCAAGGTCGGTCAGGAAAAAATGGAATGACAGGAGATTTGCAGCCGGTGTCGACAGGTCCGTTATTGAAAAGGGAGTCGCGATGCTGGGCGTCAGCCTTGATGAGCTGATAACGGATTGCATCATGGGGATGAGGGAGGTCGCGGAGGAAATCGGGTTGGGAAATAATCCGCAATGAATTTCCATAAAAACATGTAGCGGCGCAATGCATTGCGCCGCTACAAATCAATCATAATTTTATTTTTTTAAACAGGCATTGCCGGCAATGACCATCCCTGGCGATAAGTATGCTTAATCATTTCAGAAGCAAATTCATTTGCATCAATAGTAATGTTCGGCCTGTCGAATTTAGGATCACCATCTACGATCGTGAAATTATCCGATATTGTAAGTCTTACCTTGTCATCGCCGCCGATATTTGTGAACTCCATTTTTTCACCGTTCCATTCAAGTTCTTTGTTCAGTCCCTGCAGTCTGACGGCAAGGACACCCATTACAACCATTTCGTTGAACGGACCAGCTTCTGAAAAGTCTGATTTGGTCATTACCCTGCTTTCAGGGCTCTCCTTGCATGCACGTACCCAGTCCATCTCATGACCTCCTTTTATTGCACCCTCAATTCTCCTTTCAGTTTTGGGGACCACAGGTACACGTCCTGACAATAGCCAGGGATTTCTGCCGTAGCATCCGCAAATCAGCTTATCCTTTGTACCATGGAATATTACACCGCCACCGCCATCATTCATATTTTTCCCGGCCGGCCAGCCTTCCGGCTTTGGAGGCTCAAGACCACCATCATACCAGATTACCTCGACCTGCGGAAGCTTCATCTTTGCTTTTTTCGGGGTAACTCTGGCAGGGTATGTAAGTTTGACCATCTGGGCATTTGGCGCACAGTCTGTTAAAAGCAGTGTTGAACTGCCCTGTGCCTTGATCGGATATTGAAGCTTCAGTCCCTTGAAAACAGGATGAAGAATATGGCAGGCCATGTCACCAAGAGCTCCTGTTCCGAAATCCCACCAGCCTCTCCAGTTCCACGGAGTATAGAGACTGTTATACGGACGCATTTTTGCAGGACCTATAAAGAGATCCCAGTTAAGTGTTTCCGGTACCCATTCGCCTTTAGGCACATTTAATCCCTGTGGCCATATCGGACGATCAGTAAAAGATTCAACCTTTGTAACATCACCTATCTCTCCGTTATTCAGCCACTCAACTGTAAGACTGACTCCTTCATCCGATGAGCCCTGGTTGCCCATTTGTGTGGCAACCTTGTACTTTGCAGCCAGTTTGGTCAATAACCTGGATTCATAGACTGAATGGGTCAAGGGTTTTTGAACATAGACATGTTTCCCAAGTGTGATGCCTGTTGCAGCAACAATCGCATGTGTGTGGTCTGCCGTGGCCACTATTACCGCATCAATTGACTTGCCCATTTCATCGTACATCTTTCGCCAGTCCCAGTATTGTTTCGCACCCGGGTTATCAGCGAAAACCTGCTTTGAATATCCCCAGTCAACATCGCAGAGAGCTACGATATTTTCGCTCCCCTTGACATTCTTGAGATTTGAATTCCCCATCCCTCCTATACCGACAACGGCAATATTAAGCTTATCGCCCGGAGCTCTATGTCCGAGGCCGCTGATAACAGAGCTGGGCAGTATTGTAAAGCCTGCAGCTACCGCTCCTGTTCTTCCGATAAAAGAACGGCGTGTAATGTTTTTCGAATCTTCTTTCATTTTCAGGTAGATTTAATTATTAGTGATTTAAGCTGTAACATGATAATTATTAGCATATAAAAATAGTAAATTCAATTTGATTCCAAATTAAATCAAATGGTATTATTTTTTATCTTGCCAATGGCTGAGTTGATAAATTTTAGTGACAATTCAACATGGAAGAAAAATACTTTTTGCTTGAACCTAAGGAGAATCCCCGGACGGTCAAAATTTTCCAGATATCTCTCGGTGTTGTCTGCATCGGTATTGCAATTTTCTGGATGGTATTCAATATCAAATCATTAAAAGCAGACAGAACGCTCTGGGCAACTATTATATTCCTTTTGTTATTTGGAATTTATGAGATACTGGCAGGTTTAGGGAAAACTTCCAGGTATATTAAAATAGGTTCCGCAGGGATCTTAATTAAACAACATTCAGTTCTACCTGGTGTTGAACTGATATCCGATGAGATTGAAAAAATTGATGTTTACCCGCTAAGCATAAAATTTCACCTGAAAAACCGTAAGAATTTCTTTTTTCGTTTTGGTACCAGCTACCCCGAGATTATCAGTCCTGTCAAGGACGAAATCGTTGAGTTTGCACGGTCGAATAGAATAGTTTTGGAGTTAATAAACGAGGAACTTTGAGGGGGAGGCACAACGGCTTAACGGTACAACGGCATAACGGTACAACGGTACAAGGGTGCAATGGTGCAATGGCACGGAAGAAGTTCCCTGGCTTTGAGGGATACATTCTGAAGCCCCCCTTTTTACAAACCTTCAATCTCCTTCCACAACCCTCTGTTTACAGGTATTCCCGAGGCCAGATTCTGATTTCTGATTTTAACAACATTTTCACCCGGGTAACGGATTGCCGTATTTTTATTTTCCGGGATTGATGATTTTAAATCATTAATTATCTGATGAACAGAATCTTCAATGGATGAATAGTTATGCAGCCGCTTCAGGCAAATCGCGATAAAAATCTGAGATACGCTGTATTCCACTTTTCTCCTGGTAATTTCATGAGTTGACAGGCCACCTGATATTACAGTTGCAAGGATATCGAGGAGCAGGGAAAAGCCTGAACCTTTCCAGTTGCCAATAGGTAAGGTCCGTCTCGTATTAAGTATTTCCCCGGGATCTTCAGTCAGTTCTCCTTCGGCGTTAAAACCGCCGGGGAACGGAAGTTTCCTCCCCTCCCTTTTATAGTTTTCCATTTTCCCGTAAGAGAACTGAGTCATAGCAAAATCGAGGACAATAGCTTCCCTTTCAAATGGCACTGCAACCACAAACGGATTGTTACCAAGCCGGACATCAACAGCTCCCCAGGCAGGCATATTTGCTTCTGTATTTGTCCAGCCTGTAAAAATATATCCTTTTCTCGCTGCCTGCCAGCCATAGGTTCCTCCCCGAATCCAGTGATTTGTATTGGCCAGGGCAACCAGCCCTATGCCATGTTTTTCAGCCAGGTCTGTTGCCCTTCCCGTGGCAAAGGAAGCATTCAGTGGACCCGGTCCGAGATTTCCGTTCCATTGTTCCATGGAACCGATTCCGTTAACCAGTATTGGCTCGGCATCCGGAACGATAAACCCATCCCTTGTGTTCATTACAAACCGCGGAAACCGGTTTACTCCGTGAGAATAAACTCCTTCCAGACTGTTTAATGTGAAGATTTCAGCACATTTTTCAGCTTTTGAATCAGAAAATCCTGTCTTCTTCAGGATCCTGGTGAATTCTGATTTCATCTGCTCAACCGGAATGAAGATATTCTGGTCCATAATCTTATTTCAGGACTTTATCAGCGAAATCCATAAACCAGTTCCAATCCTTAACCAGCAGATTATGAGCACCATTTCGGATATGATATGCCACGTTGCCGCCAATGACCGGTTTGTTCATCGGAGGCATTGCTTCGGGCAGGGATGTCTTTGTCTTAAGAAGCTTAAATACCGGCACGGAATGATAAAGAGAAAGGTATGAACCCCTGGGATCAGCCCAGAGATCCTCTTCTGCCGATGCAACATAAAGTGCCCTGGGGGCTATCAGGGACATCAGCATATGCATATCGACCGGCATTGCATCTTCATTATTGCCGTACTTTTTATAATTAGTGCAAAACCAGTGGGGAAAGGAGCTGTTTATCCTGGCAACAGTTTCACCAAACCTGCGTCTTGCCAGCGAAGCTCCTCCGCAACCTGATTCATTGCTTATCACAAGGGCGAACCTCTGGTCCTCTGCTCCGGCCCAGAGTGCAGTTTTTCCACCGCGGGAATGTCCCAGCACTGCAACCTTTTTTCTGTTTATATCCTTATCTGTCTCGAAGTAATCCATGCAACGGCTTGCTCCCCATGCCCATGCAGCTATTGTACCCCATGCATCAGGCTGCCTTGCGCCCCTGTCAAGAAGTCCATGGATACCATCCCTGAATTCATCATAATTATCGGGATCCACATCAGCATTATAGAATGCCGCGATAGCATAACCCCGGGCAACAGCTTCCTCGGCTGGCCAGAACTCACTTTTAACCTTTCTGGCGGGATCAGTGTTGGCAGGGCCGCGGTTGTTGATCAGGAGGAATGCAGGAGCAGGTTTCTTAGCCTTGTTCGGAACGAAAAGCGTCAGATGTATGACCAGCGACTTCCCTTCGGAGCTAATTGTAATTTCAACCTCCTTCAATGTTGCATCACCGTTTATGGCATTTTTATCCTCATTAACCACTTTGAACGATTTGGTATATGGAGTTGCCGGTACTCGCCCATAAACATTCTCCCTGAAGAGTTCCAGCACATCCTGACGCCGCTTATTCTTCCATTCCCTTGCTGAAGTGACCTTATTGCCTGATGCATCTGCAAGCACGTCAGGCAGGGTATAAGGCGGAACTTTTTCCTCATAGTAATTAATTTCCGACCTCGATCGGGATAGTTTTTCAACAATCTCCGGAGATGCCTTCCAGCTCTCCAATGTCTGACAATACCCGGTTCCGGCCTGTATTACACCGATAGTCATTAAAACGGCAAGATTTCGTGTTTTCTTCATGTTATTTTGTTTTAAGTTAATTCTATCTCTATGTAAACCTGCAAGGATACTAATATAACTGTTTTGACATTAAACACAAACAGGCCCGGATTCAGGCAAAGAGAAACAGTGGTTTATCATTGCCTGCAGAGGTTAATTGCAGCAAATCCAATATCCGGTTCTCGGGTAAAATTTCTATATTTGTATATCGCTATTACCGGAAAAATGATCTCTTTGTCAAATAAAGCCGGAGATAAGGTTCAATGCCTCCTGTGTCCTCACAATTGCATAATCGGTGACGGGAAGACCGGGATCTGCAAGGTCAGGAAAAATAATGAAGGAACTATCGTGTTGCTTACCTACGGTGTTATTTCAGGTTATGCACTCGATCCAATTGAAAAGAAGCCACTGTACCATTTTTTCCCCGGCACCAACATTCTCTCGCTTGGTTCGTACGGATGCAATATGCGATGCGATTTCTGTCAGAACTATAATATTTCCCAGAGGACAGCTGCAGGATTCACGGCAAAAACCGAACCTGAGAAGATCATTAAGGATGCCCAGTCTGCCCTTCACAACATAGGAATTGCATTTACCTACAATGAACCGGTGATATGGTTCGAATTCATCCGTGATGTGGCGTTGAAGGCAAGAAAGAAGGGACTTCGTACAGTAATGGTAAGCAACGGGTATGTCAATAAAGAACCGCTTGAGGAGATAATTTCATTTACCGATGCCTTTAACATTGACCTTAAGTCTTTCAACAACGACTTCTACAAGAAACTCACAGGTGCTGATATTGAGCCTGTTAAGAACAGTCTCAGACAGATCGCGAAGTCGGGGAAACATCTGGAAATAACGTCCCTGATTATCCCAGGGCATAACGATGATGAGAATGAGATGGCGATGCAGTCCGAATGGATTGCAGGTGAACTTGGCAAGGATATACCATTTCACCTGAGCAGATATTTTCCGATGTACAAAAGGGAAGATCCGGCCACTCCGCATACCACCCTGATGAAGCTAGCAGAGACAGCATCGAAGAGTCTTACGTATGTTTATGTGGGGAACATGGTCTCTGATGCCGGACAAAACACCAAATGTCCCCGGTGCGGAATGGTCGTAACCAGGAGATCACGATATCACATCAAGCTCCAGAACCTTGATCAAAAAGGGAACTGCACCGGTTGTGGAACCAGTATCTACAGGAATTTTACTTCTTTTTCTTCTACAATAAAGAATTGACGTGTAAGTACATACCTGACCACCTTCCGGAAAGGCTATCCGGGTTCATACGGACCTGAAAAGATTTACGCTCTCTTCTGCTTTTACAAGATATAGTTTGCGCAGCTTTTCTACCAGAGGCAGTCTCACCCTGAAAACCTTATCATCGACCGATGAAAACGGCAGCACCATTGGTGATGTGCCTGTCATGAATATCGCATCATAATCAGATATCCTGTCGGCCCTGACACATGCAAGCCTGACTTTTATGTTGTTCGCCCTGCATATATCAAGGATATGCTTGCGGGTTATCCCGCACAGGATCATGTTATCAGGTGCAGTTACGAGTGTGTCGTTCTTAAGGAAGAAGATATTCGACCTGCTTCCCTCGGTGATCTGGCCTTTTTCGTTCACAAGCAAGGCTTCGTAACCTCCATCAAGGATGAGCTTGTGAAAAATTGATGACCGGAGCTTATGATTTATGACTTTTGATCCTGGATCTTTTCTTTCAGCATAAAACAGGATCCCCTTCACACCATTTTCATATTGCTTTTCAGAAGGATAAATTGGTTCAATGAAATAGACCAGATAATTGAACGAATCCCTGTTATAATTGAAAACGATCTTCAGATTAATCTCTTTTCTCTTTTCGGATTTCGTCAGATTAATAATGTCTCTCTTAAGCACTGATGCATCCGCAAGCATTTTTTTCTTCTGCATCCTGACGCTTGAAGCGAGGCGTTCCATGTGATCATAAAAGAATACCGGGCTGTTTCTCACCATCCGTATGACCTCATAGACTGAATCGCCTTCATAGACCAGTAAATTATCAAAGGAGTCCGCTGTTTCCAGCATGCCGTTAAGGATGAATTTCTTGCCGTAACATTCATTCATTTTATCATGCGTTTACCAACAAAATTACAAACTATTAGTTACTCTGCCAGCATTTCTGATTATATTCGTAACTGTGTATCCGATGCAGATTTAAAGTATGTATGCAATAGTCGATGTCGAGACCACCGGTGGCAGTGCACGGCTGGAAAGAATTACGGAAATTGCCATTTATCTGCATGATGGTGAAAAGATTACAGGAGAATATGTGACACTGGTCAATCCCGAAAGAAACATTCCGTATTTTATTACCAACCTGACTGGCATTACAAACGAAATGGTGGAAAATGCACCACACTTTTATGAGGTCGCAAAGACTATAGTTGAGCTGACCGAAGGAAGGAAATTTGTCGCCCACAATGCCAGATTTGATTATTCGTTCATAAGGCAGGAGTTCAAGTCCCTTGGTTATAATTTCTCAAGGAAACTTATTGATACCGTGGCATTAAGCAGGAAGCTTTACCCGGGATACCGCTCTTACAGCCTCGGAAATATCTGCAGGGAACTGAAAATTGAGATTAGCGGCAGACACCGGGCCGCGGGAGATGCCCTTGCGACAGTCAGGCTCTTTGAAATGCTCCTGGAAAAAGACAGGGAAATGAATGGCAGCAGATCCTGCCTTATCAGAAATTCCAGGATCTCAAAACTGAATCCGAAGCTTGATCTGTCAAAAATTGAAATCATTCCCGAAGAACCCGGCATTTATTATTTCTATAATGATGACGGCGACCTGATCTATATAGGAAAGAGCCGGAACCTTTTACAGAGAATAACCACGCACCTGTCGAATAACACCTCAAACCGTACCATGGAGATGCGCGATCTTATCGCAGATATCGACTGGGAGGCCACGGGCAGCGAGCTGATCGCACTTTTAAAAGAATCGTTTGAAATTAAGGACAACAAACCATTCTTTAACAGGGCGCAGCGAAGATCCGGTTTTCAGTGGGGGATCTATTCCTCAACTGATAAAACAGGGTACATCAATTTCAGATACCTCCCTGTGAGTACCCGTGAGAATCCCCTGTCGGTTTTCACCTCAAGGGAAAGAGCAAAATCAAAACTTGCAGGACTTGTCGAAACATATGGACTCTGCCAGAAACTAACCGGACTTTATGAAGCTGACGGCCCCTGTTTCCAGTATCATGTCGGCATCTGCAAGGGTGCATGCTGCGGGAAAGAAAAACCGGCTGACTATAATGAACGGGCAGCAAAGGCTGCAGATGAATTCATCTTTTCGAAGCGCAACTTTTTTATTATCGACAAGGGCAGGAATGAAGAAGAGAAAAGTGCCGTAAAGGTTATCAATGGAAAATATGCCGGTTATGGTTATTTCAACATAAACGACATGGGATTCGGGCTCACTGCAGTTCATGATTGCATCAGGTCATCACCCGATAACAGAGATATCCAGGTCATCCTGAAGCAATATCTGAGGAGAAACAGTGTTGAGAAGATAATTGAATTCTGAAATCAGGGATCTAGTACTGAATGAGTGAATGATTATTTACAATTGTTGCAGTACCCGGTTCTCCATCAATCGCACCGTTGGTATAATTATTTATAATGAGGTTGCCTTTCCCACCCTGAATCTTTATAGCTACCGGTTTTACCACCTCAGGTCGATCATCATTAATAAAGTTACCGGACACCTGACCGTTTTCTGACTCTCTCAATACTATACCTGCTTCATTGCAGTTTAAAATAGTTGAATTCACAAGATTATAATTCTGGCATCGTTCTAAAAGAATGCCTGCAGGCTCACTAATAGTGTTGCACAGGTGCAATCCATTGATTGTCAGGTTACGGCTATCACGGATAACTACGCCGTCCTTAGTGTTCATGATTTTGGTACCGTAATGCGGATTCTTATCCAATATATTATTTGCTAACATAATATTTTCACTCTGTTCGATGAGAATATTATGTACCATACCCATATAAAATGTGTTGCCGGTAACGATTATGCCCCGGCCATATTTAATATCGACATTATGTTGGGTCTCACTTAAATTATTGTCAGCAATAGTAAGGTTTCCTACTTCAGTCCGTTTGTCAGGTCCATGGCCAATAAACCGGATGTTGGATGATCCCGGTACAGTATGATCGTGTTGAACAGTACATCCAACTATTGCGCCTTCGAGCATTGCGCCTTCTGACAGATCAAGCAGGACATTTGCCGTTGGTGGTCCGTCTCTATTCATATTGACTTCAATATCACAGGTGCCGATCTGCAGATTATGCACATCTCCATGCCGCACAACAACTCCCCCACCTCCATTATAGCTGATATGGCTATTGGTGATGTTTATTTGATGGAGGTTAACCGCATCTAAATAAATCCCAATTCCCTGGTTATGGTATATATGACATTCAGAAATAATAACATTGCGGTTCCTGTTGAATAAATGAATTCCATGAAGAGCCTCTCTTACCTGGACCCTGGTAATGGTCAGATCCATAGTACCGGTAGCTTCAATTCCAATGGCATCCGGATGTCTCCCGACAATCTCCAAAGCGTCCACCAGGGGCATTCGCTGATTCTTCCATACATTATTCTTAACTGTTGAAGGTGAAGCACTTCCCTCATGTGTCCCGATAAATTTGAACGCCGGACCAGCGCCGTTCATGATAACCGTGGCAGTGCCAAAACCACTTAAGCTTACAGGTCCATCCTGGTCGAGTTCAATCTCGATAGTCTTGGTAATACGATATTCGCCCGAAGGGAAAATAATCTGTCCAATTCCGGAATCAATTGCTTTCTGAATAGCTTTTGTATCA
>Ga0102851_10000141_pt1 | contig 30848 bp, 24 predicted proteins | sample Mud3Dept3metaG_FD_79558 | JGI IMG/M metagenome (GOLD analysis project Ga0102851, IMG submission 79558) | Freshwater wetland microbial communities from Ohio, USA, analyzing the effect of biotic and abiotic controls - Mud 3 Core 4 Depth 3... | ecosystem: Environmental > Aquatic > Freshwater >... | reverse complement strand
TAGTTATTTCTTTAAAGGCGGATCATCGTATGAAAACCAACTGATGCTTCGTGAAATGACAAACTCTGAAAAAATTGCTGAAGTTTTTGGCACGTTGAAAAAAATCCTCTTGCTTACCTTTTTTATTGAACTTTCAGGGGCCATTATCATTTTTGCGTCAATTGATTCTGCGTTAATTCCAAATCTTATTGACAGAGCTTTCTTTTCATTCTTCCACGCCATTTCAGCTTTTTGCAACGCAGGATTTTCAACATTATCTGCAGGATTTTATGACATTGGTTTCAGATTTAATTACTCCATTCAGTTGTGCGTTTGTTTCCTGATAATAATGGGAGGAATTGGCTTTCCGATCCTATTAAATTTCATGACTTATTTCAGACACTTAGTTGTAAACCGCATAAAAGCCATTGGTATTCATAACCAGTATCAATACAAGCCCTGGCTCATTAATATGAATACGCGTGTTGTTGTGATTACAACGGCAATTTTATTGGTTTTCGGAACAGTAATGTTCTATCTACTCGAATATAATAATACTTTAACTGAACACAGCGGTTTTGGAAAAGTTGTCGTTTCATTTTTCAATGCCGTAACCCCGAGAACAGCTGGTTTTAATAATATTGACATGGCGGCGCTGACGTTCCCTGCCACGATGATTATTATTTTCTTAATGTGGATCGGAGCTTCTCCCGGAGGTACAGGAGGTGGTATTAAAACAACAACTTTTACAATTGCTACATTAAACTTTTTTAGCCTTGCCAGGGGGAAAAACCGGATTGAAGTTTTTCATCGCGAAATTTCAGACAATTCCGTTCGCCGTGCCTTTGCAGCTATATCTTTATCACTTCTTGTTATCGGAATTGCGGTTTTTACCATTACGATTTTTGACCGCGAAATAGGCTTGCTCGAAATTGCATTTGAATGTTTTTCCGCCTATAGCACAACCGGTTTGAGCCTTGGTATTACAGCCGGTCTGACAAGTGAAAGTAAATTGGTATTAATTGGCTGCATGTTTATCGGACGCGTTAGTATGTTGACTATTATGATTGCAGTTTTCAGACAAGTTCGTAATTTAAAATACAGGTATCCGTCAGAAGAAATTTTAATAAACTAAATCCGGTAAAAAATGAAATACATAATAATTGGTCTCGGAAATTTTGGTGCATCGTTAGCAGAACGATTGACTAAAAAAGGACATGAAGTTATTGGTGTCGATAATCAAATGGGTAAAGTAGAAGCGTTAAAAGAAAAAATTACGCACACCATTTGCCTCGATTGTACCGACGCCCAGGCTGTAACTCATTTACCTTTTAATGATACTGATATTGTATTTGTTGCAATCGGGGAAGATGAAGGCGCAAGTATCATGTCAACAGCTTTGATGAAACAGTTTAAAGCAAAACGAATTATCAGCCGTGCAATGTCGCCTTTACATCAAACTGTACTTGAAGCAATGGGCGTTGATGAAATTGTTCACCCGGAAGAAGAAACAGCCGAACGCTGGGCAAAAAAACTTCACATGCGCGGAGTTATCGATTCTTTTGAATTGACTGCAAATTATAATATTATTGAAGCAACAACTCCACCCATTTTTATCGGAAAAACAATCCAGGAAATCGGTTTCAGAAAAAACTACAATATTGTTTTATTAACCATCATTAAAATGGTTGAACATAAAAGTATCCTGGGAACAAGCAGGAAAGAACAGGAAGTACAAGGAGTTGTTTCCACAAGAACCGTTGTTGAACCAGGCGATATTCTTGTACTTTATGGAAACATTAAGGATATTCAAAATGTCCTGAAGGCAGAATAGACACAACCTTCTTGCCAAAAACCTGCAGAAATAAAATCCCGAAAATTTATTCAGCACATCTTGCAATAGTTATATTTAGTCTAAATACTTTTCTATGTTTTCACCCAATCTTCGCCGGTTAATTCTTTTTTCAGGATTGATTTTGGTTTCCGTCTTAACCAGTTATGATGGATTTTCAAACCCACCTCAAAACAACCAGTCAGAACAAAGCGTAATTTCTGAAGGAGAACCTCAGCAACACGAAGAGCAACACGAAGAGCATAAAACAGATGTGAGCCCTCTCCTGTTTATTGTTTTGGCTTTAATTATTGGTGCAGCCGCCCGTTTTTTTCTTTCAAAAATCGGCTTGCCTTATACGGTTGTTTTGCTTTTGATTGGTTTAGGAATTGGTGTTCTTGGCCGCATTGAATATTTTGAATCATTACAAATTTTCGGATCAACTTTTAATACCGGAATTATTGATGAATCTATTGCCTGGGCCGCTCATATTGATCCGCACCTAATCTTATATATTTTTCTTCCTGTTTTAATTTTCGAAGCTGCTTTTGCAATGGATCCTCATACGTTTAAAAAATCTTTCACAAATTCTGTTTTGTTAGCAGTACCCGGAATTTTAATTGCACTTTTTGCCACTGCTTTTATGATGTGGTACATTGTTACTTCAGGATTTGGTTTGGAAGAATGGTCGTGGGAAATGATTTTACTTTTTGGTGCAGTAATCAGCGCAACAGATCCTGTAGCAGTTGTTTCAATTTTAAAAGAGTTAGGAGCCAGCAAAAAATTATCAACGCTTATTGATGGTGAAGCAATATTAAATGACGGAACGGCAATTGTAATTTTCCTCGTAATTCTTGCGGGAATTACCGGAACGGGCGGTGATAGTTCTCCTGTTGTTGATTTCTTAAGAGTATCTGTTGGCGGTGCTTTCACCGGTTATGTAATAGGGAAAATCGGATTGAGCTGGATTAGAAGTGTGTTCAATGATATGCTTGTGGAAATTACAGTTATTGTTGCCCTCGCCTATCTCACTTTCTTTATTTGTGAAAATGTATTTGGTGTATCAGGCGTTCTTGGTTTACTCTCTTTAGGATTATTATTTGCAGGACCGGGTCGCACAAAAATCAGTCCCGAAGTACAACATTTCATTCATGAATTTTGGGATTTTGCAGCGTTTGCCGCGAATACGTTAATCTTTTTAATTGTCGGAGTTGTTATTGCAGAACGTTCAGTTTTTACATTGAATGATATTTGGGTTTTACTGATCGTATATGTGATAATTCATATCGCGCGAATTGCTGTGATCGCTTTATTATATCCCTTCATGAAAAGAATCGGATATGGAATCGGAAAAAATCATCCACAAGCAATGTGGTGGGGAGGATTAAGAGGTGCAATCGCTTTAGCCCTTGCACTTATAGTTGAAGCAACTCCGATAATTCCGGAAGCCGTACGGGAGCAATTTTTATTTCTCGCTGCCGGAATTGTTACAATGACTTTGCTCATAAATGCAACGACAATGAAAGCTTATGCAGAAAAATTGGGATTATTAAAACTATCTGATTCAAAAATTTATGTTGTTGAAACGGCTAAAGAATATGTTCATCAGCAAACGGTGAATTCAATTCCTACTCTTGAAAAAGATCGTTTCTTTAAAAAAGTAAATTGGGCAGCGGTTCAATCATATCTGCCGCAAAAATCTAAACTTGAAGAGTTATCTCCGATTTCAGATTCCACTGAAGAATTAAGAAGGCGAATTCTTGAAAAAGAAAAAAGTAGTTATTGGTCCCAATTTAAAGAAGGAATGATAAGTGCCGGTGGTTATAATTTATTGGTTTCTGAGATAAATGAAATCATAGATTCAGGAGGTGAACGCAAATTATCTGATCGCGGTGATCTTGATGAATTACTATCGATAAAAAACAGGTTTAGCAAATTTGGTGCATTGGCGAATCTCTTTGCAAACCGTTCAATTACAAAACTCGCGGATAGTTTCGATGCAGCCAAAGGATTTTATAATGCGCAACTTGAATGTAAAAAAACAATCCAGGCAATGCAGAAATCTGCAGTGGAAAATGAAAAACCGGCACTTGCAGAAATGTTGTCAGAGATTGAAGAAAATAAAATTCAGGCGCTTGCTTTTTTGCGTAATTTCAAGAATGAATTTCCTAATATATATCGCCACGTATCTACGCGCCAAGCTATACGAACATTGCTGAATACAGAAATTAAAAATGTAAACGATTTGTTAAAGTCAGGTAGAATTACAAACGACGAAGCGCTGGTTATGAAATCAGATATTGAGGGCAGGATGAAAAAATTAAACCGCGAAAAAATGTCAGTCGAAGACAGAACAAAAGAAAAACCAAAAGCTGAACCGGAAGAATAATTTATTTCTTTTTAAACGCGGCCAGGTAAATTTTTTTGATGCTGTTTTTTTCTTCTTTTTTACAAATTTTTTCAAGAACCGGGATCAAATCTTTTTTTCCTTTATAAGACGTTTTGATGATTTCGCCCAATGCAAGTGCGGCACTCCATCGAACTACAGTTCCTTCATGTTCTGTGTTTTTCAAAAGAGAAGGAATAGCATCATCCAGTTTTTTTGAAAACTTATTAGCTACGTTGGCAATTATTTTTGCTGATTCCCATTTAATTCTGGGCGCCTTTTCTGCAAGACATTCTACTGCAAAATCAAATACTTTCTGATCCGCAAACTTCAAGTCTGATTTTGTTGCAAACTCAAGCGCTTCAATGCAGGTTCCTTTCACAGAATCTTTATTACTATTTGCAAAATTAATTAATTCAGATACGCTTAAAGAACTTTCAAGTAGCCACGTTTTAAGTTGTTCAGTCTTTTCTTTTGGTTTAAGTGATTTGTCGTTGAAGAGTTGTGTTAAAGTCATCTTTTATTGTTCTTTTTCTGTTCCAAAAGTAGTAGATTTAACTATTCAATTTATTACTTTTGATTAAAATTCTGTTATGAAATTTTTCGTTCTATTCCTTTCCTTTTCGTTTTTGAATATACTCATTGCGCAAGACGATTACCTGATCAATGAGCAATTCCGCAATAATTCAAACAACTGGCCGATATTAAAAACCAAAATTTCAAAGGCAAGTGTTAATGCGGGACGCGGAGTTTATATTCTCCGGTACAAAAGCGAATTTAATAACCTCGCTATATTGAAAAATACAAACCTGGACAATAATCGCAACTTTAAAATTGAGGCACGTTTCTACAAAGAAAAAGGTGTAAAAAATTATGGTTATGGACTTATTTTCGGTGGAAGGGAAGACAATTATTATTCATATATGATTGCCGGCACAGGTTATCATCTTTTCGGAAAAGTGGTGGATGGCATTTGGGAAGACATCAGTCCCAATGGTTGGATTTACAGCGAACAAATTATTCAGGGAAACAAAAAATACAATACAATTGCCGTCAGCAAAATCGGAAATACTTATCATTTCGAAATCAATTCAGTTAAAGTCGCAACCAGCACAGTGCAGCCATTTTTCGGAAATAAAATTGGTTTTAACGTCAATAATAAACAAACAGTTTTAGTTGACTGGATTACTGTTGAGTATCTTAATTAGTTGAATTAGGATACAACAATGTTTTGCTTCTTTGATTAGACGCCCTGGGGGCTGCCGCACGATTAGCACTAGCGTATCGTGTGCGCACACCACTACCCACGGCAACTTCATGTTCTTCTACCTTCATCTTACCCAACAACCGCATTCCCCCCAACAAAATTGCCCGCCCAAAGATCAGTATTCCCGTCCTTATCAAAATAAAAATCAATTCTTCCTAAAACTAAACCTGCCCATCCAACCTGGTTTATCAGAACAATTTTTCCGGCTTTGTTTTTATGTTCTTCGGGCTTATCCATGAACGTGTGTGTGTGACCGCCGATTATTAAATTAATATTTTCTGTTTCTGCAGCGAGAACAGTGTCACACATTTTATTTTGCTTTGGTTTGTAACCAAGATGAGACAAACAAATAATCAAATCACATTTGTGGTTAACCTTTAAAATTCTTGCTTGTTCATTCGCTACAACAATTGGATCGAGATAAGAAGTTTCACCATACATTTTTTTACTTACCAGACCGTCCAATTCAATACCAATTCCAAAAACACCAATTCGTAATTTGCCTTTCTGAAATACTTTAAACATGCTGGTTTTTTCGTTCAGAATTGTTTTAGAGAAATCATAATTAGAGCAAAGAAAAGGGAAGTTCGCAAATGGCAATACTTTATTAAATCCTTCAAGTCCGCCATCAAAATCATGATTGCCCATTGTGGCTGCATCATAACCCATTTCGCTCATTGCTTTGAATTCAACTTCGCCGCCATACAAATTAAAATACGGCGTTCCCTGAAAAATATCGCCGGCGTCAAAAAGCAAAACATGTTCTTCTTGGTCTCTGATTTTTTCAATCAAACTCATTCTTTTATTTACGCCACCAAGCCCGGGAAATTTTGAATCATCCGGCAGAAAAGGATCAATGCGCGAATGCGTATCATTAGTATGAAGAATAGTAATTTTAGTTCGCTCATCAGGAGAAATAAAAGACGGCAACGCAATCAATGCTGCACTTCCTCCAAGAACATTAGTGATGAATTTTCTGCGTTCCATTAATACTGAATTTGAACTCTGCTTTCAACCGGCGTGTATGGAATATTTTTTACGCGTGTCACATATTCAATCAACGCTTCACGAATTAAAATATCGGTGTTCCACCTTTTGATTGGCTCTTTAAAAAAATCCATTTTGTCGCCGCCGCTTACCAGATAATCTGAACTTACAACAAAAACATCATGATCAAATTTATACAACTCCTCTCCTATCATTATTTGTTTATCATCAAGATTCAAACGCACACCTGCATTACCTAATGGCTGGCCATTATTTTGAAAAAGATAACTCAAAAGTTCTTTTATTTTTTCCGGTGAAAGCTGAACAATAACAATCGAATTATCGAAAGGCATCAACTCATAAATTTCGCCTTTTGAAATTTCGCCTTTTGAAATTGGAGCGCGCAGTCCCCCAAAATTTAACATGGAAAAAATTGTAGAACGCGTTGATCCGATTTGATTTGTAACTGCAAATTCATAGCCCTTGTTAAAAACTACATCAGCAACAAAATTTCCGAGCGGACTTTCGGGTGCGTAATTCAACAAACTTGAATCGCTCCACCCAATTACCTGGGACATCTGGCTGTCAAGATTAGCGCGATAAGGATTGATAACATGATCCAATCCGTTTCCTGATATTGTGCTATCTAGATTTTGATTTGAAGAAGTGTATTCTGCAATTTGTTTCGAACCACATCCAACAAGAAAAATAAAAAAAATAAGTGTTATGGAAATCGCGGAACGCACAATTTATTTTACTTCTTTTTTAAGAACAATGTAAGTTGGAAAATGGTCGGAATAACCATTTAAATAAACACCGCCGGCATGTGTGCGTTTTGGATATCCGGCATAATTTCCTTCATTTTGTTTTAGATATTCTTTATTATAAACATATGCCTTATGAAAAACATAGGTTGATGCATCTGTAGCAACAAATGATTCACTCACAATAATCTGATCAAACAAATTCCAGGCATCATTCCAGGCAAGAGTTCCATTTCCGCTTTTGTAATGAGCATACATTGTATTAAACATATCTCCACTTTTTAATTTGTTAATTTGGCCTTTTGCGCGAATATATTCCGTAACACTTTTATTAACCGGGTCATCATTTAAATCACCCATTAAAATAATTTTTGCATTTGGATTTGCAGTTAAAAGAGAATCAATAATTTTTCTTGCCAATTGAGCAGCTTCAATTCTTCGGGGTTCAGATTTTGCTTGCCCACCACTGCGCGATGGCCAGTGCCCAACAATTATGCTTACAACTTCACCATCCATTTCACCCGTAACTATTAGTTGGTCTCTTGTAAAATAAGTTGGTTCATTAGCAAATTTTAAACGATATGATGCACTGCTTTTAAGTTTAAAATATTTTTCCTGATACAACAATCCAACATCAATGCCCCTGGCATCCGGAGAATTATAATGTACAATTTTGTAGTTGCGGTCTTCCAAAATAGGCATCGCAACCAAATCTTCCAGTACTTTTTTATTTTCAATTTCGCAGACGCCAATTACACCGCAGCCGTCAGGACTTACATCTTTTCCTAAATCTGCAATGACAGTTGACATGTTGGTCAGTTTGTTTGCATATTTTGTAGAATCCCAAAGATAAGAACCGTCCGGTAAAAATTCTTTATCATTCGTTAATGGATCGTCTTCAATATCAAAAAGATTTTCAAGATTATAAAAACCTACACATGCCACTTTATATGCAACTTTTTCTTGTGAATATATTGAAGTAAAAAGAAAGCTGGAAAGTAAAGTAAAAATTATTGAACGAATCATTCGCAAATACTTTATTTAGGTGAGATTTTGAACTGTGTAAAGGTAAATATATTAAACAAATATCAGGCCCGGATCAATGAAACAGAATGTTAACAAAACATCAAGTTATCCACAAATCAATTCACAAGACATTTTGCTCATTCTTAATTTCGTAGCTTTGTCCTGCTTTTTTTGAAAGTATCTAAAAAGCATAATCTTAGACAATAAAAATGATTCGATTCTTAGCATTTTACATTTGCTTATTGAGTATTAACGGCATCAGTTTTTCACAAGATCCCGATACAACTCTTACGAAAGAAGACAGCCTTGCACCAAATGAGGCCGTATTTATTACTTCGCTTGAAGAGCTTGATAACAATGGCAGTGACCAAAATGTTTCCGGATTATTGCAATCTTCAAGAGATGTTTTTTCATCTGCGGCAGGATTTAATTTTAGCGCGGCCCGTTTTAAAATCCGCGGTTATAATTCCGATCAGACAACGATATTAATGAATGGTGTTCCTATGAATGATCCTGAAACCGGCTGGGGTGAATGGTATTTGTGGGGAGGATTAAATGATGTAACCCGTTACTCCGAAACAAAAAGCTGGCTCACAAATAATCAATATCACTTTGGCGGAATTGGTGGTTATTCAAATGTAAATGTAAGAGCGTCGAATATTAGGAAAGGATCCCGGATTTCTTATGCAATGACGAATCGTCAATACAATCATCGATTAATGTATACTTATGGAACAGGAATGCAAAGTAATGGCTGGGCATTTGCTTTTTCTCTTTCAGGAAGATATGCTTATGAAGGATATATAGATGGAACATCTTATGAAGCATTCGGATATTATCTCGCAGCAGAAAAAAAATTCAATGATCATCATTCAATTTCATTTTCAGCGCTGGGTTCACCGTCCAGGGTTGGTAAAGCGAGTATTTCAACACAAGAAACGTATACATTAAGCGGCGATAATTATTACAATTCTTATTGGGGATACCAGACTTTAGCTGACGGCACAAGACTTAAAAGAAATTCACGAATTGGCACAACAAATATGCCGGTAATTATTCTTACGCATGATTGGAAAATTGATGAAAACTCTAAATTGACAACATCGATTTACAGCACATTTGGAAAACAAGGTCAGACCTCATTGAACTGGAATGATGACAGAGATCCAAGACCAGATTATTATAAATATTTACCTTCTTATTATCAAGGTTTGAATGATACTGTTAACGAGCAAATAATGTATAACAATTGGCAATCGGAAGACGGACGGCAAGTTGACTGGGACCAGATGTATTTTGCAAACAGTAAAAATCTTTATACAGCAAAAGACGTTGATGGAATTGCCGGAAATGATGTAGAAGGATTACGCGCAAAATACATTGTAGAAAATCAATGGAACAATCAGATTTCAGGAGGAGTTGGTTCTGTCTACAATCGTAAAATGGGCGACCTGCTTCTTTCTGTAGGACTTTACGCACAGGCTCAACGCAATCATTATTTTAAAACGTTGGAAGATTTACTCGGAGCAGATTTCTGGCTCAATGTAGATCAGTTTGCAGAACAGATGTTTGTTGATCCAAATGCTGCTCAAAATGATTTACAAAATCCAAACCGACTGATAAGAAAAGGAGATGTTTTTGGATACAACTACAATATTTTTAATACAAAGGCAGAATTTTTTGTTCAGGCAGAATATGAAACAGAAAAATTTGATTTCTATGCGGCGGCAGAATTATCCGATAAAATGTTTTACCGCGAAGGACTTTATCAAACCGGAAGATTTCCCGATAATTCTTTAGGAAAATCTGCGACTTATAATTTCCTGAATTACGCATTTAAAGGAGGTGTTGTTTACAAATTATCCGGACGTCAATTCATAACAGTTAACGGAGCTTTTTTAACCCAGGCACCGTCTTCACGAAATGTTTATGTATCGCCATCTACAAGAGATTTTACTGTCAACAATCCAATGAACGAACAAATTTCAACCGGAGATATTAATTACATTTTACGTTATCCGAAATTAAAAATGCGTCTTACCTATTATTACACTGAGCGCAAAAATGCAATCACCGTAAGACAATATTATCACGATGAATATAACTCAATGGTTAACTATGTAATGCAAGGTGTAAATACGCTAAACCAGGGAATTGAATTTGGAATTGACGGAACAATAGTTGGAGGCTTATCCGGAAATGCGGTTGTGGCTTATGGTCAGCATTTATATACCAATCAACCAAAAGCAACTGTGTATGTAAACAATTCGGCTGAAGTTCTTGCTACAGATAAAGTTATTTATTTGCGTAATTATAAAGTTGGCGGCATGCCTCAATCTGCTTATTCATTTGGATTGAAATATTCAGGAAAAAAATATTGGTTCGCAGGTGCAAATTTTAATTATTACGCAGATATTTATTTAGATCCAAATCCTGATCGCAGAACTGAAGAAGCGCTTGCAGGCATTGTTGAATCAGACCCTCAGTATTCCCAAATCATTGATCAGACAAAATTGGAAAATGGATATTCTGTTAGTTTATTTGCAGGAAAATCTTTTAAGATCTCCAACTATTTTTTAAACATCAACGTCAATATTAATAACCTTACAAACAATCAAAAATTTGTAACCGGTGGATTTGAGCAGTTGAGATACGATCCGCAGAACATCAATAAATTTCCGCCAAAAATTGGCTACATGTACGGCTTGAATTATTTTGTAATGGCAACGTTGCGCTTTTAATTAAAACTATTCAGATGAAAAAAATACTATTCGCAACCGCATTATTTTGTTCGTTCATTTCTTGTGAAAGAGATCTCGATCATCCACCTATTGATACGTTAGAAGCATCACAAATTGTTACCATTGATAGCTTACGCGTATGGCAAGAGACATCGGTATCCGGCAAAGTTTCAATTACGGAAGATTTATCTGTTTACGCAATTGTTACAATGGATGAATCAAGCGGCAATATTTACAAAAATTTATATGTTCAGGATCACACTGCAGGAATCAATGTCCGACTAACGGCGTCAAGTGATTTCCAGGTTGGCGACTCTGTTCGTATAGCTTTGAAAGGATCTGTTCTCACAGAATATTCCGGAGTCATTCAACTTGATTCAATTGATCCGGCTAAAAGTATAATTAAACAATCTGCAGATAATGTTTTTGGGCCGGCGATTAAAACTATTGATCAGATAACTATTGCCGATGAAGCGCTGTTAATTAAGTTGGAAAATGTTCAGTTCCTGGCAACCGAATTACCATTTACATTTGCTGATGCTGCAAATCAATCTTCTGAAAACAGGATGCTGGAAGATTGTAATGGAAATACAATCATTGTCCGCACAAGCGGATATGCGAATTATGCAGGAACAAGTTTGCCAACCGGAAATGGTTCTGTTGTTTGTATTATAAATCAATTCAACGGAGAAATTCAATTAATACTTCGCTCGTTTAATGAAATAAAATTATCAGGAACAAGATGCGCAGGTCAGTTAATAAATAAAGATTTTGATGATGATGATATTTATTCAGGCGGTTGGCTGATTCAACAAGTAACAGGTACACAAACCTGGGGAACCAGCACAGCAGGTGGTGCTCCTGAGCCTTACGGATCAATTTCAAACTGGAACGGTACTGCTAATGAACTAACAGAAAGTTGGTACATTTCTCCATCAATAAATTTAAGTGCGTCAATAGCTCCGACTTTAGAATTTAATAATGCCTATAATTATTCCGGTGATCCGCTTGAATTATTAATCTCAACAGATTATTCCGGAACGGGTAATCCAAACGGTTCAACCTGGACGGCGCTTACAGCAACCTGGTCAACCGGAACATGGGCCTGGGTTAATTCCGGAATTATTAGTCTTTCGTCATACTTACAAAGTAATGTTCACATTGCATTTAAATATACCGGCACAATTTCGAACGGCAGCACCTGGGAAATTGACGACATAATTGTTAACGGATAATCATCAAAAAAATAATTTAAATCGAATGAAAACAATTACTTCGGCTACCTTCCTCACAAGTATTTTTGCTTTTGGAATTTTGATGATTTTATTCTCTTGTAAAAAAGAATATAATACGCCACCGTTGACTGAAATTCCAACAACACCAATTATCACTTTAGACAGTTTAAGAAACTGGCAAACTTCTGTTAACGGAAAAATTTCTATTCAAAGCGAAGTCTCTGTTTGCGGTGTTGTTACAATGGATGAAACGGACGGAAATCTTTACAAAAATTTTTACATGCAGGATGCCACCGGTGCAATTAATGTCAGAATTTTAAGTGGTGGCGGAGTTTATACAGGTGATTCAATTCGGATCTATTTAAAAGGAACTATCATAAGCAAATACAACGGAGTTTTGCAACTCGATTCTGTAAACGTGGATAATAATATTTTAAAATTAAATACAGCTGTCAGTACCGCACCAATTGTTACAACTATTGACCAGGTAACTCCTGCACTGGAATCCTATTTAATTGCACTTGAAAATGTACAATTTGTACAATATGAACTTGACGAAACTTATGCAGATGCTGCAGGAGACCAGTCTGTAAATATTACACTTGAAGATTGTTCAGGAAATACAATCCTGGTGCGCACAAGTGGTTATGCAAGTTTTGCAGATGAACTTGTAGCCCAGGGAAACGGAACACTGGTTGCAATCGTGAGTCATTTTAACGGAACAGAATTACAATTATACATCCGCTCTTTTAATGAGATATCGATGAGCGGAGTTCGTTGTCCCGGCCTTATTATGAAAAAAGATTTCGACGATGATTTAATTACTTCTGATAATTGGACGGAGCAAAAAGTAATCGGAACAACTGCGTGGGAAACAACATCTGCCGGCGGAGCTCCAAATCCTTATGCGGCAATTTCAAATTACGATGGAACACAAAATAATGCTTCAGAAAATTGGCTGATTTCTCCTGCATTTAGTTTAGTAGGATTTGGCTCACCAACGCTTTCATTTGAAAATGCGTGTAATTATACCGGACCAAATATTGAAGTATTAATTTCAACAAATTATTCAGGAACCGGTGATCCGAATGTTGCAACATGGGCAACGCTTTCAGCGAATCTCTCATCAGGAGGTTGGGCATGGGTGAGTTCAGGTCCTATTGATTTAAGTGCTTATTTGCAAGCAAGCGTACACATCGCTTTTAAATATACCGGGTCAGGAATTGACGGAAAAACATGGGAAATTGACAATATTATAATCAAAGAATAATCATAAAAAAACAGAACGAAAATTAATCTTAAGTAAAAACCGAAACTGCTTTCTCTAAAATAAACGATAGCAGCTAAAAACGAATAATTATGAAAAAAATCTTTACACTCTTAACAGCAATTTCTATCGGAACATTTTCTTTCGGTCAGGTTGTTTTTCAAAGTAATTTAAGCACGTGGGCAGGCGGTGACCCAACCGATTTTATGGGCTCAACTACCAGCATTTCCAGTGCAAATGTTGTTGAACAAACAGTTGGTGCAACATACGGAACAAGTATGGCATCATTGATTAATACCACTGCAACACATGTTCGATTTACAACACAAAACGTGTCAGTAGTTGCCGGAGAAACTTATTTAATTGAAATGTGGGTTGCAGGTGTTTCAGGCATGCTCCGAACAGGATTTTATGATGTAACTAATGCTGCTTATAACACTTACAATCCATACCAGGACATGGCGATTGAATCTGCTGGAAACCTGACGCTGTTAACGCAGGAAGTGACGGCACCTGCCGGATGCACTAGCGGACAATTTATTTTTTCACTCCATAGTACTGATCCAACTTATGCCGGAGCACCATTTTATGTTGGCATAATGATTGACTCTGTTGCAATTTCTGTTACTACTCCAACTCCTCCAACAATTGTTAATATTTACGATATTCAATACACAACTGCATCACCTGCAGATTCTCCCGAGCTAGGAAATATAGTAACAACAAAAGGTGTTGTAACCGGAGTATTTCAAATTGGAGGCGATATTGATCGTTTCTTTATTCAAGATGGAGATGGCGCATACAATGGAATTTTTATTTATGAAAACGCTTACACGGTTGCTGTGGGAGATAGCGTTTTGGTTACAGGTACCGTTCAGGAATTTAATGGACTGACTGAAATTGGTTTTGTTTCAAATGTTACTATTTTAAATTCCGGAAACACTTTACCAACACCTTCAATTGTAACAAACCTGACAGTTGGAGATGAAGCATGGGAAGGTGTATTGGTTACTTTAGAAAATGCGATTTGTACTTCAGTGACTGATGCTTTTGGTGAATGGAAAATTAACGATGCTACTACTGGTCCTGATTTAAATGTGGATGACAATTTAATGCCGGCAACTTACACTTCTACCCTAGGAAATGGATACACTGTTATTGGTGTTCGTCATTTTTCTTTTTCGGAAAATTTTATTTTACCAAGAACTGAACTGGCAGATATTATCACTGTCGGATGGGCAGGAATCGAAGAAAATTCTTCAATCTCGGTTTATCCGAATCCGGCTGCTGAAGTTGTTGTAATTAATGTTCAGCCATCTGCAATCGTTCGTATTTATTCAATGACAGGAGCATTGGTTTATGAAGGAACAGGAAAAACCACACTTGATGTTTCTACATTTGATGCAGGAATTTACCAGGTTACTTTAACTACAGGTGAAACTTCAACTTCTCAAAAATTGATGATCAAATAAAATTAAAGAGTTCTTTCTTTAAAAAAATCCCGTTTTAGAAAAATCTGAAACGGGATTTTTTTATTCTATAATTTGATTTCAGGATATGAAATGATTTGGCGGAAATGCCCCGAAAAAAAATCATACGGAGTCGCCATGAAAAAAATCAGGCTGAGATAGACAGGAATGAATTCAGAAATAAATCAGGAAATTATTGAGTGCGAAAAAAAAACCAGAACTTACTTAGTCCGAATTTAACTCAGCGCGAATGCGCTGACTTAGCTGACGATTGTAAGTTTCTTTAAGCCAGTTAAGATAAGCATCAGTGGCTTTTGTAATACACTTGGTATAATGCTTTAAACGTCGTTCAATATCTTCCTGTAATTCTTCCTGAAGCATTAAACCGTCATAAACATCTTTGCAATTTTCTGAAACAACCAGAAAGTGATTGTCTAATGAAACATCCACCGCATCTTTTCCTTTTTGACCTTTCATGATACAATCATCATAAACTTTTTTCATTGAAAATAATTCAAGTTTATCGGGGTCAACTAATTTGTCTTTTAGATTTCTTGGCAATTCGTATTCTGCTTCGAACATCATGTCATCCTCTTCACTTAATCTTGCTTCAAGGAACCTGTCAGGAAAATTAAATGCATCTTGCCAGTCAATATAATCCTGCCAGTATCCAAAACGACGAACATTATTTCCTAAATCAATTACCTGGAACTGGCTTTTATCTTCTAATTTTCTTGAACCGCGGCCAATCATTTGATGATAAAGCGTCAATGAACGTGTTGCACGATTTAAAATAATTGTTTCCACAGTTGGTTCGTCAAATCCTGTCGTCAAAATTCCTACCGAAGTTAAAACCGCACCTTTAGTAACTTTGAACCATTCCAGAATTTCTTTTCGATCCGTATCGCTGAATGTGCTGTCGAGATGACGAATGGCGTAATTGTGTTTTTTAAACAGATCATAAACAGCACGTGACGATTCTATTCCGCTGTTAAAAATCAACGTCTTTTTACCAATCGCAATTTCTTCATAAGCAAAAAGCAATTTCTCCTGCATGAAATAATTGCTGTACAACTTATCGGATGAACTTACAGTGAAATCACCATTTACACCAATTTTTAATCCATGAAGATTAACATCGTAAGTGTAAGTATCAGCATTTGATAAATAGCCTTTTTCAATGAGTGATTTAATACTTTCTCCAACAATTAATTTATCGTAATTATCTTTTAATGGAAGCGTTTTGTTTGAACTTAAAGGTGTTGCAGTAACACCAAGAATATTTATGTCTTTAAAATACTGGAAAATTTTACGGAACGAATTGTTATGCGCCTCATCAACAACAACAAGACCAATATTTTCAATGAATTGACTATTTTCCTGTAAACGGTTGTTTAATGTTTCAACCATTGCAGTGAACGACTGAAATTCGTGTTGATCAGTTAAACCTTTAACAAGGCTATTAATTACTTTGTTTTCAACGTTAAGTGCGGTCAGTTGTTTAGAGGTCTGAATACACAACTCAATTCGATGAGTAAGGATCAAAACTTTTTTTCCTGTTCTTTCAAGATATTCTTTAGCTATATTTGAAAATATGACGGTTTTTCCTCCGCCTGTTGGTAATTGAAATAAGAGGTTAAAATTTTCGCCGTTCTTTTGAATCTCCTCAATTATCTGATTGACAACTCTTTGCTGGAATGGATATAATTCTTTTTTCTTAAAAAGACTCTGGTCTATCATTAATCGGCTCTAATAAATTTTTGCAAAAATACCACCTTTATATTGAAAATAAAAATAATTCAACCACTAATGTCAACTAATATCGGTTATGAGTGGTTCACAAACTTTACCCGTCATTGGTAAAAAACGGAAAATTGCCTTCAAAAACTAACCAAATAATCCTCGTTTTTGCCGGTTAAAAATTTCAACCTAAAGAATCCAATCATTGACAAAATTTTATGACCTATTGAATCGGTCAGAATAAATCAAACCAGTTATATTTGCCCAATCAATCCGATACCAATTGAAAAAAAATTAAAACCAATTTCATGTCAGATACAATTGAAAAAGTAAAATGCCTTATTATCGGCTCCGGTCCTGCTGGTTATACGGCTGCTATTTATGCCGCAAGAGCAAATATGAACCCCGTTTTATACCAGGGTTTGCAACCTGGTGGTCAACTTACAACTACCAATGATGTTGAAAATTTTCCGGGATATCCCGTAGGAATAACAGGTCCTGAAATGATGCTTGAATTTGAAGCACAGGCGTTGCGTTTTAAAACTGACATCAGAACGGGATGGGTTACGAGCGTTGACTTTACCGGGCCAATTCACAAAGTTTGGGTAGATGAGAAAAAAGTAATACATGCTGAAACTGTTATAATTGCGACAGGCGCAACAGCAAAATACCTCGGAATTGAATCCGAACAAAAATATTTATTAAGTGGTGGCGGAGTTTCAGCATGCGCTGTTTGCGATGGATTCTTTTACCGCGGCCAGGAAGTTTTAATTGTGGGTGCCGGCGATTCTGCCTGCGAAGAAGCGACTTATCTCGCTAATATCTGCAAGAAAGTTACCATGTTGGTTCGTACGGATAAATTCAAAGCATCTGTAATTATGCAAAACCGCGTTCGTGCTACAAATAACATTGATCTGTTTCTGAATTCAGAAATTGACGAAGTTTTAGGAGATGGTAATGTTGTAACCGGGGTAAGAATTAAAAATAACAAAACCGGTAAAATGCATGATGTCGCAGTTACAGGTGTTTTCATCGCAATTGGTCATACACCAAACACCGCAGTCTTCAAAGAATTTATAAACCTTGATGAAGTCGGTTATATTAAAAATGTTCCCGGATCTTCTAAAACAAATGTTGAAGGAGTTTTTGTTTGCGGAGATGCTGCTGACAGAACTTATCGCCAGGCTGTAACGGCTGCAGGAACAGGTTGTATGGCTGCGCTGGATGCTGAAAGATATTTGGCTGCGCTCGGATTACATTAATCCGGTTAGTATTTTTTACAAACCATTTTTAAGAGAAAAATTCAATCAATTGATATCCTTTATGACATCATCTTTTTACAGGTGACATGTCAAACAGAGTCCGGTTGACGATAGAACGGCCAAGCGTCAACTCATCTGTATAATGAAGTTCGGCGCCAACAGAAACGCCCCTGGATAAAGTTGTAATTGAAATATTCGTATCTGCCAATTTTCGATAGAGATAGAAATTTGTTGTATCACCTTCCATCGATGCGTTAAGCGCGAGAATGACTTCTTCTACTCCACCCTGATTGACACGATCTAATAAAGATGGTATGTTCAAATCATTTGGTCCTATTCCTTCCATCGGAGAAATAACTCCGCCCAGGACATGATAAACTCCAAAAAACTGGTCAGTATTTTCAATCGCCATTATGTCGCGAATATCTTCCACAACGCAAATGATAGATTGATTGCGATTGTTTTGAGAACAGATAGAACAAACTTCAGCGTCAGAAATATTTCCGCAAACTTTACAACTGCAAATGCGCGATTTAATTTCTCCCAATGATTTTGAAAATGAGTTTACATCTTCATCTTTCCGCTTCAGAATATTCAGAACAAGTCGCAGCGCCGTCTTTTTTCCAATTCCCGGCAATGACGAAAAATGCTCAACCAAATCCTCTAAATGTTTTGACGGAATGTTCATGAACTCAAAATTAATACAAAGTTGAATTGAAAAGTGAATCGCGGTTCTATTTATTTCAACAGGTTTTGGAGGATAAAGACCGAATTCTTCTAGCAAAATCATTCCCTCAGAATTATTTTGTGACGAAATGAATGAATTCTAAAAATTAGACAAGCATAATTTTTACCACAGAAATCAAACCAAATTTTTTCAGTGAGGACCCAAAACCCTTTCAATTTATGACATTCAAAACAAGTTATCAACACTTCAAAAAATAAAAATCACCCGATTCATAATTCACTAATTTTGAATCATGAGTAACATTAAATTATTTCAGAGCAAGCAAATAAGATCTGTTTGGAATGAGGTTGATGAAAAATGGTATTTTGCCATACAGGACGTTATCGAAATACTAACTGATAGCATTGATCCTAAACAATATCTAAAAAAAATGTTGAGCAGGGATTTAGCACTTAAAGACAACTGGGGTACAATTTGTACCCCAGTTGAAATGCAAGCTGCTGATGGTAAAATTAGAAAAGTTCAAGCAAGTGATACAAAAGGTTTGCTAAGGCTAATTCAATCTATTCCATCACAAAAAGCGGAACCGTTTAAATTATGGCTTGCACAAGTAGGCTCAGACAGATTAGATGAAATTGAAAATCCTGAACTTGCAACCCAACGAACACGAGAACTATATAAACAAAAAGGTTATTCAGACGACTGGATTGAAAAACGGATGCGAAGTATTGCTATTCGCGAAGAATTAACTGATGAATGGAAAACAAGAGGAGTAAGGGAACAAAAAGAATACTCAATATTGACGTCAGAAATTTCGAAAGCAACATTTGGATTAACTCCAACTCAATACAAAAAAACAAAAGGTTTAAAAAATCAAAATCTTCGTGATCACATGAACGATCTTGAATTAATTTTCTCAATGCTTGGAGAGGCTTCAACAGTAGCAATAGTCAAAACCAAAAATCCAAAAGGATTTGTTCAAAATAAAATAGTAGCAAAACAAGGAGGTTCGGTTGCAGGAAGCGCAAGAAAAGATCTTGAATTAAAAACAGGAGAGAAAGTTATTTCGAGAATTAACTATTTAATGGAACCCGAAAAGAATAAACGGTTGAATTCTCCACCTTCGCCTAGGCCAGGCTCGATAAAAAAAAAGAAAAAACACTAAATGCTACAAACCAAAATTCATAAGCACACTCTAATCTTCAAACAACCAAGCGGAACATCGCGCGGAATTTTGCATACTAAAAACTCATGGATCATTTCTTTGTTTGATGATTTACACCCGGAAATAATTGGAAAAGGAGAAGCATCCATCATAGAAAATTTATCACCGGATTGGAATGAGAAATATGAAAAAAATCTGGAAGAAATTTGTAAAAATGTAAATCATCACATTCAAAATAATTTCACTGAACTTGACAAATTCCCATCTATTCAATTCGCGCTTGAAACTGCTTTCCTCGATTTAAAAAATGGCGGAAAAGGAATTTTATTTCCATCAGATTTCACTGAAGGAAATAAATCAATTCCAATCAACGGGCTTATTTGGATGGGGTCCAAAGCATATATGGAAGAACAGATTCGTGAGAAGATTGAATCGGGATATTCTTGTTTAAAATTGAAAATTGGCACTTCCTCTACTCTGCCTTCGACGGGCTCAGGCATCGGGGGGCAGCTCGGCATAAGCTTTGAAGAAGAAATTGAATTATTAAAATCAATCCGTAAAAAATTCTCTCGAAAAGAAATTGAATTACGTGTTGATGCGAATGGTGCTTTTGCCCCAAAAGAAGCAATGAATAAATTAGAACAACTTTCAAAACTTGATCTGCATTCTATTGAACAACCAATTAAACAAGGTCAGTTCGATGAAATGAAAAAACTTTGTGCTTCTACCCCACTTCCAATTGCTTTAGATGAAGAACTAATCGGCATCACAGATCTAATTAAAAAAGAAGAATTACTTTCATTTATCAAACCTCAATTTATTATTCTTAAACCAAGTTTGGTTGGTGGTTTTAAGAAATGCGATGAATGGATTTTCATCGCTGAAAAAAATAAAATTAACTGGTGGATCACATCCGCACTTGAAAGTAATATTGGATTGAATGCGATTGCACAATATACGTTTACCAAGAATAACCCTTTGCCGCAGGGTTTGGGAACAGGGCAACTATACACAAACAATTTTCCAGGCGGACTTCAAATTGAAAAAGGGAAATTGTTTTTGAAAAAAAAATCGTGTTAGGTCTGGGGGTGAAATTTTTTATCTGATCTTTCTCAAAACTGCCCCGTCCGTAACATTACAAGCGTACAAGCATCCTCAAACTCAATCTTATATAAAACCAATAATTTTTTCAATTCCACATTTTCAGAACCCGGATTAAAAATTACGCGTTGGGGTTTTAAACCCAAAATATAATCAAAATATTCTTCCTGATTTTTTGGATTTAAATAAAGCGTTACAGTATGGATATTCTCAATAAACACCGGCTCTTTTTTTATTTCCACGTGCCCGATTTTTCCTTCACGTTTTCCTATTGCGTAAACAGTGTGATGATATTGCACCAACATCCTAACTGCACGATTGGAATATCGTTCTTCATTTGTGCTGGCACCTAAAACTAATACATTCATAATTCTATTTTTTTTCCACCTGTCATTTGACAAATAAATATTTGCCGGCGTATTTTCAATTCCCTCCCAATCAAATTGAATATTTTTCCCTGCCTGTTTGACAAACCTCAGACAGGTTCCCGTTCTTAACATGACAAGCTTAGTAGTTAACGTCAGGTTAGTTTAGAAATTATAACCCCGTAAAATATTTTTACTAATTTAGTCGAAACCTCAGGAAATGAAGAAAATATTAAGTGTTATTCTTTTAGCAATTTCAGCCTCCGGGTTTGCCGGCGGATTTCAATTAAATGTCCAAAGTGTCCGGTCCCTTGGCATGGGCGGAGCTTATTGCGGATTTGCCCGTGGAACAGAATCGGTATTCTTTAATCCCGGGGGAATGACAAATCTCAAGGGTCAGAATTTTACGCTTGGATGTTCTTTTATTTTTCCACTGGTTTCATTGCAAACAGATGCTTACGATAACATCAACCAGACAAGCCCGATGGCAACGCCGATTCATTTCTATTATGGCGGCCAGATCACTGAAAAACTTTTTGTTGGTTTAGGAATCAATAATCAGTTCGGATCAAGTTCATCATTCGAAGATGATTGGCAGGGCCGGTTCATTGTTCAAAATATTAGTCTCAAAACATTCTCTTACCAGCCAACAATAGCTTATAAAATTCATGATTTAATTAGCATTGGCGCCGGTTTTGTAATCACTACCGGGAAATTCGCCTACGAAAAAGCAGTGCCCTTAACTGGTACTTCAACTTCCGAAGGAAAAGCAGTTTTATCAGGAAGCGGAGTGACTTATGGTTTTAACGCCGGATTTTTTTCAACGCTGATTGATAATGATAATATGAAACTGACATTGGGCGGAGATTATCGTTCGGGCCAAACAATTAATTTAGAAAATGGTGTTGCTAATTTTTCTGATATTCCCGTATCGTTGCAAACTAGTTTTCCGGCTGAAACAAAATTTACTGGAAAATTAAATTTGCCTTCTGTAATTACCGCAGGTCTTGCTTTTCAATATAATCTCAATGAAAAAAATTCGATCACATTAGTTTACGATTTTAATTATACCGGCTGGTCATCTTATGATACACTTGCATTTGATTTTGAAAATGAAGACACACCTGATTCTAAAACAACAAAAGCATGGGTTAATACTCCAACGCAACGATTTGGAATTGAATACGCATTAAATGAAATGTTCTTTTTCAGAGCTGGTGGATATTACGATGTCACGCCAATCCTTGATGGTTTTGTTAGTCCTGAATTACCTGATGCAACTCAATTTGTTCCAACATTTGGATTTGGAATGCAGATCGGAGAAAATATTGCGTTTGACATTTCATGGCTTCACCAGGACACACGAAGAACGGCATCATTGACCGATGCTGGTTTCACAGCCAACTATCATCGTATTGCCGATGTAATTAGTTTCAGTACTACAATAAAATTATTTCAATCAAAACCATCTGATGCACCAAGCGTAAATTAAAAATTATGAGAAATTATTTAATCTTAACAGGAATTATTGTTACAGCAATTTCCTGCAGAAAAGTAGAGTTTGATGAAGTAGAACGCACTTATGGCGAAGCAGATTTCTCGACATATATTGCCGTTGGAAATTCACTTACTCAAGGTTTCCAGGACGGCGGCGTTTATGAAGAAGGACAGGAAAATTCGTATCCTGCAATTATCGCAGCTCAAATGGAAATTGTATTTCCTGGTATGAATACATGGAGACAGCCTACAATTTATGGAAATGGTTCCGGTTATATGCACCTGGAATATGTTGACGGCGAAATTGAAGTTGTATCTGCAGGAGATACAAATGGTTATGTTGAAGACGGATCATGGGCAAATTGGGGATTAAGTGAACAAGGAACCAAGTTTAATAATTTAGGAATTTCCGGAATTACATTGATGCAATGTGTTGCGATTAATAATGATGAATTGGTTATTAATAATGGCATTCTGGGTGGATTTCATATTTCAATACCACCCTTTATTGATCAAACAATACCGGGAAATCCGTTCGCGCGATTTATGGATTTTGGAGATAATCCTCATGTTCTTTTGGGTGGTGGAACACCAATTCAATATGTCGATCACATAGAACAAAGTAACGCAACATTTTTTACTTGTTGGTTAGGAGACAATGATGTATTAGGTTATGCAACGTCAGGGGGAATTCCAACAGAAATAGATGGAACATTATTAGGAATGGGAATAGTCGAATTTGGTAACCTTTCGGACCCTACCGAATTTAGAATGAAATATGATTCCGTATTGACTGCATTCAGCAATCTTGGAGCAAAAGGTGTTTGCGCTACGATACCTGACGTTACTGTTATACCTTATTTTAACACATTTACGGTTGCAACTATTAAAGAAGATAAATTCTATACTGAAGTTTGGATTACTGAAGGACAAGGTACAGGTGGGACTGTCCGCGTTGCCACTGACGCTGATCTGATCTTGTTAACCGCAGTAGATTCAATTGAAACAGGCATGGGTGGAACAGAAACAAATCCATTAACTGATGACTATGTTCTGGATGTAGCCGAAGTAAGTGATGTTCGTACTGCCACAACTCAATTTAATGCTGCAATCAAAGCATCTGCGGCTATGTTTAATTATCCTGTTCTTGACATGTACGCATTTCTCGAAACATTAAAACCGGGAATTGCCTTTGAAGGAATCGGAATTTCTCCGACTTATATTTCAGGCGGAGCTTTTTCTCTAGATGGAATACACCTTAATCCAAGAGGCTATGCAATTGCTGCTAATGAGTTTATCAAAACGATTAACGCCGCATACGGTAGTAATATTCCAACTGTAAGTGTTGGTGCTTATCGTGGAGTTGTTTTTCCTTAATAGTACTTCCCCCCAAAGACCTCACCCCCGGCCCCTCTCCACAGGTGAGGGGAGTACAGTTTCAGGAATATTTTGAGAGTTATTTCAGTTTGTAAGATTATGATAAGTCCTTTTTAATTGTGTCTTGTGGGATTATTCCTACTTTTGCAGATCAAATCCAACTATTCATGTCAGTTCATCACGAAGTAAAAAAAATTACCACACACGTTCTCCAGGAAATGAAACAGCGCGGAGAAAAAATTGCGATGCTAACGGGCTACGATTTTTCAATGGCCAAAATTCTTGATGAAGCAGGAATCGATATTATTCTTGTCGGTGATTCTGCATCAAATGTAATGGCCGGACATGAAACAACATTGCCGATTACTTTGGATCAAATGATTTATCATGCTTCTTCTGTAATCAGAGCATCGCAAAGAGCTCTGGTTGTTGTAGATCTTCCATTCGGATCTTACCAGGGAAATTCAAAATCTGCCTTGGAAAGTGCTATCCGCATTATGAAAGAATCCGGTGCGCATGCCGTAAAATTAGAAGGTGGCAGAGAAATAAAAGAATCTGTAGAACGAATTCTTACAGCTGGAATCCCGGTAATGGGGCATCTTGGCTTAACACCTCAATCAATTTATAAATTTGGAACTTATACCGTAAGAGCAAAAGAAGAAGAAGAGGCCGGCAGACTAATTGAAGACGCAAAAATTCTTGAACAATCCGGCTGTTTTGCACTTGTTGTAGAAAAAATTCCGGCCAAACTCGCAGCGCAAGTTGCAGCTGAAGTTAAAATTCCTGTAATTGGAATTGGCGCAGGAGGCGGAGTTGACGGACAAGTGTTAGTGAGTCATGATATGCTAGGAATCAATAATGAATTCAACCCGCGCTTTTTAAGAAAGTATCAAAATCTTCATAAAGAAATGTTGAAAGCATTCCAATCTTATATCAGGGACGTTCGCAAAAAAGATTTCCCGAATGAAAACGAACAATACTAACCCGGCATGGCGTTAGAAATTCTTTACGAAGACAATCACATTATTCTTGTAAATAAACGCGCAGGCGATTTAGTACAAGGTGATAAAACCGGTGATAAAACATTAGGTGATTTTGTCAAAGATTACATCAAAGAAAAATATAAAAAACCGGGTGATGTTTTTTTAGGAACCGTTCACAGAATTGACCGGCCAACATCCGGGATTGTTTTGTTTGCTAGAACCAGCAAAGCTTTGACGCGACTTAATAAAATGTTCCAGGATAAAGAAATTCAAAAAACTTATTGGGCCGTTACCGAAAATGCTCCACCAAATAAATCAGGAACGTTGATTGACTATTTAGTGCGCAATGAAAAGCAAAATAAAAGTTACGCCAGTAAAACAGAAAAATCAGGAAGTAAAATCGCAGAATTAAATTATACGCTCGAAGGAAAATCAGACAACTATTTTTTCCTAAGAGTAGAACCAATTACAGGAAGGCATCACCAGATAAGAGTTCAGCTTGCTGCAATGGGTTGCATTATAAAAGGTGATTTAAAATACGGAGCAAAACGATCAAACAAAGATGGATCGATACATCTGCATGCGCAAAAAATTGAGTTTGAACATCCGGTAAGTAAAATTAAAATTAGTGTTACTGCAAGACCGCCCGATGAGGGAAATTGGAATGCATTTTTTAAGTTGTCCACCGCCACTAAAGCCAAAGAGGATAAAAGGTAGATCGGAAAACTGTCATTTCGACAAACGAATGGTCTTCATGACCATGAGAGAGGAGAAATCTGCCGGCGGTATTCGTGAGTTATGATTGAAATAACAGAGCGAAGACGATTTTCCAATACTCGAAAAGATTTCTCTCTACGCTATGATACATTCGAAATGACAGCCCAATTATATAGGCACTAATCCCCCGTCCCAGGTTTTCTTCGCGCCTGCTTTCTTACGGAATCAATCTTCTTCGTCTTCAACCTCGCTTCTTTTTTTCCCTTTGAAATTTTTGTGGCAATTCTTCTTCTAGGAACAATGAGTGCTTTTTCGATGATCTCAAAAAAACGCTCAATAGCTAATTTTTTATTTTGGAATTGTGAGCGCGATGTTTCAGAAACCACCCTGATAATTCCGTCGTGGTAATGTGATCCTAATTTTTGTGCGATTCTTTTTTTTTCCTCTTCTGTAAAAAGTTCTGTTGAATTGAGATCAAAAACAAGGGTAACTTTTGATTCTGTTTTATTGACATGCTGACCACCTTTACCGCCGCTGCGGGCAGTTTCGAAATTGAATTCCGAAATATAAAATGACTGCGGATATTTTAAATTAGTTGGCACGTTGTTCCTATCATTAACGGTGGGACTGGACATGTCCAGTCCTTACAGAATTATTTTGTGTTTTTTGGGAGGCGTTTTGGTTCACGTTTTTGCCCTGATGTTCCATATTTATGCTCAACCAAACTTCCTTTAAAAATATCGTATCGTCTAAAATCACAGCTCAATGATCCATTATAAACCTGGATTTTCGCCGATGGTTTTAATTCAATTTTTTTGAAGGCTTCCAAATTTGAACTCATAATCCAACATGTATAACCTTGTAAGTTTTGTTTAAAATAATTACCGATTGACTGATACAATTCATTTACATCATAGTCTGCCAAACGTTCACCGTACGGTGGATTTGAGATAAGTGTTCCGCCACCTTCAGGAGCAACAAAATCCCTGAAATCTTTTACTTCGAACTCAATTGTTTTTCCCAGCGGAAGTGCTTTTACATTTTCTCTTGCTTTCAAAATTACATCGCCGTCTGTATCTGATCCAATAATTTTAAATCCTAAATCTCTTTTTGGAACACGTGGCGCAGCATCATAAATTTTATTCCACAACTCTTCATCGTAATCCGCCCAATATTGAAAAGAATAATTTTTTCGCGAAATATTTGAAGGAATTCCATTCGCCATTAATGCAGCTTCAATAGGTAAAGTTCCTGAACCACAAAACGGATCAATGAAATTAGATTTTTTATCCCAGCCCGATAAATAAAGAAGTCCGGCAGCAACAACTTCATTCAAGGGTGCTTCTCCGGTTCCTTTTCGATATCCTCTTTGAAAAAGAGCTGCGCCCGAACTGTTAATTGAAACCGTACATTCATTTTCGTTGATGTAAAGATCAAATAAAATATTTGGTTTCTCCGTATCAACAGATGGACGCTTATTGAATTTATTATTGAAATGATCTGCTATTGCATCTTTCAAAACAAGCATTGGATATTGCGTATAATTAAATTGTTTTGAATGCACTGCGCCTTTAACTGCAAAGGTTTTATCAAGTGTTAAATATTTTGAAAAATCAATTTTAGAACATTTACGATAAAGATCTTTGTCATCGCTAAAACGAAATTCAGTGATCGGAACAAGAACAGAAATAGCAGTCCGCAACCATAAATTAGCCTTGTACATTAATTCCTGATCGCCTTCAAATGTTACAACACGGTTTCCGGCTTTCACATTTGTGCCGCCCAATTCCTCTACCTCTTTTTTCAAAATTTCCTCTAAACCGTATAACGTTTTGGCAACAAGCTCCATGATATTTTTTTTTGCAAAGATACGTTGAAATGATGCAATAGCCATAAGGAATAAGCCAAGAGGTTGAAATCAATCCACATGCAACCCGCAAAATGAGCAAAAAACTGTATTTTTACAATTCAGTTATGACCAAAACTTCTTTATTCTTCATTGTTGCTTCATTCACCTGTCTTAGTTACAGTCAGCGTGTTGGCGTGGTTTTCAGCGGAGGCGGGGCTACGGGTTTTGCACATATCGGCGTTTTAATGGCTTTGGAAGAACATGATATTCCAATTGACTTTATCACCGGTACATCTGCGGGAGCATTGGTTGGTGGTCTTTACGCATCGGGCTATTCGGCTCTTCAAATAAAATCAATTGTATTGAGTGAGCAGTTTACTTTAATTGCGCTCGGACAAATTGAAGATTATTACGAATACTATATTCAAAAACCAGAAGAAGATGCTGAATTGATGTCGCTTCGTTTTGCAAAAGATTCAATTTTTCAAAAGTCTCTTCCAACAAATTTATTAAACCCGACTTATTTAGATCTTGAACTTTTGCGTCTTCTTGGATTTAATTCAGAAGCATCCAAGAAAGATTTTGACAGCTTGTTTGTTCCGTTCAGATGCAACGCATCAGATATTGTGACAAAAAAATCAGTTGTTTTCAGCAGCGGAGATTTGAATGTTGCCGTTCGCGCTTCAATGACTTATCCTTTTTTTATTAGCCCGATTGAAGTAGACGGAAAACTTTTATTTGACGGTGGACTTTACAATAATTTTCCTGCTCAGGAAATGTACAATGCATGTAGTCCTGATTTTATTATTGGAAGCAATGTTTCATATAACGAGGCTCCGCCAACGGATGACAACTTAATGTCTCAAATAAAAAACATGTTTTCTTATCACTCCGTTTATCTTTTACCTTGCGAGAACGGAATAATTATTGAGCCTGATTTGGGAGATATCGGAACATTTGATTTTGACCGTATTGAAGAAGCAATTCAAATTGGCTATGATGCAACAATTGCACAAATTGATTCAATTAAAAAGCACGTTCATGCACGCATTTCAAAAGAAGACAGACAAAAAGCAAGAGATAAATTTAATGCAAAAAAAACACCAATCTCTATTTCCTCTGTAAACGTGATTGGTTTAGAAAGTGATCAGGAAAATTACATTCAGCGCAAACTAATCAAAGAAAAAAAAGAAAATTCTATTGATTATTCTGAGCTCAAATTAAGATATTTAAGACTTTACCAAAGTGAACATATTTTATCCATATTTCCGACTGCCGTTTTGAATTCAGATACAAGTCAAACATTAACATTAACTATTCGCAAAGAAAAACCTTTTAAGATGGCCTTTGGCGGGCACTACTCTTCAAGGCCGGTAAACACGGGTTTTTTGAGTCTTTCTTATTCTGATTTTAAATTGACACCGATAACACTTTATGCAAATACATACTTCGGTAAATTTTATGGATCTGTTAAGGCCGGACTAAAATTTTATTTGCCGACTAGAGCTACTTCTTATCTTGAACCGCAATTCATCATGAACCGTTGGGATTATTTTAAAAGTTTTTCTACCTTTTTTGAAGATGCGAAACCTTCCTACCTTGTTCAAAACGAAAAATTCTGGCGCCTAAATTATCACGTTCCGATAAAAAATAAAATTAAACTCACGCTTGATTTTACCAACGGATTAAATGAAGATACCTATTACCAATCAGATAATTTTACAAAATTAGATACAACAGATTATACTTCGTTACTTTATTATTCTCCCGGATTTGAATTTTCCATCAACTCATTAAATCGCAAACAGTTTGCGTCATCAGGTACACAGTTTAAAATCAAATCACGTTTTGTTCATGCAATTGAAAATACAATTCCGGGATCAACTTCAATCAACAAAGAAGAAACAAAAACGATGCATAATTGGGCTTATCTAAACCTGAGTTATGAAACTTATTTAATGCAAAAAGGAATTTACCGTTTAGGAATTTTACTTGAGGGACATTATTCTTTCCAGCCTTTTTTTCAAAACTATACGGCAAGCATTTTGAGTGCACATGCGTTCCAACCAACACCCGATTCCAAAACCGGATTCTATAATGACTTTCGGGCGAATCAGTACCTGGCCGGAGGATTTATGAATGTTTTTACAATTAATGATTTAGTTGATTTGCGTTTCGAAGCTTATATTTTTCAACCTGTTCAACGGATTACTGCAAATAGCCTCGGTCAAGCAGAATATGGTAATATTTTCGAAAGTCGTTTCGGTATTGCAAGTATTTCTGTAATCTACCATTCAGTTATTGGACCATTGCGTGCTACAGTGAATTATTTCGATAGTAAAACGCAATTATATCCATTGTCATTCCAGGTAAGTTACGGTTACGTTATTTTTAACAGGAATGGAATTAAATAAGTGTTGAGTGCGGAATGTTATGTGCCGAGTCGTGAAATCAAAATAACTGTTGCAAAAAAATGTAATTGGGAAAAAATAATTTTGTGCGATGACGAGAGTGTATGATATAAACTGTATCAGATAAAATTACACCTTTTGATTCCCGCTTAATCCCACTTTTTAAATTAAATTTTCCTAAAAGTTGCGCAAGTAATTCAAAGAAGTTTTCGCCATTAAGATGTATAACCTGGTTACAGATCTATTTGGTTAATAAGATAATTGAAAATCAAACAAGCCTGCCTGACTGCGTCATGCAGACAGGGAACATCGATTAACGATTTTAAGAATTTTTTTTATTTACTGTTTCCGCTCTAGTACTTCAAAAATCAAAAGTCGTTAATCGATGTTCGATATTCAAAAAAGATCTGATATCGGAAATTGGAAATCGTTAATCAGAAATCGAGCAAATTCTGATATCGGAAATTGAATATCGGACAAGATTTTGATTTAAGAAGAAAATTTTGCGCAAAAAAAAATCCCGACCCCACAAAGTGGAATCGGGATAAAAAACCGGCATCAATCCGCCTTCACTTTGTTACGTCGGACAGGCATACTCTCCCATCCGCCAGCTGGCGGACACACGTACCATTTGCGCAAAAAAAAATCCCGACCCCACAAAGTGGAATCGGGATAAAAAACCGGCATCAATCCGCCTTCACTTTGTTACTTCGGACAGGCATACTCTCCCATCCGCCAGCT
>Ga0102851_10000140_pt1 | contig 30916 bp, 20 predicted proteins | sample Mud3Dept3metaG_FD_79558 | JGI IMG/M metagenome (GOLD analysis project Ga0102851, IMG submission 79558) | Freshwater wetland microbial communities from Ohio, USA, analyzing the effect of biotic and abiotic controls - Mud 3 Core 4 Depth 3... | ecosystem: Environmental > Aquatic > Freshwater >... | reverse complement strand
TTCGCCCTCGGCTTCGGCCTGGGCCGCGCCTTCTGGGTGGCCATGAGATCTCCTCTCTCTCGATGCTCGCTGTCTGCGTTCGCGCTTCGCCTCTCCGGATCAAAGGGCCGGTCTACCTCGTCAGGTAGACGATGACCGGCCCCCACGCGGTGAGCAGGATGTTGCCGATCGCGTAGGGCACGGTGTAGCCGAGCACCGGCAGCTTGCTGCCCGCCTCGTCCTGCACCGCGCGCAGGGCCGCGGTGGCGGTGCCCGCTCCCGCGCAGGCCCCGAGCAGCAGGACCGGGTTCATCTTGAGAACGTACTTCCCGAACAAGACGGCGCAGGCGTGCGGGATCAACGCCACGAACAGCCCGACGACCAGGAGCCCGGGGCCGGTCGACTTCAGGCCGCTGACGAAGCTCGGACCGGCCGCCAGCCCGACGCAGCCGATGAAGACGGCGAGTCCGACCGTGTCGAACACCCAGAGCGCCGGCTCCGGGATCCGGCCGAAGGTGGGCCGCACCGAGCGCAGCCAGCCGAAGACGAGGCCCATGATCAGCGCTCCGCCGCTCGCCGTGAGGCTGATCGGCAGGTCGCCGAGCTGGAGGGTCAGGGCGCCGAACAGCCCGCCCAGCAGGATGCCGAGGCCGACGAAGACGACGTCGGTCTCGCTCGACGGCCGCTCGACGTAGCCGATCGCCCGGCCCGCCCGCTCGACGTCGCGCCGGGCGCCGGCCACCCGCAGCAGGTCGCCGCGATTCAGCACGGTGCCCGGCGCGAACGGGATCTCCTCGCCGCCGCGGATCAGCTTGTGGAGCGCCAGGCCCCGGCCGTGCTCCTCGGCGATCTCGGCCAGCGGCCGCTCCGCCACCTCCTTGCGGGTGATGACGAGGTCGAGCGCCACCATCGGGAAATCGAGCAGCTCGCGGTCCTCGACCTCCTCGCCGAACGGCATGCCGCCCGACAGCAGGACGTGACGCCGGGCGCCGACGACGACGTGATCCCCGACGCGCAGGACCGTCTCCGGCGTGGCCTCGGCGATCTCCCCGGCGCGGCGCACGCGCTGGACGAAGACCCGGGCCGGCGCGAGCGCCGCTTCGACGTCCGCGACGGCCCGGCCGTCGAGGAGCGCCGGGACGCGGAAGGCGCGCACGTCCCACTCGCGATAGGCCGAGCGCGTGTGGCTCTCCTCGCGCGGACCGCTCGCCCCCTCGGCCTCGAGCCGGCGGCTCTCGGCCTTGAGATCGACGCGCAGCAGGCGCGGCGCGAGGCTGGACAGGAACCAGACCACGAAGCTCGTGCCGACCAGATAGCTGACCGCGTAGGCAACCGGGATGTCGTTCATCAGCCTGGCCTTCTCGGCCTCCGGGATGGCCAGGTTCGAGATCGCATTGCCGGCGGTGCCGATGACCGTGGACTCGGTGAAGGCGCCGGCCAGGAGCCCGGCCGCGATGCCCGTGTCGTAGCCCATCAGCTTCGCGGCGGCGAGCGTCGTGATCAGGCTGACCACGCAGAGCACGACGGTCAGGAGCGCCTGGGAGAGCGCGTTCTTGCGCAGGCCGCGGAAGAACTGGGGACCGACCTTGTAGCCGGTGGCGAACAGGAAGAGGTCGAAGAAGACGAGCTTGACGAGCGGATCGATCTCGATCACGAGCTGCCCGACGAGGACGCCGGCGAGCAGCGTGCCGACGACGTTGCCGAGCCGGAAGCTGCCGATGCGGATACGGCCGAGCACGAAGCCGATCGCCAGGGTGAGGAAGATGGCCAGCTCGGGATTCTCGCGCAGCGAGCGGACGAACCAGTCCATGGGCGAACCTCTCCGTTTCGGCCTGCCAGGAAGGCCGGGCCCCGTCGCGACCCGCGACGCGGCAGAGCGTGATTCATCCTGCCGGCCGTCCGCTACCCGTGTTTTTACGGAGCCGATCCCCGCGCCGCAGGCGCTGCGCGGCGCTACACTCGAGGCGCGAATGTCCGCCCACGGCTCGCAGGAGCTCCTCGCCCTCGTCCGCCGGGCCGGAACCGTCGGCCGGCGGAGCTGGCGCCAGCTGCTCGTCACCGACCTCGCCTACAAGCTCCTGGCCTTCGCGGTCCTCACGCCCCTGGTCGGAGGCGCGTTGCGCGCCGGCGTCTCGCTCGCCGGCAGCCCGGTCCTCGCCGATCAGGAGATCCTCTACTTCGCCCTGCGTCCCGCCGGGCTGCTGGTGCTGATCGCAGTCGCAGGGCTCACCCTTGCCATCGTCGCCCTCGAGCAGGCGAGCCTGATGGCAATCGGGGCGGGCGCCGGAGCGGGAATCCGGGTCACCGCGGTCCAGTCCCTGCGCTGGGTCGCCGGTCGCGCGCTGCCGGTGCTCTCGCTCACCGTGCGCCTCGTCGCTCGCACCTTGCTGCTCGCCGCTCCCTTCCTGGCCGGGATCGGAGCCGTCTACTTCGCGCTCCTGCGCGAGTACGACATCAACTTCTACCTGAAGGAGCGGCCGCCGGCATTCCTGCTCGCCGCCGGACTTGTCCTGCTCCTCGTCCTCGGGCTCGCCTGGCTGCTGGTTCCGCGCCTCGTGGGCTGGGCGCTGGCGCTGCCCCTGGTCCTGTTCGAACACGTGCCGCCACGCCGGGCCCTGGCGGAGAGCACGCGGCGGATCCGCGGCGCGCGCGCCACCGCCGTCCGCGTCCTGCTCGTCTGGGCCGCCGGCGCTCTCCTGCTCTCGCTGACGCTGCCGACCCTCCTCTTCGGGTTGGGGCGCGCCCTGGCGCCCTCGGGCCCCGACCACGCCCCGCTCGTGCTCGTGCTGATGCTGGTCGTGGTGGTGCTCTGGGCCGTGACCAACGGGCTGGTCAGCTGGGTCAACGCCTCCGCCTTCGCGCTGCTGCTGGTGGGGCTCTTCCAGCAGTGCGGCGGCAGCGGCCGCGGCGAGCTCGCGCAGCTCGCGGCAGGGCAGACCTACGCCACCGCCGGCCGCCGCCGGCTCTCGCTCGTGCGGCTCTCGGCGGGGCTCGCCGTGGTCGCCGCCGCGGCCGGGCTGCTCGGCCTCTATCTGTTCCTCGGCGTCCGCAGCGACGACGACGCGGTCGTCATCGCCCACCGCGGCGCCGCGGCCTACGCCCCGGAGAACACCCTCGCGTCGGTCGAGAGGGCGCTCCTGCAGGGAGCCGACTTCGTCGAGATCGACGTCCAGGAGACGGCCGACGGCGAGATCGCGGTGGTGCACGACAGCGACTTCATGAAGGTCGCGAGAGTCCCGCTCAAGGTCTGGGACGCGACCTGGGAGGAGCTGCAGGAGATCGACATCGGTGCCTGGTTCGGTCCCGGTTTCGCCGGGGAGCGCGTGCCCCACCTGCGCGACGTGCTGGCCCGCGCCAGGGGCCGCGGCCGGGTGACGATCGAGCTCAAGTACTACGGGCACGACGAGCGGCTCGAGCAGCGCGTGGTCGACCTGGTCGAGCAGATGCACGCGGCCGACGACGTGATCGTCATGTCGCTCGACTACGGCGCGGTCGAGAAGATGCGGGCGCTGCGCCCCGACTGGACGCTCGGGCTGCTCACCACGAAGGCGGTCGGCGATCTCACCCGCCTCGACGCCGACTTCCTCGCCGTCCACGTCGGCCTGGCGACGCGCGGCTTCGTGAGGCGCGCGCACGCATCCGGAAAGAAGGTCTACGTCTGGACGGTCAACGATCCGGTGCGCATGTTCCAGCTGCTGAACCTGGGCGTCGACGGCATCATCACCGACCGGCCGGACGTCGCGCGCGAGGTGCTGGCCTGGCGGGCGCGGCTCGGCTCGGTCCAGCGCCTCCTGGTCGGCCTCGCCTTCTACTTCGGCGCCGCCGCGCCCGACCCGCCCGGCGAGGAGGGCGGCGCATGAGCACGCCGGCCGATTCGCCGTGAACGACCGCCGGCTGACGCTCCTGCTGCTCCTGCTGGTGGCGGGAGCCATCGTGCTGGCGGCGCCCGCCGTGCTGCGCGAGGCCCTGGCGCGAGGCGAGATCTACCTGTTCACCTCGCGGCTGCTGACCGACATCCCGAAGCGCCTGGTCGGGCCCGGCCACTTCCGCTTCGTCCTGCAGCCGATCGTCGCGACCCTGCTCGGCATCCGCGACGGCCGCTCGGACGCGCTCGCCGGACGGAGCCCCTACCTGACCGCGCTCGTCACCGGCCCTGGGCGCCTGGCGGCGGCACGCAGCGCCCTGGCCGCGGTCGCGAACCTGGTGCTGATGGCGATCCTGCTCGACCTGGTCAGCCAGTGGCTGATCCTGGGCACCGCCTATCCCGGCGCCGCCCTCGTGGTCGGCCCGGTCCTGATCTCGGCCCCCTACGTCCTGGCCCGGGCACTGACCTGCCGGTGGACGGCCTCCCGACCGCGATCCTGAAGCCCGGCCGCTGCCGCGGCTAGCGCGCCGGCACGCGGTAGACCATCGCGTTGGCGTTCATGCCGGCGCCCACCGAGGCGAAGACGAGCAGGTCGCCGGGCCGGACGCGGTGGCCCTCGATCTCGTCCCGTTCCAGCAGGTCGAGCAGGGTCGGGATGGTCGCCACCGAGCTGTTGCCGAGCCAGCCGATGGTCATCGGCACCAGCCTCTCGATCTCGCCGGTCGTCACGTCGCCGCGGCCGGCGAGCTCGAAGACGCGGCGGACGATCGCTTCGTCCATCTTGGCGTTGGCCTGGTGGATGAGGATCTTGGCCACCTCGCCCAGGCTGGCGCCGGCGCGCGCGAGGGCGCGCAGCACCAGCTCGGGCACCACGTGACAGGCGTACTTGTAGAGCTTGCGCCCCTCCATCTTGAGGAAGAGCTCGCGGCCGGGGCGCTCGGCGTCGTGCGACTCGCCCATCCAGAGCAGCCGGACGTGCTCGCGGGCGTCCGAGCGCGTGGCCGAGGCGAGGATCCCGACCGGGACGCCGCCGTCGTCGGCGCGGGCCTCCAGTATCGTGGCGCCGGCGCCGTCGGCGTAGATCATGCTGTCGCGGTCGTGCGGATCGGAGACGCGCGAGAGCGTCTCGGCGCCGATGACCAGCGCCCGGCGCGCCTCGCCCACGCGGAGCGCGTCGTGCGCGATCAGCACCCCCTGCAGCCAGCCCGGGCAGCCGAAGGCCACGTCGAACGCGACCGACCAGGGGTTCACGATGCCGAGCCCGTGCTTGACCCGCGCCGCGAGGCTGGGCACCAGGTCGGAGCGGCGGTTGTCGGCTGCGACGTCGCCGAAGTTGTGCGCCACGATGATCAGGTCGAGGCTCTCGGGATCCACGCCCGAGCGCTCGAGCGCCGCGCGGGACGCGGCGAGCGCGATGTCGGAGGTGACCTGGTGATCCTCGACGTAGCGGCGCTCCCGGATGCCGGTGATCGCCTCGAGCTGGGCGACGATCTCCTCGTTCGGTTTGGCGAACGGCCGGCCGGCGGAATCGAGCAGCGTGCCGGCGAGGAAGGCCGAGTTCGGCACCACGCGCGTCGGCACGTAGCTGGCGTTGGCGGCGATGACGGTGCGGGGCGGCGAGGGCATCGGTCTCGTCTCCGGGCGGGTCCAGGGGCGACATTCTGGACCAAGTCGCCCGCCAGGTCTGCCCCAGAGCGGTCAGATTCTCGTCAGGCGTGCGATTTCGATCTGACATACTCCAGCCCGCGGGCGGAGGTGAGCGCGCCCTCCTCGCACCTTCCGAAGCGCGCTGCCTGGACTGCCTCTCGATCTCCCTCCCCCAGGAGGAGGACGCCATGCCAGAGCCGAAAGCCGACGCGGCCGCCGCCCTGCCGAGGGTCGCCGCGCTCGCCGAGCGACGCACGCCCGAGATCGTCCGGTTCCTGCGCGAGATGATCGCGATTCCCTCCGAGAGCGGGCAGGAGGGAGCGGTCGTCGCGCGCGTGCGCGCCGAGATGGAGCAGCTCGGCTTCGAGGAGATCCGGGTCGACGGCCTCGGCAACGTCCTCGGGCGGGTGGGCAGCGGCCCCACCGTGATCGCGCTCGACGGCCACCTCGACACGGTCGGCGTCGGCGACCGCTCGACCTGGGCGCGCGACCCTTACCTCGGCGAAGAGAGGGACGGCGTCGTCTACGGCCGCGGCGCGGGGGACCAGGAGGGGGGCCTCGCGGCGGCGGTCCACGGCGCCGCCATCGCCCGCGAGCTCGGCCTGCTCGACGGCGTCCAGCTCTGGGTGACCGGCACCGTGATGGAGGAGGACTGCGACGGCCTCTGTTGGCAGTACATCCTGCGCGAGAAGGTCCTCCGGCCCGACGTCGTGGTGATCACCGAGCCGACCAATCTCGGCGTCTACCGGGGCCAGCGCGGCAGGATGGAGATGGAGGTGCGCACGCAGGGGCGCTCCGCGCACGGCTCGATGCCGGAGCGCGGTATCAACGCGGTCTACCGGATGGCGCCGATCGTCGCCGACGTCGAGCGACTGAACCAGCGCCTGGCCGGGCGCCCCGACCCCTTCCTCGGACCGGGCACGGTCACCATCTCCGACATCCGCGCCACCCAGCCGTCGCTGTGCGCGGTGGCCGACAGCTGCACGATCCACCTCGACCGCCGGCTGACGAAGGGCGAGACGATCGAGTCCGTGGTCGCCGAGATCGAGGCGCTGCCCGGCGTCGCCGCCGCGGGTGCCCGGGTCACCGTGCTCGACTACGCGGCCACGTCCTGGACCGGGCTCGTCTACCCGACCCAGAAGTACTACCCGACCTGGCTGCTCGAGGAGGGCGACCCGACCGTCGTCGCCGCCGTGGCCGCGGCCACCGATGCCCTGGGCGAGCGGCCGCGCCTGTCGCGCTGGAACTTCTCGACCAACGGCGTGGCGTCGTGCGGGCTGTTCGGCGTGCCCACCGTCGGCTTCGGGCCGGGCGACGAGATCTGGGCGCACACGCCGGACGACCAGGTGCCCGTCGCGCACCTGACCGCCGCGGCGCGCTTCTACGCCCTCTTCCCACAGCGTTTCGCGGCCCGCGCGCGGCGCTGACACGGTCGTCCGCCATGAGCCAATCCGAGCTCCGCGCCGGGATCGATCGCCTCCGGGCGCTCGCGCCCGGCCTCCACGACCGCGACTTCCTGCTCACCTGGCGCGAGAGCGAGACGACGCTGCGCTTCCTGCTCGCCGCCGCCGCGCTGCTCGAGGAGATGCACCGCGCCAACCTCTCCGCACGCCTGTTCGACACCGGGCTCGGGCTCGCGATCTTCCGCGACAAGTCGACGCGCACGCGCTATTCGTTCAAGTCCGCCTGCAACCTGCTCGGCCTCGGCACCGAAGAGCTCGAGGAGTCGACCTCGCAGATCGCGCACGGCGAGACCGTGCGCGAGACGGCGGCGATGATCGGCTTCCTCTCCGAGGTGATCGGCATCCGCGACGACATGTACCTCGGCGAGGGCCACGCCTACATGGCCGAGGTCGCCGCCTCGCTCGCGGAGGCGCACAGCGAGGGCGTCCTCGCGCAGCGCCCGGCGGTGGTCAACCTGCAGTGCGACCTCGACCACCCGACCCAGAGCCTGGCCGACCTCTGCCATCTCGTGCGCCTCTTCGGCAGCCTCGAGGCGCTGCGCGGCAGGCGGCTGGCGATGACCTGGGCCCACTCGCCCTCCTACGGCAAGCCGCTCTCCGTTCCGCAGGGTGTGGTCGCGCTGATGACGCGCTTCGGCATGGAGGTGGTCCTCGCCCACCCCGAGGGCTACGAGCTCTGCGAGGAGCCGCTCGACGCCGCGCGCCATCACGCCATGCAGAGCGGGGGCTCCTTCACGGTGACACGCTCGATGGAGGAGGCGTTCGCCGGCGCCGACATCGTCTACCCGAAGAGCTGGGCGCCGATGGCGGTGATGCGCGAGCGGCCGAAGCTGCTCCGCGCGGGCGACCGGGCGGCGCTCGCCGAGCTCGAGCGCGAGGCCCTGGCGAACAACGCCCGGCACCGGGACTGGGAGTGTGACGACCGGAGGATGGCCCTCACCCGGGGCGGCGCCGCCCACTACCTGCACTGCCTGCCCGCCGACGTCACCGACGTCTCCTGCGCGGCGGGCGAGGTGAGCCGGTCCGTCTTCGAGCGCGCCCGCCTCGACACCTACCGCGAGGCGGGCCACAAGCCGTTCGTGATCGCGGCGATGATCCTCGCCACCCGCTTCGAGGACCCCGCCGCCGCCCTGGCCGCCGCCGTCGAGCGCGCGCGCCCGCGCCGGCGGCGTTGAGACCGCGGCAGGCGGACTCTCAGGCCCCGCCGCCGAGCGCCTTGTAGAGCCGGACCCGGTTGGCGCGCTCCGCGAAGCGGAGCAGGACGCTCGACTGCTGCGCCCGGAACAGCGCCTGCTGCGCGACCAGGACGCCCAGGTAGCCGTCGATGCCCGCGCGGTAGCGCTCCTCGGAGAGCCGCAGGGTCTCCTCGAGCGCGAACACCAGGGCGTCCTGTGCCAGGCGCTGCTCGGCCAGCGTCGCGGCGAGCGCGAGGCCGTCGGCGACCTCGGCGAACGCGGTCTGGATCGCCTTCTCGTAGACGGCGACCGCGATCTCGCGCTCGATCTTCGTGGCGCGCAGGTTCGCGCGCAGCCCGCCGCCGGCGAAGATCGGCGTCTGGACGACCGGCTCGACCCTCCAGGTCCGGGTGCCGGAGTGGAACAGGCCCGACAGGTCGGGCGAGAGCGTGCCGAGCGCCGCGGTGAGCGAGATGCGCGGGAAGAAGGCCGCGCGCGCCGCGCCGATGTCGGCGTTGGCCGAGCGCAGCCGGTGCTCGGCCGCGAGGATGTCGGGGCGCGCGAGCAGGACCTCCGAGGGGAGGCCGGAGGCGATCGCGGCCGTCCCGGCGAGGGCGTGGATCCCTTCGGGCTCGAGCTCCGGCGCGAGCGGGCCGCCCATCAGCAGCTCGAGCGCGTGGCGGTCCACGGCGATCGCGCCCGCGAACTCGGCGCGGTTCACGCGTGCCGCCTCGACCTGGCTCTCGGCCTGGCGCAGCTCGAGGTCCGAGGCGACGCCGGCGTCGCGGCTCGCCCGGATCATGCCGAGCGAGTCGGCCTGCGCCGCCAGAGTCGCCTCGGCCAGGCGCAGGGCCTCGACGTCGGCGGCGAGCCGGAGCCAGCTGGACGCCGTCGCGGCGACCAGCGCGGAGCGCGCGGCGCGCTCCCCCTCCTCGGTCGCCAGGTACTGCTCGAGCGCGCTCGCCGAGAGGCTGCGCAGGCGGCCGAACAGATCGATCTCCCAGGACAGGAAGCCGACCTCGACCGCGTATTGCTCGACGACCTCGGCCTCTCCGGAGTCGGTCATCTTCTCCGGCAGCTGGATGCGCTGCCCGGCACCCTGGACGCCGATGGCGGGCCAGAGCTCGGAACGCCGGATGCTGAGCAGCGCGCCGACGCGCTCGACGTTGAGCGTGGCGACGCGCAGGTCGCGGTTGCCGGCGAGCGCCTGCTCGACCACCGCGCGCAGCCGCTCGTCGGCGAGGAACTCGCGCCAGTCGAGCTGCGCGGCGGGAGTCCCCGCCTCCTGCGCGCCCGGGAACGCCTCCGGCACCGGGGGCGCCGGCCGCTCGTAGTCCGGGATCATCGTGCAGGCGGCGAGCGCGACCGCCGCGAGGAGCGCCGCAGACCTCTTCATGACGGACTCCCTTCCGCCGGCGCGGCCACGACCCCGGGCGCCGTCGCCCCGGCGTCCGGAGGCGACGTCTCGGCCGGTCTCCTGCGGCCGAAGAGCCGGACGATGACGACGAATCCGAGCGGGATGAAGAGCACGGCCAGGAAGGTGCCGGAGAGCATGCCGCCCAGCACGCTGGTGCCGATCGCCACCTGCGCGCCGGCGCCCGCGCCGGTCGCGATCGTGAGCGGCAGCACGCCGAAGCCGAAGGCGAGCGAGGTCATCACGATCGGGCGCAGGCGGACGCGCGCCGCGGTCAGGGTCGCCTCGAGCAGCCCCATGCCCTGCTCGAGGTAGGTCTTGGCGAACTGCACGATCAGGATCGCGTTCTTGGTGGTCAGGCCGAGCACGGCGAGCAGGCCGATCTGGAAGTAGACGTCGTTGTTCAGCCCGCGCGCCGAGGTGGCGACGATGCCGCCGAGCACGCCCAGCGGCAGCGCGAGCACGATCGAGATCGGCACCGTCCAGCTCTCGTAGAGCGCGGCGAGCACGAGGAAGATCACCAGGACCGAGAAGGCGTAGAGCAGCGGCGCCTGCGAAGCCGACATCCGTTCCTGGTAGGAGAGCCCGGTCCACTGGTGGTCGATCCCCAGCGGCAGCTTCGCGATCAGCTCCTCCATCGCGTTCATCGCCTCGCCGGTCGAGTAGCCGGGCGCGGGCTCGCCCTGGATGTTGATCGCCGGCACGCCGTTGTAGCGCTCCAGCCGCGGCGAGCCGTAGACCCAGCGCCCCGACGCGAGCGCCGAGAGCGGCACCAGCCCGCCGCGCGCGCTCGGCACGCGCAGGCGGTCGAGGTCGCCCGGCTCCATGCGGAAGGGCGCGTCGGCCTGGGCGTAGACGCGCTTGACGCGGCCGCCCTGGACGAAGTCGCCGACGTAGGTCGAGCCGAAGGCCGCCGAGAGGTAGCGCTGCACCGAGGAGATCGGCACGCCGAGCGCGCCCGCCTTCTCCCAGTCGAGGTCCACCTTGTACTGGGCGACGTCGGACATGCCGTTGGGGCGCACGCGGGCCAGGCGCTTGTCCTGCATCGCCATGCCCAGGAGCTGGTTGCGCGCGGCCATGAGCTGTTCGTGGCCGAGCCCGCCGCGGTCCTGGAGCATGAGGTCGAAGCCGGTCGCCACGCCCAGCTCGGGGACCGCCGGCGGCGGGAAGGCGAAGACCATCCCCTCGCGGATCGAGCCCAGCACCGGGGCGGCGCGCCCGGCGATCGCCTTGACCCGCAGGTCCTGCCGGTCGCGCAGGTCCCAGTCGCGCAGCTTGACGAAGGCGATCGCCTGGTTCTGGCCGCGCCCGGCGAAGCCGAAGCCGACCACGGCCGTGCTCGCTTCGACCGCCTCCTGCTCGTGGTCGCGGAAGTGGGCCTGGACCCGCCGCATGACCGCGTCGGTCTGCTCGAGCGTCGAGCCGGACGGCAGCTGGCCCATGATCAGCAGCGAACCCTGGTCCTCGTCGGGCAGGAACCCGGTCGGCATGCGCAGGCCGAGCAGGACCATGCCGGCGACGATCACGAGGTAGGCCAGCGCCCAGCGCAGTCGCCGCCCGAGGACGTGCTCGACCGTGCGCACGTAGAGGTCGCGCAGGCGGTAGAAGAAGCGGTCGAAGGCGAGGAAGAAGGGGCGCAGCGGCCCGAAGCCGGCCTCGGCCGCCTCGTGGCCCTTCGCGACCGGCTTGAGCAGCGCGGCGCAGAGCACCGGCGAGAGGATCAAGGCCACCAGCACCGAGAGCAGCATCGAGGCGATCATGGTGATCGAGAACTGGCGGTAGATGACGCCGGTCGAGCCGGGGAAGAAGGCCATCGGGCCGAAGACCGCCGCGAGCACGAGTCCGATGCCCACCAGCGCGCTCTGGATCTCGTTCATCGACTTGCGCGTCGCCTCGCGCGGCGGCAGCCCCTCCTCGCTCATCACGCGCTCGACGTTCTCGACCACGACGATCGCGTCGTCCACCAGCAGGCCGATCGCCAGCACCATGGCGAACATGGTCAGCATGTTGATCGAGAAGCCGAACAGCCCGAGCACGCCGAAGGTGCCGAGCAGCACCACCGGCACCGCGATGGTCGGCACCAGCGTCGCGCGCAGGTTGCCGAGGAACAGGTACATGATCAGGAAGACCAGCACGATCGCTTCGATCAGGGTCTTGACCACCTCCGCGATCGCCACCCGGATGAAGGGCGTGGTGTCGAAGGCGTAGATGACCTTCATCCCCTCGGGAAAGAACTTCTCGAGGTCGGCCATCGCGGCGCGCACCGCGTCGGCGGTGTCGAGCGAGTTGGCGCCCGCGGCCTGGCGGATCGCGAGCGCGGTCGCCGGCTGCCCCTGGTGGTTGACCCGGAAGTCGGCGAACTCGGTGCCCAGCTCGGTGCGGCCGACGTCGGCGACGCGCACGATCGAGCCGTCGGCGTTCGTGCGCAGCGGCACCGCGGCGAACTCGTCGGGAGTGACCAGCATGGACTGGACCAGGATCGAGGCGTTCAGCCGCTGTCCGGGCACCGCCGGCGCGCCGCCGAACTGTCCGGCCGAGACCTCGACGTTGTAGGCGCGCACCGCCAGGACGACGTCGTCGATCGTCATGCCGTACTTGGTGAGCTTGTCGGGGTCGAGCCAGATGCGCATCGAGTAGCCGGTGCCGAACACCTGGACCTCGCCGACGCCGGGGACGCGCGCCAGCACGTTCTCGACGCGGGTGATCAGGAAGTCCGACAGGTCCTCCTGCTTCCACTTCGGATCCGAGGTGGTGAGGCCGACGATCATCAGGAAGTTCCGCGTCGACTTGCTCACCTGCAGCCCCTGGCGCTGCACCGCCTCGGGGAGCACGGGCATCGCCAGCTGCAGCTTGTTCTGCACCTTGGCCCAGGCGAGGTCGGGGTCGGTCCCGGGCGCGAAGGTGAGGGTGAGCTGCCCCGAGCCGGCCGAGTCGCTGGTCGCCTGCATGTAGATCATCTGGTCGAGGCCGGTCATCTTCTGCTCGATGATCTGGACCACCGAGTCCTCGACGGTCTTCGCCGAGGCGCCGGGGTAGAAGGCGGAGATCGAGATCGAGGGCGGCGCGATCGGCGGGTACTGCGCCACCGGCAGGTTGACGATGGCGAGGGCGCCGCCGAGCATCATCGCGATGGCGATGACCCAGGCGAAGACCGGACGGTCGAGGAAGAAGCTGGACATCGTCCGGCTCCTAGCGCGACGTCCCGGCCGCCGGCGGCGCGCCGGCAACCCCTTCCGGCTCGCCCGCCGGTACCGCGGAGACGTCCATGCCCGGGCGCAGGAACTGGAGGCCGTCCACGATCACGCGGTCGCCGGGCGCGAGCCCGCTCTCGACCAGCCAGCGGCTGCCGATCGCGCGGCCGAGCTGGAGCTCGCGCGATTCGACCTTGCCGTCGGCGCTGGCCACGAGCGCGTAGGCGTTGCCGCGCGGGTCGCGCGTGACGCCCTGCTGGGGGGCCAGGATCGCCGCCTCGTCCACGCCCTCCTCGACCACCGCGCGCACGAACATGCCGGGCAGCAGGAGGTGGTCCGGGTTCGGGAAGACCATGCGCAGCGTCACCGAGCCGGTGGTGGGCGCGACCGTGACGTCCTGGAACTGGAGCGTCCCTTCGTGCGCGTACGGGGTGCCGTCCTCGAGCAGGAGCCGGACCCGCTTCGCCGACCGGTCATCCCGGGTCAGCACCCCGCTCGACAGCACGCGGCGCAGGCGCAGCACCTCCGCGGAGGACTGGGCGACGTCGACGTAGATCGGATCGAGCTGCTGGATGGTCACCAGCGGCACCGGCTGGTAGGCGGTGACCAGCGCGCCCGCGGTGACGCTCGAGCGCCCGGAGCGGCCGGAGATCGGCGCGCGGATCGGCGTGTACGAGAGCTGGATGCGCGCGCTGTCGAGCGTCGCCCGCGCCGCCGCCACGCTCGCCTCGGCCTGGCGCAGCGCGGCTTCGGCATCCTCGGCGTCCTGCGCGCCCACGGCGCGGCTCGCCACCAGCCCGCGCAGCCGTTCGGCGCGCGAGCGCGCCGCGGGCACGTTGGCCTCGGCCATCGCGAGCGCCGCCTCGGCCTGGGCGACCGCGGCCTGGTAGGGCGCCGGGTCGATCTGGTAGAGCAGCTCGCCGGCGCGCACGTCGGCGCCCTCCTCGAAGTGCCGTTTCTGGAGGATGCCGTGGACCTGCGGCCGCACCTCGGCCACCAGATAGGGCGTGGTGCGCCCGGGCAGCTCCGTGGTCAGCACGACGCGCTCGGGGGCGAGCGTCACGACGCCCACCTCCGGCGGTCCGGGCGGCGGAGGCGCGGCGGGCTTGCCGCAGCCGAGGGCCAGGGCCGCGACGAACGCGGCCGGGCCGAGGAACAGCATCCGATCGTGGGAGCTCAGGACGCGCATCTCGGACTCCAGTCTCAGGTGGCGTTCGGGAGGTTCGGGTTCGCGGGGTCCGTGACCGGGGGGGCGAGCGATCTCCGGGCACCGGGCTCGGCGGCGAGGCCGGCGAGGATCACCGCGAGCATGCCTTCGAGCTGCTCCTCGGACCGGCCGCCGCCGGCCTCCCAGACGTGGGGACGCGCCGCGATCTCGATCGCCCCCATCATCGCCAGCGCGGCGTGGCGGGCCGAGCAGGGCCGGAACTCGCCGCTCGCGACGCCCTCCGCCACCAGGACCTCGAAGCGGCGCAGCGACTCGAGCGCGACGGCGCGGAAATCGAAGGCCGGCGCGGCCTCGGGCGGGCCCGAGAGGATCTGCTCGACCACCCAGGCGAGGTTCGCGTACTGACGGCGCACCGCGGAGTGCGCCCGGCTCAGGCGCAGGATGCGCGCCGCCGCCGAGCCGCCGGCGCCGAGCGCCTCCGCGCGGGCGGCCTCGACCTTGGCCCGGGCGTCGCGCAGCAGGGCGAGGAAGAGGCCCTCCTTGCTGCCGTAGTGGTGATAGAGGACGGGCGCGGTGACGCCGGCGGCGCGCAGCAGGTCGCGCACCGAAGTTCCCGCGTAGCCCTTCGCCGCGAACTGGCCCGCCGCCGCCTCGAGCAATCGCTGGCGCGCGCCCCCCTCGCCCTCTCTCCGTTCCCGTCTCTCGGTCATCGATCCCCGGCCAGGCCCGCGAGCCGGACCGTGCCGCACTATAACAAACGTTATAGACCCCGCGATCCGCTGCCGGCGCCGCGCGCTTCGCCTAGGATGTGCCCGCGCCGCCAGCGCGCCGACCCAGGAGGTCTGTCGATGAACCGGAGCCCACGCCGTTCCCTGCTCTCGATGCTCGTCCCCGCCGCGCTCGCGGTCGCGCTCGCGGCGGCCTCGGTCGCGGCCGAGAAGGAACCGATCCAGGCGCGCCAGGACGCGATGGAGGCCCAGGGCGCCGCGATGAAGGCCCTGGGCGCGATCGCGCGCAAGGAGGCGCCCTTCGAGGCGGCGGTGGTGCGGCAGAACGCGGAGACGATCGCCAGCGGCCTGGCGGCCGTCGCCGAGCTCTTCCCGGAGGGCAGCGACCGGGGCGCGATCGAGACCTGGGCCCGGCCCGAGATCTGGGCGAACCGGGCCGACTTCGAAGCGAAGCGGACGGCGGCGCACGCGGCGGCGACCGATCTCGCCGCCGTCACCGACGAGGCGGCCTTCGCGCCCGCGCTGGGCCGAGTCGGCAACGCCTGCAAGAGCTGCCACGAGAAGTACCGCCGGCCCAAGGAGTGAGTCCTTGTCCCGGCGCCGGCGACGGATCGCGGGCCTCGCCGCCGTCGCGCTCCTCGCGCTGCTCGCGTTCCTGATCCTGACCCGGCCGCGCGCCTTCGAGACGGGGCCGCTGCCGCCGGCGTCGGCCGACCTCGCCAACGGCGAGCTCGTCTTCCGCGTCGGCGGCTGCCTCGCCTGCCACGCCGCGCCCGCGGGCACGCCGGGCGCAGAGCGCGCGCTGCCCACGGGGGGAACGCCCCTGCCGACACCGGTCGGCACCTTCTACCCGGGCAACCTGACGCCGGACCGCGAGACCGGCCTGGGCGGCTGGACGGAGGCCGAGTTCCTCACTGCGATGGTCCACGGTGTCTCGCCCGACCGGCGCCACTACTTTCCCGCCTTCCCCTATCGGGCCTACGCCGTCGCGCGCAGCGAGGACCTGCGCGACCTGTGGGCCTACCTGCGCCAGCTCCCCGCCGTGCGCGCGCCCGGGCGGGCGGCCGAGATCCGGCTGCTGCCCCTCGCCCGGCGCACGGTGGGGCTCTGGAAGCGGCTGGCCGGAGACCCGCGACCGCCCGCGGCCGACCCGGCGCAGAGCGCGGCGTGGAACCGCGGCGCCTACCTGGTCCACGGCCCCGGCCACTGCGGCGAGTGCCACACGCCGCGCAACCTGCTCAGGATCCGCGACGAGCGCCGCGCCCTGGCCGGCGGAGCGCACCCCGCCGGCGAGGGCAAGGTGCCCAGCCTGCGCGGCCTGGTCGCCCGCCACCGGTACAAGGACGCCGCCGAGCTCGCGCTCGCGCTCCAGTTCGGCGAGACCCTGGGCTACGACAAGCTGGCCAGCGGCGGCATGGGCGCGATCCAGACCGAGCTGTCGCAGCTGCCCCCGGCCGAACTGCGGGCGATCGCCGAGTACCTCGTCTCCCTGCCCTGAGCGGGCGGCTCAGCCGCCCAGCTTCGCGGTCATCGCCTCGATCGCGGCGCGCGCGTCGTCGAGCAGCCGGGCGACGACGACGACCTGCGCGTTCGCCTCGTCCCAGCGCCGGAACTCGATCGCCTCGCGGATCGCGGGCAGGGTCTTGACGCCGTAGCCCGTGTACTGCCCCGGGGCGTAGATCTGGTGCCGGTACCAGGGCCGGCCGGGCAGCCCCGAGTCGAGCAGGAGCCGGCGCTCGAAGCCGCGCAGGAAGGCGTTGAGCTCGGCCCGCGTCGCGCCCTCCAGGCCGCGTTCGACGGCGGCGGCGCGCGCGGTCTCGAAGCGCACCGCAGCCGCGGCGAGCGCCGAGGCCGCGTTCTGGATCGGCGCCAACTCGAGGAACGGGACGCGGTCGAGCGCCGGCGGCGGCACGAAGGTCCGGGTCGGATCGGCGGCGAGCTCGAGCGTATGGTCCGCCAGGAGGCGCGCGCGCTCCTCGCTCTCGCGCCGCATCGTGCCGGTGAGCTTCTCGATCTCGCCCACGTACTCGCCGATCGCCGCGGCGGCGCGCTCGAGCGTCAGCGGCAGCACCTCGGCCTCGGCCAGCCGCAGGGTCAGGCGCGCGCCGGTGCGCGCGGCGGCCGCGACGTAGTCGAGGCGCGGATCGCCGAAGCGCAGATAGTGGTCGATCGAGTCGTAGATCGAGTGGTACTGGCCGTACTGTTCCTCGCCGCCGAAGCCGAAGTTGAGCGCGGCCACGCCCAGGTGCTGCAGGAAGGGCGTGAAGTCCGAGCCCGAGCCGAGCGCCCCGAGCCGCAGGTCCGGCTCCTCTCGCAGCCGCCGCCGCGCCTCGTCGTCCGCGGCGCCGACGATGCGCGCCGCGCGGGCGCGCTCGAGCACCGGCACGCTCGTCTGCGGATCGGCCACCTCGCGCGCGACTTCGTTGGCGAAGCGCTCGAGCGAGTGGGAGCCGTCGAGGCCGAGGAAGCCGCGCGTGACCGAGTCGGTGTTGAGGTAGGCGACCGCCTTGGCGCGCAGCTCCTCGGCGTGCGCCTCGGCCCATTCGGTCGAGCCGAGCAGGCCCGCTTCCTCGCCGTCCCACGCCGCGTAGACGAGCGTGCGCGCCGGGCGCCAGCCGGCGCGCGCGAGCTCGCCCACCGCCTCGGCCTCGGCGAGCAGGGCGACCAGCCCCGAGACCGGATCGGTGGCGCCGTTGACCCAGGCGTCGTGGTGATTGCCGCGCAGCACCCACTCGTCGGGCGCGGTGGCGCCCGGCAGCACCGCGATGACGTCGTGGACCGGCGCCAGGCTCCAGTCGAACCTGACCCGCAGGTGGACCCGGGCCGGCCCCGGACCGAGGTGGTAGGTGAGCGGCAGCGCGCCGCGCCAGGTCTCCGGCGCCACCGGGCCGCCGAGCGCGGCGAGCAGCGGCTGGGCGTCGCCGTAGGAGATCGGCAGTACCGGGATCCGGGTCAGCACCGGGACTTCGTCGAGCGGCAGGCGCTCGGCCTCGGGCGTGGCGCCGACGCCGGGGGTGAGCGGATCCCCGGAGTGGATCGGCATGTCGGCGACCGAGCCCCGCTGCACCGAGTCCCGGCTGCGATAGCCCCCTTCCGGGTAGACGTCGCCCTCGAAGTAGCCGTCGCCGCGCGGGTCGGAGTAGATCAGGCAGCCGATCGCGCCCTTCTCCGCGGCGACCTTGGGCTTGATGCCGCGCCACGAGCCGCCGTAACGAGCCAGGACGATCCTGCCGCGCACGTCGATGCCGCGGCGGGCGAGCTCCTCGTAGTCGGCCGGCAGCCCGTGGTTGACGTAGACCAGCTCGCCGGTCACGTCGCCGTCGATCGAGTAGGCGTTGTACGGCGGCAGCTGCTCCCGCTTCTGCCCGGAGGTCGAGTCCGCCGCGAGCGCCGGCTCCTCCAGCCGCGCGCGGAAGCGCGTCGGCGCGAGCATCTCGAGCGCACGCTCGACCGGCGTCGGGAAGAGCACCTGGAAGGTCTCGATGCGCGCCTCGTAGCCCCAGCTCGCGAACCGCTCGCGCAGCCACTCGGCGTTCGCCCGTCCCCACTGCGAGCCGACGTGGTGGGGACGTGCCGCCAGCCGCTCCAGCCAGGCGCGCATCTCGGCGGGATCGAGGGCGGCGTCGAGCCGCGCCTCGCGCTCGCGCTCGGCGGCGGCGGCCGTGCTCGAGAAGCCGAGCATCGGCGGCGCGCCGGCCTCCCCGGCGGCGGCCGGGACGTTCAGCAGCGGTGCGGCGAGAGTCAGGGCGACAGCGGCTTGGCGAAGCGTCTCGATCATGTTCCGGGCTCCTTCCGACCGGCGCAGCATTCCACAGCGCCTCCCCTTCAGCTCCGGCGCGCGCCGGTGAACAGCACCGCGATCGCCTCGTCGCGCCAGTGCGCGCCGGCCGCGAGCGCCTGCATCAGGCCGGCGAGCCCCGCCGTGCCGGTCGGATCGGCGTCGATGCCGGTCGCCTCGCGGCCGAGGACGTGGGCGGCGCCGAGCGTCGCCTCGTCGGCCACCACCGGGTAGCCGCCGCTGGTGAGCATCGCCTCGACCACCGCGAGCCAGTCGTAGGTCTCGTCGTCGAGGATGCCGGTGGCGACGCTCCGCGGTTCGCTCTCCCACGGCCACATGTACTCCGAGCGGTGGGTCGCGGCGCGGCGCAGCGCGGCGCGCACCTCCTCCGCGCCGACCTCGGCGCGCAGGAACTCGGCGGCCGGCCCGCGGTTCGCCGGATCGAGCGGCGGGGCGCCCGGACGCCGGGCGAGCAGGCGCGCCGCGAGCCGGTCGTAGGCGCGCGCGAGCGGATGGCCGCCGGCGGTCTGCACGGCGTGCAGGCGCGGCGCCCGCTCCAGCCGTCCGAGGCGCACCGCGTCGGCGAAACCGAGCGCGCAGGCGCTGGCCAGCGCGCCGCCGCCCACCTGGACGAACAGGCGGTCGAGCGGCCGGGCGCCGAGCGCGTCGATCAGCTCCCAGGCGAGCGTCGCGCCCCCCTCGATGGTCAGCCCGTTGTCCGGACCCTGACAGCAGAAGGGGATCGCGCCCGCCGCCACCGCGGCGCGGAAGCGGTGGTAGCAGGGATCGCCCGCGATCCCCGGCGAGCGCTCGCAGGTCGCGAGGCGCGCGCCCAGCGCGGCGAGTCGTTCGAGCACCCTCGCGTGCGCCCAGGGCGGCACGAAGACGTCGAGCGGGCGGCCGGCGGCGCGCGCGAGGACCGCCGCAGCGAGCGCCGCGTTGCCGCAGCTCGCGATCGCCAGGCGGGGCGCTCCGGCGCCGGTCGGGGCGACGGCGGCGCCCTCGAGGTGGAGCAGCACCCCCATCAGGTGCCGTGCCTTGTGGGAGCCCGAGACGTTGCCGGTCTCGTCCTTGACCCAGAGCTGCCCGGCGCCGAGGCCGAGCTCGCCGGCCAGCCGGTCGGCGGCGGCGAGCGGCGTCACCCGGAAGCCGCGCCCGTCGACGGCGGCGACCGCCCGGTCGAGCCGCTCGACCCGCGCGGCGAAGGCCGCGTCGCTCTCGCCGCGCGCGCGCGCCGAGTGGTAGGAGTGCAGGAGCGTCCGGTAACGCAGGAAGGGGTTCGCCTCGGCGCCGAGCGGATAGTCGACCCGCCCGGGGTCGAGCCGGCGCCGCAGCAGGTGGTCGACGTCGTCCCCCGCATCCGCCCGCGAGCAGCGAAACGGGAAGGCATCGGTCGTCGGCGCCGGCGCGCCGCAGCCGGCGCAGACGAGCGTCGAGGCGGGAGGCGTCATCGCCGGGTCACGACGCCGCGGCGGCGCGCCGGTTGAGCTCGTCGATGCGCTCGTCCCAGGCCGGCAGATAGGAGCGCAGCCGCTCCCAGTAGGCCGGCGCGCGGCGGGCGCTGAACTCCCCGCTCGGCACCCCCTGCTGCTCGACCCAGGTGTAGTAGCCGAGGTTGAAGATCCGCTCGCGGTCGCGCTGGCCGAGCTCGAGGTAGTGGTCGGTGCGGACGCCGAGCAGGTGCTCGCCGAAGACCTCGGCGCAGGCGACCTCGTCGAAGCCGCGCGGGAAGTCGCGGCGCTCGATCCTCGGCCACTCGCTGCCGTACATCGCGGCGCCGTCGGTGGCGACCGTGAGCACCGCGTCGTCCGGCCCGAGGTCGAACCAGCGCGCGGTCTTGATCGCCGCCAGCACGTTGCACACGCTCGACAGCCCGAGCGAGCCGAGCGCGCCGATCACTTCGGCCGGCACGCCGCGGCGCGCGGCGAGGTAGCGCCGCCCAACCTCGTGGTTGAAAAGCAGCCCGAGCGCGTCGGTCGCCCGATCCGAGATCGCGGCCACCGCGTCGGTCGCCATCACGTTGTGGATGAGCGGCACGTGCTTGTCGCCGATGCCCTGGATGTTGTGCTCGCCGAAGCCGTTGTAGAGCAGCGTCGGGCACTCGAGCGCCTCGACCGCCACGGTGCGCGCTCCGAGCTCCCGCTTCAGGTAGTCGCCGGCGGCGAGCGTCCCCGCCGAGCCGGTCGCCGACACGAACGCGAACGGCCGCAGGCCCGGCCGCTCCGCCCGCAACGCCTCCACCACGTGGGCGAGCGCGGTGCCGGTGCACAGGTAGTGCGCGAGGTAGTTGCCGAACTCGCAGAACTGGTTGAAGACGACGTTGGCCGGGTCGCGCGCGAGCTCCGCGCAGGCGTCGTAGATCTCCTTGACATTGCTCTCCGAGCCGGGGGTGCGAATCACGTCCTCCGGGGCCGCGACCCAGCGGTCGAGCCACTCGAAGCGCTCCGCGCTCATCCCGGCCGGCAGGATTGCGACGCCGTGACAGCCGAGGATGCGCGAGATCGCCACTCCGCCCCGGCAGTAGTTGCCGGTCGAAGGCCAGAGCGCCCGGTGCCGGATCGGATCGAACTGGCCGGTGACCAGGCGCGGCGCCAGGCAGCCGTAGGCAGCGAGCACCTTGTGCGCGGCGATCATCGGGAAGCGGTCGCCGAGCGCCACCACGATCGGCGCCGCGACGCCGGTCAGCGAGCGCGGCAGCACGACGTGCCCGGGCACGGCCGCGACGCCGCGCCGGGCGCCGTCGTTGTACCAGTGCACGCGGAAGAGGTTGCGCGGATCGGGGGCGTCGGGGTCCACCGCGGGCAGCGCGGCGCGCGTCGCGGCCGGAATCCGCGTCGGGTCGGCCAGCTCGGCGAAGGTCGGCAGCACGGTGCGCGAGGCCCGGCAGCGCTCGACCACCCGGTGGTAGGCGGCGTGGTCCACGATCTCGGTTTCGAGTCCCAGTCGTCTCAAGAGCCCACCTCGGTCATGCGCCGCCAGAGGCGCGGCGCCTCCTCGCGCGCGGCGGCGCGCAGCGCTTCGATGTCGCCGCTCAGCAGGCGCCCCCGCTCGACCACGGTGCGCCCGTCGACGACCGTGAGCGCGGCCCGCGCGGCCCGCACCTCGTGCGTGAAGGCGGCGGCGTCGTTCGTGGCGGACGGCGGTGCCGCGGCCGCCTCGCCGCCGAACAGCTCGCGCGCCAGGCGCTGGCTGCCGTAGAGGCGCGCCCCGAGCGCGCTCGCCGGCTCCCCGTGCCCGGCGCCGCCCTCGTGGAGCGCCGCGAGCTCCTGCTCGAGGTCGGCCGGGTAGCCGTCGGTGCCGAGCGCGACCCGGCCGCTGGCGGAGAGCGCCGGCGGGTAGCCGACCCGGTTGCCCCGGTTCGAGCGCGGGTTCTGCACCAGCCAGCAGCCCCAGGACTCCGCGCGGCGGACCTGGTCCGCATCGAGGAAGACGCCGTGGGCGAGGATCGAGCCGGGCACCAGGGCGCCCAGCTCGTGGAGGCGCTCGAGCGGCCCCCGGTACCCGCGCCGGCGGGCATCGGTGACGTCGGCGCCGTCCTCGGCGACGTGCACGTGGAGGAAGGTGCCGAGCTCGCGGCAGAGCGCGCCGGCGGCACGGATGGTGTCGTCGGAGACCGTGAACGAGGCGTGCAGCGCCACGCAGCCGCGCACCAGCGGCCGCCGGTTGCCGAGCAGGAAGCGCCGGCACTCCGCGAGGCCGCGGCCCGCCTCCCCGGCGCCGCCGTTGCGCTCGGTGGCGCCGTAGCCGACCAGCGCGCGCACGCCCAGCTCCTGGCAGGCGTCGGCGATCACGTCGAGCGAGCCCTCGATGAAGCCGGGCGACTCGTGGTGGTCGACCAGCACCGTCGTACCCGCGAGCAGCGCCTCGGCGGCGTAGAGCCGGGCTCCCGCCGCCAGCGAGCGCTCGTCGAGCGCGCGGTCGAGCCGCCACCAGACCCGCTCGAGGATCTCGACGAAGCTCCGGGGCGGCGGCTCCGGCGCCGGCATCCCGTACGGGGCGAGCGCCGAGTAGACGTGGGTGTGGGCGTTGGCGAGCCCGCCGCCGCCGTTCACGCGGACGGGCTCCCCGCGCGGCCCTTCGCCGGCTTGCGCGACCTGCCGACCGACATCGCGCGCGCCGCCGGCGAGTCCCGCATCGGCAGCGCCGTGCGGCGGACGCCGTCGAACGCGGCGAGCGCCGACGCCACCGCCGCCGCGGTCGGCACCAGGCCGATCTCGCCCACGCCCTTGGCGCCGAACGGTCCCGCCGGCTCCGGGTCCTCGACCAGGATGACCTCGACCTCGGGCATGTCGGTGGCGCGCAACGGCCCCAGGTCGCGCAGCGTCCAGGTGATCGGGATGCCTTCCTCGCAGGGCAGCTCCTCGGTCAGCGCGTAGCCGAGGCCCATGTGGATCGCGCCCTCGATCTGCCCGCTGCACAGCGCCGGGTTGACCGCCCGCCCCACGTCGTGCGCCGCGATCACGCGCTCGACGCGGCCCTCGCCGTCGAGGATCACCACCTGCGTCGCGTAGCCGTAGGCGGTGTGGGTCCGGATCGGTCCCGGCGCGCCGAGCGGCGTGGTGTCCGCGATCACCACGTCGCCCTCGTAGACCCGGCCCGCGAGCCCGGCGAGCGTCGAGCCGGCGTCGAGGTCGGCGCGCAGCTTGCGCCCGGCGGCGAGCACGGCGTTGCCGCCGAACAGCGTCGCGCGCGAGCCGGTGGTCTGGCCGCAGTCGAGCGCGAAGGTCGAGTCGACCCGGGGCCGGAAGGTCTCCGCCGGCAGTCCCGTCACCTCGACCGCGAACTGGACGAGCACGGTGAGCAGGCCCTGCCCCATCTCGGTGTAGCCGGTGTAGAGCGAGACCGACCCGTCCGGCTCCACCACCAGGCGCGCCCGGCCCCATTCCTCGACGCCGTTGCCGATGCCGCTGTTCTTGACGCCGCAGGCGACGCCCACCGCCCGCCCGGCGCGGCGCGCTCCGTAGTAGGCGTCGCGCACCGCGGCGAGCGTCTGCTTGATGCCGACCGAGGCCTCGAGAACCTGGCCGGTGGTGAAGACGTCGCCGGCCTCCACCGCGTTGCGCCAGCGCATCTCGAAGGGGTCGAGGCCGGCTCGCTCGGCGAGCAGGTCGAGGGCCCCCTCCATCGCGAAGTGCGCCTGGTTGGCGCCGAAGCCGCGCATCGCGCCGCAGGGCGGGTTGTTGGTGTAGACGGCGAGCGACTCGACGTCGACGTGCGGCACCCGGTAGGGCCCGCAGGCGTGGCCGGCGGCGCGCTCGAGCACCTTGCCGCCGACCGAAGCGTAGGCGCCGCTGTCGCCGATCATGCGCGCCCGCACCGCGGTCAGCCGACCCTCGGTGTCGCAGCCGACCGTGTAGTCCATGGTGATCGGGTGGCGCTTCGGGTGCAGGCGCACCGACTCCTCGCGCGAGAGCGTGAGCCGCACGGGCCGGCCGGTGAGGCGGGCGAGCAGCGCGGTCTGGGCCTGGATCGAGAGGTCCTCCTTGCCGCCGAAGGCGCCGCCGTTGGGCGCCAGCTCGACGAACACGCGCTCGCGCTCGACGCCCAGCACGCTCGCCACCTGGCGCTGGTCGTCGAAGATCCCCTGCCCCTGGGTGACGAGGTGGAGGCGGCCGTCCGGCAGCGGCTGGGCGAAGGCGCTCTCGGGCTCGAGGAAGAGGTGCTCGATGCGCTGCGTCCGCCAGGTGCCGGAGACCACGTGCGCGCTCGCGGCCAGCGCCGCGTCGACGTCCCCGCGCCGGATCACCGAACGCTGGAGCAGGTTCTCGTGGCGCGGATTGACGCGGGGCGCGCCCGGCGCCAGCGCCGCTCGCGGATCGGTCACCGGCGCCAGGTGCTCGTAGTCGACGCGCACGAGCGCCGCGGCCGCCCTCGCGGTGCGCGCGTCGATCGCGGCCACCGCGGCCAGGACGTCGCCCGCGCAGCGCACCTCCTCGCCCGGCGCGACGAACACCGGCCAGTCGGGGTAGAGCAGGCCCACCCAGCGCTCGCCGGGCACGTCGGCCGCGGTCACCACGCGCGCGACGCCGGGCAGCGCCGCGGCCTTCGTGGTGTCGATCGCGAGCACGCGCGCCCGCGCGTAGCGGGCGAGCACCACCGCGCCGTGGAGCATGCCGGGCGCCGTCCAGTCTCCGGCGTAGAGGCGCGCACCGACGGTCTGCTCGGCGGCCGAGACGCGGGCCAGCGACTGGCCGACGCGGCCGTCGCGGCCGGGCTCCGGGACCGGCTCGCCGCGCCGCGCGCGCGCCACGAGCTCGATCGCGTCGAGGATCCGCACGTAGCCAGTGCAGCGGCAGAGGTGGCCGTTGATGGTCCTGGCGATCTCGGCGCGGGTCGGATTCGGGTTGCGGTCGAGCAGCCATTTCGCGCGCAGCGCGAAGCCGGGGGTGCAGAAGCCGCACTGCACCCCGGCGGCGGCGGCGAATGCGCGCCCGAACAGCGCGCGCTCCGCGTCCGGGACGCCCTCCCAGGTCAGGATGGTCGCGCCGTCGGCCTTCTGCGCCGGCACCGCGCAGGTCGTCTTGGGGTTGCCGTCCACCAGCGCCAGGCAGCAGCCGCACTGCGCCTGGGGCGCGCAGCCGTCCTTGGTCGAGACGACGCCGCAGCGCTCGCGCAGCGTTTCGAGCAGCGTCTCGCCCGGGGCGATCTCGACCCGGTGCCCGACTCCGTTGAGCGAGAAGGCGATCTCCGCCACGTGCTCAGTATAGGAAGCCCGGAGGGCCGGCGCCACGGGCGGGGACTAAGATAGGCGCCGCCAGGAATCGCCGATGCTTCAGGAAGCTCCGCCCGCGCTCGATTCCCCCGCCGCCTACCTCAACCGCGAGCTGTCCTGGCTCGCCTTCGCCCGGCGCGTGCTGGCGCTCGCCGAGGACCCGCGCGTGCCCCTGCTCGAGCGCGTCAAGTTCGCCGGCATCATGGGCATGATCTACGACGAGTTCGCCATGAAGCGGATGGGAGGACTGCGGCGCCAGATCGAGAAGAAGAAGCGCACGCCCGGGCCGGACGGCCTGCTGCCGGCCGACGAGCTGGTGGCCTGCCGCGCCGAGCTGCGCGCCCAGGCGCGGATCGTGGCGCGCCTCCTCGCGCGCGAGCTGCGCCCCGCGTTGGCCGCGGCCGGGCTGCCGATCCTCGACGCCGCCGATCTCGACCGACCCCAGCGCGACTACCTGCGCGGCGTCTTCCGCGAGTCGATCGAGCCGACCCTGACCCCGCTCGCGGTCGACGCCGCGCACCCCTTCCCGTTCATCAGCAACCTGGGCCTCAACCTCGCCGTCCAGGTGCGCGAGAACGGCCGCGCGCGCAGCCGTTTCGTGCGCATCAAGGTGCCGCCCAACCGCTCCCGGTGGGTGGCGCTGCCCGGCAGCGCGGCGCTCGTGCCGCTCGAGCAGGTGATCGCGCTCAACCTGCCCTCGATGTTTCCCGGGTCGACCGAGGTCCGCTGCTCCTTCTTCCGCGTCACGCGCGGCGCCAAGGACGATCCCTGGACCGACCTCGAGGGGGACGAGGAGCCCGACTTCACTCCCGGCGCGCTGCTCGGCATGGTGACCGCCGAGCTGACCGCGCGCCGGTTCGCGGGCGTCGTGCGCCTGCAGGTCAGCGACGACATGCCCGAGGACCTGCAGCTCTGGATCGCCGAGCAGCTCCATGCCGACCGCGAGGACGTCGAGCCGACCGAAGGCCTGCTCGCGCTCGACGACCTGATGCGGCTGCCGCTCGAGGGTCACGCCGAGCTGCGCGACGCGCCGCACGTGCCGGTCACCCACCCGCGGTTGCGCGCGCTCGACCCGGAGGACCCCGCCGCGATCTTCGACGTGATCCGCGCCGGCGACCTGCTCGTCCACGTCCCGTACCAGAGCTTCGACACCTCGGTGCTGCGCTTCCTGCAGAGCGCCGCGCTCGATCCCGCGGTCCTCGCGATCAAGCTCACCATCTACCGCACCAGCGGCCAGTCGCCGATCGTCCAGGCCCTGGTCGAAGCCGCGCGCCGCGGCAAGCAGGTGGCGGTCCTGGTCGAGATCACCGCCCGCTTCGACGAGGCCCCGAACATCGCCTGGGCCCAGCAGCTCGAGCAGGTCGGCGCGCACGTCGCCTACGGCGTCGAGCGCCTCAAGACCCACGCCAAGCTCGCGCTCGTGGTGCGCGAGGAGAGCGACGGCATCCGCCGCTACGCCCACCTCGGCACCGGCAACTACCACACCGGCACCGCCCGCCTCTACGAGGACCTCGGCATCCTGACCGCCGATCCGACCCTCGCGGCCGAGGTCGGCGCGCTGTTCAACGAGCTGACCGGCGCAGTCTCGGCGCGCGGCTACTCGGAGCTGATCGTTTCGCCCCACTCGCTGCGCGAGCGCTTCGCGGCGCTGGTGCAGCGCGAAGCCGGGCACGCCCGCGCCGGCCGGCCCGCCGGCATCCGGGCCAAGCTCAACCAGCTCCAGGACCCGCGCATGATCGCCGAGCTCTACCGCGCCAGCCAGGCCGGCGTGCCGATGCGGCTCAACGTGCGTGGCCTGTGCTGCCTGCGCGCGGGCGTGCCGGGGCTGTCGGAGACGATCCGCGTCTACAGCACCCTGGGCCGCTTCCTCGAGCACGGACGGATCTACCGCTTCGAGAACGGCGGCGAGCCGGAGCTCTACCTGGGCTCCGCCGACTGGATGACGCGCAACCTCGACCGGCGCGTCGAATCGATCGCGCCGGTCAAGGACTCGGCCGTACGGGCCGAGCTCGAGGAGATCCTGGGCATCTACGAGCGCGACAACGACTCGGCCTGGGACATGCAACCCGACGGCGGCTACGTGCGGCGCCGGCCGCTGCCGGGCGAGCCGCGGCGCGCCGCCCAGGAGGTGTTCATGGAGCTCGCCCGACGCTCGTGAGCGCGCGCGGACGCCACCCCGGCGACGCCCTGCGCACACCGGCGCGGAGGTCGCCGCCGTGCGCACGCTGATCGCCAACGGCACGGTCGTCACCGCGGCCGCCACCGTGCGCGCCGACGTGCTGATCGAGGACGAGACGATCGCTGCCGTCGGCGAGCGCATCGAGGCCCACGCCGACCTCGTGCTCGACGCCCGTGGCCGCTGGCTTCTGCCCGGCGGCGTCGACGCCCACACCCACCTCGACATGCCGCTCACCGACGCCATCTCGTCCGCGGACGATTTCGAATCGGGCACCGTCGCGGCGGCGATGGGCGGTACCACCACGATCGTCGACTACGCGACGCAGGCCCGGGGCGGCACGCTCGCGGCGGCGCTCGAGGACTGGCAGGAGAGGGCGCGCGGCCGCGCGGTCGTGGACTACGGCTTCCACATGATCGTCTGCGACCCCTCGCCCGCGGTCGAGCACGAGCTCGACGAGCTGGTCGCCGCGGGCGTGACCAGCTTCAAGCTCTTCATGGCCTACCCGGGCCGGCTGATGCTCGACGACGGCGCCATCTTCCGCGCGCTGCTGCGCGCGCGGGACAACGGCGGGCTGGTCTGCCTGCACGCCGAGAACGGTCCCGTCATCCAGGTGCTGGTCGAGCGCGCCCTGGCCGCGGGCGAGACCGCGCCCAGGCACCACGCCCGGACCCGCCCGGCGCGCCTCGAAGCCGAGGCGGTCGGACGCGCCGCCGCGCTCGCGGAGGTCGCCGGAGCGCCGCTCTTCATCGTCCACCTCTCCTCGCCCGAGGCGCTCGCGGAGATCGAGCGTGCGCGCGAGCGCGGCGTCGAAGTCCTGGCCGAGACCTGCCCGCAGTACCTCCTGCTCTCCGAGGATCTCTACGACGGGCCCGGTTTCGCCGGAGCGCGCTACGTGATGAGCCCGCCGCTGCGCGCGGCCGCCGCCCGCGAGCCGCTCTGGCGCGCTCTCGCCGACGGCGCGATCCAGACCGTGGCGACCGACCACTGCCCGTTCCGGCTCGCCGACAAGGCGCTCGGTGCCGACGACTTCTCGAAGATCCCCAACGGCGCGCCCGGGATCGAGACGCGCCTGGTCCTGCTCTGGGACGCCGGCGTGCGTACCGGGCGCCTGTCGATGAACCGCTTCGTCGAGGTCACCTCGAGCGCGCCGGCACGCATCTTCGGGCTCTATCCGAGGAAGGGTGAGATCGCGCCGGGCAGCGACGCCGACCTGGTGATCTGGGATGCGGAGCGCACGGCGACGATCTCGGCCGCGACCCATCACAGCCGGGTCGACTACAGCGCCTACGAGGGGCGCGGCGTCCGGGGCGGGCCCGAGACCGTGCTCGCGCGCGGCAGGGTGATCGTCGATCGCGGCCGCTTCCTCGGCCGGCCGGGGGACGGCCGCTACCTGCGCCGGGCCGCGCGCCGGCGCTGAGCGGCGGCGCGCGTCAGCCGGAGACGTCCTCGCCGCCGTCCACGTTGACCACGCAGCCGGTCAGCCAGCGTGTGCCCGGCCGCGCCAGCTCGACCAGGCAGGCGGCGACGTCCTCGGGCGTGGTCAGGCGCCCGGCCGGGTTGCGCGAGCGCGCGCTCTCGATCAGCGCCTCGTTGCCCGGGATCTTGCGCAGCGCCGGCGTGTCCGTGACGCCGGCCTTGACGGCGAGCGCGGTGACACCGTGGGGGGCGAGCTCGTAGGCGAGCTGCCGCACGTGGGACTCGAGCGCGCTCTTGGCCGCCGAGACCGCGCCGTAGGCCCGCCACACCACGCGGTCACCCGCCGAGGTCATGGCGTAGATGCGCGAGCCGGGGGCGAAGAGCCCGGCCCGGAAGACCTCCTGCGTCCAGTAGACGAGCGAGTGGGCCATGACGTCGAGCGTCATGTCCATCTGCTGCGGCGAGATCGCCTCGCGCTCGTCCTCGGCCAGGAAGGGCTTCAGGGTACCGAACGCCAGCGAATGGAGCAGCACGCCGACCGGGCGGCCCTCGGCCGCCTCGCGCATCGCCGCCACCGCCTCGCGCCGTTTGTCGTGGTCGGCCGCGTTGATGTTGAAGTACAGCGACCGGCGGCCGGCCTCGGCGATCGCGGCGCGAATCCGCTCGACCTGCTCGAGCCCCGCCTTGCGGTCCAGGTGGACGCCGAAGATGTCCCAGCCGTCGGCGGCGAAGGCGCGCGCCGCCGCCTCGCCGAAGCCGCTCGATGCGCCGAGGATCAGGGCCCAGCGCGGGGTGGACGACATCCGGACTCCTTTCCGGGGAGCATTGCCGCAGAAGGCGCCTATCATAGTCGGTCCGCGGATCCGGACCCGGGATGCTCACCCCGAAGCGAGCCCGCGGGCGCCCGCCCTCGCGCTGCCCGAGCCGCGCTCGCGCCTCAGGCGAAGAAGACGGGCGTCTCCGGAGGAGACAACGACTCGTCGATCTCGATCAACCGCCCCGAGCCGGTGCGCAGCCGGCCACGACCGAGGTCGAGCAGCGCCAGGTTGCGCCCGAGCCGCTTGGCCGCGTAGAGCGCGGCGTCGGCGAGCGCCATCAGCTCCTCCGGGGTGCGCGCGGAGAGCTCCGGGAAGGCGGCGACGCCGAAGCTCATCGACAGGTGGACGCGCTCGCCCTCGAGCTCGAGCTCCCCCGCTTCGATCCGGCGGCGCAGCCGTTCGGCGATCTCGAGCGCGGTCTCGCCGCTGGTGTCCTCGAGCAGGAGCACGAACTCTTCGCCGCCCCAGCGCGCGCACATCTCGCGGCCGCGGCTGGGCCCGACCAGCACGCGCGCCACCGCGCGCAGGGCGCGGTCCCCGGCCGGGTGTCCGAAGGTGTCGTTGATGCGCTTGAAGTGATCGAGGTCGGCCACCACCAGCGCCAGCTCGCGGCCGTGCTCGCGGCAGGCGGCGAAGGACTCGACCAGCCGTTGCTCGAAGGCGCGCCGGGTCGCGGCGCCGGTGAGCCGGTCGACGCGCGCCTGGCGGTCGAGCAGGGCGCCGCGCACCGAGGCCGCCATCGAAGGCAGCAGGGAGTCGAACAGCGGCACCGCGCGCGCCTCGACCCGGCGCGGATCGCACCAGAGCCGGACCGTCCCCAGCGCCTCGCCGTCGGCCTCGAGCGCGCGCTCGAGCACCAGCCAGGGCTCCCGGCGGTGGATGCCGGGCAGCGCCGGCGGCAGCGGCGGGGGCTGCGGCTCGCCCTCGTAGAGGTCGCCGCCCTCGGCCGCGGCGAACGACCGCCGCCCGAGATCCGGCACCGCGAGCTCGAGCTGGAACCAGGCGAAGGGCAGGATGCCCCGGCACTCGCCCCGGATCGAGAGCGCGATCTGCTCGAGCGCGGGTGTGCCGGCGGCGAGCGCCGCCCCGGCGCGCGACAGGCGCTCGCTCTCGGCCAGCCGGCGGGCGTTGGCCGAGGCCGCCACCTCCTGGCGGGCAGCTTCGAGCACGAGCAGGGTGGCGACCGCCAGCCAGGCGGCGGCGAGGGTCCAGCCGGCGGTGCGCGCGACCGCCACCGCGAGCGCCCCCGCCGCCCAGCCCGGCAGGTCGGCGGCCAGGGGGGCCAGGGCGACCACGATCTCGCGCGCGCCCTCGGCGCGCAGGGCGCGCCGCGTCGTGATCTCGAACAGCACCTCGGGCAGCAGCGCGCCGGCGGCGCAGGCG
>Ga0102851_10000139_pt1 | contig 30938 bp, 38 predicted proteins | sample Mud3Dept3metaG_FD_79558 | JGI IMG/M metagenome (GOLD analysis project Ga0102851, IMG submission 79558) | Freshwater wetland microbial communities from Ohio, USA, analyzing the effect of biotic and abiotic controls - Mud 3 Core 4 Depth 3... | ecosystem: Environmental > Aquatic > Freshwater >... | reverse complement strand
CCACGCCCGCGCGCGCGCCCGGACGACCGAGATAGGTCAGTTCATTCTGCCTGGACATCCCGGCTTGAAGTTTCGGAGCCGCGTTCTGCCACCACGTGGGAGGATTGCCCTCCTGGATGCTCTGGAGGCCTCCTGCCACGTAATCAGCAAGTTGGCGCCGGTTGCCCTCTGTCCAGGAATACTGAGGCATACGAACAACATCGTAACCTTGTTGCATTGTCTGAGGTTTATTCATCAAACCACCTGCAAGACTTGCTCCAGCACCAATTATTGCTCCCCATGGAACCATAAATCCTCCTAGTTGATTATAAAAGCATATCCTCTAACGACGTCTGAACTTGAACTTGAAGAAGATCCAGATGACTGACTGCTACTGCTACTGCTACTAGCTACGATTGAAGAATGAGAACTCGATGATACAGAACTGACGCTGCTTTCTCCTCCTCCAGGAACTCTCCAATTTATCGTTCTTAATAAAGTCCCATTCCAATCAACAATTTCAACGCCGCCTGAAGAATCTATATCAGTTGCTTCTACATATTTGACTTGGCCTAATGTTGTTACTGAGAAAAAAGCGTCTCCTGTATCTAATGTTGGAGTCCGAAAAGTAATAGGGTCATCTGAAGTCCCAACCGCATCAAATCTTCCCAAAACAGCTATATTACTTCCAACATATAAACGTACAGAACTTCCAGGATCAATTTCAAAATCAGGAAGATTTATATTATCACGAAGATATAAAGGACCACCGTTATTTTCGTAAGTCAGTTTATCAGCAATATTCAATGTTGCATTATCAGAACGAAGAGTCACGGAATAACCATTAATAATTATATTATTGCAATTTATGTTAGATGTATCTTTTGCATAAGCTGATCCAGTTGCCTCCTCTGAAAAGAAATAAATATTACTTGCCGTTAAAGAACCTGCGTTAGCTACTGTGATGTTCCCACCGTATATATTTCCGTTAACAGTCACAGAACAAGAAGCATCCCAAAGACTCCCTATTGTTAAAGAAGCAGAAATATCCTGTCTTAATTTCAAATCATCAGATACAGTAACTGCTCCAACCCCAATACAATTCAACAAATGAAGTTCAACTCCATTTGTTAAAAGAGTTGCAGCAGAAGTATTATCAAATTGAAACCTAAAGCCAACATCTACTGTTCCACAAGAAGAAGTCATTCCACTTCCAAGAATACAACTTGTTCCTCGAATTTGAATCGTTGTAAAAGAATTTGAATACCAAAAATCTCCTGTATACCCAGAAGAATTGAAATCATAACAAACATGTGTTGCTACAGTACTTAAATCACAATTCGGAGAAGAATTAGAAAAAATTACATTATCCGCTTCATCCGTTTGTGCATACCATTCCGGATCAGACCATGGATGAGGAAGGTTAGGAACTCCATAAGGTTCCCAATTTTCAGGATCACCCCATTCATAGTATCCTGGTTTCGTTGGACTTTCCACTCCAGCTACGAAAGTTTGATCCATTATGTTCTCGCTATTTTGACTCTAACGACAAGTTTGGAACCTGCTACCGTAGAACCCACCTGATCCACATCAACAGTCAAGTAATCCCCTACGGCAACGGCTGTCGTTGTGAATGATGTTTGCGTATCCGTGAAAGAACCGCTATTTATCGTAAGGCGCTGACCCGCGTCCGCGCTCCATATGCTTGTGTCATTCAGATTGACGTCACAGATGATATTAGCTCCTGTCGGAGCCGTAATGACCGAAGCATGAGCTTCAAGGATCGTTCCGGTAAAATCAATATACAGACGTCCAACCTTATTGGTAGTCGCTGTCAAGACTGACTCTGTAACAACGAAATAAACATAAGCTGCTGAACCGACTGTCCCTGTTCCTGCAAGATTGGCATAACATAAGTTACCTCGAGAGGTGATGAAGTAAACCCTTCTAACACCAGCTCCATCATCATAGATGATCTTGATGTTCTCGGACCTGAGTTTCAATCCGCTCTTGGATAACTCCGTGAAATCCGCGACCGTTGGATAAGCCGCTACACCACTTTCATTCTTACCTTCATGATAAATGGTGACTTCACCCGTAACCCTGTCAAATCTCTTTCCGGTGTTTCGTGACATTATATGAGCATGGGTTGTGGCGTAAAGACCCCGTTGATTTCCTTGACACGGAAATCGTGGAGGTCGTTCTTGTAAACGGTAATGTTCATCTTCTCCCCCATCGCCGTATCCTGATAAAAGGAAGACCACTTCTCAGGATAATCATAGAGGGAGATAGAAAACTCATTGTTGCTGTTCTCTGTTTCCCACTTCAGCTGGAATGAACCGTCCGAACCTTCATGGACCGTCCCTATCTTGTTATGGATCTTGTCCATCATCGGCATATCAAAGTTACGATAACCCACGCTGTAGATGAACTCAACGGCTGTCTCCGCTGCCGTTGCCTGCTGGGAATAAAGGAACTTGACCAGGAACCCATCAGAGAAATAGACCTTAGGATTGGCTACCGTCGTATCCACGGCCGAAAAGACAATCTGGAATTGAATCCACACATCAGCTGTGACATAAGCGGACAAAGATGTCCCGTTAGGATCTTGGATGGCGGGTGTCGACCATCCTGCCGCTTCACAGGCGGTTTTAGTCGCACCTGTCCTGAAATTCAGATAAACATCATCCCCAGTCGCCACCGTTTCGTTCCAGTATAGCTTACTGAGGCTGGAAGCATTGATCTGCATGGAAGGTGATGTCCATGTTCCGGAAGTAAGAGCAGCAGATCCTATAGCTGAATTATAATCCTGCATCTTCCCAAGAATCTTTTTGCAAAGATGGAAGATCACGCTTCCCATGTAACCTTCGCATCTTACTTCATAGATTTGAAGCCACACTTCCTGTTTCCTGCTAGTTCCTTCATAGCTGTATGCATAGCCGGACAGTTCAACTTTGATGCCTGTCACATCTGACCATCCTGTCGTCTCATCAACCGTCCTCGTTTCTGAATATTTAGTATTAGATCCGCTACTATCCGTCGTAGTGCTTGTATCTACAGAAGTCCAAGTTCCTGAAATCTTCAGATAAACCGTATATGTCCTATGAGAGTCTTTATAGTTCCCACCGTAAGTAGCTTGACCCATCTTGGCATATACGCGCGAGATCGTTCGCGCATCCGTCCACGTATGCTCATGCGTCAATGTGGTTGTCACCGAACCATCACCAGTATGTTTGGCATAATATTCCCGGTATGTATCTGTATCTCTGTCATAAGCAAAATCAAAACCCTCAGCCGTTCCTTCAGTATACGTATAATTTTGTTCATTAGGTGAGACATCAGCACCACCAGAATTTGTGGCGGTGGCTGTCTCCGTTTCTGTATGAGTGACTTCACCCAATTGGACCCAGTCTATCTTGCTGGCTGTATCGATACCATGAACAGCCGTTGGAACCTGAGCATTCTTGATATAAAGATAATGGTCTTTATAGGTAGCGCTGACATCGGTCCAGTCCGCTCCAGGATCTGCAGCGGCATAATAAAGAGCATAGACATAATAGGACAACCCTGTCCACGGAGGAGCTTCTCCTGTCTTCTTGATGGCATAGAGTTCAAGTTTATTCTCTATGTTCGATGCTGAACCCGTCTGAGCCGTCCAATATACGTCTGCCAGATCCGTAGCAAAGATCCCGGCCGTATGAGCGATGGCGCATACATAGGTCGTAGAGGATTGGATGACCTGATCCCCGACCGCATATTCTGTCCCTGTTGCCCAATCTGTGATCGTCCCAACCAAGATGTTCTTCTCTGGATCATCCAGATCCATCTCCGTATTGATCACGATGAATTTCCCATTCGGCTCCGTCACCGTACTAAATCCGTCAGGAGGCGTAGTCTGGTCCCAGAAGATAATGGCTCCATCAGGAAACTGATATTCCGTTGTCGTGGCGTTCTTCTTGAAGATACGGTAATCCCTGGTGATAGCTGTTGAGAATGTCGTTCCTGAGATACCAACAGCATCTCCTGTCGTTCCAACGGTACCATCGCTGATAAGGATCAGTCTACCATCGAACCCGGTCACTTCTGTCCACCCTGAGCTGGGATCTGTTTCCTGATCCCATAACATACAGATGTTCGAAGGGATGGCTGAAGCGCTTGTCGTAGAACCTATCTGGATATAAGCATCAGCTTCTGTCCCTCCAACATAGACGTCTGATTTCGTACCGAGGTTGCATTGAGATTTCGTATTCAGTTTATAAGTCAGTTCTTCATTGGAACCCTTATAAACGTAACCAGCCTGGCTAGAACCGTAATAAATCTCGCCTGTCTCATCTCCACCGCGCTTTGCCGTGAAGCAATTGACGTTCAACGTATCATAAGACAACTTTTGTCTCTTGATGTTATAGCGCATAACTCTGTCATGATATTGCTTCGCCAAGGTCGTATCCGTATAAGCGGCTAAGATATGATCTTCATGGAAGAAGGAGACTGTTTCTGAGTACCGCGAAGGAAGGATATCCGCTGTCTCAAATTCATCCATGAAAGCCGTATCGACAGAACCGTTGTAAAGAACCCAATGCTTCCATCCCAGGAAAACGATACCCACAGACGTAGGGACGACAGACCATGGCGCCGGAGTCCCGATGTGGGATAAGGGGTCCTCCGCGGACCAGGAAGAATCAGGCCCCGTCACGTACATACGGCGTATACTGTTCTTCTTGATGCAGATCATGAAACCGCCCCACACCGCCAACCCTGTTATCTCATCGTTGTCATCGGGAGAGACTTCCAGCGTATCAGGCCCGGTGGTCTGAAGCATGATATGAGGAAGGAAGGGATAAGAATAATAAACGGTGTTGGGGTTGCTGGGATCTCCGGCCAAGAACAGGCGTTCACGATAAAGACAAGGTATGTTCCCTACAGGAATGTTATCCGTCACGGTTGGCAACGCTGCCGTAGCAGATACATCAGCTGTCGTGTCTGAATAAGTCGTTGTGGTGTTGTTAGATATGGTCGTGACCAAACGGTAAGATCCTGCCGTCAGGCTGTCTTTACGATAGATCCTGCGTTGCGCACACCCGACAGGACCAAGAGGAATATTGGACAGATCTATACTCTTGTTCGTCACCGTTGCTATCGTATTGGACACGGCACCGGTAACGATGGCATCTGCTGTATCATAAGTGACTGTGTAGCTTATGCTTGTTGCTGTTATACCGGTTCCGCTGCCGGCAACGGCCTTGCAAGAGCTGAGTTCCCACGTTACGTTGTCAGAAGATCCGTCATAGACCCACGGCTTATCATAACCGTTGAAACCCATCAAAAGGTCATTATAAACAATGAACGCTGTACGCTTCCCGCTGTTGGAAAGGGCCCGTATGGAGGTCCACGTTCCTGTCGTATCCGTTCCGACCCATACCGTCGTACCTTCCACACAAACGAATTTGGTCGTACCGGAAGACGTATAGAAGCGATAAAGTCCAACCACGGGGCTAGTAGAGGCCCCTGTGATGACCGTAGAGTTATAATAGGAGATTGGCTTACGTTTCGACACCGTCCCCAGTTTTTCCTCAAAACGGCAGTTCTGGGCTGTTTCGACCCAGTTCGACTGGAGTTCGAAGTCTTCCATCTTCGTATTCATACCCGGGATCGTCTTGATGCGCCAGGGTGTTACGTTTGGAGTCAAGGACATAGGATCACCTGTTCTTATAGCCTCTCATGATAATGTCGTCATCTTCACGTTCCCGGTGACGTTCCACCTGGTAATCGTGGATCTTCGTAAAGAACTTCTGCCACTTGTCGTTTGACTTGTCTCCCCATCCCCTGCTGTCTAATCCTGTCGCTACAACAAAGTCAATGATAGCCGGCTGGAGAGGCAAAGGAATGTCGGGTTCGCTTGAGTCACCCGCTAGGTCTGTGTGTTCTTTAGCATAATAGACTTCAACGTAATCCGTACCGGCATTGGTTGCATTGGGCTTGACATAGAAACCAATCATATCCTCTTCACGATCCCAGTAATAGTGCGTGGGGACGCCCGCGGCCGCGCTCTTCCACCCGGGATATTCCCTGTTCAGCTCGTCTCTGGTGATCGGCTGGAGTTGGTACCATGTCGTAGCATTGTTATAATGATAGACTTCCAGGATGGCTATCAACTTCGGATAGAACGATGAGGTGACATATTCTGCCGTAGAAGCCGTCAATGTCATCTTCCCGTTATCCCTAATGCATTTAGCCCTAAAGGCCAAGTCATCACAAGCGTTGTCGATCCACGTGTTCAATTCAGCATCCGTCCAGAAAGCCGCTGTTGACTCTCCGAGTTCCTTCCGTATCAAAGCTTTTATTTGTGTGCGTGTCATGTCTGCTCCTATTCCCAATAAAGAAGGTTACCGCAAAACGGACAACCGGCTTCTACGGTCGGATCAAATAAATTAGAACTTGAACTACTACTTGATGCGCTAGATTCACTACTGGAATGACTTGAACTTGAATGTGACGAACTTCCAGAACTGCTACTGCTTGAATGTGAGCTTGAATGAGAACTGCTCGAATGGCTGGAACTGGAATGTGAACTGCTTGAATGACTCGAACTACTGACAGAACTACTTGAAGAACTCGCACTCGAATGACTTGATGATGAATGTGAACTGCTCGAATGGCTCGAACTGACAGAACTTATGGAAGAATGACTTGAACTTGCAGAACTTGATCCAGAGCTCGAAGATGAACTATGGCTGCTTGATCGGCTTGATCTTGAACTATGACTGCTGGAACTAAGACTGCTGGACGAATGAGAGCTGCTTGAACTGCTTGAGCTGCTCGAATGAGATGAGCTTGAATGCGAACTGCTTGAGTGCGATGAGCTCGAATGTGAGCTACTTGAATGAGACGAACTCGAAGAACTGCTGCTCGAACTGTGTGAACTCGAACTCACAGATGAATGCGAACTCGAAGAATGACTGCTTGAACTATGCGAACTGCTCGAATGACTGCTGCTTAAACTAGAACTCGAATGACTACTAGAACTGTGACTACTCGAAGAATGGCTGCTTGAACTTAAAGAACTTGATGAATGAGATGAACTCTGTGAACTCGATGAATGGGAAGAACTTGAAACTGAACTATGCGAAGAACTGGAATGACTAGAAGAACTAAGGCTCGAACTGCTATGAGAACTACTCGAATGAGAACTACTTTGACTGGATGCACTCGAAGAACTATGACTTGATGAACTGTGACTCGAACTTTGGCTAGAAGAACTAAGACTCGAACTACTGTGACTTGAACTTTGACTGGAAGAAGACGAATGTGAAGAACTCGAACTCGAATGTGAAGAACTCGAATGAGAACTACTCGAATGTGAAGAACTTGAATGAGAGCTACTCGAATGGCTACTCGAACGACTGCTCGAACTACTATGACTGGAACTTTGGCTGGAACTTGAATGGCTTGAGCTTGAATGAGAACTGGAAGAAGCTCCATTCTGCGTACTTGTCAAATAACGTACAATGACAACACCAGATCCCCCGCCCGCGGACGCAGGTATTGTTGATCCAGAACTGCTGCAACCACCAGCGCCACCTCCAGTATAAGGAAGCCCTGCTGCACCCATTACACCAGCATTCCCTGATGTCATCCAACCAGCACTACCTCCACCTGTCGCACCACCTGTCCCAGGAGTATGACTATCAGCTACGCCAGCATAACATCCACCACCACCGCCACCTCCGTAATAGATATCTGTTCCAGCTAAGATGATATCATAAGCAACACCGACACCACCATTACCACCAGCGCCAGCGGTACTGTCAGCACCAACGGCCCCCATACCACCACCACCGCCATTGTTGTAACTATGAGCTGAATCACCTCCGTCTTCTCCCTGAGAACCAGTACCACCGGTATTTCCGCTTGTCGGACCCGATCCTCCACCACAACCACCATTACGACCATTGCCTGAATCGGCTGTACCACCACCACCGCCACCTGTTGCCGTTTGTTCAAATGCTGTAGAATTAGAACCATCATTTCCAGCTGTTTTAGAACCAGCGGCTTTTCCAGCACCTCCGGCTCCTATAACAACAGCATATTCTTCTTCTGCCGTAACAGCATATTCGGCATCATAAAGAACTCCTCCACCTCCTCCTGGACCTCCTTGCCCAGAGCCAGCGCCACCTCCCCCGGCTACAATCAAATATTCAACATTATCACTATAAGCCGGAACGAAATTTCCATTCCCCGTAAAAATATGAACGGTATAGTCACCATCCGTAATAATCACTCCGCCTGTCGCTTCGGTATTATTGGGATCTGCCAGTTCTTGAGAAGATGTCAAATAACGTATGATAACGACGCCATCGCCACCATCGGCACCAGCTGTTGTAAAAGCTCCAGAAACACTATTTCCACCAGCCCCGCCACCTAAACCATCCGTTCCAGCCTCACCTTGGTTATTACCATCATCCTCTGGCAATCCAGAATCTCCACCACCTCCTTGTCCTCCAGCTGCTATCGTTCCATCTTGGTCATAACAACCACCTCCACCGCCTCCGCCATAATAAACACTAGCACCAGATATAGTATAAGCCGCTCCATCTCCACCATCGCCGCCTTGAGAAGCAGATACGCTGCCACTACCAACTTCTCCTGCACCACCTCCACCACCGCAGGCATAATTGACTAACGATTTACCGCCATTATAACCCTGCCCACGATAACCTAGTCCACCCATTGTATTAACTGTTGGACCCGATCCGCCACCACAACCACCATTAAGACCCACAGTAGTATCGGCTGCACCACCGCCGCCACCACCATAAGCCGTTAATCCAAGACCGGTACTATTGCTACCATTACTGCCACTATTTTTCCCACCTGCAGCACCTCCTGTACCTCCTGCACCTACAACGATCGCATATGTATCTTGTAAAATAGGATAATTTACATAATAGAAACAACCACCGCCACCGCCTGGACCACCTTGAGCTGAAGCTGCTCCACCGCCGCCGCCAACCAAAAGAACATTTACAAGACCACCACGAAAAGGAACAAAATTAGCATTAGACGTAAATGTATGGATAGTATAATTACCATCCGTCGTTATCGTACCGCCTGTAGCTAATGTCGCCATATCAGTCTGCCTTTTTATGTTACTTGCTTTATCCCATTGCCCTCTTTAGATCCGCGGACGCCACGTTTATCACGGTCTAAATGACAGATGAACCCACACTTGGAACACCGGACATACCTATCATCTTTCAGGTCATCGAGGTCCGGGTTCCTACCATAATTGACGGCATTTGAGTCTATACGTTCGCCCATGTTATTTGTCCTTTTTCTTTTTAAAATGCAATATCAGGCCTGTCCACATAGCGACCATAAACCCGATGATAATATTTGCCTTGATAGGATGAGCATCATTGAATACCCAAAAATGTTGGCTGATGGACATACCCGTCTGCTTCACAGAAAGCCATTCCTGAAAACCAAAGCAGACATAAAACGAAAGGCAAACAAAGAACAACCGCCATTGCCCGAAAAGAGCCATCGGGATAAGTGGAGCCAGAATGACGATCATAAAGATCCATTCACTAGGTTTCATCAATACCTACCATTCAAACCTCACTCCCGCGCGTATGCCCGTACCCAGGTCCATATCATGCCTCTGATCCGCGTACACTTCTACGAATGGTATCAATGCTTTCCTTCTGACTTCTTGGTTCTTAATCGTTACGGTTCCACCTTCTTCAACCGTGATGTGCTGTGCCGGTTCCGGCTTCTTGAAATAAGCCTTGTAAACAGCATAGCCAACGAAGAAAAGACAGGCCAGTCCTAGGCCAAACATGATTGTCTTCACCCAATATAAACCGGTAAACGGTGAAGTTACTGCTTTCTTCAGGTCTATCTTCTCTCCGTCAGCCATGGTCGTTCCTTAGACAGGAAGCCAATCCCATCCGTATTTATCTCTGAGATACTTAGCGATAGCGCTGATAGCCGCGCCCACGCTGATGTTGATCCATGGGATGTTGACCCCGGCAAACTCCAGGATCGCCCAGGATATGGCCTGCGCGATGAGCACGCGGCCAAGACGCAGTAGTGATGCAAGAATCGGGTTCATGTATCCTCCTTCAGGTAATTGACAACAAACTGATCAAACTCAGCACGACTATCGAAACCACGATGGCTGCTGCTGAGCATAACACAGTAAGGGGGAAATGGCTTAAGAAGCCAGAGAGACTTACCCCGATTACTGAACTGCATACAAATACCATCTTGTTCGGCCCTCCATATTATCGTAGCAAACCCACGAAGATCTTCGGAATCTCAACCAGAAGGACTTTCTCGGTCTGCTTGATGTCGGAGAGTTTCATTTCTCCCAAGAAGATCTCAGCCCCGGCCGTCTCCTTGCCTGCTGCGTTTGTGATAACCGTCCTCACCGTTAGTCTATGCCTATCTACGTTCGGGTCCATATGGCCTACCTTTCGTTGTCCCTCTCTTTATGAGAAGGAGTATTCTCAAACTCATTCCCACAATTCGTACATTTATATAAATTGTAGAAGGTCCCTTTGTCGTTCCGTGCGAACCTTTCTACATAGACAAGTTTGCAATTGCACTTAGGACATTGATGGCCGCTAGGCTCTATCATTTCATATACTTCCTTTCGAGAAGGTTCATACGATCAACGACCTTCTGGAACACAACCTCCAAAGAATCGATACGTTTGGAGTTGGCGTCTCCTTGAGCTGATTTAGCATAGAAACTTGGGAGGACAGATTCCGCCGTATTAAGCCTTATCGTATTGATCTCCACCTGTTTTGCAAGTTTTGAAATGACAATGATGCCTCCTATCATTTGAAGCAGTAATGTCACCGCTACCCCGATGATGGCTATTCTCCATTGTGCTCCTTGATGCATATGATCCTCGATGGATTTTAGAGAACCGTTGATACGCTTATCGAGCCCTATAATCGTCGTTTCGATAATGGCGACACTCTTAACTATATCCAAATGGCTCCCACAGAAGTTTACATTTCTCCTTTCAACGCCCGACCATTTTTCCTCAGACATCACTTCCTCCATCATAGATTTATGGCTGTAACCCCATCGCATGTTTCGATCCTATTGGTGTCTGTATTTAAAGATATGCCTTCATCGCACATCTCTATTTCATTGTTATCCATGTTGTAAACAAAACCGGTGCTAGAAGGAATGGATGAACTACTATAACTCGATGATGAATGAGAATGAGAACTCGAAAGACTCGAAGATGAATGAGAAGATGATGAACGACTTGATGAACTGTGACTGCTCGAATGTGAAGATGAACTGTGACTAGAACTGCGGCTTGAACTCGAATGACTGGAACTCTGGCTGCTCGAACTATGAGAACTGGATGAATAAGAACTCGATGAATGACTACTAGATCGGCTTGAGGAACTACTGCTCAGACTCGAACTGCTGTGGCTGCTTGAATGACTGCTAGAGCTGTGACTTGATTGACTACTAGAACTGTGAGAACTTGACGAACTGTGACTACTCGATTGGCTTGAAGATGAATGACTCGAAGACTGCGAACTCGAATGAGAACTGGATGAAAGACTCGAAGATGAATATGATGATGATGAATGGCTGCTAGATTGAGAACTGGACGAATGACTTGAAGACACACTCGATTGGCTACTTGATGAGTGCGAACTCGATGAAGAATGACTTGAAGAATGACTGGAAGACGAATGACTCGAAGATGCAGAGCTCGAGCTATGAGAGCTGGATGAGTGACTGCTGGAGCTATGTGAACTCGATGAGTGGCTGCTGGATTGAGAAGATGAACTATGACTCGATGATCTAGAGCTACTCGATGAATGGCTGCTGGATGAATGAGAACTCGATGAATGGCTGCTGGACGAATGCGAACTCGATGAATGACTACTCGATTGACTTGAGCTTGAATGACTGGATGACGAATGGCTACTTGATTGACTCGAAGAGCTGTGGCTACTGGACGAATATGATGATGAGCTATGACTGGAACTTTGGCTACTTGATGATTGGCTTGAAGATGAATGGCTTGAAGAGCTTGAATGTGATGATGATGAGTAACTCGATGAACTGTGGCTGCTGGATGAATGACTGGAAGAACTTGAATGTGAAGATGACGAATGGCTGCTCGAACTATGAGATGATGAACTGTGGCTCGAGCTTGAAGAGTGACTAGAGCTTGAATGGCTGCTGGAACTGTGCGAACTGGAACTGTGAGAAGAAGAACTGCTGTGGCTGCTCGAAGATTGACTGCTTGACGAATAGCTCGAACTGCTGTGTGAAGAAGAACTGTGTGAACTGGATGATTTAGAACTTAAACTTGAAGATGAATGTGAGCTGGATGAATGACTGCTGGAGCTATGGCTAGAACTCGAATGGCTGCTGGATCGGCTACTGGATGAATGCGAAGACGACGAATGGCTCGAACTCGAATGAGATGAACTGGATTGACTTGAATGGCTGCTGGAACTATGTGACGAACTTGTCAACGTTCCATTGTACTGTAGCCATGCATCTCCGAAAGTATTTGTCGCTTCGTTATAGGTTTGAGCCATTATGTGCTTTCATACCAAAACTGACCAATAACTGTCTTGGTCCCGCTCGTGGTCCAGTTATTCGAACCAACCATGTCCTTAAATGTCTGAATCGTTGTTCCACCTCCCGTCATCGCAACAAGACCTATAGCCGCGGTACCACCGTTATTGACAGCATATCCACTCCCATATTGAGCCGCAGGAGCAGCCGCCGCCGTATAAGGAACACTAAACGTAGCTGAATTAGCATTGCTTGTCCCCGTGATGTTATAAGAAACGAAGATTGTCTTCCCAAGCTTCTTGGTATAAACAACTACCGTAGGAGTAGCAGCCCAACCTGCCACACTAGAAACCGTAGAATAATCTGCCCAATTCGCTTCTTCGGGAGTTTTGGGAGAAAATGAATAAGCACAAGGACCTTCCACTACTATACCACCGTCAAAATAACCAGAAGTATTCCCGGTAATCACATAACAATAAGCCCTTAGAAGAGTCGCAGAAGCATCGACAGTTATTGTAGCCGTCAACCATTCCCACGAAGAACCTCCTGAATGGTAGGAAGAGTAGGTATAACTTACTCCATCATAAAAACCAATACGAACTCTTGAAGCTACGGTAGCATAAACCCAACAACCATAAGTTACAACACGTCCTACCCAATAGGCTATCCCTTTTGCCACATGCATATCGGGATTGGTCCTTATATAACAATCGGTACCACTCCTAGTAACCTTAGCAGAATAAGTCCCAAGCTTTATAGTCGCCCCTTCTTGTGCAACGGTTGCAGAAGCTCCGGTTAATGACCATCCATCGGGAGCTGAACTAGTCCCTCCCGACCAGCATTCAAAATCTCCGTTATACAACAAGTTAGCTGGATTTATTGTTTGGAATAACGGAATCGCACCAATGATATCTCCACTAGCACCTATCTCTAAACTTTTGACAGGCGCCGATGTATCAGAGGCTATCTGTCTATGTAGAAGAGAATGATCGGGACTATCGAGAAAATCCCCTGCAATCGGTTGCGCCGTAGCCATAAGACTCCTACTTTATGTTTTCGTACTTGTTGATCATGCCGTACTTCTTCTGCTCATCGATGATCGCTTCCATCATCTGGTTCATCAGATACCGATTGCTGAAGGGCGCATGCACATGCATGTCCCCGCTCTTTGAAAGAACGACCATCATATGAGGTGTCCCTTCTTTACAAAGGTTGCACTCATAACTCTTTCCCACATTTGACTCGCTGACCAGTCTGACAGCTCCATCCAATATGATTCCACCATCCGGTTTGCTATTTTCGTTTTCCATGCTCTCTCTCCTTTATCTTCTCTTTCCGTCTCCTCTTGCCCTTGTCCGACAACTCCGTAGCGCAGGCAGGATAATAAGTCCTTAATAACTTCTCCAGTCTGGGTGTCAGAGTCGTCCCCATCCCGCTTCTATCGAGAACGTGGGTCTCCCACGCGATAAAGTTCGTAGGATGCAGATGACATACATGAATGGGCTTTAATGCCTTATCGTAACGAACGGCATAGCCTGAGCATCCTACGTTGAAAGTATGGTTGATAACGGTCGTTCTGTCCTTAAACTGATTCTGCTTGAGGATCTTATTGAGCGTCGGCTCTTCCCGGCTCTCATTGTTCTCCCTGAGCGATTTTACCACCTCATCCACCATGTCCGCGGACGACCTCTTCCAAAAGACGCTTCCCCCATTCAGTTTCTTGTTGGAATAGCAAGCGATGCCCACATCCTTGAACTTAGGAGGATAGAACCACACGTTCTGCCAGGCATCCAGGTCGTGAGCCCATATGATGTCATCATGGTCCTTCAAGGCATGTTGAACGGCGAACATCTTGCTTCCTGTCAAACAGAAGTCATTGAGGTCAGTCTTGATCGATTTAACACCCAAATAATCTATATCTACGTTTGAGAACAAGAGAATGTCCTTAGGCCTCCATCCGAGATCAATGGAGTTCTCTATCTGAACCTTAGCCAATAACTCTAAGGATTCAACCGTAAAGCGACTCGTAGGACGATGATTCAGCACCATCAGGTTCTTCATAGATTTGCAACGTATCTTTTATAATAGAGGTTAAGGAATGAAAGAGCAGCATTCCGTTCTTGTGTGAAACGCCAGTCCTTATCCTTATAGTTGTTCGTCGGATGACGGGAATGCCCGTCAGCAAGCGTAAAGTAATCTCCACCGTATTTGACGATCTTAAAACCAAGGGCTGACGCCCGGAATAACAAGTCCCGGTCCTCATGCCCATAATCCTCAAGATCTTCATCATAGCCTCCGAGATCCAGGAAGTCGCTCTTGAACATCGCTATCCGGCCCCTGTTCTTCTGTTCGCTCTTCACAAAGATGTGTTTCGGCCCCAAGGTATTAGCGAGTTCATTCAGCTTATGAGCAAAACCCTTGTTGATAAAATGGTCCGCGTCCACGCTGGCAACGATATCTCCTTGAGCATAACCAAAACAGATATTCCGAGACTTAGCCATGCTATAATACTGAACGTTATTGGTCTTGTAATAATTGACATTTTTAGGAAGATCCAAAGACCAATCATCGATCGCATCCCGGCTTCCGTAATTCAAGAGCACCCACTCCAATTCTGGATAATCCTTGTTATCCTTGATGTTCTTGAGATACGTTTGTTTCAGATCATCCAGCCTGTCCATACAAGTCGTCACGATAGAGATCTTGTAAAACTTCTTCGGCTTTTTGTATTCAGGCGGAGAAATATAGTTCAGATGGCAGTATTTATTCCACACTTCATCTGAGATAATCTTCCTCAATGGTCTTTTCATTAGTTCCTGTATACGAGTTCGTTCTTAACATCGTAATTCATCCTCGGATAGAACTGAGGATGTATGAATCTTAGAATATCCTGATCCGGAGCTCTATGTGGAAAATCCGGAAGAATCTTGCACAATCTATAGTCCCTTTCTCCCCTACCGGCAATTTCATATTCGGGTATCGTTATACTATCAGGATGTATGTATCGGCATACTTCTTTAAGGACTTCTAAAGTGAAATCCCATCTTCCGATATAAACACCGGAGTTCAGATACCTATAACAATCCATTTTGACAACAGTATCTAAAGCCCACTTTCTCTTATCCAGCATGCACATCCATCCACACTTGGATAACGTCGAACCAAAGAACAGATCACATTTTTGATTTTCGAATATCTCTATGATCCTTTTTGGATCATCGACAATGATGACATCTAAAGCATCACAGAACAGAATATAAGGGGTGCGCGCGCACGTTGTTTCCATGAATTTGACCATCTGTTCTATTTTATAAACATATTTAAAGGGAACCCTCTCTTCTTTCAAAACGACATATTCCAAACCCAAGAATTGCAAATTCTGCTCCAGAAGAGGAAGCTCCTTGTAATTATGACAGGTCACTATGGTCATATCTTTCGGAGTCTTGAACTTCCCTTTCAAAGAACCGTCTTTTTTTATCTCATCGAATAAAGGATCAGAATGTTTCATCCTGTGAATAATAGGTTGATGACCTATACGTTTCTTACCCCATTTATCATCACCGCTCATACGACTTTCCACCAAGTCATATCTCTGCTGAGTTTTATATTAGGCCAAGGCCCAAATATCTCATCCACAGCTTTTGTAACGCCCATATGATATGTATTCGTGGTTCCGTAATCGTGCCCGCCTAAAAAACCTCCTTTACGAACCTTCGGCAACCAAGCTTTGATCTCATCCAACGTATCCTGATAAAAATGAGAAGTATCTATATAAATGAAGTCAAAATATCCATCTGGAAAGAAAGATACGGCTTCAAGATTTGGCATCCTTAGAACCTTAAGGGATGGAAATGAAATCATTGTTTTACATAAAGTCTTGTACATTTCATCCCATACGATCTGCTCCCTATGCCTAAACCTCCATCCCCATTCCTTTTCTTCGACTTTTCTCCAAGGATCAACAGCCCAATATTCCTTGATACCCGGACAATTACGCAAAAGATGAAAAGTGGTACTTCCCTCATAGACACCAAGTTCTGCAAACTTGGTGAATTTATATTTGTTGATCAACTTTTGAAGAACATCTTTATGTTTTTTCATTAATCCTCGCAGGAAGTACCCATCGGTTGTAACATTTATCGTTCTTTAAATTACCGTTCTCATCAGGATAAGGATCTATAAAAGTTTCTTTTTCAATATTCGTCGTCTCCGTCTTCCTCATAGCACAATAAACAGTTTGCCGGTCAAGAAGACCATAACAATCACTTGATTTCTGTATTTCGATAAGTTGGATCTTACTTCTGGTGACAAAAGTTTCGAACCAAGTGAAGTCATAATTCCATCTGGCATGACCTTCCCAATATCCATGATAAGGAAGAATGTTGATGGAAATACCTCCTACCTTCAGGAAATTGAATATATTGTTGAATAATTCAAATTGGTTATCTATGTGTTCTCCTGTCCCACCATCTATAACAAGATCAAAAGCTCCTTGAAGACTAGGATCAAGAATAGGGCGTCCGAGATCATAATGAAGAACAGAAGTTCCTCCCAAGGGGTTTATATCAATGACAACGACTTCAGATCCGCCATTCTCAAGATAATTTTGAAAACGCCCAAAACTGCGTTTTCCGTTCTTGCGCATATAGTCGCGGCTCTCCCTCTTGGTATTCAGATTTCCGATAGTGCATACCTTGAGACCTTTAAGTTTTATATTATTCAGATCAAGAATCTCTTCTAAGAATCTCAAGGCTTTTACACGGATACTCATAAGATCTCCACATACCAAACCATATCTCGACCTTCTTTGATATCTTCTTTCTTGAATATTTCGTCAACGGCCTTTTTGACGCCCTGATGTTCAGGACGTGTCGCCCTATAATCATGCCCTCCGATGATCCCTCCCTGATGAACCATGGGAAGCCAAACTTTGATTTCATCCAATGTTTCCTGATAATGATGAGTCGAATCTATGTAAACAAAGTCAAAATATCCATGATCAAATAATTTGGATGCCTTAATGCCTGGAAGTCTTATGAGTTTCATGGGTTTGTATACCATCATCCTCCTACAAGCCCGCATGTAGACTTCATCCCAGAAATCCTGAGTAAAAGTGTTGTACTTCCCGAAATCGGGCCCGCTCACAACATGCCATTGATCAATGGCGTAATATTCCTCGATAGAAGGACAATGGCTGCAAAGGTGTTTCGATAGCATCCCTTCATAGACACCGACCTCTGCCATTTTCTTTATGGATCTCTCATTGATCAATTTCTCCAGCGTATTAGCATGATTCTTCATAAAAGGTCCTTCACAACATCCAGCCAACATCTAGGATCTAAATTCGCCCGGGCCCAATCCTTGCAGTATAAACCCATCTTGTAACGATATTCCTCTTTACGCTGAAAAAGTTTAATGGCAGCCAGGAAGGAGTCGTAGTCCACGCAATAGAGGCCTGTATCACCATGAACAATTCTGTCTTTGGTGCCATCGCGTGGTTCTGACAAAACTGGCAACCCAGCCGCCAAAGCTTCAGCAACGACCCTGGGATATTGGTCGCGCCACATATTTGAAGTCCGGTAAAGATAAAGATGCCCGCTCGAGAGGAACTTGTCCACAGGCATAGAATCCCAATCATGGAAGACCATACGGGGTTCTTTTTCAAACTCTTTATAAAGTTCCTTATGAGCCTCCATAAATTCGAACCTGGTGTTATTCGTATCATGAAGCAGCCTAGCATAGAACTTGATATCCAGTTCTTTGCTCAGATTCCTCTGCCACAGGTGGATCTTCTCTCCATTGCCAACGCTGTCCTTGGTGACGTACTTGCGGTAGTCCGGAACACAATGCTTCAGAATGACCAAAGGCTCTTTATCTTCACGTTTCTTGGTGCAGATCTCAAGGAATTTATCAAGTTGGATGGCTCCGAACAAGACGACCTTCCTGACCTTCTCAAATCCAATAGATTGCCGTTCGAACTCCTCTTTCTTCTCATTATTATGAAATACGATCCCGCGCAGTTTTCCAGACTTCGCCAGCCATTCCGCCGTAGGAAGATTACCGTTAGCGAAATTGATATTGATGATGACCCCGGAACTACGGTTCACCAGCTCCTGCGCGGTCTTGACAAAATCCCAGATACAGTCGTTTGCATAAAAGAGGAGAGGCAATCCGTTATCCATATGATCCAGCATGCCGTCCTTAAAAGAATGAGGCATGATACGATAACCATTATTCTTATAATTATCATGAACGGTACTCCAAGGATAGAGCCTCACATCCCATTGTCTGGATAAGATCTCCGAAATAGTGCAAAGAGATTGCTCACCGCCACCAGAAGTATTAAGATTTCCAAGAAGGTTAATAGCGTTAGACAGATCAGACCTGTCATAAATCTTGATGATAGACTCTGTCTTTCTCTCGGCAGGCTTAGGAGATGCCAGGTAGGTGTAGATATTTCCTTCATAATACCTTTCTATAGCCCTGATCACATCCTTCGCCGTGATGATGTCCATGCAAGACTGGACGGTCCTTCCATCATCCGTGAGCGGGTGCTCACATAAACTCTTGTTATGCTCAGGGTCTTTTGTGATTGGGATCGTCCGCGCCTTCCAGCAACCGCCATTATCGCAGCAATTGAAGACTCCGTTCGTATGAAGAATCTGATGGTTACAGTACCAGGTCCAACTGGAAGGTTCTCTCCCGCCTAATATGGCCACACACGGTTTGCGCTCCTGATCGTACTTAGGTGGCACAGCAGCCGAAAGATGAAGCAATGCAGATGGACCTGATACGCAACCATCCGAATGATAAACCAGAGGGATAAGACCCCTGGGATCTTTGAATTTGTCAACAAGGTCGATGACCCCGGTGAGCTTTTCAAGAAGATGATCGCTGCGACCGATCATAACAAACTTGATCTTGCCTTCAAAATAATCGATAACGTCCTGGAACCTCCTCCAATCCCATATCTTCGCGGTGCAATCACGTTTGCCACCGGGAGCAATGACCCAATACTTTTCAAGGCCATAGACCTCCTTGATCATATTGTGATTTCTCTCTTCTTCAGAGAGATGAAGATCCCCGCGCTGGCGCGTAAAGTTCCTGCAGAACTCCCGATATTTCGCTCTCATGGAGATGAAAGGTTCCTTAGCTATTTCTTTGTTCTTCTCCAAATCCCCTAAAGGCGGATCTCCCACAGATCCGTTACCATGGATCGCGCAGAACGTCCCGATGCTCATAGGGAGAGGACAATGAATGTCCGCGACCGCGATCATATCGTACAGGAACATAGAGGTGAAATGGATATTCGAATTGTTGACGTTTCCGATGGCGGGATAACCAACCTTATAATATTCGACCCCCGGATCATCTTTCTTGATGGACCGGTCGATATAAGGATTGTTCTCCCATAAGGCAGGCTGATTGGTGTCCACATTGATGAGGATATCCGGAAACAGCAATTTAAAGTCACGGACGCCCGCGGTGAACATAACGCCATCGCCTAAAGCCCTGTGATGTGAGAATATGATTTTACGTGTCATGAGCTATGGCTGCTGCTTGAATGACTGCTCGTACTGCTACTTGAACTGCTTGCGCTACTTTCGTCTTTGACTCCCAAAAGGAGATATTCATAAGAAGCAACGTTATCCCAAATAAACTTGGGAGCATCCGAACCAAGCCCAGTATCCGGATCTTTAGGATACTTGATGATCCAGTTGCTCCCATCGTATTCCATCTTGAAGATAGTCCAGCCTTTGTCAGCAGTTCGACAACCGCTGGCTGCCTTCCCAAACCATTTGTGCGTACCGTCAGTATTATACGCCTGGCTCGTATTCTTTATCGGCTCGTAATAGAAGGCCATACTTACTCCTTCTTATTCTTCTCATATTCACCGACAAAGAATGCCTTGTCCTTATATGGTGACTGCGTGGACTTGATCTCAAACAGGTCGCACACATTCGCTGGAGAAATATTACCGGCAACGAGATCACAATTGCCTGAACTGAAGAAGTGGTCGCAGTTCAAACATTGCTCCCGCTGCCGGTAATTCACCATAGACTTATCTTTTCTGTTCCCTGGCATGAGTCCTGGTTGCATGGCTTCTCCTTAGATTAAGTAGATCCATACTTGATCCGCTGCGCTGGCTAAGCCTGTGCAATCAGACACATCGATAACAACACCCTCCCTGAACCTTTGGTAAAGTTCCAGTTCAACCGTATCCCCGTTTCCCGTATTGACAAGTTTGGCGATCTGTGTCCCTTTCTTGTTCTTCAAGACGAACACATCACCATCAGCCGCAGAACACATGACGATCTTCCTGATGATCATCGGCATTCCTTTTTCGGCTAATGTGATATCAGTAGTCCAAACTGAGATACGGATGGGATTGTTGTATAGTTCATTAGCATTACTGCCCGAAGACGACGAACTAGCAGAACTATGGCTCGAACTATGACTTGATGAGCTATGGCTAGATGAACTATGACTCGATGAACTAGCACTCGAAGAACTGTGACTGGACGAACTCGACGAACTGTGACTTGAACTATGACTCGAACTGCTGTGGCTCGATGAGCTGTGGCTCGACGAACTATGACTCGAAGAGCTATGGCTCGATGAAGAACTCGATGAGCTACGACTCGATGAGCTAGCACTCGAGGAGCTATGACTCGACGAACTACGGCTTGATGAACTGTGGCTCGAAGAGCTATGACTCGAACTACGACTCGATCGTGAACTACGGCTCGAAGAGCTTGAACTCGACGAACTGTGACTCGAACTATGGCTCGACGAGCTGTGGCTCGATGAACTAGCAGAACTATGACTCGAACTCGAATGGCTCGAAGAACTGTGGCTACTCGAGCTATGACTCGAGCTTGCACTAGACGAACTGTGACTCGACGAACTATGGCTCGACGAGCTGTGACTTGAACTAACAGAACTGTGGCTCGAAGAAGTACTCGACGAACTGTGACTCGACGAGCTAGCAGAACTGTGGCTCGACGAACTGTGACTCGACGAGCTATGGCTTGAACTTGTACTGGACGAACTGTGACTTGACGAACTGTGACTCGACGAACTTGAATGCGATGAACTTGAATGCGAACTACTCGAGTGCGATGAACTGACGCTCGATCGTGAACTTGTACTTGACGAACTATGGCTCGACGAGCTGTGACTGGAACTACTATGACTCGACGAACTGTGACTGGATGAACTGTGACTCGACGAAGCACTCGAGCTCACGCTCGATCGAGAACTGACGCTTGAACTACTTGAACTACTGTGACTGGACGAACTATGGCTTGATGAACTGGCCATGGGTTCCTTTCTATTTGTCTCTTCTCAACTCCTCAACGCTCTCCGGTGCTTCTGGATTGATCAAACGCTGAATGGTACGGTGCCGTTCTATCCTAGCTGCGTTTTCACGTAACCAGTTGAGATGCTTTCTTACCGCTCCAGGACTTTTGGCTGGATGATCCATCTCATAACGAGTGGGCATGCCTTGTTTCAAGGCTTCATCGATTTCTCGACACTCCTTGGCCAATTCATCCTTTCGATTCCCGGTGATCTTAGGAGGTTCATGATTCTCGATGACTGTATCTATCCGTCTTATCTGTTTTTGGATAGCTGCTTGGTCCATCGCAGCAGCCGGGGTTCCAGCGCCAAACTCTCTAGAATCCCTCAGCTGGGTCTCCAGATCTTTCTTCTGTTCATTGAGAACTTCACGCTCTGTGTTGCTAAGAAACTCCACCGGTTTCTTGGTACCTTTACCTCTTGTCATAATAAACTCCTCTTTTAGGGGCGAAGTTTTAGCCACCCTTTAACGTTAACTTAACGCAACTGAACCGACGTTCTCTATGATCGTCCCATCACCCTCCGAATCAAAACAAACAATAATTGCTTCCTTCGGAGCGTCCAATGTGATGATCGTATTCGTTCCATCCCATGTCCCGGAAGTAAGTGTAACCGTATGAGATGTTGTTCCGGCATCGCTTGTATCCTTCACCATAAGAATCTGGTGATTTTTTGAATCAGCGATCGTAGCCGCAATAGCTGTCGAATCGTGATCGAGTTCGAGCATATTGATGCCAGCTTTAACGGCTGCGCTGGCTGTCAATATCTGAACGTTCATCATCACACCGCTGAAGTGCGTAGCTTTTGCATTAGTTACTGTAGTTCTCTGTGCCATGACTACTCCTTCTTAGAAGGGAAAAATTCTCCCCACAAGATTACCACCCCGGGTGGAGCCAGACGCTCCGCGCCCGACCCCACCCGAGTGTACTACCGCTTCTTGCCTCTTTTCTTTGCCTTTTTCTTCGCTACAACTACCTCCTTACGCAACGTCATGGCCATAAATCCACGACCAGCCAGAGAAACCATAGCTGTACCGTGTATAGCATGACCACTTGCTGATGTAGGTGTCGAAGTCCTTATCCTTGTTGAATTCAATCGGGATACGATTGAACCACTTCAGATACAACTTCGCCATACGACTATCGATCATAAACCAGTTATTGGTGTCTGTCAGATAGTCCCAGACGATGATTTTATACTTCCCTTTTGAGAAGTTCGGATCATTGTCTGCCGTACCCAGCTTACCGTTGGCATTCACGATCTCCCACGCCGTCTCTTCCAGGTTCGGGGGAACCAGGAGCGTATCGAAGTTGGCGATCATCAGGTTGTCGGTCTCATCGGTGAACTGACGGCCTAACAATCTGGTGGCCTCAACCGCGGTCGCGGACAGAGCCGTGGAACCGGAGTTACCCACCGTTGTCGCTGTTCCGACATACGTGTGAGCCGTGGAACAGAGCGCCAGGGTGTCCCCGCCAGCGAAGATCGATGTTCCGAACGCGCTGTTGAAGATCTGAGCACCATGTTTCTCACGTGTCCTTTTGGCAACGAGCGCCAACTGAGCAGGACGCTTGTTGATGATGGAATACTGGTCATCGTCAACGAGCTTACGCTCAATTTTGATACCTTTGCACCATTCCCTATGCGTATAGGAAACCCTATACTGTTGGTCGAAATCGTCATAGGGGATTGTGCCTGTGAACTCTTCAAGGTCGCCCAGCCCACCAATGCCAAGATCGTACTCTGTCGCTTTCGTAGATTTCTCCACGCCGTACAGATTATCCACCTGGCCTTCCGGGAGGGTGTATTCGTCCATGAAGATCTTGCGCAGTCCGGGATCGAGTAGATACCCAAACTGTTCAGACGCAACAACGCCCATAGTGTATTACTCCTTGTTGTTAGGTTTTACAGAGCACCATGACAATAAACATGGTCCAACTGGACAAGATCCGAACCGAACTTCAGGGTATTGTCCTCCAGACCATTGTGAACCTGTGCCCTCAGAGGCTCCATCGGACGATTCTTACCATAAACGTAGTTCTCGATGACGTGATAAGAAACCGTCTGGAGAGCATCGTTCGAGGTAAGGTTCGACAACTTCGTCGCAACACCAGCTGTACCGATGATCCCGAGCAAACGGTGGTTGATGGCCTTGATGTTGATGGCCGAATCACCGGTTGTCGTGGTTGCAGCTGTCAAGAACGTCCAGCTCGATGTGGTGTTCGTCGCCGTGATGTATCTCAACTGCCCTTTATCAGCCGTTGTCGACGGAGAAGGAACCACGTAGAACCAAGAACCTTCATTGTACCTCTCGACGGTATCCGTATAAGTCGTGGATGCCGAGCAAGTGGCGCAAGTGAAGTAAGACGCCGATGTATCATCGTACTCCAGAAAATACACCGCAAACGGATTGATGATCGCCTTACCATAGCGCGAACCAGTTGCCACCGTTGACGCGATAGATGAGATCGCAGCCGTCGATGTGGTCGCAGCGGTAGAGATGATATCACCAAAGTCCGCTTCCGATGTGGTCGTGATTGTTTCTAAGCAAACGCCAAGAGCATCAACACCTGCTGTTGTCGTCAAAGCATTGACCGTGATAAACCCAGCCTGCGCTGTTCCGCCTGTGGCTGCTTCCATAAGAAGTTCGCCATTAGCGATAGTTGACGTAGCGTAGATAGGAACATCACGGACAATCGGTTCAGCTCCTGTTAGATCGTATCTCCAACGTGCCATGTTATTTCTCCTTTGTAGGTTTTCTCCCGCTCATCTCCACAACTCTTTGGAAATGAGGCGTATTGAAGGCCGCGTACGGATGAATGCCCATATCGGCTCCTGTCTCGTATTGAAATGGCAGTCCACACTTCCTGCAACGATACCGCATTCTGTAAGGACCTATGTTCTCCACGAAACGTATCGCCGTGCTCTGGCACACAGGACAGCTCAGGCTGCCCCTAAACGCGCCTTTGTTCATCCCCTTTTGGAAGATCCCCATTAGGACCTCCCAGGGGCCATGTTCTTGATGTAATCGGCCTCACTTATACCGAGAGCCAAACAGGCGTTCTTTTGATCCGGAGTGAGTGTTACCGAACCAGGAACGATAGGTTGTTGACCCATGGCTCCAACAGGTAACCCCTGACCCAGTTCTCCAGCGCCCATACGCGCGCGATAGTCAGCTTCCATCTGTTCCCGAGTCTTGGCGATGATATTATCCACTTTCTGACCCCGGACCACGTAGTAGGCCATTTCTACCACTCCAGGCCTCGCACGCTGCTCTAGGGGCACAGAACGCAGGTATTGCCTCACCTCAGGTCGATATGTGTTGTAATCCGGATATTTGCCCGCTACAGACGCTTCCTGAGCGTCTATAGCCGCCTCCTGCTGATCTCGCCAGGCCATGGCCGTATAGATCTCCATCTGCACGGCCTTCTTGGGATCTGTCTCCCAAGCCTTCTCGATCTCCTGACGATAATCCTGAACAGGCTGCTGCTGTTGCTGCTGGACTTGAACCGGATTACCGTTGATATCGAACAGAACGTTCTGCCCGGCGACTTTACGCAGAGCTTCCAGTTCCGCTTGGAGCTGTTGCCGCTTCTCTCGTTCCTCGTGTAATGCCGATATTGGAACAGTCTTACCCTCCTCTGACGGCGGAGTAGCCGGAGCACCAGAAGTTGGCGCCGCTGGTTTCGGCGTTTCAGCCGGTTTGACCGGAGGCTGTACCGGGGTCGGAGGCTTGACCGGAGTTGCAGGAGCAGGAACCTGCGGTGGTGCCGCTGCTGGAGCGATTGGTTCTGGCATTTGTTCTCCTTTGGCAGGACTTTAACGGAAGCCCTGATACCGATTTACAGCCGTTAATAGGTCGCTGGCACCCCTCTTACTATTCGTTAACCTTCCCTATCTATAACAACCTGAGGCAGTACCTTCATTTTCTCCAGCACAGCGATCGTCATCTGTATGCGAACGAGCTGCTCTGGAACACAACTCCTCAGCTTGCTTTCCTCTGCCTTGATCCACAAATCGATCTCTTCTACGACATACGCCCAGTTCTTACTGCTGCTGATCTCCTGCGCCTGTTCGTAGTTCATACGGCCGCCGCCTCTTCTGCCATCTGAGCCTGTTCAACCATCCCTGGCTCTGCCGCAGGAGGATTCCCGATCAACTCCTGCTTGATCTGTTGAGGAGTCGCCCCTTCGGCCACCCTCTGCTTGATAATCTCCTGGACGTCTGGCGGTAATGCTCCCGGACCACCCTGAACAGGACCCGGAGGCGTCAGAAGCTTCTCGATGTCCTTGAAGCCCATGAGCTCAGCGATGCGCTTATTAATCTCAGCGCGGTTGACCGTGGGGTCCTGCATAGTCAGTTCTTTGAAACGGAGCAACTGGCCCACCTGAAGCTCCTTGTTCATTGTCTCCGAAATACCGGTTGGTATGAAGAAGGCCTTAGACTGGATGTCTTCCGGCTTCACTAGGATAGGCTTGACCTTCCCATCATCGCTCGTGATCTTAACCCATTCTCCAAAAACCATGAACTGTTGCAAATTAGAAAGAAACATCATGGCGAGGTCTTGGATGAGATCGACTTCGAGCTTTCTGAGGACAGGCTTGAACCGCATTCCGGCTGCTCCCTGAAGGAGGTTGATCCCCATCGCCGTCTTATGCTGTCCCTCATCCGTAGGCATAAGAGGAACTGTCGCACCCGTGGCCTCACGAAAATCATTTTTGGCCGCTTCTTCTTCTTTGTACGAGGATTGAGTGACATCAGGCGTCTCCATCCATCTGATCGAAGTGACTGTGTCGGAAACCTTATGCCATTGTCCGGGCTGGGCGACTCTCAGCTTCTTGGTGTTGATGAGCATATCGTTTCCGTTATAAAAACCCTGTTTGTTAAGGACAAGGTCCACATTGTCCAAACGCTGGTTCACGATCTTATTCAGGCGCTCCTGGGAGGGCCGCCCGACTTGACCGATACCAACACCGAACCATGAAGGGTTCGGATCATCGAACAGGGTGAATTTGCAATAGGGTGCTCGCTGGTGGTTATATGGGTTTTGTATCGCTCTAACCAGAACCGATCGATTGATAACAATGATCCAGTACGGGACCGCTTTCTTCGTGACGACTTTGTTGTTCTCTTCGTAAGACTGGTCCCATGGCCCCCAATATTCAAGGATCTCATAGTTCTCCTTATCTTCGAGCTGCATTCGGTTGTTGTTCTGATCCAAGATGACGGAAGGCTGGGAGACGACGGGTTTTGAATCGAGGGCTTGTTTGAGTTTGTCGAATTTGAAATGAGGACTGTCCGCGAGCTTCTTTAAATATTCCGCATCCACAAACCGCCTACGTATTAAAGGCAAACCGTCGTCGACTCGTAACTTCGCCGGATGCGGATAGATCTCGAAGAAGTTCACGTTCTTGCAATCCGGCCTATTCGCCACAATGGCCAAATACCGGGTACCCTGGCTCACCTGCCACTTCTGTTCGACGAGCCACGGGGCTTCCAGGTACCCTGTTCCGAACAAAACACATTGAGTCAGCGCCTGCTGAGCTTTTCCCTGCACATCAGCGATCCTGAAATAATGCCCGACGGTATCCCTGATAACAATACCTTGCGCTTCTGTTGCGGGCTCATACACCTGACATTCGAGAGGCGCCTCGATCGGAAACAAAGCGGAGAATAAACGGGGTGTGATAGTTTGTTCACCTTCTATCATCGCCGGGATATGAACGGCGTTCTGCCAAGAGAAGTCCCGAGCCGGCGCCTTGTTCATCCAGTAGTCATAAATCTTTTTGCCATCCTCGAACCGGGTCGAAACAGCCTGCTCGTAACGGTTGAATTCTTTAACGACAAAATCAACCATCGGATCTTTCGCCGTGTTCTTCGGTTCCGGCTGAGGTACCTTCTTATTGATATTGGCCACGATATTCCACCTTTGTCTTTCTGTGTTGTATCGGTTGACCTGTCACGGCTGATAAACCCGTCTTGGCTTGGATCGTCTTAGCCGCAATGTCAGGAGGAACACCTTTCTTGACAAGGTCCGTGTGCATCTTCTTCATAACGTCGCGTTCGCTCATTTCTTCTTCGGCTTCCATCCGTGCTCGATGGCATTCAGCACGCGCAGATACTTCTTCGGGTTTCGTGACTTGCCGACCTTCTTGCCCGTGTCCGCCCTATAAACGCCGCCATCCCTGATCACATAAGGCATAAGAAACGTCCTCGTTGAACTTCCTAACGGCTTTTAATAACTCCGGACTGTACCCGGCCTCCGTAGAAGCGTGGACGATAGCCGAGGTGTCCTTGGGAAGGCAATGCCCTCCCCACCCACGCTTGTCCGGATACACGTAGGTCCACCATGGCGTCATGCGTGGGTCCAGAAGGAAGCCCTCGCGGACCTCATCATAGTCCACGCCGAACGTCCGGCAGATGTTATAGAACTCATTGCAGAAGGAAACGTAGGTCGCAATGAAGGAGTTTTCCATGTATTTGATGACCCGGGCGGTTTTCGAATCCGTCTCCATGATCCGGGTCGTAGGAGGATAAATCCGCTCATACAGCCGGCGCACTTTCTTCCGCGCGGGCTTCTCGCCCCCTATGATGACGAACCCGCGCGTCCTCGGATTCGCCAGGGGAGCCGGATACGGAGAGCTGCTGGCCACGTACTCCGGCTGGAAAACCAGGTTCGCAGGCAGCTCCATATCGGGAGGTATCGTAGAAAGGCACACAAACACATCTGCCTTGACCCTGGCAAGCACATCGATGACAAAGCCGGTATCGCAGCTACCATCCTCGTTTTGGGGCGTAGGAACGCAAATAAAGCAGAAATCGTACCTGGCCCGGAGATTCGTCTCTCCCTTGGGCGGATCGTAGATATCGGGCTCAAATTTTGAAAGAATCCCGACCGTTTCCTTCCCTACGAACCCTCCGCCTCCGGCTACGCAGATATCCATCAGAACTGTCCTCCCTGCCGTTCAACCAGGTTATGATAGCTTCCAGAAGACGGGCGCTTTGTGGGGTACTTGGTGTAAGTACCTGCATACTCCAGCTCTTCCTCTTCCCTCTCCTGCACGATGTACCTTGGACCCCAGTTATAGATGTACCTAAGGCAGTCCATAAAGTGGTCGGACTTCTTTTTAACCTGTTCTTTAAGGTCATATTCATCCTTGTGCCGTTTGTAATCCTCCCAGATATAGTGTTGGAACTCATAGATCGTCTGGGTGCATAAGCGAGAGACCCGCAGCTGAGGGACTTCAGTCTTCAGTATGGGGGAATACCGAGGCTTGAGGGCTTGACGGATGCGGGATTTCCCCAGCTGCGGATCACTATTCGCTCTCTCGCAGTAAACACCGTACTTCATCAGCTCCTTGCGTATGTTGAACCCGCCGGCCGCCACGTTGTCCTTGTCGTTGTGGGGGTCGATCAGCCGGATCCGCGGCTTATTCTCGCCCTCCTGGACGTGGATGGCATGCGAGATCTGCTCAATGTCCATATCCTTGAGCCAAAGCTCGTCATAGATATAGTGGTTGTCGTTGTTATCAACGGCAAACCACATGACCGCGGTCGGCATCCTTTCGTGGGGGTCTATAGCCATGAATCGAGACCAAGTCGGTTTGATGTTGATAGGCTCGCAGATATGAATGGTGGGGTTGAACTCCTTATAGACAAGGCCGGTCAAGTGCATAAACCGGCCGTGCATGCGCGCTTCTTTCTCTTCTTCGCTCAAATTGGCCTCAAATTCAACTATCGCTTCCTCTGACAGATGAGGATTATCACGAATATCAGTAGTAACGACAAATATACGTTTATCGTTCTTAGCATAGATGTCATCGTAGATCCAGGGTTGGTTGAGGGGCGTCAAGGTCAACCACGCCCGGCCCTTATAATCGACCAGTCCGCGCAACGTAGCGATGTACTTGTCGCGCGGGGGCGGCTCATCGAACCATGCGATGTGGCCCTTCCACCCTTCAAAGCTCTCGACCGACTGCTCGTAGGTCAATATGTCAAAGACAGAACCGTTCTTGAGAATCCACTTGATGGGGATTCCCAACGGATTACGTACTTTGCGTTGGATAAGGGAGTTGTCAAGCCATTCTTCAAGGAAGGGAATGATGACCTCTCCCACGCCTTTTCCGTAATCCGTGGCGACGATGCGGCCCTTTATAGGATATGCGAACCTGGCTTCCTTGGGGTACCAATCCGGGTACGCCCCGGTGACGTGGAAGAGGAATTCCATACCTCCGCACGTCGTTTTGCCAGAACGGTTTCCTCCGAAGATCGCTCGGATCGTAGCCAAAGACTTATGAAAACAGCCTAACTTGGGGTTAGGCTCATAAAATAGGATCTTCTGGCTCTTCCGAAGCTGGGCTTCCTGTTCCGCTACCCACAGAGCTCGCTCCTGTTCCTCTTTCGGTAAGCGATTGAACTCCTCTGTCGTTAGCGATTCCTTTAAGTCTTTTCCATTCATTCGCTATATCCTCGGCTGATAGGCCTTTGGTATAAGAAAAACTCCCGATGTGGACACCGGGAGTGGATTTTGCTAAAGCGTTTACGACGCCGACGACGGCTAAGATCCTTCTGTCTATCTTTTTCTCTTTCCCTACCTCGCAAAGATAACGGTCGACGAGCAGTTGTGCTGCTTTCTTGTTCTTTTTGACTAAATTGAGGATTTCCTTGTCTTGCTGCTTTTGGATTTCCTGGTACGCTTTGGTGAATCTCTCCTGGATCGTACCCAAATTGTCCGCGGTTCCTTCGAGCAAATCATAAAAATTCGACTCATTGATACTGCAAGCCTTCGCAACATCACGATAAGAGAGATTTCCTTCTTTGAGGAGAGCTAACGCTTTGAGGTATTTCTCGGGGAGGGGATCAGATTTGGCCATAAGCGATAAGAAAATAACGCATGAGTAATGCGTTGGTGCACGTCCCGGTCGTCGGAAAACGTTTTCTTATTCGCTTAAGACCAACTCTAGCATAAAGATGCGGTTTTGTCAAGAGAAAAAAGGCTAAAAGATTTGGGGCGGAGCTACCTAGCACGGGTG
>Ga0102851_10000138_pt1 | contig 31011 bp, 29 predicted proteins | sample Mud3Dept3metaG_FD_79558 | JGI IMG/M metagenome (GOLD analysis project Ga0102851, IMG submission 79558) | Freshwater wetland microbial communities from Ohio, USA, analyzing the effect of biotic and abiotic controls - Mud 3 Core 4 Depth 3... | ecosystem: Environmental > Aquatic > Freshwater >... | reverse complement strand
CACCGAGGGGCTCCAGGGTCGCCTCAGGCAGGAAGATGTTCTGGGGCAGGCGCTGGGGGAACTTGCCGTCGATCATCCCTCCGAGGTGGATCTCCTCCCACGGCCGGCCCATGCTTTCCTCGATCCCCAGGACCTGGACACCGCCCTCGTCTTCGGGCGGCACCTGGAACCGGGTGCGCAGGAAGGTCTTCTTGAGCAGGAACAGCCACTCACTGAAGGTGTACCGGTATTCGGGAAAGAGCCTGCCTGCCTGGCGGAGGGAAATGAGCGTTTCCTCCAGCTTCCTCCAGGCCTGGAGATTGATGTTGAACTGCCCGGAGATGGCGGTTACCCGCCTTGCTATCCCCGACCAGGCCATGAGCGTGCCGAGGCGCTCCATCCATGCCAGGAGCGGGGCCGGTTTGATGCGCGAGAACGGCTCGAGCGCCGCAAAGAGGTCGGAGAGCGGCCCGGACAGGATGTCGGCGCCCTCTTCTGCGGAAGAGTGCCGCCTGAGCGCCGCAAGCAGCCTCTGCCTGCCGCCGATGATTCGCTGCCCGCGCAGGAACCGGTCGAGGGCGGGCGCGACCGCGCGGTTTTCCGCGAACTTAAGGAAGGGCGAACTGAATATGCGCAGGAGCGACTGACCGGAATAATCCTCCTGCACGGCCGCGAGGAGCGAGACCACGGCGGTGGCCACGGGCGAGGTGCTGAGCTGACGCCCGAGGGCGCGGTTGTAGGGGATGCCGAAGTCGTTGAACAGCTCTTCAACGAGGGGCCCGTATTCGTCGAGCGACGGGAAGGCCACGAGGATGGAATCGGGCGCGGTCCCGCTCCTGAGCGATTTTTTCACCTCGCCGGCGATGAAGGACACTTCCTCGCGCGTGTTGACGGCCGACATGAGGCGGAGGCTCCGGGAAAAGGATGCGGGCGCCCGCTGCGCGGCCTCGGCAAAGGTCTTCTCCGAGAACAGGGCGTCAGCGAGGAAAAGGTCGTCCTCGCCCGCAGAGGACGGGGCCTCTTCGGCCGTGATGCCGACGCGCTCCAGGAAGTCCCTGGTGAGGCTGAGGGGGTGGCGCTCCCCGGCGCCGCGGACATGGCGCGTGGAGGGCGCGTCGACAATGAACGTGCAGTTGCCGCAGGCCGCGATCTTCCCGAGGACCCGGGTCTGGAGGCTGGTCGCGTGATGGAGTCCGTCGATGATGATGGTCGTGTATTCCGCAAACCACGCGGGGTCGAAGCCGCGCGAAAGGGCGGCAAGCATGCCTGCGGGGTCGACGAGGCCTTTTTCGGCCAGGACGCGCTCGTAGCGGTCATAGGCCTCGGTGAGCAGGCCGACCTGGGGCTTGTCCGCGGACTCGGACGCGGCAACTGCCGACGCAAGGTCAGCGGGGCCGACGCCGGCGGCAGACAGCTCCTCCACCATGTCGGCCAGGCTGGCGGAGAGGGACGGCGCGAGAATGTCGGGCGCGTCGCTGAAGCCCGCCCTGCCGGTAATGAGCTCTTTCACGATCCCTTCAAAGAGGATGAGCCTGCTGTTCTCGTCGATCAAGGCGGCGCTGCCGAGCCTGCCGTACAGCCGCTGGAAAAGCTGGTGGAGGGTCAGGATGTGGGGCGGGACGACGGCGCGGGCCCCGTGCTTCCGCTCCACCAGGTCGAGGAAGACCCTGCCGTAAATCCTTCGCAAGCGCGAAGAGGGGACGATGACTAAAACATCGTTATACAGGAACGGAGGGCCGCCCGACCGGGAGGCGATCCCCTCCAGGATGCGCTGCTTTTCCTTCCATCCCGGTCCTCCGTATGGCGCAATAAGCACGTTCATCGCAGGATGATTATGCCACAACTAAAAGCTATTGACAACCGAGGAAGCCGGGGTCTATAATCGAACCGATTGCACCATGCACGTCGTGACGAGAGAAATATGCACCGGCTGCGGGACCTGCACGGACGTGTGCCCCATCGAAGCGATCCGGATCGAGAACGGCAAGGCCGTCATCTCCCTGGAATGCACGGACTGCGGGGCCTGCCCGCGGGTCTGTCCCGAAGGGGCCATCAAGAAACGGACGGTCGTCCCGGCACTGCCGGGTGTACACTAACGAGTTCAGGAGGAAGGCATGGCTGAAGCGGTAACGAGCGCAACGTGGGATCAGGAAGTACTGAAGTCGACGACACTCGTCCTGGTGGATTTCTGGGCAGTGTGGTGCGGACCGTGCCGGATGGTCGCACCCATCGTCGACGAGATATCCAAGGAGTATGCGGGCAAGCTCAAGGTGCTGAAGCTCAACACCGATGAGAATCCTGACGTGGCGGGGCGGTACAAGATCATGGGGATCCCCACCCTGATGTTTTTCAAGAACGGCGAGCGGGTGGACCAGGTCGTCGGTGCAGTGCCGAAGGCGCAGCTCAAGACCAAGGTCGACTCGCTCCTGGCATAACCACCTTCCCTCATGCTTCACAACGGTTCCCTTTACCGGCGGCCTCGTTCGATTGGCCGCCGGGTCATTGTGTACCCCCTTTTCAAGGAGCAAACCGATGTTCAAGAACCTGTTGGCCGCCGCTATCGTCCTTGCCCTTCTCCCCGGGTGCACCAGCCGGGAGAAACAGGCCGTTTCTGGCGCTGCGCCCGATTTCACACTCCAGGACATGTCGGGAAAGAAGGTGAGCCTTTCCGGCCTGAAGGGTTCGGTAGTGCTGCTGGATTTCTGGGCGACCTGGTGCCCGCCGTGCCGTGAGTCCATGCCCGGCCTCGAGCGGCTGCACAAGACCTATGGCAGCAGGGGACTGACGGTCCTGGCAATCTCGATGGACGAGGGGGGATGGGACGACGTCAAATCCTTCATGGACGAAAACAGGATCACCTTTTCCGTGCTGCAGGGCACGGAAGACGTGTCCACGAAATACCAGGTGCGCATGATCCCGGCGATCTACCTGGTGGACAAACAGGGCGTGATCAGGAAACAGTACCTCGGCGCGGGAAACGAAGAAGCGCTCGAACAGGAGATCAAGGCGCTCCTGTAGCGGACAGGTGGCCGGATTTTTGATTGACAATGCGCATAGCCGTAATTATAATACCTCACATTAAGCGGGCGTAGCTCAGTTGGTAGAGTACAAGCTTCCCAAGCTTGGGGTCGCGGGTTCGAACCCCGTCGCCCGCTCCATTTTGACCAAACACCCCTGCCTGTCGAACCAGGTGGGGGTTTTTTGTCCAGGAAAGGGGACTATGATGATCACAAGGTTGATAACAGGCATGATGGCGGTCCTTCTGACGGCCTCCCTCGCGGGAGCGGATGACCGGCTGGTCATTGCGGACTTCTCCGCGGGCGTTGACGCGGCAGGTGTTCCGAAGGGCTGGCAGGTCAAGGAAAAGTCGGGCAAGGCCGATCTGAAAGTGGTCAAGGACGGCGATGTGCATGCCGTCCTCTTCCGGAGCACCGACACCTCGTTCTCCCTCCAGAAGGAGGTGAAGGTGGATATCAAGCAGTACCCGGTCCTGTCCTGGAAATGGAAGACCGTGAAACAGCCGAAGGGCGGGGATTTCCGAAAATCGAAGACCGATGACCAGGCGGCCCAGCTCTTTCTCGCCTTTTCCAAGACCAGGGCCATCGTCTACATCTGGGACACCACGGCGCCGCAGGGTCTTATGGAGTCCACCTCGCCGGTTCCGTTCATGACCGTCAAGGTCGTGGTGGTACGCTCCGGTCCGGCCGAACTCGGCAAATGGATCACCGAGACCCGCAACGTGTACGAGGACTTTAAAAAGTTCTACGGCGATGAACCGCCAGCCGTCAACGGCGTCAGGCTCCAGATCAATTCCCAGCATACGGCGACCTCAGCGGAAAGCCTGTTCGCGGACGTGGTGTTTAAGAAACAGTAGCCAGGAGCGGGAAACAAACCGACGCGGGGACGCGGAGACACGGGGAAAAGGCGGGAGACAGGAGAGGGCAAGAGCTGGATGATAAGAGCAGTAACAACGTCAAGAACAGGAATTAAGAAAAGAATAAGAAAAGAATAGAAACAGGGGAACTTCAAGTACAGCATGGCCAATAAACTCTATTTCGTTACCGGCGGGGCGCGGTCGGGTAAATCCGCCTTCGCGGAGAAGCTCGCGATGTCGGTCCCGGGCAAGCGGGCATACCTTGCAACGGCGCAGGCGCTGGACGCCGAGATGGTGGCCCGTATCGAGCACCACCGGCAGCGCCGAGGCAGCGCCTGGGACACCTATGAAGAACCGCTCGCAGTAGCGGAACTGCTGAACAAACTATCGGGACGCTACGGCGTGGTCTTGCTGGACTGCCTGACGCTCTGGCTTAGCAATGTCATGGCCCACACGGACGGGGACGATGCAGTGTCCCGGCAATCCGATCTTCTTGTCGAAGCGGTCAAGAACTTGAAGGGAACCTGCATTATCGTATCGAACGAGGTTGGGCTCGGCATTGTTCCCGACAACGCATTGGCGCGCCGGTTCCGTGACCTTGCGGGGTTTGTGAACCAGAAGGTGGCGCAGGCTTCGGATGAGGCCTATTTGCTCACAGCAGGCATCCCGATGAAGATGAAATGATGGAATATTGAAGGGCGAAGCAACATTACTCAACGCTGTAAAAAGTCCGATTGGATTATGATGGACGCTGCAGAGATCGTGTTGCATATCAAATCATAAGCCGCTCAGCGAAAATCTGCGTTCTATTATTGACAGTAAATTTGGACCGAGAGAGGAATTGCCCATGAGCAAGCTCCAGGAGATCATCAAGAACATCAAGCCCGTCGACGGGTCCCGCACTGCGGCGATCCAGGCGAGGCTGGACAACCTCACCAAGCCGCAGGGCAGCCTGGGGCGGCTCGAGGAGCTTGCCCGGCAGTACTGCCTCATCACCGGCAAGGACCGGCCGGAGATCAGGAACAAGATCATCTTCACCTTCGCCGGGGACCACGGCGTGACCGGTGAGGGCGTGAGCGCCTTCCCGAAGGAAGTGACACCGCAGATGGTCTACAACTTCCTGCGCGGAGGCGCGGCGGTGAACGTGCTGGCGCGGCACTGCGGCGCCCGGGTGATCGTGGTGGACATCGGCGTTGACCACGACTTCGAGCCAGCCGAGGGCCTTGAGATCCGGAAGGTCGGCCGAGGCACGCGAAACATGGCCGCCGGGCCGGCGATGACCCGGGAAGAGGCTGAGCAGGCCATCCTCGTCGGCGTCGAGATGGTGGAAAAATACCGGGACGGCCTCGACATCATCGGCACCGGGGACATGGGCATCGGGAATACGACGCCGTCCTCTGCCATCGTGTCGGTCATCACCGGGACGGACCCGGAGGTGGTCACGGGCAGGGGCACCGGCATCGACGACGCCTCTCTCAAGGGCAAGATCGCGGTCATCAAGAAGGCCATTGCCGTGAACCGGCCTGATCCGAAGGACCCCCTGGACGTGCTGTGCAAGGTGGGCGGCTTCGAGATCGCCGGCATCGCCGGCCTGGTGCTGGGCGCGGCGCTGCACCGCATCCCGGTCGTGGTGGACGGGTTCATCTCCACCGCGGGCGCGCTCATTGCGGCAGAACTGAACCCGCTGGTCAAGGGGTACATCATCTCCGCGCACCAGTCCGTGGAGATCGGCCACCGGAAGATGCTGGCGCACCTCGAACAACGGCCGCTCCTGGACCTGAACCTCAGGCTCGGCGAAGGCACCGGCGCCGCCCTGGGCATCTCGCTTGTCGAGGCCGGGGTGAAGATCCTGATGGAAATGGCGACCTTCGCCGGCGCGGGTGTTGCGGAGAAGAGCGAAGAGCCCGTAAAAAAGTAGAGGACGGGACAGGGGCAGGATTCTACGCTGATAACGTATGATCGTTTCTGATGTGCGCTGTCAATGCGTACCAGCGAGGATCATCTGTATGCAGCGTTCCTCTGCGTTGGATCCAGACGCGAACTTATGATGCAGATGGGCATCCGGTGATCAACAATGCTGCATAATTTCATAACAGCCCTTCAGTTCCTCACGGTCTTCACGGTCAAGAAGGACCACGAAGTGGACGAGAACGATCTGGCGCGGTCCATGACCTTCTTCCCCTTCGTGGGGCTTTTCATCGGGCTCATCCTGGTATGGGCCGACCGGGCCCTGCTGTGGTTCTTCCCGGACACGATCGGGAACATCTTCCTGCTTATCCTTTCCATGGTCATCACCCGGGCCCTGCACATCGACGGCCTCGCCGACAGCATCGACGGTCTCATGGGCGGGAAGGACCGGGAGTCGCGGCTCGCCATCATGAAGGACAGCAGGATCGGCACCGGCGGCGTCCTCGGCGTCGTCTTCGTCCTGATGATCAGGTATGTCTGCCTCAATAACCTGTTTGACGACTACAAGACAGCGGCGCTGTTGACGGCGCCTGCCTTCGGCAGGTGGTCGCAGATGCTCATGATGTTCGAGGCCGATTACGGCCGGGAGACCGGATTGGGCAAGGCCTTCGTGGGCCACGTGCGCCTCGGCGGTCTTCTTGCCGCCTCGGTGATCTCTCTCGGGATCTCTGCCTATGTGATCATACAGGACAGCCGGACCGCGGTCCTTGCCGTCGCGATCCCGCTGCTGATCGCACTGTTCACGGTGCTCTGGCGGTGGTACGTTGTCCGCAAGGTCGACGGCATAACGGGGGACGCAGTGGGAGCCGCCAGCGAGATGAGCGAGGCGCTGACGCTGCTCCTGTTCGTTGCGCTCCTGTCAGCGAATAGATAATAAACGGCTGATCACGAATGTCACGAAGGCAGGGAAAAAACCGCTTCACCGGTCACGGGAAAAACAGGCGCTATTCGCGCTGTTCGTCCCGGTCGTGTAATTCGGCGTAACGCCTTTCGATGTGCGTATGATGAAAGGAATGAGGTATGAAGACAACCCGCGTCTATCTCATGCGCCACGGCGAGGTTGATAACGGCGGCTTGAAGCGTTATAACGGCCATATCGACGTGGACATTACGCCGAAGGGCGTCGAACAGATGCACCGCCTCGCCGGGCTGTTGGAGGGAAAGCCGGTCAAGGCGGTCTATTCCAGCGACCTCATCAGGTCGGTGAAAGGCGCACGCATTGTCTCGGCGAGGCTGGGGCTGGAGCATACGCCTGTCCGGTCGCTCCGGGAGCGGAGCGTGGGGCAGTGGGAAGGGATGACCGCCGAGGAGATCATGCAGCGATATCCCGAGGAGTACAAGGCATGGAGGGCCGACCTTTTGAGCTACCGTCCGCCTGAAGGGGAGTGTCTGCAGGACGTTCGGAACCGCATCCTGCCCGAGTACAAGAGGATCATTGCAGTGCACCCGGACCAGGAGATCGCCATGCTGCTGCACGGCGGGGTGAACCGGGTCATCCTGGCGGACGCCCTGGGTCTCGACCCGCTGAACATTTTCCGCATTGATCAGGCCTTCGGGGCCTTGAACATCATCGACCATTATGACGACGGCATGCCAGTGGTGAAACTGATGAATGGATGAACAGCGGACACGGGGAACGGTCCCGTGCCGGACAAGGGTCCGGGGTCAAGGGCCGGCAAGGACAGGGGAGAGGAAGTTCTCTCCTGTGAGATCATAGGTTCAGGAGTGTGGATATGACGATGAAAAGGTGCAGTTCCGTTATGGCCATTCTGGCTGTGCTGGCCGCGTCTGGCGCATTCGCCCAGGATGAGGTCAAGGTGGAGGCAGAGGGCACGATCCTGCTGGGTGACGATTCGACCATGGGGCAGGCCAAGGCTGCGGCGCTGAACAACGCCCGGCGCGCGGCGCTCGAGAAGGCCACGGGCGTTGAGGTCCATGGGTCTTCCACGGTCTACAACTACCAACTTATCAACGATCTGGTGCATACGGCCACGCGGGGCATCATCGTAAAGGAGAACCTGATCAGGAACTCCTGCACGACGAAGGACGATCAGGTGGCGTGCACCGCTAAGATCGAAGTCTGGGTGAAACCCCTGCACGCGGAAAAACGGGGAAACTTCAAGATCACCTCGGCGGGCGTCCACCGTCCCGAGCGGCAGGAGGAAGTCACGAGCGCGGTCTTCCAGAACGGCGATGAGATCCATATCCATGCCGCGGCCAACCAGGACGCCTATATGAACCTGTTCAGCGTGGACCAGTTCGGCGCTGTCAGCAAGCTTTATCCCAATGACCATGTCAAGGACGAGAAGATCCTCGCTGGAAAAGAGCTGGTCTTCCCCGACGATCCGTGCAGGCAGGGCGGCCTGAAGCTCAAGGTCCGGACCCCGAGGGGCAGAAACAAGGCGGTCGAGTCGGTCCTGATCATCGCCCTGAAGGAGAAAACCGCTCTGCTGGAGTCCCGGAAGAACCAGGACCTGACCATCACCGATCTCATGAAGGAACTTTCGGAGCTTGACCCGTCGCTGTGGGTGGAGCACACCGTGGGGTACGAGGTGAGGGAGTAGAAGAGTGCTCGTTTAGTTCAAAGACATAAAAAAGAAAGGGCCGCAGGAGAAGATCCTGCGGCCCTTTTTGTTGTCTGTCCTTTTGAGGACCCGGTTATGGGATCCAGGCGTATTGTAGAACAGAACCACTCTGGTACGCTATCCGCGGTTTGTTCGAAGAATCAACAGCTATCGAACCGTAAGTGACATATACGGGGTCGATCACATAGGTTTGCCATGTTCCTGAGGAGTTCGTTGCGTACATGAGGGCATAATTAGCGCCGCTATAATCGCGGTAAACTATGTGGAGCTTATTTGAAGAATCGCGGACCATGGAAAGGGGGGCCACCTGAGCACTAGTGGAACTGGCTATAACTTCCGGTGCCGACCATGAGCCTGATGCATTTGTCGAATACACCATTCTATATACCCAGGCAACGCCATCGTAAAATTGCTGACTATAAACAATATGCGCCTTTTGCGAGGAATCAACGGCAATGAGAGGCGATGCGTTATTGTTCGCCGAGGCATCAACCGTTGTCGTGGCCCAGGACCCCGTGATATCTGTGGCATACATGATCGTTGAAGATATGGTGTAGGCAACATGGAGCTTGTTTGCAGAGTCCATCTTTGACGTGCTCTGCTGGCCTGCATTGGATACAGAAGCATCGATCGTCGTCGTGGTCCAGGAACCGGGCGCATTTGTGGCCGCGAACAGGCCAACGCTGTTGTAATAATAGGTTATGTGCGGTTTTTCGCCGCTATCAAGGGATATGGACGGTCGGTACCCTGCGCTTGTCCTTGGATCAACAACAGTGACCGTCCAGGAGCTCAAGATCGTTGTTGCATACCTGAGATTATAGTCGGGATAACTCGTCTGGTCGAAGTAACTGATATGCTCGACGTTGCTCGAATCGACGGCAATGGACAGGTCCTGTTTGTTACCTCCTGTGGCTACGGTTGTCGTGCTCCAGGAACCGAGACCATCCTGCACGGTGAGCAGGAAGTTGTTGTTTCCGTCCGTATGGGCTATGTGAGCGAGTCCGAGTGAATCCAACGCCATGGACGCATAACTGCCGGCATAGTAGTTCCCGCTTGCCGCGGCGATGTTCATGTACATTGTGCGGGCGCAGGTCTGGGCGCTGCGCGCGGATTCGTTGTTGTTCCCGTCGAATGCCGTGACCTCGTAGCAGTGCTGTTCGTAGGGGTTGAGGCTTGTGTTGGAGTAGTTGGTCGTGGTCGTGGACGCATAGTAGAGCACGTCACCGTCGCGGTAGATCTTGTAGCCGGATACGCTGGAATTATCCGTTGACGCGGTCCAGGAGAGGTTGATCGTATTGCGATCTGCGGACACAGCGGCCAGCCCTGTCGGAACGGAGGGGACGTCCTGGTCGGCGAGCACACCGCCCGAGCCAACGCTGGTCGTGGCGTACTTGAGCCTGCCGTTCACGGCGTCATAGTAGCTGATGTGGATCTTTCCCGCTGTATCGACGAAGATGGAACTGTATTGGCCGACGTCGCCGCCGCTGCCCTGGCTGTCCAGCGTGTAGGTCAGCCACGAGCCGGAATAGTTCGTAGCGTACCGAAGAGTCTTCCTGCTTACGTCGTAGTAGCTGATGTGTGCCCTCCTGTTTGTGTCCAGGGCCAGCGAGGAGTACTGGCCGACGGTGCCGGCGCTGTCGATGACGCCGACGCTCCAGACCGTGGTGCCCGAGGGCCGCGTTGCGAACTTGAGGTCGCCGTTGATCGCGTCATAGTAGCTGATATAGACCTTGCCCGTCGAATCGACCTTGATCGACGTGTTCTGGAACTGGTTCTGTGTCGTTGTTGTACCGCTGTCGACGGTCGAGGCGGTCCAGGAGCCGGCCGCGTTGGTCGCAAGCTTGAGCTTGCCGTCGGCGGTGGAATAGCTGATGTACTGTTTGTTGGCCGGGCCAACAGCCATGGACGTGTGATAACCAAGGTCGGTGAGCTGGTCCACCGCCGCGAGGACCCAGGAACCCGATGCGTTCGTTGCGTACTTCAGATCGCCGGTCGTTGTGTCATAATAGCTCACATGTGCATTGTTCAAGGAATCGAGCGCGAGCGATGCATACTTGCCGACATTGGCGCCGCTGTCGACGGTCGCTGTTGCCCAGGAACCCAGGGCGTTCGACGCGAACTTCAGGTGGGTCTTACTGCTGTCGAAATACGCGATGCGGGCAGATCCCGTGCCCGTCAGGGCGAGCGACGAATACTGCCCGACCGTCCCGCTGTCCACGGGGGTCGCGACCCATGCCCCCGATGTGTTCGTGGCGAACTTCAGGACGCCGTACGTCGCATCATAATAGCTGATTGAGGCCTTGCCCGTGCTGTTCGCGGCAATGGACGTGTATTGTCCCACGTTCCCGAGCATGTCGAGGGTGTATGTCGACCAGGCGCTGGCGGCATTGGTCGCGTACTTCAGTCGATTGTTCGCGAGGTCCCAATAGCTGAGATGGACATTCCTGCTGCTGTCAATGGCGAGCATTCCCCGCCCGATATCCGAGGCGGACGTGTTATATCCCGTCGTCGCAACCGTCTCGACGGTGTAGGTGATCCATGTTCCCGATGCATTGGTCGCGTACTTCTGGAAAAACTCGGTCTGGTAATCGTAGGAAGAGTAGTGTTGGGTCCTGGAGCCTGAATACCCGATATGGACGTAGCCCGATGCATCGATCTTGAGCGACGTTCGCTTTCCGTAACTGATGATGTAATAGTAACTCGTGTTTACCGGAGGATAGAGATTGGCGCCGGCATCGATCGATGCCATGGTGGTTGCGCCGGCTGGCGTGATCATGAGGTACTTCAGGCTGCCGTTGGTCGTTGATGCGTCGAAATAGCTGATATGGACGTTCCCGACCGCATCAAGGGCAAGGGAGGGATACTGCCCCACGTCCCCGGTGCTGTCCACGGGCAGGACGGTCCATGAAGTCCCTCCCCACTTCGCGTAATTCAGATTTCCATTGGTGACATCGTAGTAGGCGATATGCACATTATTGGCCGCGGTCGCCGCGATGGAGGAATACTTGCCCGTGTCCGGATTTGCATCGACCGTCGAGATGACCCAGGAGTCGGTGACGTTGGTTGCGTATTTCAGCGTCTTTGAGGTGGCGTCGTAGTAGCTGATATGGAGCTTGCCCGCGCCGTCGATGGCGATCGAGGACTCCTGACCCACGTCGTTGCCGCTGTTGTCTATGGTCGTGGCGACCCAGGTGCCGGTCGCATTGGTTGCCAGCTTGAGGTCCTTGTTGGCGAAATCATAATAGCTCACATAGGTCTTGCCGGTGGCATCAAGGACCATTGACGGGAATTGGCCTACGTTGCCCGAGTCGATGACTGCATCGACCCAGACGCCGGTCCTGTTCGTGACACATCGCAGGACGCTGTTCGTGGCATCGGAGTACACCATATAGACCGTACCGGTCGAACTGGTGGCGATCGACGAATGCTTGCCCACCGACCCGGACCCGTTGAGCGTGTTGATGCTCCAGGCCATGAAGGGCGTGAGGATGACCGTGCCGGCGTCGACGTTCGCGCCAGCGGTCGTAATGCTGAGGGTGTTTCCTGTGTCACCGCTGTACTTGATATATCCCGCCGAGTCCCGCGTCGTCAAAACAAGTTTCATGCTGTAGTTCTGATTGCTGGCGGTGATGCCGGTGATGGTGCCCTGGTGGTCGGCGCACGGCCAGGGGCCGCCGGTCCTGATGATATTGCCGTTCCGGTCGTACAGGAGCGCCTCGACCGTCGAGATGCCGGTCGTGCCGCCGCAGGTGATCGGGGCGAGGGACGGCGCCCCGGGGGCGCCCTTGAGCATGATGCCGAAGCTCAGGGAACTTGTCCCGGACGAGGAACCGCTGTTCGAGCAGGCCGTCAGCGCAATGACCACGAGAAGGATGATGAGCAGGTATGCAGATCGTTTCATGAGGAACCTCACAGTTCGAAGAATGTGCGTATGCCGAATGTGGCCGTTCCCGAGAGAACGGCATCAGGACCACTACCAGTGCACGGTCGTAGAGGATGTCGTCGGAGGAGGAGTCGTGCCCGGAGGCGGGGTGTCACCACCGCCACCGCCACCGCCGCCTGCCGCAGCCGCGATCCCTCCCACGATTGCGATGCCGAGGACCCATTTCCACCAGTTGGAGCCCTTCTTTTCAGTGGTCTTGAGGGGCGCTTCCTTGCCTGCATCCCGGGAAAGGTCGTCCTGGAGCTGCTGTTCGAGCAGGTTCTTTTCCACCGGCTCGAACCCGGCCGGCAGTTGGGCGCGTACCGGTGCGGCAAAGGACAGGATGATGAGGATGACGACGAGCTGTTTCATGAGGGACCTCCTAGTGGATGGCTTGCAGGCTGGAAAGCCGGCACGCCGGGAGCTTCTAGCAAAGCGAAAAAGCCGACAGTCGGACAGGGCCGCAGGCGGACAAACAACAGGCTTACGGCACCAGGACGATGTCCTTATTGCCCACGACCTGCGGTTCCTGATCGCGGTTGTAGAGCCGCCAGGCGTGGTCGTTGACGCCGTCGGAGCCCAGCAGCGCCTTCTCCACGTCCCGGGCGGTAACGCCCTTCTTGCCTGACTCGATATCGTTCTTGAGGGTCTTGAGGAAATAGTAGGTGAACAGGCCGTGGTTCTGGTCGTTGTACCAGGAGCTGATCTGGCTCCCCTTGGAGCTGGTAAGGACCACGGCATTCCGCACCGTGAGCGCGGGAGTGCTCGTCTCGATGAAGATCGGGCTGGCGTTCTTGATCAGCATGCCGTCGTTGTAGCCGCCGCTGAAACACGCGTCGAGGATGACGGTAATGCTCTTCGGTTTCTTGTCGATCTCGAGCTTGGCGAGGTTGTCATAGAAGGTATCGAGGGGATAGCCCGTGATCTTGATGATGGCCGGATCCGCGTCGGACGGTATGAGGTAGGGTTTCTTCGTGTTCGTGTCCGGCGCGCCGTGGCCGGAGTAATAGATGAAGACATCGGACCGTTCCTTGCGCACCCGGTTGTAGAGGATGCCCTTGTGGTCGTTCGCATCGCCGAAGAGCCTGATGAGGTCGACGTAGGAGGCATCGGTCATGAACACGATATTGTTCTCCTTGAAGCCCAGGGCCTCGGTAAGATACTTCTTTATCGTGATGGCGTCCTGGGCAGCGTAGGCCACTGCGGGCAGCAGGGAACTCTTGTAGTTCCTGTTTCCGATCACCACGGCAACTGCATCGGGCCGGTTCGCCGTTGTGCGCGGCGGGAAATCGACGCTGTCGTTCAGCATGTCCAGGGTGTGCCGGAACTCTCTGTTGGCCGGTTCGAGGTACACTGCCTTGCCGGCCAGCTCCTTTGCGCGCGCGAGATCGCCGTCGGGCTTCAGGGGGTAGAGGCGGGCGAGTTCGTTCATGGCCTTGGCATTCTTCGGATTCAGCTCGAGCGACCTATCCAGGGCGGTCTCGGCATCGGCCGTTCGGTTCTGCTGGGCCAGCACGAGGGCCAGGTTGAAGTGAAGCGAGGAGCTCGTTTCGCACAGGTCAATTGCCTGGCGGATCTTCTTCTCCGCGGTCGCGGGATTCTTGGAGGCGATCTCCGCGGCCTCTTCGGTGAGCTTTGCCGCCTTGGCGCAGTCCTTCGCGTTCGCAAGTGAGGCGGTGAGGACGAGGAGCATGAGGACGAAACTGAAGAAGGGGCTTTTCATAGAGTGTTCCTCTCTCGACGGGATAGTGCGGTTATTGCCAGCCACAAGATGCTATAGACGATTATAGCTGCCAACGTTGGTGTGTCAAGAGCAATACTACCCTATATTTATGTTTTTGTCAAATAAATATTGTCAAGGTTTGTTTCTCATGCCGCGCAGGTGAGGCATGATGCTGACAGGTTGGTGGTATCCGGGGAGTTGTGGAAGGATCAATGATTACCGAAGGTTGCTGTTCTTCGTTCGGGAATCCTCTTTCAGCAGTATTTTTGGGAAACCCTTGACTTTCGCGGGGTTCGTGCTGTATTGTATTCCCACATAGCCGGGGGAGCCGCGAGGCTGAGAGTCCTGATCCGGGACGACCCTTGGAACCTGATCCGGGTAGTGCCGGCGTAGGGAAGGCGAGAACACCATGCTCATCCAACCTATCCAGCCGTACCCTTTCCCGGGTACGGCTATTTTTATCTATGTCGGAAGCAAAGAACAACCGGATATATCGTCGTTCCGCGCAAAGAAGGTTGAAATAGCAACGCATTTCTTGGCGTCCTTTGCGGCTTTGCGCGAGATGCTTTTGCTGTTCTGTTACGATTATTCAGGGATACTAATGAACATTCTGCTGAACGGCGAAAAGAAAGATGTCCCCGCCGGCTTGAGGGTCAAGGGGCTGCTGGAGCACCTTGATATCAAGCCCGAGCGCGTCGCGGTCGAGATCAATGAGGAGATCGTGCGCAAGGCGACCTATGCAGAGACCGCAGTGAATGAGGGCGACCGCGTCGAGGTGGTGCAGTTCATGGGGGGAGGGTAAAGGCGGACATGGGGACGCGGGGACGGGGAGACGCGGGGAAGAATCTGAATCCAACACCATAAAGCATGATAGCCAGGGCAAGGTCTTTCATGACCTATGACCCTGGACCCCATCTTTTCGGAGGTGACCATTGGAGAAGGAACCATTCCTGAGGCATTGGTCGAAGCTGCGGCTGAACCAACCGCTCCGCCCCAAACCGGTGCGATACACGCATGAGGGCAGCACCTATGGCGAGGACGGCATCCGCATCACCGGCAGCAAGGCATTCGTGGACAGCGTGCTGTCCCGGTTGAAGGACCTGCTGGTTTACGAAGGCGAGGAGACGCGGCTCCAGGTTGTGTACAAGAAGAGCACGGACCGCGAGAGCGGCAGGACGCTCACCTCGTACAACTGCTACGTGCAGGTCCATGCGCGCGGGGGGATCAAAAAAGCGGACGCGGGGACTCGGGGACGCGGTGACACGGGGAAGGCCAAATCCTGACACGGGGATGGGGAGACGCGGGGAACAAGTACCAGGGAACGGGGCATCCCAATCCGTCATCCCGGGCTTGACCCGGGATCCAGTGTCTGCCGTAACGAGCGTGTTCTGGAATCCCGCCTTCGCAGGAATGACGATATCCGCACATTTGAGGTGAATAGCATTATGAACGACACATTGATCATAGCAGGCATCGAGTTCAATTCCCGGCTCTGGGTGGGCACGGGGAAGTACAAGGACTTCGACGAGACCCGGCGGGCCATCGAGGCCTCGGGTACGGACGTGGTGACGGTCGCTGTCCGGCGCGTGAACATCATCGACAAGAGCAAGGAGAACCTGCTCGACTTCATCGATCCGAAAAAATACAAGATCCTGCCGAACACGGCGGGCTGCTTCACGGCAAAGGACGCGATCCGTTACGCCATGCTGGCGGCCGAGGCGGGGATCACGAAGCTCGTGAAGCTCGAGGTGATCGGCGACGAGAAGACGCTCTTTCCGGACAACGAGGCGACGCTCGAGGCCGCGAAGGTGCTGCTCAAGGAGGGGCTGATCGTCCTTCCCTACATGAGCGACGACCCCATCATGGCGAAGAAGCTCGTGGACATCGGCTGCCCGGCGGTGATGCCGCTGGCCGCGCCCATCGGGTCCGGCTTGGGCATCAGGAATCCCTATAATATCCGGATCATCATGGAGACCGTGAAGGTGCCGGTCATCGTGGACGCCGGAGTGGGGACTGCTTCGGACGTGGCCATCGCCATGGAACTGGGCTGCGACGCGGTGCTCCTGAACACGGCGATCTCGGCGGCAAAGGACCCCATCAAGATGGCCGAGGCCATGAAACACGGCGTCATCGCGGGCAGGCTGGCGTTCAAGGCGGGCAGGATGCCGAGGAAGCTCTATGCCACGGCCAGCAGCCCGGTCGAGGGAATGATCGGGAACTAAGTTCTTTTACCGCAGAGGACGCAGAGGACATCAAAAACAAATGCCCCTCTTGTTCTCTAGGACCAGAACCAAGGCACCGATTTCCTCGCCTGCCGTTCCTCTGCGTCCTCTGCGGTAAAAAAGGAGTCAGGTGTGGCTGTTGATTTCCGTCTCTATCTCATAACCGACCGGAAGATCGCGACGAAGCCGCTCCCCGAGGCTGTCCGGCTGGCGCTCGAGGGCGGCGTGAAGGCTGTGCAGCTCAGGGAGAAGGACCTGCCGGTCCGCGAGTTTCTTGCCCTGGCGCAGGAGATGCGGGCGATCACCCGGGAGTTCGGGGCGAAGCTGATTATCAACGACCGGGTCGACGTGGCAATGACCGTGGGCGCGGATGGAGTGCATCTCGGTCATCAGAGCATGCCGGTTGACGCGGCTCGGAAGGTCGTCGGAACGGGGCTGCTGATAGGCGTATCGACCCATACTACGGAAGAGGCTTTGGCTGCCCAGGCGGGCGGGGCTGACTTTGTTACGTTCGGCCCGATCTTCGAGACGCCATCAAAGACCGGATTAGGCAATCCAGTGGGGGCTGCAGCCATAAGATATCTGAAAAATGAGATAAATATACCGATATTCGCCCTTGGAGGCATAAAAAGTGGGAATATTCTTCCTGTTATGAGTGCAGGGGCCGATGGAGTGGCGATGATCTCGGCGATAATGGCGGCAGATGACATACGCAAGACGGCCGCAGCTTTCGATAAGGCATTGAAAGCGATCAGCAAGATCGTTTGCACGGATTATTGCTCTCCCCGGTAGGACGGCAGTCATTCCGGGGAGCGACGAAGCGAGGTAGGTCATGACACAGATACTGGAAGCAAGAAAAGGCAACATCACTCCCGAGATGGAGGCGGTGGCGCGCACTGAAAGCGTGAGCGCCGAATACATCCGCGACGGCATCGCCGCCGGAACGATCGTCATCACCCGGAACAACCGGCACGGGAACATCACGCCGCTCGGCATCGGCAAGGGGCTCAGGACCAAGATCAACGCCAACATCGGGACCTCCAAGGACCGCATGTCCATCCCCGACGAGATTGAGAAGCTGAAAGTTGCGGTCGCTGCAGGCGCGGACGCGGTGATGGACCTCTCCACCGGCGGGCCGATCATCGAGATCCGGAAGGAAATTCTGAGACAGTCCACCGTTGCAATAGGCACGGTGCCCATCTACCAGGCGGCGGTCGAGACCGTCGAGAGCGGCCGGTCGATCGTCCAGATGGACCCCGACCTGCTGTTCCGCGTCATCGAGGAGCAGGCCGAAGAGGGCGTGGACTTCATCACCGTGCACTGCGGCGTGACCCGCGAGAGCGTGGAGCGTCTCCGCACGCAGGGCAGGATCATGGACGTGGTGAGCCGCGGCGGCGCGTTCCACCTGGAGTGGATCGTCGTGAATGACGCCGAGAACCCGTTATACCAGCAGTACGACCGCCTCATCGAGATATCGAAGAAGTACGACATGACCCTCTCGCTTGGAGACGGCATGCGGCCGGGCTGCCTGGCCGATGCGACCGACCGGGCGCAGATCCAGGAGCTCATCACGCTGGGCGAACTGCGGGACCATGCCCACGAGGCCGGCGTGCAGGTGATGATCGAAGGGCCGGGCCACGTTCCCATCAACCAGGTGGAGACGAACATCAGGATCCAGAAGGAGCTGTGCAAGGGCGCCCCGTTCTACGTGCTCGGCCCGCTCGTGACCGATGTGGCGCCTGGCTACGACCACATCACCTCGGCCATCGGCGGGGCCATCGCGGGCGCGGCCGGGGCGGACTTCCTGTGCTATGTCACCCCGTCGGAGCATCTGCGCCTGCCGGACCTCGAGGACGTGCGCGAGGGCGTCATCGCTTCGCGCATCGCTGCACATGCGGCCGACATCGCCAAGGGCGTCCCGGGCGCCATGGAGTGGGACAAGGAGATGGCGCGGCGGAGGAAAGCGCTTGACTGGAAGGGCCAGATCGAGCTTTCCGTCAATCCCGAACGGGCGCGGAAGCTGCGCGAATCCAGCCTGCCCAAGGAGTCCGACGTCTGCAGCATGTGCGGCGAGTTCTGCTCCATGAAGGGCGTGTCGAAGTATCTGAAGAAGGACGAGGGGAAGAAGCTGACACGGTGACGCGGGAAAGCTAAGCCGACGCGGAGACGCGGCGACGGGGTGACACGGGGAAAGATCAAGTGCGGAATGCGGGGTGCGGAGTGCGAAATAAAATAATCTTCATCACTGTAATCATCCTCGCCGGTTTAGTCCCGGGAAAATATTCTTTTGCCTCGGAGCCGTCGGTAGTGATTTCCCCGAGGAAGATCGTTCCCGGCGGGCTGATGGTGGTTACGGTAAAGAACGCCGCGGGCCCGGCGGAAGGCTCGTTCCGGGGCAAACAGCTCCATTTCAATAAAGCGAAGACCGGCTTCAAGGCGCTCACCGGCATCGATCTGAACACCGAGCCGGGGACCTATCAGCTCGCGCTGACCGTGGACGGGAAATCGCTGACGCGGGATGTGACGATCGTGAAGAAGAAGTATCCGGTCCAGCGGCTCACCCTGCCCGAGGACATGGTGGTCCTCTCTCCCGAGAACGAGGCGCGGGCAGAGCGTGATCAACGGAAGATGTCGGTCATCTGGCCGGTCGACTCCCTGCGTGTCTGGAACGGGCGCTTCATCGATCCGCTGCCGGGCAAGGAGATCGGCACGCCCTTCGGCGTGCGCAGGTTCATCAACAACATCCCGAAGAACCCCCACTCGGGCGTGGACATCACCGCGGACGAGGGAGAGCCGGTAAAGTCGCCGAATGACGGCGTCGTCATCCTGGTGGACGACCAGTTCTATTCCGGCAACAGCGTCGTGCTGGACCACGGCCAGGGCATCTATACCATGTTCTTCCATCTCTCGAAGGCCACGGTCAAGTACGGCCAAGCGGTGCGGAAGGGAGATGTGATCGCCCTGGTGGGCTCGACCGGCAGGTCCACGGGCGCGCATCTCCACTGGGGCGTGCGCGTGCAGGGCGCGAAAGTCAATCCGCTGGAATTGATAAAACTGAAGTTGGAATAGTTTTCACCGCAGAGATCGCAGAGCTCGCAGAGATGAAATACAGACAATTTTTTTTATTCATGCTCCTAACCTCAGCGTTCTCAGCGCTCTCTGCGGTAAATATGCGTTTATGTTTCCAAATAATTAACCGTCTTCATTTATCTTATATCTTATTCGTGACAATTCGCGGCTAAATGATAAAAGTCCTCTCCATCGCCGGCTCCGACCCTTCGGGCGGGGCAGGCATCCAGGTCGATCTCAAGACCTTCCAGATGCTTCGTGCCTATGGTATGGCGATCCCGGCTGCGCTCACGGCGCAGAGCAGCAAGGGTGTGGCCGGCGTCTATCCGGCAGCCCCCCGCGCGCTGTCGCAACAGATCGAAGCGCTTCTTTCCGACATCAGGCCCGATGCCATAAAGACCGGGATGCTGCTCACGAAGCAGGCCATTGACGCCGTAGCCCGGGCAGTGCGCAAGCACCGGATAAGGAACCTGGTCGTTGATCCGGTCATCCGCGCAAGTTCAGGAACAATGCTGCTCAAGCCGGATGCGGTCAGGTCCCTCAAGAAGGACCTGCTCCCCCTGGCCCTTGTGATCACCCCGAACATACCCGAGGCCGAGGTCCTGGCAGGGATGAGGATCATGACGGACGGGGACATGGACTTCGCGGCCGGGATACTGATGGACCTGGGGCCGCGATATGTGCTCATCAAGGGCGGACACCGGGCAGGGCCTGCCATTGACACACTCTATGGAGGAAAAACCGTGCTGAGCTTTTCCACAGAGCGCCGAAAAGGCGAGTTCCACGGCACGGGCTGCGTGCTTTCGTCTGCCCTGGCTGTGTTCATCGGCCGGGGAATGCCCGTGGAAAAGGCTGTGGAAAAGGCGAAAGGGTTCGTGGAAAAGATGTTGAGATCCGCAAAGCCCGTGGGGAAGGGCAGAGTGAAGTACTTTCAGTTCTGATAGTACGTCAGCCATTGGAACCACGGGCGACTTCGTCGCACACGGGGCTTCGCCACACGGATAGGAGCAGATCAAAGATCACTATGATGTAATAGCTAACGAATGAGCTGTTGATTCTTTCGAGTCATTTGTTTTGGTTGTACCGTGTCCATCTGTGTGTCCCGCAAAGCGGGACCCGTGGTTTAATTTCAGGGAGGTTCCATGCGTATTGACGGCAGGAAGGCGGACGAACTCCGCAAGTTGAAAATCACCAGGAACTACATCAAGTCGGCCGAGGGTTCCGTGATGATCCAGATGGGCGATACCTGGGTCATCTGCACGGCCACGGTCGAGAACTCGGTCCCGCCGTTCCTGAGGGGCAAGGGCACGGGCTGGGTCACTGCGGAATACGCCATGCTGCCCCGCTCCTCGGGCCAGCGGATCCAGCGCGAACGCGCCAAGATCGGCGGCCGCACGCACGAGATCCAGCGGCTCATCGGCAGGGCGCTCCGGTCAGTTGTGGACATGAAGGCCCTGGGCGAGCGGTCGGTGCTGGTCGACTGCGACGTGGTCCAGGCCGACGGCGGCACGCGCACGGCCTCCATCACCGGCGCGTACATCGCCCTCGTCGATGCCCTGCGGCATGTGAAGAAGCAGGGGATAATCGAAAGCGTTCCCGTGCTGGACCACCTCGCCGCGGTGAGTGTCGGGATCGTCGACGGCAAGCCCATGCTCGACCTCTGTTACACAGAAGACTCGTCCGCCGAGGTCGACATGAACCTGGTGATGACCGGAAAAGGCGGGATCGTGGAGATCCAGGGCACGGCAGAGGGAGAGCCCTTTTCCAAGGTGGAACTCGGGAAAATGCTGTCCCTCGGAGAGAAGGGCATTAAACAGCTGATCCAGAAGCAAAAGGAAATATTGAAATGAAATGTTTTCACCGCAGAGGACGCAGAGGGCGTTGAGACAGAGTCATATATTGATCTTATAGTCGTTTGAAAAGTCTTTCTCCGCATTCTGCGATCTCTGCGGTAAAACGGGGTGCTGTTCAGCCGGAAAGCAGTAAGAAAAGGGAGATTCTGAAGTGACCGCGTTCCTGACCTCGCTCGCCTTCGTCGTGCTCGCCGAAATGGGCGACAAAACCCAACTCCTGGCCATGGCCTTTGCCAGCCGCATCCGGTGGCAGACCGTGATGTGGGGTGTTTTCTGGGCCACGGCGGCGAATCACCTGCTGGCCGTGCTCGTCGGGAACTATCTTACGCATATCGTCCCGATGGTGTACATCAAGATAGCGGCGGCCGCCTCGTTCATTCTCTTCGGGCTCTGGACCATCCGGGGCGACAAGCTGGAGGATGAGGACAAACGCTTCAACTTCAGCCCCTTCTGGACCGTTGCGATCGCGTTCTTCTTCGCCGAGATGGGCGACAAGACCCAGCTCGCCACGGTCGCCCTTGCCGCGGACTTCAGCTCCGTTGTCCCGGTATGGGCGGGGACCACGGCCGGGATGCTGATCGCCGACGCCATCGGCATCATCGTCGGCATTGTCCTGCACAAGAGACTTCCGGAAAAGCAGGTCAAGTGGTTCGCAGCGATCACGTTCATCCTGTTCGGGGTGTGGGGATTGTACGAGGCGATATTCAGGACGGCTTGAAGTGAAAGCGTAAAAAGGTTCTACGGCGATCCAGTTCTTTGTCCTTATAGAAACCTATCTACCGCTACTGCAATTAACACCTACAAACCTGCAATTGCAATCAAGCGAAACTATCATTGAATACTGATTGTATCATGCACGTGAACGCGCGCCTGACGCGTCGACTTTGGCGCGTCGCTGTCGAGCCGCTCGTTATTCCTTCACGATGTGCCTTGCCGGGTGACGATCATATCGAACAGCTGTTCGAAAGCGTCAAACCACTTATCCTGCGAGATCGCGTGGACGGAGGCGCCGGTGATGAAGGCGCCCTTGTTCTCGTAGCAATACCTCACCTCGATCCCGAACGTGATTTCGCGGGGATTGGTTTTGTTGAGCCGCAGGCAGCATTCGGTGCGTTCGCCCGCTGTAAACTGCCGGCAGCATTCGAATAGGATGCCGTTCCTGCTGAAATTGCCGATGACCGCTGTTACATGTTCCTTTTCGTGCTGTACCGTGAATGTGAGGTACTTCCGGCACGGGTCTGGAATTTCATGCCGCTGCTCTTTTCGATTGTCGATTTTCATGAGGCCGCAGCTTCGGGGAACGCCGATACGCCTGATGCGTCCCTTCCTCTCAATTCGCGCTTTTGTGCGAAAAGAAGCGTGAGCACATTTTGGGGAAGTTGTTTCTATCTGTGCTTTTAATCATCTAGTTTTATCACGAAAAGAAAAACAACATCCCCCTCGCCCCCCCCATATAATACCCTCATCTAGAAAACAACGCGAAGATGAGGAGCGTGGCATTAGCCCCGACTCGATTGATCTTCTTGTTGGAGCTTCACGGCATGTTCATCTAGTGCGTGGGTGACGCACCGGCTGGTTGCATGACGGTGTCGAGGCGCAGGTTGGTTGATCGAACCGCCATTAATCCTTTTTGAAGGCCTTCCGCTAAGCTAGCTCCATATGCTCCTGATAGTAGCGCCACAGTATCAGCCTGTGCATCTTCGATATCAATGGAAGCACTCTTGTCTACAAAAAGGAGTGTTTTGAACATGTTTACGTGGCTTGGTATAGTAATGACGAGACGTCCTATATATGTTTTCTTGTTTTCTTCGACGGAGAATTTTAATCGTACAGATAGCTCATAATTCGGATCAATAGCACTTGTAGTATACAACTCCGTAATTTCATACATCCCAGTGGGAAGCATGGACACAAACGGCACTTCTTTCCCATCTGCTTTTACGTCTAGTTCTTTCCCCGTCGGAAATATGTTGGACAAAAAACCATTGTCTACTGGCCGAACGAGAACGTGCCATGTCTTTCCAGATAGTGTAATTGGAAAGGCGGCTGATTCGTTCCGAGTCTTCAAAACAAGAGACCCAACAATGACGCCCTGACCGTGGGGCAGCGTTGAGACCTCTTCTGGTTTGCTCTGGAAGGCCACGGCACCGCAACTACTTATAAACAACATCGATGCTATCAATATAGTTATTAATTTCACACAGCGCTCCTTTGCCCGCGAACAACAATAGTGACAAGCATAGGGACCAACGCGCGGGTGAGACGCGCGTGCTTTTTGCGCGCGTCGGACTCGACCCGCTCGTTGGTCCTTCTGATCTAAATCCAAAACAGAGCATTCCAAGAAAAGACAGTAAATAAGCAACAGAACTTAATATCATGACAGGCTTAAGTGAATCATTGTGAGCCTGCATAAATGCAAGGGAGCGGCGAACTTCTAAATCTTCTTTGTCAGGGACGTATGAGATTGGTGTTCCTGCCGGTGATTGATATTCCGTGATTCTGCCTTCGTGCCTATATATGGATTGCGCCTGAACATACGTCATCCGTGACTTCTTTTCCCCAGGCAACGTGGCTTTTATTTTGTTTGTGAAGTCCCTATCAGTATTAGAGAACGTTGTCTCCAGATACAGATAAAAGTCTCTTAAAGCAGAATAGTTTGCATAATTAAGAGCAACCATGATGGCAGGCCAAAGCAACCAAGCAGTAATAATGACGATTTTTCTTTTATTAAGGCCATCTTTGCGCGCCTGCCTAATATACCTAGAAGTGGCAAATGCAAAGCTTACAGCCAATACAATATGTCCGAAAACGCGAAGAACAGCACTGGCTACAGCTAATCCAGGTCCGCTGGAAAGAAAAACATATAATATCCTGTCTGCGAAATAAACAAGGATGAACCCGAATATGGCCCCGGCTATGAAGATAATTTTCTCTGTCTTTGTCATATAATTTGTCATTTCGTTGCTCTCATAATGTTTCTTCGGGACTAACCAGTTATTGATGGGACGGAACTCGTTATATACAGGTATATGAAGCATATACCTGTATATAGAACTATCTACCTGAATATGACAATCTTTCATATACCTGTATATGGGTTTTCAATTGTTCATGCTGCTATCATTCATCCATATGTATATGCTTTTTCGGTATATGTTGACACGAATATCTACCTGATCTCCGAGGATGTCAACGATAACGCCATTGTTTAAGGGTATGCTAGCAAATACAGAATGAAACATGAAATGTTACACAGCTTGGCAACTACAACAACTACAGGAAGTTGGTTGCATGTCCACTATCTACCGAAGTTTCTTCCAATAGATAAACTCCGCGGCGCCCTTCCGGATCAGGCCATCGATCTTGCCGATCTTTGCATAGCCGCGTTTCCGGTAGAACGCCTGGGCAGGCTTGTTGAAGGATGAGACGCAGAGGAAGAAGTTCGGGGCCTTCTTTGCGGTGGTCCTTTCGGCGAACGCCATCAGGACTTTCCCGACGCCGAAGCCGCGGATCGCCGGCGCAACGCCGATGGCGCGGAGGTACCCGCCCCGGGCAAAGACCGGCTCGGGCGTGAAGACCGTGAAGCCTGCCACGGCCCCCTCGATGACCGCGACGAAGGCCTGTTTCCGCTTGATGGACGGCAGGAAGTCGACGCTCTCCCGCAGGGTCTTCCAGGGCTCCGACGATGCCACGATCTCGTTGCATGCGAGGATGTGTGCCCGGGTCATGGGGACGATCTTGATTGATAGATTATTCATGTCATGCAATACCTTTGGACGCGTTCATCCGGGTCTCATAGATCTTTCCCTTCCTGCCTGCCCGCCTCTGCCTTTAGTGTATCGAAGACCTCCCGCGTCTGCTGCTCAGTTGCTTCGCGCGTTCCGGTATTCTCAATGACGAAGTCCGCGTACTTGCGCTTCTCGTCAAGCGGCATCTGGCTCGATATCCTTGCCATGGCCTGTTCCAGCGTGAACCGGTCCCGTTCCATGAGCCGCTTCACCTGGTCCTGTTGATGTGCATACACAACGATGAGCTTGTCCATGTGCTTGTGATAACCGGTCTCGATCAAGAGCGCGGCGTCCATGACCACGATGGCGTCCGGCTGGCGATCACGCAGGTGGTGGACCTGGGTCTGGTAGGCCTTGAACACCCGGGGATGGATGCACTGGTTGAGCCAGGCGCGCTCTCCGGGATGGTTGAAGATGATGTCGCCGAGCTTCCGCCGGTCGATGGAGCCGTCGGGCAGTTGGATATCCTTGCCGAAATGTCCGATCACCTCGCGGCAGGCATCCTGGTCGGGAGCCAGCAAGTCATGGACGATCTTGTCGGCGTCGATGATGTGCGCGCCCAGGTCCCGGAGGACCCGGGTCACGAGGCTTTTGCCGCTGGCGATACCGCCGGTAAGTCCGACGATGAGCATACCCTTACTCCATGTACCGCAGAGATCGCGGAGAGCGCGGAGAAAAACTTGTCAAACGCTTATTGAGGTCGATTATTACTAGGAAGAGCATTAAATTCTCTGCGCCACAGAGGTCACCGAGGACATCGAGGAAAGCTAAAGACCATTTATCAGGGCATTTCTCTGTGTTCTGTGGCAAAATGATGTTAACAATAATGAGCCATCCTTCATAACTCATCGGCCTCAGCGTTCTGCGGTGAACGAGTCGTTATCGAACGATCATCCCGTACAGCTTTCCGGCCCCGAGCACGATCAGGCTGACACTTCTCATTATACCATCAACCAGAAAGCCAAGGTAGCTCATATCCTGCGCCAGCAGGAACCGGATAAGGAGCGCGGTCAGGACAAGGTTGAACAGGATGATGAGCGGATAGGAGAAGAAGGCGCCGTGCTCGCTGATGTCGCTCTGGTCGGTCTGGAGGAAGATCAGCGTCAGGATGATATGGAACGCGAAGGCCGCGCCGGTGATGAGGATGAGCCAGGGCTCGAGCAGCGGCGCGTCAGCGGCACGGGCGAGCCAGTAGCCGACGAGGGCGAAGAAGGTGTAGAGCGGGAAGAAGTAGGGCGCCAGGGTGATGATGAAGTTCGATTTGGTGATCTGGACCTGTCCGCCCTTTGCGCTGGCGTGGAAGGCCTTTACGGAGCCCCCGAACAGGACGGCGAAAAGCGCGTGGGTCAGCTCGTGGCCCACGACGTAGCTCAGGATCGGCTTCCTGAACAGGAAGTGGATGACGATGTAGAGGATGAACCCGCCTGCAAACCAGTACGGAACCAGGGGCTGGTAGGTGACGCTGACGGAGGTGACGGCGAGCTGCCAGGCGAATCCGACGCAGAAGGGAAGGAGGGCGATGCCGAGCAGGAACTTGCCGATCCGCGCCGGCAGGGAGGATCGTTCAGGCATCAGAGCAGGTTGTCCAGGATGAACTTGGACAGGTCGTTCGCGTCCTGGGCCTTATCCACGGGTGGCTCGGCAACCGGCTCGGGTGGTTCCGCGGACTTCACCGCGGCCGCTTCGGCAGGCTTCGCCGCAGGTGTCGCCGCCGCCTGGCTAGGTGCCCGCTTCTCGGCGATGAAACCGGTGTCCGCCTGGTAGGCGACGTCCTTGTAGATGACGGAATCCATGTAGATCTCCGCGCCCAGCTCCTTGAGCTCAGCCTCGGACCGGATCTGGCCAACGAGGCCGCCGGGATCGGTTCCGTCATCGATGGTCCTGACGATGCGGTACGCCGGGAGCAGCACGAAGGTCGGATTGTCGCCGGCGAGCATGGTCAGGATCCCCTTGTCCACCCTGATCCTGCCCGCGTCCACCATGCTGTCGAGCATGCTTTGTGAGAAAAAAAGCCTTTTCATACTGTCCTGTCTTCGCTCCTTGAGGACAACCTAGCACCGTGGCCGGCTCCTGTCAACGATCCTACACCTGACGCTGCATCCGGACGATGACGACGACGGCCAGGACCGTGAAGACGATATTGGCGAACCACGCGGCTTGCACGGGGGGTATCGTGCCGGAGAGCCCGAGGGCCCTGCCGCCGCTGGTGAGCGCCCAGTACGCCGTGGCAATGATCAGGGACAGGGCGATGCCGCGCGCCGCTCCGCCGCTTCGCACCCGCTGGAGCGAGAAGGGAGTGGCGATCAGGACCATCAGGAGGCTCGCGAAGGGGTAGGCGACCTTCCCGTGCAGATCAACTTCATAGCGGACAGCCTTATAGCCGCTGCCCTTGAGCTTTCGTACGTAATCCCAAAGCTCATTGAAGTTCATCTCCTCGGCGCTTTTGACGATCAGCCCCATGTCCTCAGGCTTGTCCACGACGTTGTACACCTCGCCGTTCGCCGTCAGGACGACGACGGCGTCGTCCCGGGTTACGAACTTCTGGCTGTCCCGGAGCTTCCAGGCGGTGTCCTCCCAGACCAGCCGCCCGGCCTTGATCCTCTCGCGTACGCTGAAATCGGGATTCAGTTTGTAGATGTTGACGCCGACCATCTCTCTTCGGTCGGGCGTTACGAGGTCGATGTTCGCGATGCTGTTGTCCGGCCCGCGGAGCCAGAGCCGCTGCTGCTGGAAGATGACCCGCTGCTGCTTCTTTTCCACCTCCACGCTCTTGATGAAGGCGGCCCGCGCGGTGTAGGCCGGCATGATCACCTCGTTGTTCAGGAACCCGAGGCCCGAGATCAGGATGCCGCCCACGAGGACCGGGGCGATGATGCCGATGAGGCTGACCCCGCCGGCGCGCATGGCGGTGATCTCCTGGTGGCGGGAGAAGTTCCCCAGGGAAAGCAGGGTCCCGAGGAGCGCCGCAAAGGGAAGCGCCTGGCCGGCCATGCCGGGGATGCTGTAGAGGTAGTATCTGGCGATCTGGACCACGGTGGCCTTGTGACGGATAAAGTCGTCGGCCTCTTTCAGGAAGGTCACGCACAGGAAGAGGACCACGATCCCCGCGAGGACCGCGAACGAGGTCCTGAAGAACGCCATGAATATGTAGCGGTCGAGCAGCCTCATGGAGTTCCTCCGCCTTTCCGGAAGACCGACAGCAGGCGCCGCGCGAGGCCGCTGATGCGCGGTCCGATGCCGAAATAAATCTCATTGCCTTTTTTCACCACGATCGCGATGGCGGCGGCGGTGATCAGGCCGTTCGGTATCCAGGTGGCGGCTGTGGGCGACAGCGCCCCGCTGCCCGCAAGACGCGAGGCGGTCCCGAGTATGAGGTAGTACACGAGAATCACCAGGATGGAGACCGCGATGCCCGCCGATCTCCCCGTACGGCTCTTCCGTATGCCGAGCGGGGCGCCGATAAGACCGAAGACCAGGCAGGCATAAGAGATGGACATGCGTTTCTGGAACTCGATCTCGATGTTCTTGGTGGGTTCGCCTGCAGCGCGCGCCTGCCGCAGCGCCGTGAACAGCTCACGGCTGTCCATTTCAGTGATATTGCGCCCGTCATCGCTGAGGAACCTCGTAGTCGCGCGGTTGATGTCGATGTTGAGCCGTCCCGAGTCGAAGAACATGAGCGAGTACACGTCCTCTGCGCGCGGCTGCATATGGATGGAGCCGTGCTCCATGACCAGGGTGACATTCAGGTCCTTGACGCTGGTGATGAGCCGGCCCTGCTTCGCCACGATGGTGAAGGGCTCGTTCCCCATCTGCTCATCGGAAATGAAGATCCCCTGCATGTCGTCCAGCGAGCTCATCTTGTCAACGTAGATGACCATCCCGTCAAAGGTGCTGCTGAACACGCCCTGCTCCAGCCCCACTATGGACCGGGCCTGCAGCATGTTGAAGAGCTGGGCCTTGAAGGCGAATATGGCATGGGGGGCCAGGAAATGGGCGATGGCGGAGGTGACGATGAACAGGACGATGGAGAACTGCATCACCGGGCGGACCATGGCGTAGAGGCTTACGCGGGACGCCTTCATGGCCGTGACCTCGGAATCCGAAGAGAGGCGGGTAAAAGCGGTGAGCGCCGCTACGAGGAGCGACATGGGGATGGTCATCACGAGGAACCCGGGCATGATGTACAGCACGAGCTTGCCCGTCGCGGCGAGCGAGGACCCCTTGGACAGCACCAGCTCCGTGAGCCGGAACATCTTCTGGAGGAACAGGGCCAGCGTGAGGACGGAGATGCTCAGGAAGAAGGGGGCAAGGAGCTCCCGCATGATGTACCGGTCGAGGATCCTGGCTCTGAACATGGCTACTTTCTCAGCTCCTCGAGGATGTAGATGTCGATCTGGTTCATATCGAAGTAATCGCGCTCCAGCTCCTCGACATAGAACCGGTCAAGGCCGCTGTTGGTGAGGAAATCCTCGCGGACCCGGTTGTCGCGGGAGACGATGATGTGGGGCAGGAGATTGTTGAGGTAGAACGACTCCTTCCGGATGTCCAGGATGATCTCCTCGTAGATGGCGTGGGGGACAGGCCCCTGGGTGAGGCCCTTGGCCTGGACCTCCCGGTTGAGGTCCTGGATGAAGATCTCCTGGTCCTCCTTGGAGTTCAGCTCGGCATAGATGCTCTTGAACCGCTCCTTGATGTAGCGATGGATGGTCGCGTAGATGCGCTCTTCCGCGTTGACGGCGTTGAGCGTTGCCGCCAGCTCCCGGTAGGTGGTGTCGCCGGAGTGGATCTTCTCCAGCCCCTTGTACAATGTCTCGACCTTCTTCCGGCCGTAGCGGGTCAGGTAGCGGTTCTCTTTCAGCTCGGCGATGAAAAGCTCGTGGAAGAACGCCGGCTTCACCTTGTCGAAGATGTCCATGTTGCCGGCGAGGCTCCGGATGTGGTCCTCGCTGATGGACGACCGCTCCATGAACGCCAGATTGTTGATCACCGTGGCGGCGCTGTCGTACCGGTCGAAATAGGTCAGGACGTGGCTCATGCCCTCCAGGATGGTCATGTCGTTGGTGTCGCGGGCGTGCTCGTCGCAGGCGCGGACCGTGTCCAGGAGGAGGCTTTCGAAGGCCGGATCGCGGTTCATCATGGACCGCTGCTTGGCCTTCAGGAGCTTGATGAGGTCTTCCGGCGCGACATGCCCCCGGAGATCCCCGGTCTTCAGGAAGAACCCCTCGCAGATGGCCCGGGTCTCGCGGATGTAGTCCGGCTCCTCCACCTCGATGATCTGCATGTCCTTGAGCAGCAGTTCGTCGAGGGTATCGAACAGGTTGTTCGGTATGTTGAGGCGGAGGCTCAGGGTGCGGAGCCGCGAGAGCTTGGCGAGCTCAGACGGGTTCACCTCGCTCGTCTCCGAGACGGCGATCAGGATGTCCTTGTACTCGTCCACGACCTTTTTGTTCTCGGTCAGCTTGTACATGCCGTCGATCTTGATGCGCTCCTGCTGGTAGGGGGCGATCTCGTGGAGGTCGGCGAGGGCGCTCAGGATGTCCGCGTCGCGAGAAGGGATCTGCTTGTGCTCGGCGTACATCTTGTTGAACGTGGAGAAATATTCCTCGGTATGCAGGTTGACGAGACGGAACAGGAACACGAAGGCCCTGGGGTCCTCCAGGGCGTCGAAGATCTCGCGGCAGAAGCGGGAATCGTCGCGCGCGCCCACGGCCTCGCTCCGCTTCACCTGCTTGCCGAGCTTCCGGAGGATCTCCCGCTGGACCTCCCGGACCTCTGCCTTCTGCGCGGTGTCCACGAAGAAGAAGTAGTTGGAGACGGCGTTGCCCGTGAGGAAGATGCGGTCGAAGGACTCTTCGCCGGCCGTGGTGTTGCTGAACGTGATGCTGTCGGCCTTGTCGTAATAGGCGCCGAACATCACGAGGCGGTTCGCCACGTCCTTGCGGAGCAGGTCTTTGAGCGGCAGGTCAACGCCGAACATGTACTGGCAGACGTGGGCGCCGGTGCCCATGTACCGGACGCCGGTCTTGGT
>Ga0102851_10000137_pt1 | contig 31025 bp, 30 predicted proteins | sample Mud3Dept3metaG_FD_79558 | JGI IMG/M metagenome (GOLD analysis project Ga0102851, IMG submission 79558) | Freshwater wetland microbial communities from Ohio, USA, analyzing the effect of biotic and abiotic controls - Mud 3 Core 4 Depth 3... | ecosystem: Environmental > Aquatic > Freshwater >... | reverse complement strand
AGTTTCTCGAAGCCGAAACTGCGTCGGGCGCCGGGCGCGATGCCGAGCGCCATCAGCGCCGCCTCGATCGGCAGCGTGCCGCTGCCGCACATCGGATCGAGCAGCGGCTCGCCGGGCGCCCAGCCCGCAAGCCGCAGAATTCCCGCGGCAAGGTTCTCACGCAGCGGCGCTTCGCCGGCCGCGCTGCGGTAGCCGCGCTTGAAAAGCGGCTCGCCCGAAGTATCGAGATATAACGTCAGCTCGTCAGCCGTGAGGAAAGCGTGCACCCGAACGTCCGGCGCCCGGGTGTCGATGCTTGGACGCTCGCCGCCTTGGCTGCGGAACGCATCGCAGATCGCGTCCTTCACGCGCAGCGTGACGAAGTCGAGGCTTTTGAGCGGGCAGCGCAAGGCGGATACGTTGACGCGCAGGGTGTTGCTCACGTCGAACCATAGCGGCCACGCCAGTGCCAGCGTGGTCCGGTAGATGTCGTCTTCGCTGCGATAGGGGGCGACCGCCACGCGCCACAGGATGCGGCTCGCAAGGCGGCTCTCGAGATTGGCGCGGTAACACAGCTGCAGCGGTCCGGCGAAGTGAGCGCCGCCGTCGGTCGTCTTGACGTCAGTGGCGCCGAGCGCCGCGAGTTCCTGCGCCAGCAGCGCTTCGAGGCCGCGCGGGCACGGCGCGAAAAAATTTTCCATTTGTGGCTGCATCAGGGTTTAGAGCTTTACAAAAACTTCGAACTCGATGCGCTGCTGCGGATTGCGGTGCTGCGTGAGCTTGCTCACGCGCGCTTCCACGTTGCCGCCACTATCCATATGGCGGGCCACCGCCTGGTTCTCGCGGCGCGGCACGTAGCCGAGCATCTGCCCCTGCCATTCGACGCGCACCGCATTGCTGTCGTGCGGATTGTCGGGCTCGCGCGCGAGCGTCAGCGGGTCGCCGGCCTTGATTTCGTCCCACAGCCGCCCGCCCTGATAGTACTGGAAGCCGGCGAGCAGCGAGCTTTGCACCAGCATCCTGACTTCGCCGCTTTGCGCGGGTACCGCGGCTGCGGCCAGCGCCAGTGCCAATGCGACGATTGCAAGCGTTACGCGGTGCATCTGGGGTTCAAGGTCTGGGTGTAGGGCGGGCGCGGGAAAGATGGCGGTAGAACGCGATTTTAACCAGCTGGACCAGCACGAGATAGGCAGCCGCCATGCCGATCAGGATATAAAAAAAGGTCGCGGGAGGCGGCACGAACCCGAAATAGGTGCCTAGCGGCGTGAATGGCAGGCAGCCGGCTGCCGCGACGACCGCAAGCGAAGTGGCCAGCAGCATCGGATGGGGGGCGCTTTGCAGCGGGTTGCCTCGAGTGCGGATCACGAAAATTACCAGCACCTGGGTGGCCAGCGATTCGATGAACCAGCCGGTCTGGAACAATGCCTGGTCCGCGTGCAATACCGCGAGCAGGATGTAGAACATCAGGAAATCGAACAGCGAACTGACCGGCCCGACCACCAGCATGAAGTTGCGCACGAACTGCATGTCCCAGTGGCGCGGCGCGCGTGTTTCCTCGTCGTCAACGTGATCGAGCGGAATCGGCACTTCCGAGATGTCGTACAGCATGTTGTTGAGCAGGATCTGCGTCGGCAGCATCGGCAGGAACGGCAGGATGAGCGACGCGCCCGCCATGCTGAACATATTGCCGAAGTTGGAGCTTGTTCCCATCATGATGTATTTCATGATGTTGCCAAAGGTGCGCCGGCCTTCGAGTACGCCCGCGTGCAGAACGTTCAGGTCGTGCTCCAGCATGATTATGTCAGCGGCTTCCCTCGCGACATCCGCCGCCGAATCGACCGACAATCCGACGTCCGCTGAGTGCAGCGCCGGCGCATCGTTGATGCCGTCGCCGAGATAGCCGACCACGTGCCCGCGGCTCTTGAGCGCCATGATCACGCGGGTCTTCTGCGCCGGATTCACACGGCAGAACAGGTTCACCGACTCGGTGCGCGCGCCGAGCGAATGATCGTCGAGCGCGGCAATCTCGCTCCCGGTGAGGACGCCGTGCACCGGTATGCCGAGCTGCCGGAAAATGTGCTGCGTCACGCGCTCATTGTCGCCGGTCACGACTTTCACCGCGATGCCGCTGGCGGTGAGGTTGGCAAGCGCCGGCGCGGCGCTGTCCTTGGGCGGATCGAGAAACGCCGCGAATCCCGCGAAGGTGAGCTCGGTCTCATCGTCGACCACTGCGTGCGGATGGTCCGCGCCGACCTTGCGCCACGCGATCGCGAGCACCCGGAAACCTTCGTTGCCGAGCGCGTCGTACTGGCGTTCGATGTCGTCCAGCGCCGCGCTATCCAGCGCGCGCAGCGCCTGCGGACCGTCGTATTCATACTGCGTCGTCAGGCGCAGGATGTCCTCGGGAGCGCCTTTTACCGCCAGCAGGCGCGTAGCGCCGTCGTCAACCAGCACCGATACGCGCCGGCGCTCGAAGTCGAAAGGCACTTCATCGATCTTGCGCCACGCAGTGACGTCGATATGGCGATGATCGAGGATCGCCTCGTCGAGCGGGCTCCTGAGGCCGGACTCGAAAAAACTGTTGAGATAGGCGAGCCACAGCACGCGCTCGCTGTCGCGGCCGCGCGCATCGAGATGGCGTTCGAGCCGGATGCGCGCCTCGGTCAGCGTGCCGGTCTTGTCGGTGCAAAGCACGTCCATGCTGCCGAGGTTGTGGATCGCCGGCAGGTGCTTCACGATCACGCGCTGTTGCGCCATGCGCAGCGCCCCGCGCGCGAGCGTGATCGACACCACCATCGGCAGAAGTTCAGGCGTAAGCCCTACGGCGAGCGCGACGGCAAACAGGAAGGACTCGAGCCACGGCCGCCCGAAAAGCGTGTTCACCAGCAGCACGAACAGCACCATCAGCACCGTGAGGCGCATGATCAACAGGCCGAACTGGCGCGTGCCGAGCTCGAATGCGCCGGGCGGCGGCTCGCGCAGCACGCTGTCGGCGATGGCGCCGATCTCGGTCCGGTCACCGGTGCGGCATATCAGGACGGTCGCGCTGCCGCTGATCACCGACGTGCCCATGAAAACGGCATTGGCTGCGCCGAGCACGTCGGTGCCTGCGTCCGGCAGGTCGAGCGCGCGTTTTTCCACCGGGTACGCTTCACCGGTGAGCAGCGCCTGCTTGACGAAGAAGTCGCGCGCTTCCAGCACCCGGCCGTCGGCCGGCACCAGGTCGCCGGCCGCAAGCCGCACCACATCCCCCGGTACCACGGCGGTAACAGGAATCTCGTGGGGCGTGCCGTCGCGCAGCGCGGTGACGCGCACCGCCACCGATTCGCGCAGGCTCTCCGCGGCCCGGCCGGCGCGGAACTCCTGCACGAAATCGATCGTCACCGACAGCAACACCACGAGGTTGATGATGATGAAACTCGTGAGGTCCCCGGTCAGCGCGGCGATCGCGCTCGCCACGAGCAGGATAATCACCAGCGGGTTCCGGAAACGCGCGACGAACTGGACCAGCAGCGGCCGTTCGGGCCGGTCGCGGAAACGGTTGATGCCGAACCGCGCCAGTCTTGCGCGGGCTTGCGCGCGGGTCAGACCGCGGGGGTCGGCATGGAGCGAGGCGAGCGTTGCGGCAAGCGTTTGCGCCCACCAGTTCTGATTCCTGTCGCGGACACTCATGCCGGACCGGTCCGCGTCAGGTCAGCAACCGGCGCCGGGTCAGGGCCAGCGCACCATAAAAGCCGGCCATTGCGTAGAGCAGCAGCACGCACAAGTGTATCGCAACCCCCGGCGGGACCGTGTCATTCATCAACGGCCGCACCAGCGCCACTGCATGGGTGAGCGGCAGCAGCGCGGCCGCATGCTGCAGCGCCTGCGGCAGCTGATCGACAGGGAAGAACACTCCGCACAGCAGCATCATCGGCGTGATGAACAGCGTGAAGTAGTACATGAAAAAGTCGTAGCTCGGCGAAAGCGCGGTCATGACCAGGCCGAGGCTCCCGAACGCGATGCCGGTGACGAACATGACCGGCAGCGCCCACAGCGCGAGCCACGACTGGGCAAGACCGAGCGCCGCTGCGACCACCAGCACCGCGATTGCCGACAACAGGCTTTTGCTCGCGGCCCACACCGCCTCGCCGATGAGCACATCATCGAGCGTGACCGGCGCGTTCATGATCGCATCCCACGTCCGCTGCACATGCATGCGCGAGAATCCCGAGTACATCGCCTCGAACGAAGCGCTCATCATCGTGCTCGAGCACACCATTCCGGCGGCAAGGAACGCAATATAAGAAGTGCCACCAAACACGTCGGGCATCATGCGGCCCAGACCGTAGCCGAAACCCAGCATGTAGAGCATGGGATCGGCGAGATTGCCGAGCATGGACGGGATCGCGAGCTTGCGCCATACCATCGCATTGCGGCGCCAGACATGGATGAAGCGCCAGGACAAGCGCGGGAGAGCGCAGTATTTGGTTACGTTGCTCATGCCAGTCGGTCAGTCGCGCAGATCGCGTCCGGTCAGCCGCAGGAATACGTCCTCGAGGTTTGCCGGTCGGTGCAGGTAGCGCAGTTCGGGGCGTGCTTCGAGATCCTGCAGCAGCGGCCCGACGTTGCGCGCATAACAGAACGTCGTGTCGCCCGTTTTCTCGCAGCGCTCGCTCAGGCTGGCGCCGTGCGCGTTCGCCCACGCCTCAGCGCCGTCGCCGAACACTTCGACCACCTGGGGCTCGATGTGGGCGCCGATCAATTCCCGCGGCGAGCCGCTTGCGATCACCCGGCCGCGGTCCATGATCGCAAGCCGGTGACACAGGCGTTCGGCTTCGTCCATGAAGTGCGTGGTGAGGAATATCGTCTTGCCCTGCGCAAGCAGCTGGCGCAGCCGTTCCCAGATCAGGTGCCGCGCCTGCGGGTCGAGGCCGGTCGTCGGCTCGTCGAGAAAAATCAGCGCAGGATCGTTGATCAGCGCGCGCGCCAGCGTCAGGCGCCGCTTCATGCCGCCCGACAGGGCCTTGATATTGTCGTCGGCGCGGTTCGCGAGTCCCGCGAATTCGAGCAGTGCCGGTACGCGCGCGGCAATGCGCGCGTTGGACATGCCGAAATAGCGGCCATAGACTAGCAGATTCTCGCGCGCCGTGAAATCGGGATCGAGGTTGTCGATTTGCGGCACGACGCCGACGCGGGCGCGCGCCTCGCGCGCCTCGCGCGGCACCGGCATGCCGAACATGCTGATCGCGCCCGAATCGGGCTCGGTGAGACCAAGGCACAGCCGCAGGGTGGTGGTCTTGCCGGCGCCGTTCGGGCCCAGCAGCCCGAAGCATTCGCCGGGCCTGAGCTCGAGATCGATGCCGGCGATCACTTCGCGGCCGCCGTACGATTTGCGCAGCGCGTGCGCGGTCAGGGAAGCCATCGATGTGTCTGCGTACGACAATGCCGGGCCGTCGATCAGGACTTTCTCGGGAGTTGACGGTCTCAAATCTTCAGGCGCTTGACCACGCGGCCATGCGTCAGGTGCTCGTGGATGATCTCGTCGACGTCTTCGCGGTCGACATAGGTGTACCACACTTCCTCCGGGTAGATCACCATCACCGGCCCCTCGTCGCAGCGGTCGAGGCAGCCGGCCATGTTGATGCGCACCTTGCCGGGACCCGACAGCCCGAGCGAATTGATCCTGTCCTTGGCATAGTCGCGTATTTCCCGCGCGCCGTGGTTGTTGCAGCACGCCCTGCCTTCGTCGCGCTGGTTGCAGCAGAAAAAAACGTGGCGCTTGTAATAACTCACCGCTTACCTTTCCAGTGTTCACTATACTTGAGAGCGTTGCCCTTGGCGCGGCTGACCGGGTATTTTCGCGCATTGCCGCGCATTTTGCGCTGCGCCGCCGCGAGCAGGTCGATTTCCAGCACGTCGGCGAGCCGCATCAGATAGAGCAATACGTCGGCGATTTCGTTTTCGACGGCGCGTTTGCGCCGGGCACCGAGCCGCGCGCTTTGCTCGGAGGTCAGCCATTGAAAGTGTTCGAGGAGTTCCGCGGCCTCGACGCTGAGCGCTGCCGCGAGGTTCTTGGGCGTGTGGAATTGCTCCCAGTCGCGCGCGGCAGCGAAACGGCGGAGCGCAATGCGCAGGCTGGCAAGAGTGGCGGGTTTACGGGTCATCGCGAGGGTTTCCGGGATGGATGCGGTGAGTTCAGCGCGCCGCGCCGGCGCGCTCGGCGCGCAGCAGGGCGAACAGCCATATCATGGCGGCGAGCGGCCATAGCTGCGACAGCGCGCGCACGATGTGGCCGAAATTGGCGAGGTGCGTCGGTTGCGGGCTCAACATGAATACCGGCAGCGCCTGGTAGGGATTTTCCGGCGTGGCGTTGACGATGCACACACCGGCCGCGATGCAGAAAATCGCGAGCGCCGCGCGTGCGGCAGGAGCAAGCCGCAGCATGAGCGCGAAGAGCACGATGCCGCCGGCAGTACCCGCCGCCACGCCGGGTGTCAGCCACTGCAGCCATTGCGCGGCACGTCCGAGAGTGACTGCGGCGATCGATTTGGCGGCCAGCGTCAGCAGCAGCGTCAGTGCGATTGCAGGCACCGCGTAGCGCCGCGGCTGCATCAGCGCCGATACGAGCAGGCCCACCCCCAGGACGGCAAATGCCGCTACGCCCGCCTCTGCCCGCAGGTACGACTGCGGCGTATACGCAAATAACGGCGGGAGACCGAACTCACGCAGATCGCCGCTGCCCAGCGCGAGCGGCGCCGGGTGGAACTGGACCAGTATCCACAGTGCGACGAGGATCAGCCCGCAATTGCCCAGGGCATCCCCGCGTACTGCCCGCGCGCGTAGCGCCTCAAGGGAAGTGGCCCCGCGCGTCAGCAACCATGCCGCAAGCGCGCCGCCCGCGGCGCCGGCGCCGTTACATAGCAGATCGACGTTCGATGCGATGCGCACTGGCAGGAACATCTGCACGCTTTCGAGAGCAAGGCTCAGCAAGGTGGCGATCAGCGTGGCAGACACCAATGCCCACAAGGCGCGCAGCGGTGGCCGCAGCGCAACGAACAGCACCGTGCCGAGTGGCAGATAGGCGGCGACGTTGAGCGCAATGTCGGCGGCGGTAATGTAGCGCGGCCAGGGTGCGGTCAGAAAGCCGAGCACCTGCCCGGACGGCATGCGCCAGCCCGCGAACGGCTGCAAACTGGCGTACACAATGACCACTGTGTAAGCTAGCGCGACGAATCCAGCGAGGCGGGGCTTACCGGGTGCCATGACGGTATTTTATGATGTTTTCAACGGCGATGCCGATGGCATCTGCGCGCTTCACCAGTTGCGCCTTGCCGAGCCGCGGCCGAGCGTGCTCATCACCGGAGCGAAGCGCGATATCGCGCTGCTCGAGCGCGTCGAGGCGCAGCCGGGCGACGCGGTCACCGTGCTCGACATTTCCCTTGCGCGCAATGTCAGCGCGTTGCAGCGGCTGCTCGCGTGCGGCGCGAGCTGCCGTTACTTCGACCACCATTTCGCGGGCGAGGTGCCGGCGCATCCCAATCTCAAGACTTTCATCGACACCGCGCCGGACATCTGCACCAGCCTCATCGCCGACCGCTACCTCGGCGGGCGCCACCGCATCTGGGCGGTGGTCGCCGCGTTCGGCGACAATCTCGCCGCCGCTGCGCGCGGTGCGGCGGCCCCGCTCGGGGTGAACGAACTGCAGATTGCGCAATTGCAGGCGCTCGGCGAGAGCATCAACTATAACGCTTATGGCGAGAGCGTCGACGACCTTAATTATCATCCAGCCGATCTTTATCAGACGCTCAGCCACTACGCCGATCCGTTCGAGTTCATCGTCGGTGAGCCGGTGTTCGAAATCCTGCGCACCGCGCGCGCCGATGATCTGTATCTCGCGGACGAACTCAAACCGGAGTTGGAGACCCCGTGTTGCGCGCTGTACGTGTTACCGGATGCCGCGTGGAGCCGGCGCGTGAGCGGGGTGTTCGCGAACCGCCTCGCGCAGCAGCACCCGCAGCGCGCGCACGCGGTTCTGACGGCGCGCCCGGGCGGTTTCGTGGTCAGCGTGCGCGCGCCCATCGCAGCCCCGCGCGGCGCGGACGAACTGTGCCGCCAGTTTGCCGGCGGCGGCCGGCAGGGCGCGGCCGGGATCGATTGGTTGCCGGGGAGCGAGCTGGACCGTTTCGTCGCGGCACTGGCGAGGCATTACCCTGAGTAACCGTCAATCGACGGCTCCTCGGCGGGGACCCCGCAGCACATCCATCTCGATCATCGCAAATGCCGTGAGCCAGAGCGCCGCGTCGTAAGCGTCAAACCATTCCGCGCGCCACGCCCACGCCAGGACGAGAGTCCCCAGTCCCGCGTACAGCGTAGCCGCCGTGGCCGTAAACCACCGGCGATGACGCGCGACGGCGCGGGGGCTGCGCACTTCGAATTCCAGCAGCACGACGACTGCGATCCAGAGCGCGGTATTGACGGCGTCGAGCCACTCGTTCTGCCAGGCATAGCCGATGGCGGCCGCGCCAACCGCCGCGGCGGCGGCCAGACGCAACCCGCGGATCGCCGCCATCACTCCGCGCGCGCGCAAGCGGCCGTCAGATCCGGTTTCCAGCGCAAAAAGCGCGAGCAGCGTGAGCCAGGCCAACGCATCGAGAGCTTTGGTCCACGTGTCGCCAAGCAGGTAATAGGCGGTATTGCACGCGAGCAATGCGAACACAACAGCCTTGAATCGCGGATACCACGGTGATCTGGTACCGACGGCGGTCACGGTCTTATCCGGGGGCGCTGCCGCGCAAATGCGCGCTACGCGGCCGCGGCGCGCCGCGGGTGCGCTTTCCCGGCGCCGTACCATTGCGGCGCGAGCGAGCCGGCGAGCATGCCGCAAAGACTCGCGAGCCAGCCGGCGAACTGCGGTGGCAGGAACGGGTCGGGCGGCAGCACTTTGCCCAGGATCAGGAGCTCGCACGCGATCCAGGTTCCAAGCCCGAGCACGATCGCGCACGCGGCGCCCTGGGTCGTCGCGCGCTTCCAGTAGAGCCCGAACGCGAGCGGCGTGAAGGCGGCAACCAGCGTTATCTTGTAGGCACCCTCGACCATGCCGTAAATCGTCGAGCCCGAAGTCAGCGCGAACGTGAAAACCGCAGCCGCGAACAGGAACACGATCCAGCGCAGCAGATGCAGGAACTGCCAGTCGGCGAGTCTGGGCAGCCAGGGTTTCAGCACGTTCTCGGCAAACGTGACCGAGGGCGCCAATAGCGTCGCGCTCGAGCAGCTCATGATCGCCGCGAGCAGCGCGCCGAAGAAAATCACCTGCGCGAAGACCGGCGTGTGCGCGAGGATCAGGTTCGGCAGGATGTATTGGGAGTCCGCGTCGATATGCTTCGCCACCAGTCCGGGATCGATCAGCGTCGCGGAATAGGCGAGGTACATCGGTATGAATGCGAAACAGAAGTAAATGCAGCCGCCGAGGACCGAGCCGAGGCCCGCGGTTTTCTCGTCTTTGGCGGCGGAGACGCGCTGGAACACGTCCTGCTGCGGGATCGAACCGAACCCCATCGTAATCCACGCGGCGACGAACGCAATCACGTCACGCGCCTGCAGCGCCGGCCAGAACTCGAGCTTGCCGGCGTTCGCCGCATGCGCGATCACCACGCCGGCGCCGCCGGCGACCCCGCTGACCACGAACGCGATATAGATCATGCCCAGCAGGATCACGCACATCTGGAACAAATCGGTGAACGCGACGGAAAACATGCCGCCCGCCAGCGTGTAGGCGAGCACGATTCCCGTGCCGATCGCCATGCCCTGCCACGGTTCGAGGGCGCCTTGGGTGAGTACTGAAAACACCAGTCCCAGCGCGGTGATCTGTGCTGACACCCAGCCCAGGTACGAAATCACGATGCAGATCGAGGTGGCGAGCTCGACCGCGCGGTTGTAGCGCGCGCGGTAGAAGTCGCCAATGGTGAGCAGGTTCATGCGATACAGCGGCCGCGCGAAAAACAATCCGACCAGGATCAGGCACATGCTCGACCCGAACGGATCGGCGACCACGCCTTTCAGGCCTTCGCTGAGGAACTTGGCGGGAATGCCGAGCACGGTTTCGGAGCCGAACCAGGTCGCGAACACGGTCGCGATGATGAACGGCAGCGGCAGATGATGGCCGGCGACGACGTAGTCGGAGGTGTTCTTGACGCGGGTCGCGGCGTAGAGCCCGATCGAGACCGAGACGATGATGTAGAGGATGACAAACCAGATCAGCATGTCAGTGACTCTCGAGCGGAATCAGAACGCGAAATAAAACGCGAGACCGGTGAGGGCAATCAGCGCGACGGCGATGATCGCGAGCAGCAGGTTCTGCTGCCGGTTTTCGTCGATCAATTCCTGAATTCGCTGCTCCAGGCGCTCGGCTCCCGGCGCGTTGAGATAACGATGCACAAGGCGCGGAACCTCCGGCAGCAGCGTGCTCCAGACCGGCGCCTCCTGGCGGATGCGCTTCACCAGCCCGCGCCAGCCGATTTGTTCCGACATCCAGCGCTCGAGGAACGGCTTGGCGGTCGCCCACAGGTCGAGCTCGGGATCGAGCTCGCGCCCGAGGCCCTCGATATTGAGCAGCGTCTTCTGCAGCAGCACGAGCTGCGGCTGGACCTCGATGTTGAAGCGGCGCGAGGTCTGGAACAGGCGCAGCAGCACGCGGCCGAACGAGATTTCGTGCAGCGGCTTGGCGAATATCGGCTCGCAGACGGCGCGGATCGCGGTCTCGAAGTCGTCAACCCGCGTGTCTTTCGGCGCCCAGCCGGACTCGATGTGCAATTCGGCAACGCGCCGGTAGTCGCGGCGGAAAAACGCGAGGAAGTTCTGCGCGAGATAGTTTTTATCCGCCGCGGTGAGCGTGCCCATGATGCCGAAGTCGAGCGCGACGTAATGGCCGCTCACTGTCGCGAAAATGTTTCCGGGGTGCATGTCGGCGTGAAAAAAGCCGTCGCGGAATACCTGGGTGAAAAAAATCTCGACGCCGGCGCGCGAGAGGCGCTTGATATCGATACCCTGTTCGCGCAGTTTCGCGATGTGCGAGATCGGCGTGCCGTGCATGCGCTGCATCACCATCACTTCGGTCGAGCAATAGTCCCAGTAGATTTCCGGCACCAGCAGCAGCGGCGAAGCTTCGAAGTTGCGCCGCAGCTGGCTCGCGTTTGCCGCCTCGCGCATCAGGTCGAGCTCGTCCTCGAGGTGCTTGGCGAATTCGGCGACCACTTCGTGCGGCCGCAGCCGCCTGCCCTCCGACCACAAGGCCTCGATCAGCGTTGCCCCGGCATCCAGCAGCGCCACGTCCTTGTTGATGACCTCCGAGATGCCCGGGCGCAGGATCTTGACCGCGACGTCGCGCCCGTCGTGCAGACGCGCGAAGTGCACCTGCGCCACCGATGCGCTGGCAACCGCCACCGGATCGAATGCGGCGAATACCCGGTCGACCGGCTTGTGGTAGGCACGCTCGAGCGCGGCCAGCACCAGCCCGGGCGCGAACGGCGGCACCTGGTCCTGCAGCTTGGCGAGTTCATCGGCGATGTCCGGCGGCAGCAGGTCGCGCCGCGTGGAGAGCACCTGGCCGAATTTGACGAAAATCGGTCCGAGCGCTTCCAACGCCAGCCGCAGCCGCACTGCGCGCGGCTGCGAGAGCCGGCGCCAGAACAGTAGGATTTTGACCGGCGCGCGCAATGCCCGCACGCGCTCGTGCCCGAGAAAAAATTCCTCGAGCCCGAAACGCAGGCTGACGCCGAGAATTCTCAGCAATCGAAACAAGAGCATGAGCTGATTTTAACCGCCTTGGCGGTTCAGCAGATTTTGCAATCGTTTTTCGACTCGCGCGACATCATCGCGCAGCGCATCGACTTCGCGCACGAAGCGTTCGACGTCATGCCGCGTTGCGATCAACGGCTGCTCGTCGGTCCAGTACGCTGCCGCCGAGCGCGCGATGCTGTCCGCAGCGTGCCGCTGCCAGCGTTTGAAATCGCCGGCGGCCTGCACCATGCGATGCGCGAGGATGTCGCCGAAAACGCGGCTCAGGTCTTCCTCGGCGTCCCAGCGCAGGTTCCGTGCGACGAACAGGATTTCACGCGCGAGTTCGGTGTCGCCGCTCATCCGCACCTCCTGCCAGGCATTCTTGTCGGCGGCGAGCATGCGCAGCGCGACACCAGGGGTCAGCGTGAAGCTGGCATCGGGAAGGCGCGCGGACTCGTTACTGGCGCAGCCAGCCGTTTGCGGGTAGCGCGCCTCGGCCCCCGTTCCCGCAACCGGGCGTTCCGCTAACGTGTCACGGGGGCCGGTTGAAGCGGAGTCCTCGACTTCGCCGGAGTCGCGGATCGTGAGCGTTACCGCGAACGGCGCAAGAACGACGTGGACGGTTTTGCCGGCAAAGGGTATCAGCCGTTCGCGTGCCCACGACGCGCTGCGCAGCAGATGATTGATTGCGGCGGCGACGGGTGGAGCGAAAATCGCGGCAAGTCCGGTGCCGGCGCCCGCCGCATCGTGTGCCGGCCCGGACATGTAGAGCGGATCAGCCCTGCTGGATGCCGCTGATCAGCCAGCCGGTGTCGCCGTTGATCGGCTTCTCGAGGTGCCACACCTCGCTGAACGATTCCGGGAGGGCATCAGCGGCCTCGCGGATCGCGCCGCTGAAGCGTACGCTTGCGATATACGCTTCGCCTTCGGTTACCACTTCCAGCACTTCGGCGTCGAGCTTCACGACCGCGGTCTCCTGCGGCGCATTTCCTGCCGCGGCAACCTGCGCTTCGATCGCGGCATAAAGCTCAGGCGTCATGAAGTCACGCATGGTCGACAGGTCGTGGCGATCGTTGGCGGCCTGCAGTTGCATGAAATTGAGTTTGGCGTGGCGCGCGAACTGCTCGGCGTCGAATCCCGGCGGAAAGCGATTTACCGTTGCTGCCGGCGCGGGTGCCGGCGCAGTTGCGCCGCCGCCAAACATGGTCGAGATATTCGGCGGACTGCTCGCAGACGTGCCTTGCGCCTGCGCTCCCGCATACTGCATCGGCCCTGACTGCGATTTGCGCCGCAGCATGCGCCACGCGAACATCGCGGCAGCGGCGATCAGCATGACCAACAGGATTCCGCCCAATGCCCCGGCAAAACCGTTGTTCATGAACAGCGACGCGAGGCCTGCGCCGAGCGCGAGGCCGGCGAGCGGTCCCAGCCACTTGCTCATTCCCGACGGCTGCTGCGCTGGAGCGGCGGGTGCCGCGGACGGCGCCGCGGGCTTGGGTGTCGGGGTGATCTGACGCTGCCTGCCGATGCTGGTGCCGCCGCCGAGACGGCGTGCGGCGTCAGCGTCCTCGATGACCAGACTCAGGCCGAGCAGCGCGACTAAAAACATTATCGTGTTTTTCATATATTCTCCTACCGGGTTGATCCGGGCAACCATTCTACCAACAGTTTGGGAGCGGACGGGGGGAATTCGCGACCTCGGGAATTGCGGATTCCCGCAAACTTGATTTCGCCGGCCGCGCGTGTCCTGCGGCAAACCCCGCGGTTCAATCTCTCAGGGTTTTGCCTTGCCGACGGCCGCGAGCTCGACTACGTTCCAGTCGCCACGGAACCACGGGCAGCCTTTCGCGCAATGAGCCATGTCCCGCCATTCGGAATTGCTTTCCATGCGCACCGGGCGGCCCAGCGCCGGCGCGTACCAGTCGGTTTCGTAAGCGCGCGTCTCCGTCTTGAACCCGTCCCAATCCCCTGCATAAACAAGGCGCCTGATCCTGATGGTGTCGAATTCTCCGGCCGGCACCCGGATGCGCTCCGCTCCGAGCACAGTGCCGTCGACCCGCACGCTGTTGCGCCGCTTCATGCTCGTATCGGTGGCGTTAACCCGCACCGACCACGATTGGTCGGGTCGCAGCGGAAACACGTAGGCGGGATAAGCGGTAGCGAACTCGTAATCCACCAACTGGCCGTGGCTGGCGATCGGATGCCGCAGCCAGTTGCCTTCCTTCGTATAAACCACCGTGTATGCCTGCCCCAGGTAAGGGTCGTCCGGGGTGGCCAACACCACAGTGCGGCCTGCATCGACCTTCTCGACCTGATAGCGGATTTGGCCGCGCACCTCGCTGTTGTAGCCGTTGGAGACGCGATAAACCCAGGTGTCGCCGACCGCAAGCCCGGGCGGATCAGCCTGCGCAAACGGATTTGACGCCGGCGGAACAGTTACTGCCTGACAGCCCGCAAGCAGGATCGCGAGCCAAAGCGTACCGAGCCCGCGTGGGCTCGCCATGAGGTGCGCTAAGTGCATGGTATTCATGGTGTATCTCCTCATCATTGCAGCTTGTAGCCGCGGTGCAGCGCGACTACGCCTGCGCTCAGATTGAAGTATTCGACCCGCTCGAACCCGGCTTGTTCCATCATCATTTTCAATTGCTCCTGGTCGGGATGCACGCGTATCGATTCGGCGAGATAGCGATAACTGTCGCTGTCGTTGGCAATGAGTCTGCCGAGCAACGGCAGTGCTTTGAACGAGTAGGCGTCGTAGAGCGGCTGCAGCGGTTTCCACACGCGCGAGAATTCGAGTACCAGCAGCCTGCCGCCGGGGCGCAGCACGCGCCGCATTTCGGCGAGCGCGAGCTCTTTGTGCGTCATATTGCGCAGGCCGAAGGCGACGCTCACGCAATCGAAGTGGTCGGTTGCGAACGGCAGACGCTCGGCATCGCATTGCACCGCGGGCGCGGTGACGCCGGCGTCGAGCATGCGGTCGCGGCCGAGCGCGAGCATTGCTGCGTTGATGTCGGTGAGCACGACCTGACCGCCAGCCCCGACGCGGCGCGCGAACTGGATCGCGAGATCGGCGGTGCCGCCGGCAACGTCGAGGGCGCGGCCACCGGGCCGCAAGCCGCTTTGCGCAACGGCAAAGCGTTTCCACCACCGATGCAGGCCGGCCGACATCAGGTCGTTCATCAGGTCGTATTTGCCGGCGACCGAGTCAAACACGCCGCCAACGTGCTGCGCCTTCTCGTCCTCGGGCACCGTGCGATAGCCGAAATCGGTGGTCTTGATCATAGTGTGAAGGTAAACAGCCGGGGGGGCGCGATTATTCCGGTCGTCCTTGCCACGCGTCCGGCGCGCGCCAAGCAGATATCATAACCGAGATGGGGCGCACAATAACACCGCCGCGCCAGGCGTTTATCCGCGTTCCCGCGGCGGGTGCTCTAAGGGTTCTGGTCGAGCGTAAAGGTGCAGCGTTCGAAGTCGCTGCCTTTTTCAAGCAGTTCGCCGAGCTTCGCAATCTGGTTGCCGTCGCCGCGCAACTCGATGCGGCGCTCGGGCTGATACCACCCGGTGGGCAGTATCAAGGTGGCTGGCGTCGGCGGCGCCGGCGGCCCGGACAACAACAATCCGCGTTCGTAGCCGTTGCTTGCCGAGGCTGTGTTGACGGCCGCGGGCCGCGCCGCGACGGCGCGTGCGCTGCCGGGAAACAGGCGCACGCCGATCAGTACCTCATTGTCGTCCGTGACGCGCAGCCATAGCACGAGCCCGAGACAAGACGAGTTGCCCGAGCCACGGTGCACGCAGACCAGCTGGTTGTGGCTGATGCGCGTCTCGGCACCCGGCTCGCGCACCATGCACATGAAACCCGAACTGCTCTGATTTACGAGTTGCCATGAATCGGCCGCAGCGCCCGCGCCGGATGCAGGCACGCGGTCGTCAGGTTTGCCGATAAAGGAATGCGCGGCGCGCATGCCGAGGTATACCTGCGCGTTTTCCGCGTCTGCGGCGCGTTGGTCGCCGCGGCCGGTGCCGGCGCGGCACCACTGGATATAAAGCAACATCAGCAGCTTGCCGCAGCCGGGCTGGCGTGCGTCGGAGCCCAGGCCGAGTTGGGCCGGGGTCTGGCCCTGGTTGAGCAGCGCGATCACCTGGCGCAGCGTGCGGCCAAGCGGTTCGAGGTCGAGATAGCGCAGGCTCTCCCGCGGCGGGAGCCCTGCGGTGAGCGCCGGCCCGCTGTTCGCCGCGAGGTCAACCGCCAGCGCCGGGATCGCGGACGGCGGCAGCGGTTTCGAGGTGAGGTTCACGAGTCCCGCCCAGCCTGCGCTCCAGAGCGCGAGAGTTTCCAGCTGCCGTCCGGAAAGCGCAAACGGATTGCCGAGTTGCACGAGCAATGCCTGGCGATAAGCGGTGGCACAACTCGAGCCCGCCTCCTGACGACAGAACGCGTCGACCACCATCGTGCGCGCGAAACCGCTTTGTTCAGCGAACGCATAGTATTGGTGTAATTGTTTCCACAACTCGCCGGGAGCGTGCCGGTAGACGCGGTAGTGCTCGAACATCGCGCTGGACGTGTAGCGCAGGCAGCGCATCACGATCAGCGCGCCGTAGTTCCTGACGCCGGAGTCGCCGCGCACGTGCGCGACCAGGCACACTGCGTAGGCCGCGATGAATTCCTGCCACAGCCTGAGCGCCTGCGCCCACCAGGCGGCTTCAGTGGCATCCAGCGGCTGCGGTTTGCCGGCGTATTTGCGGGCCAGTTCGTGTTGCACATAGACGGCCGGCTCCCGCAGCGCTTCCAGCACCCGCAATAACTCGAGCGGGGCGAGCACCGCTTGCCGCACCAGCGAGATTTGCTGGGTCAGCGCGTGCTGCGAAGACTCGACATCGGTGAGCGGCAGTGACTCGATCCAGCGCTTGCAGCTGGCGCTGTCGTTGAATTGCAAATGATCTGCGTTAAGGGTATCCATAAGATCTGGAGCCAGCATAAAGTCCGGCTTTGCCGCGCGCAAAACGGCCTGACGAGCGGGGGTTTGGCCGCGACCAGCGGAGAGCAGGCGTGACGGAGTTCACGTACCTGCGCCATGGCCGCGAAGCGACGGTATCCTTCTCGCGGGCAGGGAGCCGGCGCGCGATCTCAGAACGATTTCGCTAGATTCTCCGCCAGCGCCGCGCGCAGTTTGGAGGTGGTGTCGGCGGCATTGCGTCCGGGGCTTCCCGGGCGCTTGCGCTCGCCCCAGACCGAATTCGGGAAGTGCGGGTCGTCCTCGAAACGCGGAATTACGTGCCAGTGCAGATGCGGCGCCATGTTGCCGAAGCTCGCCAGGTTGATCTTGTGCGGATCGAGCACGGTGCGAAGCGCCTCCTCGACCGCGCATACCACGCGCATGCAGTGCTGCCGCTCGGCTTGCGCGAGATCGGTCATTTCCCTGACATGCATGCGCCAGATCACGCGGCAGTAACCGGCATAATCCGGGTCGGCAACCAGCACCACGCGGCACGCAGCGTCCTGCCACAGCACTTCGCCGCCGTCCTGCGAACACAGTTCGCACACGGGTGAGGCGCCAGGCGTGAGGTTCGTCACAGCAGCACCCGCTCGATGCCGCCGCGGTTGGCATTCGCGACATAGTCGGCCAGCCAGTTCTCGCCCAGCAGGTGTTTGACCAGCTCGACGACGATGTAATCGGCGCCGGTCCCGGTGTCGTCATAGCGCGCCAGCCCCTGCAGGCACGATGGACAGGAGGTGAGAATTTTCACTTCGCCGTTGAAGCCATCGGCGCGCAACCTGCCGGCGCCCTGGCGTATTTCCTGTTCCTTGCGAAAGCGTACCTGGGTCGAGACGTCGGGTCGCGTGACGGCAAGCGTGCCCGCTTCGCCGCAGCAGCGCTCATTGAGATGGACTGGCTGCCCCATCAGCTGATTGACGACTTGCAGCGGCTGCCGGGTTTTCATCGGCGTGTGGCACGGATCGTGGTACAGATAGCGAACTCCTTCCACGCCATTGACCTTGACACCTTTTTCGAGCAGGTACTCGTGGATATCGAGCAGCCGGCACCCGGGAAAAATTTTCCCGAATTCGTATTTGGCGAGCTGGTCCATGCAGGTGCCGCACGACACGATCACGGTTCTGATATCGAGGTAATTGAGTGTATTGGCGACGCGGTGAAACAGCACGCGGTTGTCGGTGCTGATCTGCCGGCCCTTGTCCTCGTCGCCGGCGGCGGTCTGCGGATAGCCGCAGCACAGGTAACCGGGCGGCAGCACGCATTGCGCGCCGATTGCGTAGAGCATCGCCTGGGTCGCGAGCGCAACCTGGCTGAACAGCCGCTCCGAGCCGCAGCCCGGAAAATAAAACACGGCGTCGGAATCTTCGTTCACCTTTTGCGGATTGCGGATGATCGGCACGATGCGCGCATCTTCGATGTCGAGCAACGCGCGCGAGGCTTGTTTCGGCAGCCCGCCCGGCATCGGTTTGTTGATGAAATGGATCACCTGCGCCTTGAGCGCGGGCTTGCCGACGGTGGCGGGGGGTCGCCGCGTTTGCGATTGCGCCAGGCCGAACGCTTGGGCTGCGCGGTGCGCCAGGCGTTGCGCCCGGTAGCCCCAGGCGATCATGAATTTGCGCGTGAGCTTGATGGTGCGCGGATCGGTCGCGTTGAGAAACAGCAATGCCGCTGCGGTGCCGGGATTGAATCTGTGCTTGCCGTGGCGGCGCAGAAAGTTGCGCATCGCGATCGACACGTCGCCGAAGTCGATGTCGACGGGACACGGATTGAGGCATTTGTGGCATACAGTGCAATGGTCGGCGACGTCACTGAATTCATCGAAGTGCTCGAGTGATACGCCCCTGCGGGTCTGTTCCTCGTAGAGAAATGCCTCGATCAGGAGGGAAGCTGCGAGGATCTTGTTGCGCGGACTGTAGAGCAGGTTGGCGCGCGGCACGTGGGTTGCGCACACCGGTTTGCACTTGCCGCAGCGCAGGCAGTCCTTGATCGAATCGGCAATCGTGCCGATTTCGGACTGTTCGAGGATCAGGCTTTCGGTGCCGAGCAGGCTGAAGCTCGGAGTGTACGCGTTGTCCAGATTCGCTCCGGCGAGCAGCTTGCCCTGGTTGAAACGTCCGTGCGGATCGACTTGCTCCTTGTAGGCGCGAAAGCTCTCGAGTTGTCGGCGGTCGAGAAATTCGAGTTTGGTAATGCCGATGCCGTGCTCGCCGGAGATCACGCCGTCGAGCGACTGCGCGAGCCGCATGATGCGCGCAACGGTGCGGTTTGCCTCCTGCAGCATCGGGTAATTGTCGGAATTGACCGGGATGTTGGTATGCACGTTGCCGTCGCCGGCGTGCATGTGCAGCGCGACGAACACGCGGCCGCGCAGCACCGCGGCATGGATCGCATCGCACTGCTCGCGCACCTTATGAAAGTGCAAACCGCTGAAGATGTCGGCCAGCGGAGCGCGCACCTCTGTTTTCCACGAGACGCGTAACGTATGCTCCTGGAGCAGGTGCCATACGCTGCCGGAAGGGTGATTGAAATCCCGCGGCGGCGCGTCGAGGTTGTCGGCGAGCCATTGCCAGCGCGCGCGCGTTGCGGCGATCAACGCCAGCGCGCGCTCGACGCGGTCGCCGATCAGTTCCGCGGCCGGCACCGCTGCCTCCGGCTGGTGCAGCGGCAGATCGCCGGACAGCAATTCCGCGAGTGCGGCGAGCAGCTGGAGCTTGTTCTTGATTGACAGTTCGATGTTGAGGCGCTCGATGCCGTCCGAGTAGTCGCCAAGCCGATCGAGCGGGATCACCACGTCTTCGTTGATCTTGAACGCGTTGGTGTGTCGCGCGATCGCCGCGGTGCGCGCGCGGTCGAGCCAGAATTGCCTGCGCGCTTCAGCGCTGACCGCGATAAAACCTTCTCCCGAACGTGCATTGGCGATGCGCACCACCTGGGAAGCCGTCGCGGCGACCGCATTCTCGTCGTCGCCGACGATGTCGCCGATCAGCACCATCTTGGGCCGGCCGGCGCGCCGGGCCTTGGTCGCATAGCCGACCGCCTTGATATAACGCTCGTCGAGATGCTCCAGCCCGGCGAGCATTACGACCGGATGCGCGTCGATAGTGTTCCTGATTTCGACGATGGCCGGCACTGCCTCGCGGACCTGGCCGAAGAATTCGAGGCACACCGTGCGGATATGCGGCGGCATCCGGTGCAGGATGAACGTCGCTTCGGTGATGATGCCGTCGCAGCCTTCCTTCTGGATGCCCGGCAGGCCGGACAGGAATTTGTCGGTGACATCCTTGCCGAGCCCGGGCTTGCGGAATCTGGCGCCTTCGATTGCGAGTATTTCCGGTTCGCCGCGCCGCGTTTTGCCGTCGGGTGCGAAGCGCGTGATGCAAAAGCGCGCGAGCGGCGCGGCGTGGATCTTGCCCAGATTGTGATCGAGGCGCTCGATTTCCATCCACTCGGCATCGGGCGTGACCATGCGCCACGACACGAGATTGTCAAGCGCGGTGCCCCACAGCACCGCCTTCTTGCCGCCGGCGTTCATCGCGACGTTGCCGCCGATCGAGGACGCATCGGCCGAAGTCGGGTCGCACGCGAACACGAGACCGGCCGCTTCGGCGGCTTCCATCGCGCGCCGGGTCACCACGCCGGCGCCGCAGCGCACGACGGATACCGGCCGCTCGACGCCGGGCAGCTGCCGCTGCTCGATCGCGCCCAGGGTGTCGAGCTTTTCGGTGTTGATCACCGCCGAATGCCGGGTGAGCGGAATCGCGCCGCCGGTGTAGCCGGTGCCGCCGCCGCGCGGAATAATGGTGAGCCCCAGTTCGATGCACGCCGCGACCACGGCGGCGATTTCCTGCTGCGTATCGGGATTGATCACGACGAACGGATACTCGACGCGCCAGTCGGTGGCGTCAGTCACGTGCGACACGCGCGCCAGGCCATCGAATTGAATATTGTCGCGGCGCGTGACCCGCGCAAGACGCTGGATGGTCTTGCGCCGCAAGGCGAGCGTCGTCTCGAATTCCGCGTCGAACGCGTCGACCGCGGCGTGCGCGGCGACGAGCAGGGTGCTCACGTTTTTGTCGCGGTTCTGGCGGCGTGCCGCGATCTCAGTGAGCCGGTGCCGCATCGACTCGATAAATGCCGCGCGGCGCTTGCGGTTGGCGAGCAGATCGTCCTGCAGATACGGATTTCGCGACACCACCCAGATGTCGCCGAGCACTTCATACAGCATGCGCGCCGAGCGGCCGGTGCGGCGCTGGCTGCGCAACTCGTTAAGGAGGTCCCACAGCGCCGGCCCAAGCAGCCGGATCACGATCTCGCGATCGGAAAACGACGTGTAGTTATAGGGAATTTCCCGCAGGCGGGCGGTCATAATCAGAACCTGCCTCAAGAATCGGTTTGGAGGTGGGGTGCCCGGCGCTATTCCGCGATGATCTGGAATGCCTTCCCGTTGCTCAGCCGGTACACTTCAAAGTCCCTGCGATCCACCGTTAGTACCGCCGTGCTGTTTAGCCTGTCTGCGAGCCAGATCAACGACGCGTCGGCGAAATCGATGTCGCGATCAACGTAGCGCTCCATGATCGCGCCAATTTGCTCGAAGTCGTCCGCGCCGACCGCCTGAATGGTGAGCCCTCCGCGGCGAACCCACATCAGAAAGGCGGGCTTGCCCTGGGCGTTCAGGAAGTGACACACCTCCGTGACGACCGGCAACGTCGTCACCAGGCGCGCGCTCGATGCGGCAAGAAAACGCTTCACGCGCAAGTGGTGCTTGTCGCGACGCCGAAACAGCGCGATCAGCGGCCCCGCGTCAACGACGATGTTTTGCACGCAGTTTTTTCTTGAGTAATGTCTTGTAGTTCGCTGACACGTCGCTAACCATCGACGCGTCGGCCCCGAACAAATCTTCGCCTAGCTGATACGCGGTTTTGCCCGGCTCAAGCTGATCTAGATACGCCTCCAGGCTGCGCTTGACGACTTCGCTCTTATTGACGCGAAGCCGCCTGCTCACCGCGTTGAGCCGGTGTTCGAGTTGATCTCCAAGCCGGATCGAGATCGGCATACGGGTACCTCAGGGAATTGAAAAAAACAATAGTGTATCACAGTATCACACCGCAGTTAAAATGGGAGTAGCGCAGGCGCCTCGCCTGCTCCGTCAACGAATGCAGGCGAGGCGCCTGCGCTACAAAAGCGTATCTGGCGCGCTGGGTACCGGCTCATACACCCGCATCACACCGCAACGCTCGCAATCACCAGGTAGCGCACAAATTTGCCGAGCGCCATGAACAACGCCGCGAGCCATGGATTGACGCGCAGCCAGCCCGCGGCGACGCACAGCGGATCGCCCAAAATCGGCACCCACGCGAGTAACAGCGCCGGGCTGCCATGACGTTTGATCCAGTCCAGCCCCTTGATTTCCGCGCGTTGCGGCACGATGCGGCCGATCAGGTACGACGACATTCCGCCGAGCGTATTGCCGAGTGTTGCCACCGCCAGCGCTGGCCAGTATTGCTGCGGGTCGAGCCTGAGCACGCCGAAGAGCACGGCTTCCGAGCCTCCCGGCAGCAGCGTCGCCGCGAGAAAGCTGCTCGCGAAGAGCGCGATGAGGCTCGATGATTCGTCCATGAGCGTCATTGTTGCACGCCGGCCCGGATCCGGGACTCGGGTTTGACGCGTTGCGCGGCTATCGCGGATAATCCGCTGCTACCTGCAAACCCGGTTCGTTACGCGCAAGCCGTTGGTGCCGCGCCCGGCGGCGCTTGCGATAAACTCCCAGCCCAGACAGAAAGGCAAGACATGAAGTACGTGATCGATTTCGGACCAGTGCCCACGCTGCCGGTGGCCGGCAGCGCCGACCAGTTTCCGGTCGGGCGCATCTACTGCGTCGGCCGCAACTATGCCGAGCATGCACGCGAGATGGGGCACGATCCCGACCGCGAACCGCCGTTTTTCTTCATGAAGCCGGCGAATGCAATCGTGCACCACGGCGCAACGATTCCGTATCCGGCGGCGACGCAGGACCTGCATCACGAGATCGAACTGGTGGTTGCGCTCGGCAAGGGCGGCGCCAACATTCCGCTCGGGCAGGCGCTTGACCACGTCTGGGGCTATGGTGTCGGTCTCGACATGACGCGGCGCGATCTGCAGGGCGAGGCGAAGAAAATGGGGCGGCCGTGGGAAATGGGCAAGAGCTTCGACAATTCGGCGCCGTGCACCGCGCTATTGCCGGCGTCCCAAATCGGGCATCCGGCAAAGGGCGCGATCTGGCTCAAGGTCAACGGCAAGACCACGCAACAAGGCGATCTCGCGGAGATGATCTGGAACGTGCCCGAAACCATCGCTTACCTGTCGGGGCTGGTCACGCTGCAGCCCGGCGATCTGATCTATTCCGGCACGCCCGCGGGGGTCGGCCCGGTCAAGCCTGGCGACAAGCTCGAAGGGCATGTCGACGGCGTCGGCGATCTGACGATTTGCTACGCAAAATAGCCAACGCATTTCACGCACCACGTATCACGAGCCACGAACCACGACAGCAGGAGGAAACGATGCAACAACGCAAACTGGGTAACTATGGCCCGCAGGTGCCGGCGCTCGGATTGGGCTGCATGGGAATGTCGATCAGCTACGGCGTGCCCAACGACGAGGAATCGATCGCGACCATGCACCGCGCGCTCGAACTCGGCGTCAATCTGCTCGTGACGTCCGACGCCTACGGCAACGGCGTCAACGAAGAACTGGTCGGGCGCGCCATCAAGGGCCAACGGGACAAGTTCCTGCTGGCGACCAAGTTCGGCAACCTCGCGCTCGCCGGCGGCGGCGGGGGCGGCTTGAGCGGCGGACATCCCGATTACGTGCCGCAGGCATGCGACAGGTCGCTCAAACGCCTTGGCGTCGATGTGATCGACATCTACGGCCTGCACCGCGTCGATGCCACCGTGCCGATCGAGGACACGGTCGGCGCGATGAAAAAGCTCGTCGAGCAGGGCAAAGTGCGTTATCTCGCGCTGTCGGAAGCCGGGCCGCAGACCCTACGCCGCGCGCACAAAGTGCACCCGATCGCCGCGCTCGAGACCGAATACTCGCTGTGGAGCCGCGACGTCGAGCAGGACGTGCTGCCGGTCTGCCGCGAACTTGGCATCGGTTTCATGGCGTACGCGCCGCTCGGGCGCGGGTTTCTGACCGCGACCCTGAAGACGCTCGACGCGCTGCTGCCGAAAGACCGCCGGCGCGATCATCCGCGCTTCCTCGCGGACAACATCCAGCACAATGCGGAATTGCTCGCACCGCTCGAGAAAATCGCCGCCGCGAGAAAATGTACGCCGGCGCAGGTCGCGCTGGCCTGGGTGCTCGCGCAGGGTGAAGACATCGTGCCGATTCCCGGCACCAAGCGCCGCCCGTATCTCGAGCAGAACGCGGCCTCGCTCGGGGTGAAGCTTACCGGCGCAGAAATCGCCGCTCTCGCCCAGGCATTCCCGCTCAACGTGACGGCGGGTACGCGCTATCCGGAGAAACAGCTGAAAGCGCTCGGGATTTAGCCGGTCGATCCGGGTCAACAGCGCCGTGCGAGTCGCCTGGGTCCTCATCGCCGACTATCTCCGGCAGCTGGAAACGGGCCTGTATTCCCCGCTGGCGAGCTATCGGTATCGCGCCATCATCCCGGCGCGTGAGCTGGGCTCCCGCGGGCATGAGGTTTATCTGCTCGGCGTGAACGAGAACGAGCAGTCGGTCGAGTTTGCGGCACAGGAAATACGCGGCGCCGACGCAGTTATCTTCGGCAAGAATCACGTGGTGCCCGCAGTCACGCAAAGGCTGATCGATCTGTGTCGTCAACTGGGGATCAAATCGATCGTGGACGTTTGCGACGATTACTTTGATTCTCCATTCAAGGGCCACTACCTGTCGATAATTCAGAAAGCAGACCTCGTCGTCGCCTCCACGCCGGCTCTTGCAGCCAGGATCTCGGATACCGGCGCGCGCTCGGCAGTCGTTATCAGCGACCCGTTCGAAGGGCCCCGGGGCGAGCCCCGCCTGACACCGGATTTGCAGCGTCTGAAGCAGGTCTGGTTCGGGTGGGAGACCAATTTGCCGCCCCTTTTTCGGCACCTGGGCGCGCTCGTCGATGCGGGGGAGGGGTATCCTGTCGAACTGACAGTCGTTACGGGCAACGTGCCGGGACTGCGCGAAGTACTGGACAGATTCAACTCGCCGCTAGTGAGCGTGAAATTTATCGAGTGGTCTTTGCCGGCGCTGTGGCAGGCGCTGGCGCAGTGCGATTTCGTGCTGATTCCCGTCGACAAGGACCGTCCCGAGAACATTTCAAAAAGCCCGAATCGCATGGTCGAGGCGCTGCGCGCAGGAAGGTTCGTCGCCGCACACTCTATTCCCGCGTATGAAGAATTCAGGGAATGGGGGTGGGTGGCTGAGAGTCTGACGGAAGGCATGCGATGGGCCGTCCGTAATGCCGCCATGGCCGTTCGCCGCCTGCAGGATGCGCAACGCTATATCGAGGCAACGTATGCTCCCGAAATTATCGCAAACGCCTGGGAGAGAACCATTCGGAGGGGTTGATGCGACGATCATTTGAGTCGTTTCAGGCCCCGGGATCGGGAGAACCTGCGTGAAAAAATTGAATCTGGGCTGCGGTGACAAGATATTACCCGGCTACGTGAATGTCGATGTCGTTGAAAGCCGGCGCGGTTTCAAGCCCGACGTGCTTTGCGATTTGCACCAGCTCACGCCATTTGAAGATAACAGCGTCGATGAGATTCTCTCAGTCCACGTCGTTGAGCATTTCTGGCGCTGGGAAGTGCTGGCGGTACTGCAGGAATGGGTGCGGGTACTGCGGCCGGGCGGGCAGATGATCCTCGAATGTCCCAACCTGCTTGCGGCGGCGCATGAACTGCTGCAAAACCCCGACGCCGGGGCGGGTCCGGGTCCCGAGGGACAACGTACCATGTGGGTGTTCTATGGCGATCCGGCGTGGCAGGACCCTTACATGATCCATCGCTGGGGCTATACGCCGCGCAGCCTGTGTGAACTGATGCACCAGGCCGGCCTCACCAATCTGCGCCAGGAACCCGCGCAGTTCAAGCTGCGCGAGCCCCGGGACATGCGCATTGTCGGTGAAAAGCCGAAATGAGGTCCTTGCCATGAGCAACGCGCCACTGGATTACCTGAAGTGGTATTACGAGTCGAATGTCTGGAAGCGGCTCCATTATCGCGGAGTCAGAACGCTGAAGTTGCCGCTCGACCTGTGGAACTATCAGGAACTCATGTTCGAGAACGACATCCACTGGGTGCTCGAAACCGGCACCCGGCACGGCGGGTCGGCTTTGTTCTTCGCGGACTTGCTGGCTGCCGGCGCGCGCGAGGGCAGCGTGGTGAGCATCGACATTACGCACGAGGCGCTCGATCCGCTTGCCGCGGCGCATCCGGGAATTCGCCTGCTGCTTGGCGACAGCGCGGATCCGGCGATCGTCGGATCGATCCGGCAACTGATTCCGCAGGGCCGGTCGCACGGGCTGCTGCTGATCCTCGATTCCGATCATGCGGCGCCGCATGTCCTGCGGGAGCTCAATACCCTGGTCCCGCTGCTGCGGCAGGGCGACTATCTGGTGGTCGAGGATACGGTCGTCAACGGGCACCCGGTGCGGCCTGATTTCGGGCCGGGCCCGCTGGAAGCGATCGAGTCCTATCTTGCCGCGAATCCCCGGCAACTCGTCGCCGATGTCGCGCGCGAATCAAAATTCGGCTGCACCTTCGCGTTTCGCGGCTATTACAAAGTCGCGGCCGGTCGCTGACCAGGGCCGGTCGGCTCGTCATGCTAATATTGTCTTCGCCCGGGCTCGACTGCCGGGCCGGGGCAGGCGCGAGGCGTTCTAATTCGAGGTGCGGTGTACATGGGCGAAGCAACGCTGATCAGCGAAGAGTACCGGAAAATGCAGCAGCAGCTGCATGAAAACCCCAAGTACGGCGTCGCCTCGGTGCAATTCGCGCCGTTGGTGGCCCAGGTGCTCGATGCCACCGGCGCGAATGAATTGCTCGACTATGGCGCTGGCAAAGGCCGCCTGGGCGTCGCGCTCAAGCAGTACGTCACGCGCCCACTCACCATTCATCATTACGATCCGGCGATTCCCGCGTGGTCGGCGCCGCCGCGGCCGTGCGGTTTCGTGGCGTGCATCGACGTGCTCGAGCACATTGAACCGGCGCTGCTCGACAACGTGCTCGATGACCTGCAGCGCGTGACCGCGGATGTCGGGGTATTTACCGTGCATACCGGCCGTGCCGCCAAGGTCCTGCCGGACGGACGCAATGCCCATCTGATACAGCAGCCGCCGGCGTGGTGGCTGCCCAAGTTCCTCGAGCGCTTCGAACTCGCGAACTTCAACCGCGTCGTGATGGGGTTTATGGTGGTGGTCGAGCGCAAACGGGGGTAATGCCCGCGCCGAGTGGTGCTTTAGGTCCGCCGCGGTTCCGTTGCGCAGCCCGGGCGCGGGTTGGCTGCGCAAGGAGAGTGCCTGTGAGCAAGAATCCGCATTCGGTGCTTTTTCTCGGCAAAGAAAAAGACGCGCACGTCGCGAGAGCGGTGGAGTTCTGCCGTCTTAATTTCGCGACCGTCGGCGTTTACCTGGGGAAATGGGGAGATCCGTTCCCGGACGGGGTAAGATCGGCGGAGTGGGATTTCATCATCAGCTATCTGTCGCGGTGGGTCGTTCCTGCGGACTTGCTGAACAAAGCGAAGCTGGCAATCAATTTCCATCCGGGGACTCCCGAGTATCCGGGCTACGGCTGCAACAACTTTGCCATATACGAAGAGGCGAAGGACTACGGGGTCTGCTGCCATCATATGGCGCCTCGTGTTGACGCTGGTGCGATCATTGCCACCAGGCGGTTTCCCGTGTTGTTGAATGATGATGGCGGCACCCTGTTAGCGAGGGCTTACGACTACCAGTTGGTGCTGTTTTACGAGGTCGTGGCGCGCATCATTCGGGAAGAAGACCTTCCCGTATCTACGGAAAAATGGGCGCGCAAGCCGTTTACGCGAAGACAGTTTGACGAGTTGGGGCGAATCACGGCCGATATGACCCAAGAAGAAATCGCGAGAAGGACGAGAGCCACGAATGTCGGCGCATTGAAGCCCGCCGGCTAAAGGAAAAGGATGAATCCGTCAGAACAGGAGCAACGCAACAAAAGCGGCCCGCGGCTTGCCGTATTTGGCGGCACGCCGGCGTTTGCCGAGGCGAGGCACGTGGGGCGTCCGAACCTGGGAGACCGTGACCGGTTCCTCGCGCGTTTGAACGACATCCTGGATCGGCGCTGGCTGACCAACCGCGGTGAGTACGTGATCGAACTGGAAAAACGCATTGCCGAACTGGTCGGGGTTCGCAACTGCATCCTGGTATGTAACGGCACCGTCGGGCTCGAATTGCTGGTCAGGGCACTGGACCTGCGGGGAGAGGTCATCGTTCCGGCGTTTACCTTTGTCGCCACGGCGCACGCGCTGCAATGGCAGGAAATCACGCCGGTATTCGCCGACATCGATCCCGCCACGCACTGCCTCGACCCTGTCAGCGTCGAATCCATGATAACGCCGCGCACCAGCGGCATTGTCGGGGTTCACGTTTGGGGCCGGTCCTGCGCTGTCGAGGAGCTTGCGGAGATCGCCGCGCGGCGCAGCTTGAAACTCATGTTCGACGCGGCCCACGCATTCGGCTGCTCCCACGAGGGGCGGATGATCGGTTCGTTCGGCGCCGCCGAGGTGTTCAGCTTCCATGCCACCAAGATCATGAATACCTTCGAGGGCGGGGCCATAGTCACGAATGACGATCGTCTCGCGGAGAAACTGCGGCTGATGCAGAATTTCGGCTTCGCCGGCTACGACCGGGTGATTTACGTCGGCACCAACGGAAAGATGTCTGAAGTTTGCGCGGCCATGGGGCTGACGAATCTCGAGAGCCTGGACGAGCTGATCGAATGCAATCGGCGCAACTACCTGAGTTACCGGCGCGAGCTTGCCGGAATCGCGGGCTTGCAGCTGCTCGTTTATGACGAGCGGCATCGCAACAACTACCAGTATGTGGTGGTCACCGTCGGCGACGATACGGCGCTCGGCCGGGACGAACTGATGGAGGTTCTCCACGCCGAAAACGTGCTGGCGCGCCGCTACTTCTTTCCGGGAGTGCACCGGATGGAGCCCTATCGGTCATATTTTCCTCATGCCCATCTGCTGCTGCCGTCTACCGAGGAGGTATGCCGCCAGGTGCTGATCCTTCCCACCGGGACCGCGGTATCGGAGGAAGATATCGCGCGGATATGCGAAGTGATCCGGATCGCGCTGGACAATGCCGGCGCGGTGCGAGAGCGGCTGACGGAACTGAGGGTGCCGGCTGCCTGACAGGGCTAAACCAGTTTTTCACCGCGGCCGGCGCGCTCGGCCATTTCCTGCTGGAACTCCGGCGGCCCATAGGCGCTGACCGACTGCTCGTTCGTGAAATTCCCGTCCTGCACGATTTGCTCCGAATACAGCAGCGTGCGGTTGTTTTTTTCCGCGAACTGCTTGAGCCAGTTCAGCGCCCGCGGCGGGATCCTTCTTCCGACCGGAACGGCGATATCCACCGGCATCCCGCGCCAGTTCGACTGGTTGAACAAAACGACCACTTTCGAATTGTTGGGCTTCATCCAGTCCGGTAACGGGCTATGGTCCATTCGCCAGCCGCAGATGAAATGGACGCACGGGTCTACGGGGCGATGCTCGTAATCATTGCATCCCGACCCTGTGCTGTGCGGGCATGGGCGGCCGGGATGAACCGGGACGCCGTTGACGCGGATCTGCAGCCAGCCGTCGCAGCAGGCGGTGCACGGCTGGCATTCACGCGGGACCGGTGCCTTCACGGGAATTGCTCCCTGGAGGCGAGGGTGTGCAGGCTTTGCCTGAGCTTCGCGAAGGCGGGATTCCAGTCGCCGTCGAGCGCCTGGCGGTAGATCGAAAACCCCGGAAACCACGGCGACGACTCCCCCGCGGCCATCCAGCGCCATTCGGCGGGACACGGTACGAGCACGTGCGCCGTTTTGCCGGCGGCTGCGCGCAGGTGCATATTCGTGTTGCTCACCCCGATATACTCGTCGATCAGCGCCAGCAGCGCCAGCATGCCTTCAAGGTCCTCGTTCAGCGCGGTGAAGTCGTGCACGGGCCGCCCGAGCACGCGCGCGAAAGTCTCGATTTCTCCGGGCTGTGGATGGCGCTGGAGCGCGATAAACGTTCCCGGAAAATCGCGCAGGGCCGCCGCGAAAGGCTGGATCCCGATCTCCTTGTAAAGCGACCACGAGGGACCGGCCAGTTGGTCCTGGGGCGCAGTGCCGCCTTTCCAGGTCAGGCCCACGTAAGGCGGGCTGCCGGCCGCGGCCAGGCGCTCGCGCATGCTCGCGAGGCACGCCGCAAGAGGCGGCAGTTCAAGGGTTGGCGGCAGCGGTACGCTGCCCGCGAAATCGTGCAGCGCGTGCGGCAGGTCCCCCAGCATCATCACCGTGTCGGCGGCCGGCACTGGCGCGGTTTCCTCGAGAATCTGCTCAAGGCAGGCGATGCGCCCGAGCAGGCTGCGAATTTTGTGGCTCGCACGATAAGTAATGCGGGCGCCGGAGGCCGCCAGTTGCGGCGCGAAGCGCAGAAAAAAAATCTCGTCGCCCAGCCCCTGTTCGCGCAGCAGGCAAATATGCTTGCCGTTGAGTTCGGGCGGCAGCGCGCGGGAGAGCGCGAGATCGGAGTACTTCTCGCGAAAACGGATAAACGCGGGGCGATGGAGATACTCGGCCCAGCCCTCGGCGAAGCGGCCGTGGGCGAGCAGTGCAGTGCCGAGTTGCTGGTGCAGCGACACCGAATCGGGTTGCAATGCCAGCGCGCGGGAAAACCAGCGCAATCCCTCCTCGAACTGGCCGTTTTCCACGAGGGCGGTGGCAAAAATCTCGACGGCCTTGGGATCATCCGGCGCAAGTTTCGCTGCGGCGCGATGGCACGCGAGCGCTTCGGCGAGCCGCCCCTGGTGACCGAGCGCCGCGCCGAGAAAGGTATGAGCTACGGTCAGTTCGGGCGCCAGTTCGATCGCGTCGCGGCAGACTGCCTCGGCTTCACTGAAACGTCCGAGGTCGATGATCACCGAGGCAAGGTTGCATTTTGCCAACGCATAGTCCGGCGCCATCTCGACGCACGCGCGATACTCGCGCTCGGCTTCGTCGAATTTCCCGCAAGCGTGCAAGACGCCTCCCAGGTTGTTGCGGGCGTCGACCAGCCGGGGGTCGAGCGAAAGCGCT
>Ga0102851_10000136_pt1 | contig 31076 bp, 22 predicted proteins | sample Mud3Dept3metaG_FD_79558 | JGI IMG/M metagenome (GOLD analysis project Ga0102851, IMG submission 79558) | Freshwater wetland microbial communities from Ohio, USA, analyzing the effect of biotic and abiotic controls - Mud 3 Core 4 Depth 3... | ecosystem: Environmental > Aquatic > Freshwater >... | reverse complement strand
GTCGACGATGTGGTGATGGAGAACTACTGGGAACGGGACAAACCGATTTATCCAAGGGGACAAATCGAGCTCCAGGCCCACAGCACGCCGCTTTATTTCAAGAGTATCTACATCCGCGAACTCAAATGAATGACGAGGAAGGATTCTCAGCTAAACCGTAAGCCGTCCTTCTTTTTTTGCTGAGGCGAGGGGTAGTGGCAGAGAAACCCGTATGAGGAGTGAGCGGGCACGGTTTCTCGACCCTAGGGAGAGAAGAGCGAACGACGAATCGAGCTCGTTTTCCTCGCTGGGGAAAACGGGCGCGGTTTCGAGGCCACTGCCCCGAGCCTGGTCTTGCTTTCCCGCGCGCTTCCCGTTAAGATTCTGATTATACGGAACAACCGAAATTCCCTCTAAAGGAAGGTGTGAACATGGCCACTGAAGGAACTCCTGCCCCAGCGGGTCGTCCCAAGAGGAAATTGGGACTTGGACTAGGCTGCCTGGTCGTTGTCATTATCGGCCTGCTTATTCTCGGCACTTGGGGCGTCGGCCAGTATAACTCACTGGTCTCCCTCGACCAGAAGGTGAGGTCGCAATGGGCCCAGGTCGAAAATGCCTACCAGCGCCGGGCGGACCTGATACCCAACCTGGTGGAGACCGTCAAGGGGGCGGCCGATTTCGAGAAAGAAACTTATACGGCTGTGGCCGAAGCCCGCTCCAAGGTTGGCCAGATCAGGCTGGATGAAAATCTGCTCAATAACTCTGAAGCCTTCGCCAAGTTCCAGGCCGCCCAGGATGAGCTGGGGTCGGCCATCTCCCGTCTCCTCGTCGCCGTCGAAAAATACCCCGACCTCAAGGCGACACAGAACTTCCGCGACCTCCAGGTCCAGCTCGAGGGCACCGAAAACCGGATCACGGTCGAACGGCAGCGATTCAACGAGAGCGCCCAGGCATTCAACACCAAGCGGATGAGTTTTCCCACTGTCCTTTTCGCGGGGTTCTTCGGCTCACGGTTCGCCGAAAAGGCGTATTTCACAGCCCAGCCGGGCGCCGAGACCGCGCCCAAAGTCAAATTCTGACCGTGCGATCATTCCGCGCCGGGGCCTTCGCTCTCTGCCTGCTTCTGAGCTTCGGCCTTTCCCTCTCACGGGCCGCCGACATCCAGATCCCGCCCTCTCCTTCCCGCTGGGCGACGGATACGGCCGGCTTTCTTTCCGCCGGCGCCCTCGACGCGCTCGACCAGAAGCTTGAAGCCTATGCCCAACAGACGGGACATCAAGTCATCGTCTACATCGGCGGGACGACGGAGGGTTACCCGATCGAAGAATTCGCGGCCAAGGCGTTTGAGGCCTGGAAGGTCGGGCGTCAGGGCCTCGACGACGGACTGGCCCTCTTCATCATGGCCGAGGACCGCGCCGTGCGCATCGAGGTCGGCTACGGCCTCGAGAGCATCGTCCCCGATATCACCGCCGGCCGGATCATCAACGATATCCTGATCCCCAAGGTGCGAGCGGGGGATGCAGACGGCGCGGTCAGCGATGCCGTCGCGGCCATTCTCGCGGCAATCTCGGGCGAGGCGGTGCCCATTCAAGAATCCAAGAGACCGGGACAGGGTTCCGCCCGGGCCCCTTTCATCATTTTTGCGGTCATCATTTTTGCGATCATCTTCCTCACCAGTCCCTCCCTGGCCCTGTGGCTGCTGGTCAATATTCTGGGCGGAGGAAGCCATGGAAGCGGCGGCGGCAGCGGGAGCATCGGCCGAGTCTTTCCCAAAAGCGGAAGTTCGGGCGGATGGAGAAGCGGGAGCGGCGGAGGGGGGTTCAGGAGCAGCGGCGGCGGGGGATTCAGAGGAGGCGGCGGCCGCTCCGGCGGCGGCGGGGCTTCTGGCCGGTGGTAGGGAGGTCGGAACATGGGCATCATGTATCGCCGCAAGCTTTTTAAGCTTATCGACAAGGAGCGCATAAGAACGGCCATCGGGGCAGCGGAAAAGCAAACCTCCGGTGAAATCTGCGTCTCCATCGCCCGCTTCTTTTGGGGCCGCGTCCGCCCCCGGGCCGAACGCGCCTTCCGCCGGCTGGGAGTGGGAAAAACGCGGCTTCGGAACGGGATCCTTTTCTTCGTCGTCCCGGCCAGGAAACGCTTTGTCGTCCTGGGGGACGAAGGGATCCATGCCAAGGTCGGCCAGGAGTTCTGGGACGAGATCGCGGCCGGCATGGCCGGCCATTTCCGGAAGGGCGAATTCCAGGAAGGAATTCTGGCGGGGATCACGACTGCGGCTGCTGGCCTGGCCTCGCATTTCCCTTACGAGCCCTCCGAGGATGTGAACGAGCTCTCCGACGACGTCGACCTGGGCAAAGACACATAGTGCCCTGTCTCATAAATCCCCTGTCAAAGTCCTCAGCATAGACGGGACACTTCCAGGGGGGAGTCAAGCTCCCCCCTCGGGGCCGGCCGGAACTTCGTACTTCCTTTATCCGTATAATGAAGCGGAATCATGAGGATTTCCCGAATCCCTGTTGCGCAAGGAAAGGAGAAGGCGATGAAAGAGATCTTCCGAAACGGGTTGGCCCTCGCGGCGGCATTTCTCCTGGCGGTCGTTTCCGGACAGGCTCAAGACGCCTCATCTCAGAGGGCCGGCGAGCCCGCTCCGGCTGGAGCCCCTTCGGGACTCCAAAACCCCTCCGATCTCGAGGCCTTCCTCGACGGGATCATGGCCGCCCACATGGAAACGGATCATGTCGCCGGGGCGACAATCTCCGTCGTCAAAGACGGGAAGCTCTTTTTCGCCAAGGGCTACGGCTATGCGAACCTCGAGAAAAAGACGCCGGTCCTGGCCGACCGGACGCTCTTCCGGATCGCCTCCATCTCCAAGCTCTTCACATGGACCTCGGTTATGCAGCTCGTCGAGCAGGGGAAACTCGACCTTGACATCGATGTCAATACCTACCTGAAGGACGCCCAGATCCCCCCCACCTTCCCCGAGCCGATCACTCTGACCCACCTCTTCACCCACACGCCCGGGTTCGAGGATATCATGGGCTACATGGCCCGGAAGCCGGAAGAGCTCATCCCGCTCGGCAAGTTTATCCGGGACTCCAGGCCCGCCCGCATCTGGCCGCCCGGCCGGTTCACCTCCTACTCGAACTACAGCACGGCCCTCGCCGGCTACATTGTGGAGCTCGTCTCGGGCAGGGCCTTCGAGGAGTATGTCGAAGAGAACATTTTCAAGCCCCTGGGAATGGATCACAGCTCTTTCCGGCAACCCCTTCCCGGGACATTGGCGGAAGGCGTCTCCACCGGCTACCGCTTTGAAAACGGCATCTTCAAGAGCGAGGAATTCGAGCTTCTGAACGGCGACTACCCGGCCGGGTCGATGAGCACGACGGCGACCGATATCGCCCGGTTCATGATCGCCCACCTCCAGAACGGCGCGTACGAGCAAAACCGGGTCCTCCGGGAGGAGACGGCCAGGGTCATGCACGCGCGTCTTTTTTCCCATGACCCCCGGATCGGCGGAAACGCCCACGGCTTCTGGGAGAGAAACCTGAACGGGCTCTCGATCCTCGAACACGGCGGTGATATTCTCTGCTTCCATTCTCTGTTTATGCTGATCCCCGAACGGAACGCCGGCTTCTTTGTTTCCTACAACAGCGCCGGAAGCGGCGGGATGAATCGCTACGTTCTTTTCCAGGCCTTTCTCGACCGCTATTACCCCGGACCGGAAGTCTCCGCTCCCGCTCCGACGGCCAAGCCGGAGCAGCGGGCCGCCCGCTATGCCGGGGCATATGAGATGAACAGGCGCTCCTACACAAAATACGCCAAATTTGCCTCCTTCATGACTCCGGTGAAGATCAGCGCGACGCCCGAAGGGAACCTCCTGCTGATCATGCCGGCCGGACTGGGGACTTCGGCTTTCACGGAGGTCGAACCGGATGTCTTCCGGGAGGTCGGCGGTCAGGAAAAGCTCATCTTCAAAGAGGACGAGAGCGGAAATATCCGGTACGCTTTCCACAGCGCCTTCCCGGAAATGGTCGCCGTCAAGCTCAAGGGAACTCAAACGCCGTCGTTTCACTCGTTCGTGGCCGGCATCGCCGTCGTCCTATTCCTCACGGCCGCCCTGGGGTGGCCCCTTGGGGCTCTCCGTCGGGTTCTCTGCAAGAGGCCGCTCTTCGGCAACCCGGCCCCCCGCGCGGCTCGCTGGCTGGCGGGAGGGATGAGCGCTTTCTTCCTGCTTTTCATTATCGGTCTGGCGGCAGCCGCGAGCAACCTGGATCAGTTCTTCTACGGTGTCCCCTCCGTCCTCAAGATCAGCCTGGCCTTCCCGGTCATCGCCGCCGGGCTGGGGATCGGCGTCCTGGCGTTCTTGTTCCTGGCCTGGCGGAAAAAATACTGGACCGGCTGCTCCCGGGTCCATTACACCCTCGTATTTCTCGCTGCACTGGCCTTTCTCTGGCTTCTGAATTTCTGGAACCTGCTCGGCTGGAAGCTCTGAACGTCGGCCAGACTCATTCGTTTCTGCGGTTTTCCCGCCTTTTGCTTCTTGACTTATCCGCCCGACCGGGGCTATCCTCATGGCCAAAGAGAGTTGCCCTGATGCCTATGCTCAAGAAGCCGACCGACGGCCGCTTCGGCGACCCGCCTCCCCTGTCCCGGACGTCCGAAGCGGGGACCTCCTTCCTAGGCCGTTTAAAGGAACGCAAGATCGTCCAGGCCGTCGCGGCCTTTGCCGGGGTCGCCTGGATCGTATACGAGATCGTCCACTGGGTCCTGGTGGCGCATTTTCACTGGCCCGAAGGGATCCTCGACATCACCCTGGTTACATTTCTTGGGGCCCTTATCGGCATCGTGGTGTGGTTCTGGCATCGGGGGGGACCGGAGAAGCCGCGCGGCGTCAAGGTCGAAGTCCTGGTCGTCCCCCTGATCATGCTCGTGACCCTGGCCGTCGATGTCAACCTCGCCCTGGATATGGCGGGGATTTCCGGGAAAACCGCGCTGGTCAGCCTTGCCGCCCTCGGGCTCGGCATCGCCTGGATCGTTTTCAAGTCGCTCCAATGGGCGGCCCGGTCTCAGGACGCGGCGACCGATGCGATAAAGGAATTGCTGCCTTCTGAGCCGGGACCCGAAAAATCAATCGCCGTCCTTCCCTTTAAGAACATCAGCCCCGAGGAGGGCCAGGAGTACCTCAGCGACGGGATCACCGACGAGATCATCTCCGACCTCTCGCGCGTGCGCATGCTGCGCGTCATCTCGAGGAGCTCGGCGATGACCTACAAGGGATCGACCAAGACCATCCCCGAGATCGCCAAAGACCTCAACGTCCGCTATGTCCTCGAGGGAAGCGTCCGAAAAGCCGGCACCAACCTCAGGATCGCGGCCCAGCTCATCGAGGCCGGAAGCGACACCCACGTGTGGGCGGAGAAATTCGTCGGCAGCCTGGCTGACGTTTTTGACATCCAGGAGAAAGTCTCCCGGGCGATCGTCATCGCCCTCGAGCATAAGCTCGCCCCGGACGAGGAGAAAACGATCACCGACCGACCCATCCAGAACCTGAGGGCTTATGAATGCTACCTCATGGCCAGAAGGGACATGTACCAATGCTCGGAGGAATCCATGGAGCGGGCCCTCCAGTCCCTGACCCACGCCTTGGAAATCTATGGCGAGAGCGCGCTCCTCTATGCGGCCATGGGGCTCGTCCATCTGCAGCTTTACAACACCGGGTTCAGGACGACCGAAGAGACGCTGAAGAAGGCGGAGAAATACCTGGACAGGACGATCGCCCTGGAGCCTGAATCGTCCCACCGCTACCATCTCACGGGGACGATCGAAAGATCCCGGGGGAACCTTGAAAAAGCCATCCGCTCCCTGAAAAAAGCCGTGGACATCGATGCGAACGACCCCGATACCCTGGGCTGGCTCGGAAACCTGCTTTCCTTATATATGGGAAGGCCGGACCTGGGGAAACCGCACATTAAGCGGCTCATCGAGATCGACCCCCTGGTCGCCTGGAACTATTACGTGGCCTCGGTCTATTATCTGGCCAAGGGCCGGGTGGACCGGGCCCTTTCGATGATCCGGAGAGCGGTCCAGATGGATCCCGAAGACAGGAACTTCAAGTTCTGGGAATCCTTCTACCTGGCCTGGAGCGACAGGGTCGGAGAATCCGTCGACCGCCTGAACCGGATCATCGAGCAGGATTCCGGTGACCGGGTCGGCCTCTTGGCGGCATTCTTGAAACACTCCCTTCAGAAAGAAAAAGACCGGGCGGTCCAGGTCGTGGGCAAACCCAAGAGGGACATGCTATGGAATGATGCGGAGGCGCCCTGGCTCCTGGCCGGCGGCTTCTCGCTACTCAATGAAAAAGCGGAGGCGCTCTCCTGGCTGGAACGGGCGGTCGCAAGGGGTTGGGCCAACTACCCGCTGTTTTCCCGGATCGACCCATTTCTCGCGAACCTCCGGGACGAAGAGCGTTTCCAGAAGCTCATGGATCGCGTCAAGCGCCAGTGGGAAAATTTCGAAGCCTAGTTCTCTGCCTGGCTGATATCCAAAACACCTGAAACCGCCTGAGCCGTCCTCACTCTGGCTCAAAGGACGGGGAGGGCGGGCGCCGTCAACGGGATACGGCGGCCAGGTCGGCGTCTCTTTTCGCCTTGTAGGGCGTCCCTTCCTTCCAGTTGGGAAAGGCCGTGTCCATGGCCAGCCGGCAGCCGACCTTGAACAGCAAACGCAGGTCATCGATCGCGCCCGAGAGGTCCCAGCCGGGATCGAATTCGTCCGAGGGCTTATGGTATCTTTCGACGAGATACTTCTCAACCCTGGCCAGGGTCCATTCCCGGCCGTGCTCGATGCTGTCGATTCCCCCGCTCGGATCGACCGCCGGAACCCCCTGCTTGGCAAAGGGAAAGTGGTCGGAACGAAAGTACGACCCCTTCTCGGGAGTCGGGTCGGGATTGACCGTTCGGCCCGCCTCTTTGGCCGCCGCTTCGATGTAATTGTCAAGCTCGGACAAGCCGTAGCCGACGACCGTGATGTCCTTCATCGGGCCGGAAACGTTGAGCGCGTCCATGTTAATGACGGCCGCCGTCTTAGCGGCCGGGAAGATGGGATGCGCGGCATAGTACCCGGACCCAATGAGCCCCTGCTCCTCTCCCGTGACGGCCAGAAAGACGATCGAACGATCGGGAGAATGCTTGAGCTTCTTGAAGGCTTCGGCGAGCTCGATCAGGGCGGCCGTCCCGGTCGCATTGTCAACGGCCCCGTTGAAGATCTGGTCCCCCTCGAGGGCCGGGTTCTTGCCGAAATGATCCCAGTGCGCCATGTAGATCACATATTCGTCCGGCCGTTTTGACCCGGGCAGGCAGGCGATAACATTGCTTGACATCACCTTTTTGAGTTCATTCCTCAGGGTGAGCGAAGCTCGGAGTCCTAAGGGGACGGCCTTGAATCCCCGCTGGGATGCCGTCGCTTTGAGCTCGTCATAGCTCAGCCCGGCGCTCTCAAAGATCTGGCGTCCGGCTTCGAGGCTCACCCATCCCTCTGCGGAACAGCGCGACATATTGTTGTCCTCGCTGGCCAGGTTGAACTGCGGGCCGGTCCAGCTGTTTTGAACCACCGCCCAGGGATAGGCGGCGGGTTCGGTCTCGTGGACGATGAAGACGGCGGCGGCGCCCTGCCGGGCCGCCTCCTCATATTTATAGGTCCAGCGGCCGTAATAGGTCATCGTGCGCCCGCTGAAAAGCGCCGGGTCCTGGGTCGCGAACCCGGGGTCGTTGACCAGGACCACGACGGTCTTGCCGCGAACGTCAAGGCCTTCATAATCATTCCAGTTATATTCGGGAGCCACGATGCCGTAGCCGACAAAGACGAGCTCGGAATCCGTCACCATGCTCTCCTCCACGACGCGCAGCGTCCTGGCGACAAACTCCTCTTTATAAGCGAAGGACAACGACTTCTTCCCTCCCTTTACCTCAAGCCGGGCAGCCGGGTCCACGGAATTTACCACCATCGGGATTTCCTGGAAATAGCTCTCGCCGTTTCCCGGATCAAGTCCGATTTTCTGGAACTCGTCGCGCAGGAAATGGATCGTCTTGATCTCGCCCTCGGAAGCCAGCCCTCGGCCTTCGAACTCATCGGAAGCCAGGGTCTGGGTATCCGAGGCGAGGTCTGCGGCGGCGATGCTCTCCAGGGCGGGCCGGAGGCGGGTCTCCTCGGTTTCCTTGGCGCATCCGGAAAAACCGATGGCGATGAGCGCCAGCATGGAGCCGACCGCCAGGGAAGACAACAGGCGTTTTCGTCCCGGGATGTTGTGCATTTTCTTATTCCTCCTGTGGACTGGGATATCCGGTTGAGAGAGGTATTTATTTCCTCGGGTCTTTTTTTCTTGTCTTTCCGCCCGTCCTCCCGGCCTTAAGGTCCGTCGGAAGGCCAGCCACGCATTTCTCGGCGTACTGGCACCACTCGGCGCAGGCCAGGTCGAGCTTCGGGTTGACGATGACCCGGCCGCATTGGCAGCGCCGGCGGATATCGTCTTTGAAGAATTCAACATCCTGCCCGCATTTCGGGCAGCGGACATCGAAGATATCCCCCTTTTTCCAATACCTTGTGTCCTGTCCCGGGCATTTCAGGGCGGCCATGGGGGCCCAGCTTATCGCCGGCCCGCCGGCGTTGTCAAGAACTTGGACAGCAATTATGCAATTATGGGGACAGTAACTTTAATTCACCGGGCCGGTTGATCCGAACTGCCCGTTAAGAGCAGAGATGCCGATCTCTATGATTTCGAATTAAAGTTAGTGTCCCCGTAATTCCATGTGATAGAATACCCGGGAATCGTTAGATGAGAATTGCGTTCGAGGGGAGGCCGCATGAAAAAAGCGCATAATATCACCCTGCTCGGAGGCGGGCTGATCGGAACGTTCTACACGATGAGCATCCAAGGGCAACGGAGCCGAGACCGAGTCCGGACGATCTGTGCCCTGACCGAAGGAGAAGCCGAAGCATTCGCGAGTAAATGGGGGATACCGAAATGGACGGCCGACATGAAAAAGGCCGTCGAGGATCCGGAAACCGATATCGTCATCGTCGGCGTCCCCAATTATCTTCATAAAAAGGCGATCACGCTGGCGGCCCGCGCCGGCAAGGCGGTTCTCTGCACCAAGCCGCTGGCCCGGAACGCCCGGGAGGCCCTGGAGATCTTGGAGGCGGTGGACAAGGCCGGGATATTCGCCGGTTATCTTGAGGACCTCGTCTATACTCCAAAGACCCTGAAATCCATCGCCGCCGTCAAGCGCGGCGCGCTCGGCCGCATCCTCTGGGTCCGCTCCCGGGAAACACACTCCGGGCCCCACAGCGCCTGGTTCTGGGACAGGAAGCTGGCCGGCGGCGGTGCGATCGTCGACCTGGCCTGCCACTGCATCGAAATCATCCGCAGCTTCATCGGCAAGGACGTCCGGCCGGTCGAGGTGATGTGCCTGGCCGATACCATGGTCCATCCGATCGCCGCCGAGGATTCGGCGATCGCCCTCATCCGCTTCGAGGACCAGGCGGTCGGACAGTTCGAGGTGAGCTGGGCCTTCCGGGGCGGCATGGACCTCCGCGACGAGGTGGCCGGAACCGAAGGCACTATCTGGCTCAATCACTTCCTGCGCACGGGCTACGAGATGTTCACCGCTGCCGGCAGGAAAGGATACGTGGCCGAGAAGGCCGAAAGCGAGACGGGCTGGCTCTTCCCGGTGGGCGACGAAGTCCACGAGCTCGGCTATACCAATATGTTCAGCGACATGTTCGACGCCCTGGATGCTGACCGGCAGCCGGTCGAAACGTTCCTCGACGGCTACGTCGTCAACGCCATCATGGACGCCTGCTACCGGTCGGCCAAAACCAGGCGCTGGGAGCCGGTGAAGCTTGAGCGCTGGTACACGGGAGCCAGGAAGGCTAAGCCGGGAGCCGTCAGGAAGTCCGCCCGGGGTCGATATTCTCTGATCAAGGAAGAGCGGATGCCGGACGGGACGCTCAAGCAGATGCTCCAGGACTGGAAGACCGGCCATGTCGTCCAGAAAGTCAGGAAAGCATAGGATAGAAATCCAATCGAGTCAATAATAATACTCAAACATAGGAGCGGGCCATGGCGGAGATCAGCCGGCGTCGCTTTTTGAAAAAGGCGGGCGCAGCCGCCGCATCGCTCACCATCCTGCGGCCGGAGCTCGTCCGGGGAACGTCCATGAATTCGAAGATCAAGCTGGGGCTCATCGGCTGCGGCGGCCGGGGCGTCTGGATCGCGGGCCTTTTCGCGGCCCACGGCGGATACGATGTCTTCGCCGCCTCCGATTACTTCCCCGACCGCACCGAGGCCCTCGGCACAAAGCTCTCTGTCGCCAGGGAAAGGCTTTTTCCCGGCCTGTCCGGCTACAGGCGCGTCCTGGAATCGGGTGTGGAGGCCGTAGCCATCGAATCTCCGCCCTATTTTCATCCGGGCCAGGCGGCCGAGGCTGTGGCGAAGGGGCTGCACGTCTTTCTGGCCAAGCCTCCGGCCGTGGATGTCCCCGGCTGCCGGACGATTGCCGAGTGCGGCCGGGGGGCCACCGCCAAAAGGCGGGCGTTCCTCGTCGATTTCCAGACGAGGGCGCATCCGGCCTTCATCGAGGCGCTCCGGCGCGTCCACGGGGGCGCCATCGGCGAGTTCGTCTTCGGGGAAGCGGACTATCACGCGGAAAGCCCTTGGGAGCAATACTCCGATCTGTTGAGTGACAACCCGAAAGACCCTGAAGTCCGGCTTCGGGCCTGGGGACTGGATCGCGCCCTCTCCGGCGACATCATCACTGAGCAGGAAATCCATGCTCTCGACGTGGCCAACTGGATCATGGGCGAGCCGCCGCTCTGGGCCGTCGGGACAGGCGGACTCAAGGCCCGGCCCAAGGTCGGCTCCTGCTGGGACCATTTCATCGTCTATTATCAGTATCCAAAAGACGTGGCCATCCAGTTCAGCGGCCGCCAGTTCAAAGGCCACGGCACGGCCGAAGGCATCAAAAACCGGATGTTCGGGAGTAAAGGTATCCTGGAGACCGAATACGGCGGAACAGTGGTCATCCGGGGGGAGAATTTCTTCAACGGCGGCCGCACCGCCGAGATCTACGAATCCGGGACCGTTGCCAACATCGCCGCTTTCCATAAGGCCATCACGGAAGGGGATTTCACGAACCCGACGGTGGCGCCCAGCGTCCAGAGCACCCTGATCACAATCCTGGGGAGAAAGGCCGCCTTTGAGAAACGCCGGGTGACCTGGGATGAGATCCTGAAAGACGAGGAGCGGCTCGAGCCGGACCTCGCGGGTTTGAAAGCTTAACCCGGCCAAGACTCTTGATCTGCCTGATAAAAAGAGGATAGCTCGATTTTTGGCGTCGCCAGCCGGCGAAAATTGACATGCCCGGTCAGCCGGCGATATAGTCTTTCCATGAGAGAACACAAGCTTATTTTCTTATCTGCTTTTATTATTCTCTGCTTCTCGGCCGGGCTTCAAGCTTTGGAATCCCCTTTTCCAGCCGGTGATGAAAAACTCCGAGTTATTGAGCTAAGGGGAACTCCCTACGAGCGCGGGCTCACCCACGGCCGGAGCCTCAAAGTCGAAATCCAGGAGCTCGTCAAACGCTGGAAGGCCGACCTCGAAAAGACCTATCCAGTCCCGGCGGCGACGTTGATCGCCAAGTTCCTCGCGGCCTCGGACTTCAAGCCCGCCATCGAGCGGTGGACGCCCGGGCTTCTGGACGAGGTCCGGGGCATCGCCGACGGCGCCGGTGTGGATTTCGAAACCATGTACGCTTTCCAGCTCGTCGATGAATCCTGGGTCATGGGCGATGACCTGGGCCTCGCCAAGTGCACGTCCATCGTTGCGCGAAGGCGGGGCCACTCACCTGCGCTGGTCGCCCAGAACATGGACATACCGCCCTTTTATCACGGATTCCAGACTGTCCTTCGGATCGAAGCCGGCGCCGGGGAACCGGGGGCCCTTGTCTTTACCATCCCCGGGGTGGTGGCGATCAACGGTCTGAACGACCGCTCGGTCGCCGTCTGCGTCAACGCCGTCACCCAGCTCGCCTATTCGCCCAAGGGCTTGCCCGTCGCCTTCACGCTGAGGGGGATCCTGCGGCAGAAAACCTACGAGGAGGCCGTCCGGTTCCTGGAGGAGATTCAGCCGGCGGCGCCGCAAAACTATATGATCGGGGGTCTCGACAAAGCCGCGGACTTCGAGCGCTCGGCCGGGAAGATGGTCGAGTTCATTCCCTTTAGCGGCGCCGAATTTGCTTATCACACGAACCATCCGCTCGTCAATGATGAGTTCAATCCAAAGTTCACTGAGGCCTTGAAGAAAAAGGGCCAGACGCTCGAAGAGTACAAGGCGCGCTGCCAAAGATTCAAGTTTCTCAAGGAGACGTTCAAGGACAACGCGGCACCGCTTGACCTCGCCGTCCTCAAGAAGGTCTTTGCCGACCGCGGCTCCGGGATCAATAATGAGGGGACATACGGGTGCACCATCATGGTCCTGGGCAATCACCCGGAGCTCCATATCGCGCCGGGCCGCCCCGACACGGTGCCGTTTGAAGTGCTTGGATTCGGAGGTCAAAAAGGAGGAGTTGCCGTGGCCCATAAGCCGGGATCGAGCAGAATGAAGATCAGGTTCGGTGTCTGTGACTGGACAATAGAAAAATCAGGCGATCCGGCTGCCTTGGAGGTAGCCGCCGGGCTCGGCCTCGAAGGCGTCCAGGTGAGCCTCATTCCCAAAGGGGATTCCCTGGTCTTGCTCGACAAGAGCGCTCAGGAAGCTTATCTCGCCGCCGCCGGCAAAAGCGGCGCCTCGATCGCCTCGTTCTGCATCGGCGAATTGAACAGTGTCCCTCTCCAGACCGATCCGCGGGCCGAACGATGGGTGGCGGAGGGGATCGAGGTCGCCTCGACCATGAAGGTCGGCCTTATCCTCGTGCCCTTCTTCGGCCCGGCCGACCTCAAAAACGATCCCGCCGGCCAGGAGTCGGTCGTCACCGTCCTCAAACGGCTCGCTCCCAAAGCCGGGAAAGCGGGCGTTACCTCGCCCTCGAAACGACGCTCAGCGCGGAAGACAACCTCAAGATCCTGGACGCCGTCGGCTCGCCGGCCGTTTCCGTCTATTATGACGTCGGAAATTCTCAAGAAGCCGGGTATGACATCGGCCGGGAGATCCGCCTTCTCGGCGGCCGCATCTCCGAGGTCCATGCCAAAGACACCAAAGACCTTTTCGGACGGGGGGCGATAGATTTCAAAGCCGTGCGGGCTGCCATGAAGGAGATCGGTTACAGCGGGTGGCTGGTGCTCGAGGAAGCCAAGCTCCCCCTGGGGCTCGAGAAAAGCATCCGCCAGGACCTCGCATACCTCAAGCGGACCTTTCTCTCTGCGGAAACCCTCCCGCGTTAATACTTAGAGGACGTATTTAAAGAGCCTCAGGCCTGCTGGAAGCGGGACCTTTTCTTTATAGATATTCCAGTAGCGTTCACGGGCCTCCCCGAGCTTCTGGAATAGGGGGTGCTTCACCTCCGGCGAATGGGTGGCGATGACCTGCCCCTTATCATCGGCCAGGATGAGCCGGGCGCAGCGGTTAAGGATTCCGGCCGTCCCGACGCTCGCGGCGACGACGAGCTCCCCACTCTTGGCTTCATCTACGAGCTCTCCATAGGTCAGGGGCCGTTCCTCGACGACGATTCCCATCTCCCGCAGGATCGCCACTATCCCATGGATGGTCACGGAAGGGAGGATCAGCGGGTTCTCGGGGATCTTGACGACCGTTCCGTTCCGCAGGGCGAACAGGCAGCAGGACGAATCCCACTCGGTGACGTGGCGATCCTCCAGCCTGCCCCGGGGATTGTCGTCGAGAAAAAGAGCGCAGGCCGCCTCCGGGCAGAATTTCCTCGCCTCGTCAACCGCCTTGACGCTCATCAGGTAGTTGACTCCCAGCTTGAGGCAGCCGGTCTTGTTGATCCCGACGGCCCGCACCAGGTTCGGGACGACGACGCCGCAGAAGGGCTCGCCGAGGTAGCGGTCGTACCGGCAGGCCATCGCCCTGACGGCAGGCTGGGCGGGAAAGGTCACCCCGATGGACTGCTCCTCGTCGACGGTGAAGGGCCTGAGGTAGCCCTGGGCCTCCATCCCGGCCATCTCCTCCAGGAAGCCGCGCAACAAGGGATCCTTGAGGAACAGATGGATGAAGACATTCTCCAGTTCATCGGCCGTCGGCACCCATTCCTGTTGCTCGCGGCTCAGGTTGAAGGCGATGCCGTTCCGGAAGCGCTCGAGGTTACGGTGCCAGTTGAGGAAGACGACCTCGACCTCGCCGGACGCGTTTCTGTGACAATAGAAGCGGATGCCTTCGAACACCAGGAAAAGCCCGTAGTGGACGGACCGGGAGACGCCGAAGATCCGGGAATCGCCCTCCACGATCTCGAACTGTTTCTCCGGGAGGCTGTACCTCATCTGACGCGGGGCCCATTTCACCCCTTCGAATCTGGCCATACGATGACTCCTTATGAGGGCATGAAGGAAAAGAAATCAGACCCCTTTTTTTATCACAGATTATAAAGAAGCTCAACCGGAAATGCGCATTTCGGACCGGCTCCCCCCGGGTTTTAGAACGCCGCCTGGAACTGGATGGACACCGCCTGGTTGGTCGTGCCCTGCCCCTCCGCGCGGTAAAGGTTGTAGTTGGCCGCGAGCTTTGTCTTTTCCCAGATGAACCAGTTGACGGCCAGTGTGAAGAGGTCGGCGCGGTCGGCGGCGGCATCCCGGTTTTTATCGTAGGTGTCCCACTTGACGAGCGCCTGGAGCTTCTTGGGAAGGACGAAATAGCCGCCCTGGAGATACCATCCGGATTTCGAGGTCTGGTCGTCCTTGCCCGAGATAAACTCGCCTTTCAGGGAATACGGGCCCGTCACCCAGGCCGCCTCGAACGCGATCCGGTCCCGGGTCAGGTCAGGTCCGTTCTGCACGGGGTTGTTGCGGCCTTTGTAAAAGGAGCCTCCGACGGCCAGGGACTCCACGGGATGAAGGATCAGCCGGCCGGACACGTCCTTCGCCTTATTTGTGTCCAGCTTGTTGATACCGGCGCCGTTGAATACTCCGAGGTAGTACTCGGCGATGGAGTACCGGCCCATGAACATGGCGCCGATGTCCCGGCCCTGGGAACCGATATCCCGGCTGGGAACCAGGGCATTGACAACCTGGGAGCGCAGGATGGTGTCCATCTCCGAGTCGGAGGTGTTGTTCTCCAGGCTCATGGGGACGTAGTATTGGCCGATGCGCAGGCTGTAAGCGGGATTAAAGAGAAAGTCGACATTGGCATCGATGAGAGCGGGACTTTTCACTCCGTCGATCTGGATCCGGAAGCGGATATTTTTGACGAGCTCCCCGCTCAGGGTGAGCCGGGCCCGCGGGATGGAGAATGAATCGTTCCCCTTGTCCTGGTAAGTGTACAGGAATTGAGTATAGCCGCTGAGCTTGAAAGACCGGCTTGAGGTGACAGGTGGGGATTCTTTCTTTTCTTGGCCTGAGGAGACACCGCACGGGATGAGCATCGCCACAACAATCAGGCCGACCCCCAATCCGCGGCGCTTCTGTAAAATTGCTGTCCTTGGCTTAAACATACATGACTCCTTTCGAAGTCCAGGAGACCCGCGGTTTCGCCCCGGGCTGGGCTTCCCCTCTCCGGGTCAGCCTGGATTCGTTCCGAATAATAGTCGACTTAATCAATAGACTAAGTAAACTTATACTATCCGTAAAACCGATGTCAAGTCCTTTTTTTTATTTTTTTTTGACGTTCGGTCCAGCCCGCTCTTGAACAGCGCGGGCCAAGGAGCCTTTCTCCCCGGATAGAAAGAGGGCCCGTCTCGCTTTGTGTTGGCTCAGTCGGCGATTTCGCCCCTAATGATGACCGTTTTGACTTTTGCCGGGGAGAGCAACGGGTCGCCCTCGAAGACCGTCAGGTTGGCTGTCTTCCCCTTTTCCAGGGTCCCCAGCTCGCCGGCCGCTCCGAATATCTGGGCGGGGTTCAGGGTCAGAGCGCGCAGGGCCTCCTCGCGCGGCAGCCCGTGGGCGCAAGCGAACCGGGCCTGATCGATCAACCCGCCGACGTCCTTGACCGAGCCCGTCTGGAGGGCGATCTTCACTCCGGCCTGGAAAAGAAGCGCGGCATTTTCGGGCTCCGCCCGCCAGGTTTCCATGGTGAGCCGGGCGGATGCCTCCTCGGGCTTCAGAAGGACGGGAATTTTTTTGGCGGCCAGCCTGTCCTTCAACCTGTGGCCGTCGGCGCCTCCGCTGAGGATGATCTTCAGCCCGAATTCCTCGCCGATCCGGAGCGCCGTCAGGATGTCATCGAACCGGTTGGCGGTGACGAGGAGAGGGACCTCGCCCTTGAGGACCGGGATTAGGGCCTGCAGCTTGAAGTCCGCGGCCGGGGGTTTGGGTTCCTCGCCCTCCGGGGCCTTTCCCTCGGCCGTTTTGGCTTTGAATTCCCGGACCTTTTTCTCGTATCCGTCGACCTGCTGGGCATAATGCAGGGCGTCGAGGAAAGTCTGCCGCAGAAGGGCCGCTTCGCCCATTCGCGTTTGGGGCATCTGGTCCTTGGGCCCGAACCTCATCTTGGGCGCCTCTCCGAGCGCGGCCTGCACGGCGGCGGGAAACCGGATCGTCATGGCCGCCGTGTCCTCCCCCCAAAGGCTCATCAGGCCGCACTGTCCGGCGATGAGATTCCCCACGGCCGGAGCGACCAGAGCGGCCGTTACCCCGGCTTTTCTGGCCAGGGGGATAAAATGATTCTCCGGGTTGAAGCCGTCGATGATGCGCAGCTGAGGCGTCACCGCCGAGGTCTTTTCATCGGCATCGCTGCCGAGAGTTCCCGGCTCTTCGGTGCCCAGGGTGGTGAAGGCGTCGATAAGCCCCGGCATGATGAAACAAGAGGCCGCGTCAATGACCCGGGCGCCTGCGGGAATGGCCACGTCCTTCCCGATGGCCGCGATCTTTCCGTCCCGGACAAGCAGGACCCCGCCGTCTATCGTCACCCCCGTCCCTGTAAAAAAGCGGCCTCCCTTGACCGCCAGGACAGAATCCGGAGTTCGGGCCAAGAGGGACGCCGAAACCGCGAGGGCAAGGACCGCCGCAAGAACCCGGGTGGCTTGATTGAGTTTATTCATCGCTTCCTCCTGAACGTCAGCGGCTTTTCCCAAGATGGGCGCCTTCCTTCTTTAAAAAGACCGGCTTCCCGTCCACGAACACGGCCTCGGGAACGGAACCGGTCGCGAACGGATGGCCCCGGAGGATGAGGAGATCGGCATCCTTCCCGGGCTCGAGCGACCCAATGCGGGATTCCAGGCCGGTGATACGGGCGGCATTGATGGTCACCGTCTTGAGCGCCTCCTCCTCGGAAAGGCCGTTCCTGAAGGCGAAGGCCGCGGTCTCCAGCAGGTCGCCTCCCGCCTCACCGGCCGCGGGCACATACCAGGACCCTTCTCCCGGCCGAAAAGCGATCGTGATTCCGGCCTGGGCCAGGATGGCGGCGTTCCGCGGATTGAATCCTCTGTCCTCGATGTTCCCCGCGCCCCTGAAAATGTCTTCGAGAATGACGGCGACCCCCCTCTTCTTGAGCTCATCGACCACCTTGTAGGCGTCCGTGGCGCCGTCCAGAACGACCTTGAGCTTGAACTCGTCGGCCAGGCGCAGCGCCGTCAGGATGTCGTCCTTCCGCTCGCAGTGGATGAGCACGGGCATCTCCCCGCGAAGGACGGGCAGCAAAGCCTCCAGGGACAGGTCGCGCTGCGGCTCCTTGCCTTTTTTGTCCTTCTCATATTTTTCGATTGTGCTCCTGTATTCGGCGGCCTTGACAAGGGTTTCCCGCAACACGGCGGCAATGCCCATTCGGGTAGAGGGCATTTGATCCTTTCTTTTAGCCGAAGCGCCGACGCCGAAGACCATGACCGCCCTGTCCTTTATGATCATCCTATCGACGATGGAGCCCTCGGTCTTGAGGACCGCGCCCTGACCGCCCATGACGTTCCGGTCGCCCGGCGTCACCATGACCGAGGTGATCCCCAGCTCACGGGCGAAAGTGAAGAGCGGCGCCTGAGGCTCGACGGCGTGTTTGACCTCGAGCTCCGGGACCACGGATTTGGACGGCTCGTCGATCGAGCTCTGCATCCGCCAGTTGGAGGTGATTCCGACATACGAGCGGGCGGAGATAAGCCCCGGCATCACGGTGAATTCGCGCGCGTCCACGACCGGCACACCGGCCGGGATGTCGACGCCTTTCCCGATACTCTTGATTTTCCCGTTCTCGATCCAGATGACCCCGTCGCTAAAAGCGGGGCCCGAGATGGGGAATATCGTCCCCGCCTTGATGGCCAGCGATGAGGCCGCCTCGAGGCCCGGGGGCAGCGCCAGCCGCGTTTTTGCCGAGGCCACACTCTCCCCGAGGGCGGGCCTTTGGCCGGCCTCATTTTTGTATTCAACTCGTCCATCGACCAGGACCTTCCGCACCGAGGTCAGGAGATCGAATGGCTCCCCGTCGAGGAAGACCAGGTCCGCGTCCTTCCCCGGCGCGATGCTTCCTATCCGCGCCTCCAGGCCGACGGCCTCGGCTCCGTGGAGCGTCACCGACTTGAGCGCCTCATCCTCCTTCATCCCGTAGCGCACGCAGAGAAGCGCCAAGTGGCGCAGGTTCTGCTGGGCGCCTCCCAGGGCGTCGGTCTGGAGCGAAACCTTGAGCCCGGCCTCGCTCAGGATGGCCGGGTTGTTCTTGAAGGAAAGCGGATCTTCGAAGTAGTTGAAAAACACCGGGGGGCCGACGTTGTAGTGAACATCCTTACGCTTGGCCAGCTCGTCAACGATCAGGTAGGCCCAGTAGCAATGCCCCAGGCTGAGCCGCAGGTTGAACTCATCGGCCAGCCGGATTGAGGTCACGATCTCCGAGGCCGTGGCGCAGTGGATGTGGACGGGGATCTCCCTCTTGAGGGCCAGGGCCAGGGCTTCCTTGCCCAGGTCGCGCTTCGGCGGGGTGATATCCTTTCCGTCCTTCTTATCCTTTTCGTATGTCTCCCAGCTTTTAATATACTCCTGGGCTTCGATGAACGCCTTCCGGGCCAGGTAGTAGACCGCCATCAGCGTCCCGGGCATCTGGTTTTTGGTTCCATAGACGCCGACCGGATTCCCCTCAATGGCCATTTTCAGGTCGCAGACATCCTTGAGAACCATCTCTTGCGGAGTCGCGTTCTTCAGCTTGACGGCGACACTGGTGCCGCCTATAACGTTGCCGCTTCCCGGCCGGGAGATGACCGTAGTCACGCCTCCGGCCAGCCCTGCCTGGATGGCCGGGTCATCGAAGTTGAAGGAGTCAAGCGCCCGGACCTGAGGTGTTACCGGGTTGGTCATCTCGTTGCCGTCGGAGTTTTCATCGACGTTGGGCAGGCTATAGACCCCGACGTGGGTGTGGGCATCGATCAGACCGGGGATGACGACTTCGGCGTCGAGGACTGGAACGCCCTTGGGCACGGGAATGTTATTGCCGACCTGGACGATCTTGCCTTTCTCGACCAGGATCATCCCGTTTTCGATGATCCCCTGAGAGACCGTGTAGATTTTTTTCGCCTTGATAACATAGCTGTTGCCTTCGGCCGCCTGAGCCGATAACGCGAAGAAGGTAGCTAAGGCCATAAAGACAAATAGATAGATCGACTTTTTCGACATTACTATCTTCTCCTTTCTATTCATTGTCACCCTCTCCCCGACCTTCTCCCGTCCAGGGAGAGTGAATCTCTGGTTTCTTCCTCTTATGAACAATCCAGGTGTGCCCTGGTTCGATTCCGGGGAGCTCAATTCCCCAATTCAAAAATCCGTATTCGGGCAACGAGTCGCCTGGCACCGGTTCTATCACCAGAAGATGATATAAAGTGCAACGGTGGCCAGGATGACCAGGCCGCAAAGCCACTTCAGCACGGGCGTTGAGCGCATGTCGAAACCTTCCTTGACCGGCAACACCTTGGGCTCTTTGAGCGGCCAGACGATCGTGATGACCGCCATGATGATCATCAAGAAGACGAAGCTGATGGCGATGCGGTTGAGGAAGGCGACGCCGGGGAAAAGCAGCATCAATGCGCCGTAAACAGGGACGGTCAGGATAAGCGAAGCGAGCCCGGCCGCGGGCGGCGTCCGCTTGATGAACAGGCCGAAGACGAAAGCCGCCAGGATGCCCGGGGAGATGAACCCCTGGAACTCCTGGATATAGTTAAAAATCCCCTTGAACTTCGGATTTCCCAGCTGGGGAGCGATCAGGCAGACGGCCAGAACGAAGACGAGTGTCGCCCACCGCCCGATCTTGACCAGCGATTCGCTGCTGGCCTGTTTTTTGAGGTGGCGCTTGTAAAGGTCCATGGTCAGGATGGTCGACACCGAATTCAGGAGGGAGCTCAGGGTGCTGATGACCGCGCCGGCGATGGCCGCCAGGATGAAGCCGCGCAGCCCCGGTCCGACGAGGTTCCGGATGAGGAGCGGGTAGGCTTGATCGGTGGAGGCGCCGGGGGCGGTGAGCTGACTCTTGTAGAGCTGGTAGGAGATGATGCCCGGCATGATGATGATGAAGGGAATCGTCAACTTAAGGAGGGCGGCGAAAATGATCCCCAGCTGCCCCTGCTTCAGGCTTTTCGCGGCCAGCGTTCTCTGGGTGATGAATTGATTGAGGCCCCAGTAATAGAAGTTCGGGATCCAGAGCCCGACGACAAGGGTTGTCCAGGGGATGACCGGATGGTTGGAGGGCATGATCATGTGGAGCTTGTCGGCGTTGGCGGAAAGGAAGGGCCCGATTCCTCCGACGGCCTTCAAGCCCAGGACCAGGGTGACGACGCCGCCGAGGATGAGACCGGATCCCTGGAAAAGATCGGCCCAGGCGACGGCTTTGAGTCCTCCCCAGGTTGTGTAAACGGCCGCGATGATCCCGATCATCCAGACGGACTTGACGAGATCCACGTCGAAGACGGTGTGGAGCGCCAGCGCCCCTGTATAGACGACCGCCGAGATGCTGACGGCGATGTAGATGATGACAAGGTAGAAGGCCATGATGCCGCGCGCCGCCGGATGGTAACGGTACTCGAGATATTCGGGGATGGTGTAGATCCCGCTGCGCAGGAACTTGGGAAGGAAGAACAGGGCCACGATGACCAGGGTGATGGCCGCCATCCATTCGTAACTGGCCACGGCCAGCCCCGCGATTCCCGCGCCCTGGCCGGACATGCCGACGAAGTGTTCGGTCGAGATATTGGCCGCGATGAGAGAGAATCCGATCAGCGGCCAGACGAGGGAGCGGCCGGCCAGGAAATAGTCCTCGCCCGTCTTTTCGCGCCGGCTCTTGTACATGCTCACGCCCACGACAAGGGCAAAGAAGGCGACGAATATGGTCAGGTCAAGCCAGTGCATGTTCATGCCCAAATCAGCCGGCGCCGCCGATTTTGATCGTTTTGACGGAGAAAGTCGGCGACCCCACCGCCTGAAACCAGGTCAGGTCGCTGCCGATCGTGTCCACGGCCTTGAGGAGTTCGAACAAGTTCCCGCCGATGCTGATCCCGCGCACCGGGAAGGCGAGCTTTCCCTCCTCGATCATGAACCCGGCCGAGGGGAGGGAGAAATCTCCCGAGGCCGAGTCGATGCCGGCGAAAAGCCCGATCGCTTCCGTCAGGTAAAGCCCCCGATCGATCCCGCCCATGATGCTTTCCGGCGGGGTGTCGCCCGGCTTCAAGTAAAGGTTCGTCGAACCGATTCCCCCGGCTGAGCCATATCCGGAGCGGGTGCGGTTCCCCGTGGATTTCGTCTTACCCTTTTTGGCGCAGTAGCTGTCAAACAGATAGGTCTTGAGGACACCGTCGACAATGAGCGGTGTGGTCTGCATCGGTACGCCTTCCCCGTCCACCGGCGCCGTGGCCAGGCCGCCCTTCAGGCGCCCGTCATCGATAAGGTTGAACACGGGCGCGGCGACTTGACCGTCGATTTTTCCGGCAAAGAGCGACCTCCCTTTCTGGGCCTCATCCGCTGAAAGCATGCCCACAATAAAGGACAGGATCTGAACCGCCATTTCCGGCGCGACAACGAGCGGGACTTCCATCGAGGCGATGGGCTTCGCTCCCAGCATCCTGACTGCGTTCTCTCCGGCCTTTCGCCCGACGGCGACGGGATCGAAATCGGCATACTTGACGCAGGCCCTGGAATAGGAGCCCGACTGATGGTCGTCTCCTTCGGCGGCCGACACCATGGCCACCCCCCCGCAGCCGGCAGCCGGGAACCAGCCGGCGATACCGTTGGAATTGGCCAGGTAAATATAGCTGGTCGCATCCTGGTAGATCGTGATCATCGACCCGACGACTTTGGGGCTGGTGTCGAGTGCCGAGGCCTCGAGCTCTATGGCCCGCTTGATTTTCTCCTGGACCGTCACTTCGGCGATCCGGGGGTCGTAAGTGACGAGCTCGGCGTGGCCCGCCCAGGGGCCCTCGATCTGCCCCGCTTCTTTCCCGGCGATGACGTTGAATTCGTCGGGCGTATGAAAAACAACTTTCTTCATCAGGTCCTGGACCAAACCTTGGATAGACTTCCTCGATAACTCGTTCGTCGAGCCGAAAGCCAATTTCTGGTCCTTCAGCACCCGCACCCCGATACCGGCTTCGCGAACGGCGTTGACCGTCTCGACCTGGCGGCCGCTAACATCGATCTGTACGGATTCGGTGTCCGAGATGCAGGCCTCGGCGGCATCGGCCCCGGCTTTCCGGGCCGCGTCCACGGCCAAAGCCGCGAGGTCCATATATTCCTTTTTCTCTTTCATGGCGTCTCTCCCCGCTCAGCCTTTGTCTTCCCAGGCCTCGCCCTTGCCCCCGACCAGGATCCCCCTCACCCGGATGGTGGGCATGCCGAACCCGACCGGGGCGGATTGGAGCTTGCCGCACCGTCCGGCGCTCGGAAACATCTTCAGGTCGCTCCCGACCATGTCGATCGTCTTGAGCGCCTGGATTCCCATCCCGGAAAGCGTCGCGCCCTTGATCGGCCGGGTGATCTTTCCGTCCTCGATGAGATAGCCCTCGCCGACTCCCATCATGAAATTCCCGGTGATGACATCCACCTGGCCTCCGCCGCCGACATCCCCGACATAAATACCCCTCTTCGTCGAGGCGATTATCTCTTGCGGTGGAATCGTCCCCTTCTCGATGTAGGTATTTCTCATCCGGGGGACCGGAGGGTACCGGAAGGATTGCCTCCGGCCGTTGCCCGTCGATTTGAGGCCGAGCTTTTTTCCCCAGACCAAGTCGCAGAGATAATTTCTCTGGATGCCGTCTTCGATGAGGACTGTTTTTTCGGACGGGGTGCCTTCGTCATCGAAAGCATACGAACCGGGAAATTGGGGGATCGTCCCGTCGTCGATCAGAGTAACGCCCTTGGCCGCCGTGTGCTTGCCGATCTGATCTTTGAAATTTGAGCCCTTGAAAACGAGATCGGCCTCCATGCCGTGGCCGCAGGACTCATGGAAAAGGACCCCGTTCATGCCCGGACCCAACACCACTGGAAAGACGCCGCGCGGCGAATCCACCGCTTCCAGGAGTCGCAAGGCCTTCCGCACGGAATTATCGACGACCGTCTCGAAGGAGTTTTCGCCGGTGAAGAAATCGCGGCCGGCGTAGGCGCCGCGCATATCCATGGCCGCCTGAAGGCTTCCTTGCTGATCCTTCACGTAGGTCTGGACTAAGAACTCGGTCAGGCCGAGGGTTTGATGGATGAGCTCGCCGGACGAGGTGGCGATATTGACCTGGCGGATGATTTCTTGCATGAGCTGCATCGCCTGCACGACCCGGGGGTCTGCGGACCAGGCCCTCTCTGTCAAACCCTGGAAGAGGTCGATCTTCTTTCCGACCTCCACGTCGGTCGGAAGCGGCGTGATCGGGAAAGCGAGGGTCGATGTCCGGGCCGTGAGGTTGACAACGGCGGCTTCTTCGCCGCCCCCCAGCGAAGCGGCGTCGGCGACATACCGGGCCGTCTCGTAGAGACGTTCCGGCTCGAAGCTGTCGGTATACGCATAGAAAGTCTTGCCGTCTTTGACGGCCCGGAAGCCGACGCCCTTCTCTATGGTCGTGGAGGTGTTGATCTTGCGGTCATCGCTCGTGACGGCGTCCGTGGCCGCCCGCTCGACGAAGATATCGCCGAAGTCGGCACCTTTGGCCATCAGGAAGCCGACGGCTTTCCTGAGCACGTCCTCCGGGATGATCAAACCCTCCAGCCCCGGCTTCAGGCCGGACTTACAGCCTGTGCTGTTCAACAGCATCTCCACGAGCGCCGAGGAAAAGGCCAATGAGGAAATTCCCGCCGCCCCCGTTCCAAAGAATTGGCGACGGGACATGGAGCGACTTTTTTGAGCGCCTGCCATCCTGACCTCCTTCTAAAAGTCTAAGCACCAAGATGACCTTCCATATGCCATACCGATTCGGGCCTCCAAAGTTGGGGCTATCCAGTCCTGCGGATTATCTTATAAACGCCGATGGTCATCAACGGGACAAAGTAAGAAAGGAAGATGCCCCAGCTGATGCTCCCGTAGCCTTTGGCGACTAGGTTGATCAGGCCGAAGCCGGCTACCCCCACGCTCACCAGGAGCAGAGTGAGCGCCACGGCCGGTCTGTGCCAGGGCAGCAGCTTTTTTCCTCGCGCCTTGAGCGTGGCTTCAAGCCTCTGGTTGAAAGCGTGGATGAACCCCGTCCCGGTCTGAATGAGCGTCCCGAAGAGCATGACCAGGTAAGCCACCAGGAGCGCCGGAAGATGGAGCTTCTGGAGAACAAAAAAAGCGGGCGCCTCCTCGGCGATGATGGTTGGATAGCTACCCAGGACGGCGATGAAAAAAAGAAAGCCGGGCAAAATCCCGATCAGGCTGGCCAGGAACCCGGAAAGGATCGCTTCCTTCCGGGTTTCAATTTGACCCAAGCAGAAAAGGACGGAAGGGATGACTCCCATGTTGTAAAGGGCATATTTAAACCCGCCCAGACCCCAGCCCGGGAGTATTTGCCCGGCGGAAAGGTGGTTTTTGATCTCCGGGCCGAACTTCCAGATGGCCGCGGCCAGGAAAAGGCCATAGACGAGGTAGATGAAAATGGACCAGCCGGACAGAAACTTCTCCAGCAGGCCCGCCCCTTTGAACGTCAAGAACCCTATGGACGCCAGCATGACGCCCACTCCGAAGATGTAGGGAATCCCAAAGTTCTGCCTGAGGAGAACGCCGGCGGCCGAACCGACGACCCCCAGCACCAGGACCATCAGGACAAGATAGAACACCTCAAAAACAACCCAGAAGGGACCGAGGACTCGAAGCAAGAGAGAACGGTAATCATAGGTCTTGAAGACGCGGGCGAACTCAAACGTGACCGCAAGGATCACCGCCCAAAGGACGGTCGTGATCAGGAACATGCCCAGGATTCCGCCCCGGGTCCCATACTTCATGAAATACTCGACCAGCTCGCGTCCGGTGCCGTAACCCCCGGCGATGAGCACGCCCTGGAAGACAAAACCCGGGAGGAGGTACTTGCGGAAAGCGGACATGGGGGAATTCCTACCATAATCAAGGCTATAAGTCCATTACGGGCTCTGAGTGACAGCTTTATCCGTCAATTTTCGCAGTGCCGCTTCGTGGCAAGAAAAGATATGGACGGCCGCAGCCCGTGGTGATATATAAGAGCTCATCCTGAAAAATGAGGTGAACATGAAAAAACTCAAAAACCGACGCTGCTTTTTTACCCCTATCATCTATCTCGTGATCATGGTTTCCGCGGCTGCGGCATTTGCCTCCGAGAGAGACGGCGAGGCTCCCCGCGCCCTGACCGCCGCCGACTACGCCCAGGCCGAGAAGTTCATGTCCTATAACGCGGCGCCGCTCGTCCTGGGGGCGAGCGTGCGGCCGACCTGGCTTGCGGGCGACCGCTTCTGGTACAGGAACAGCCTCGAGAATGAAGGGAGCGAGTTCATCCTGGTCGACCCGAAAAAAAAGTCGCGCGGGCCGGCCTTCGATCACGCCAAAATCGCCGCCGCTTTGTCCAAGGCGGCGGGGAAGACCTTCGACGCCGCCCATCTCCCCTTTATGAGCTTCGAGTTCGCGGCAGACGGCAAATCCATAACCTTCAGCGCCGAGGGGAAGCGCTGGTCGTGCGACCTCCAAGGAAAAGACTGCAAAGAGCTCGCTGGCGGCGAACCGGCGCCTCTGGAGAAACGGCGCGGAGAAGGCCTCCGCCCCGGTGGCCCCCCTCCCGAGGTTCTGTCCCCGAACGGCCAATTCGCCGTCTTCATCAAGGATCACAACCTCTGGCTCCGCGAGGTCGCGACCAAGGCTGAAAGACAGCTCACGACGGACGGCGTCAAGGATTACGGCTACGCGACCGATAACGCCGGCTGGATCCGGAGCGACCGGCCGGTTGTCGCCTGGTCTCCCGACTCCAAGAAGATCGCCACGTTCCAGCAGGATCAGCGCGAGGTCGGCGAGATGTACCTCGTCGAGACCAAGGTGGGCCATCCGGTGCTGCAGGCCTGGAAGTACCCTCTCCCCGGGGACAAGGTCGTTTCCATGATCGAGCGCGTCGTCATCCACCTTGACGGCCCGCGCCTCGTCCGGCTGAAGATGCCGCCCGACCAGCACCGCTCCACCTTCTCGGACGACATCAAGTCGTTCGACGGCGGGATGGAGGATGTACAATGGAGCCCCGACGGAAAACGTCTCGTCTTCGTCTCGACCTCCCGCGACCACAAGCAGGAGGTCGTCCGTGAAGCCGACCCGGAGACCGGTGAGGTCCGTGACGTCTTCGAGGAAAAGGCCGCGACGTACATCGAAGCGGGCAGCGACCACGCCAACTGGCGCTTCCTGGCGGCCGCGAACGAAATCATCTGGTACTCCGAGCGCAGCAACTGGGCCCATTTCTATCTCTATGACCTCGAGACCGGCCGGCTGAAAAACCAGATAACGACCGGCGAGTGGCCGGTTCTTCAGCTCCTGCGGGTGGACGAGAAGGGCCGGCGGATCACCTTCCTGGCCGGCGGACGGGAGAAGGGACGCGACCCCTACTTCCGGCATCTCTACAGCATCGGTCTGGACGGAGCAGGCATCCGCCTGCTCACCCCGGAGGACGCCGACCACGAGGTCAGTTTTTCCCCATCCGGACTCTATTTCATAGACAGCTACTCGAAGCCCGACGTTCCCCAGGTCTGCGTCCTGCGGAACGCGGAAGGGAAGCTCATCCTCAACCTCGAAAAGGCTGACATCTCGCGCCTTCTGGCCGCCGGCTGGAAACCTCCGATCCCGATCATGGTCAAAGCCCGCGACGGCCAAACCGACCTCTACGGCCTGATGTTCCGGCCGACAAACTTCGACCAAGCCAAAAAATACCCGATCATAAACAACATCTACCCGGGCCCACAGTCGGGGAGCGTCATGAGCCGGAGCTTCCTTCCTGCCCACGGCGACGCCCAGGCTCTGGCCGAGCTCGGGTTCATCGTCGTCCAGATCGACGGGATGGGGAACCCCGGCCGTTCCAAGGCGTTTCACGATGCCTACTACGGCAACATGGGCGATAACACCCTGCCTGACCAGGTGGCTGGGATGAAAGAGCTGGCCCAGCGCTATCCCTGGATCGATATCGACAGGGCCGGGATCTGGGGGCATTCGGGCGGCGGCTTCGCCACTTGCGACGCGATGTTCCGTTACCCGGACTTTTTCAAAGTCGGCGTCTCCCAGGCGGGGAATCATGACAACCGCGGCTACGAGGACGACTGGGGGGAGAAGTGGCAGGGCCTGCTCGTGGCGAAGGAGGACGGCACCTCGAACTACGACAGCCAGGCCAACCAGAATTTCGCCAAGGACCTCAAGGGGAAGCTGCTCCTGGCCCACGGGACCATGGACGGCAACGTCCCGCCTTATCTTACGCTCCTCGTGGTGAATGAGCTCATCAAGGCGAACAAGGATTTCGACCTGATCATGTTCCCCAACCGCGGCCACGGCTTCGCCAGCGAGCCCTACATGGTGCGGCGGCGCTGGGATTATTTCGTCCGCCACCTTCTGGGGGCGGAGCCCCCGGCGGGCTATGAGCTGAAACCTCCGGCCCGTTCCGGCCGCCCGATGATGTGAGAAGAACTCGGAAAAGGATATACTGTCCCCGAGGGAAGTCAGCCGCGGCGGACGATCTCGCGAAGGGCTCCCGGTTTCAGGGCAAAAAGGGCCTTCCGCTCGTTGAGATAGGCGGTCCAGCAGTCGCCGCAGTCGTGGCGCCGGGTATTCCGGAGGGCTTCCTTGAGACCGTCCCGGAGGATATTCTTCGGCTTCAGGCTGGCTCCGTGCTGGATGCAGGGAATGACATCCCCGTTGGCCTCGATATGGATATAGTCCCTTCCGCACACGCAGCGGGAGGGCCCGCTGCTCCTGACCGTTAGGCCGGACAGGTCCTCCCAAGTCATAGCGCGCTTATAGGCCAAGGCGGAAAACATGAACTTCCGCCCCTGCTTTTTCCAGGCAACGATCCTCTCGTGAAGGGACCGGATCTGGGCATGCGTGAGGGCGATGTCCCTCGCTTCATCCCGGTAATACATCCGGCCGAACTTCACCGGCTGGGCGTTCAAGCGGATGCCTTTTCCCTCGCAGAATTCGAGCATCGCCTCGACCGCCCCGTAGTTCTCCTTATGGACGGTCATATTTACGTAAGTCCGCCGACCGGCCGCCAGGGCGGCGTCGATCGCGCGGACCGCTCCATTATAAGATCCGGGTCCGCGGAACCGGTCATTAAGCCACGGGCCGGCGGCATCCAGGCTGACAACGACTTCATCCAGAAAATCCAGGAGATCCGGCCGGGAAGCAATCTGAATCCCGTTGGTGACAACCGCCGTGATCATCCCCGCTTTTTTGGCTTTAGCGCTTATCTCGCGGAAATCGGGACGGAGCGTCGGTTCCCCGCCTTGAAGCTTGACGCGGATAGTCCCCAGCTTGGCTAAGCCGCGGAGTATCTGACACCACTGCGCCGTGGTCATGAGCGCGCTTTCCACCTCGGGGCACCGGCAAAAAACACATCTCCGGTCGCAGGAGTTCAGAAGCTGAGCCTGGACCTCATAAGGATGATAGGTGTGGAATCGACCGCGGAGATACCGCCAGCCGCTCTTCAGATGCCGGAAACGGTTCATGGTTTGCCTCCCCGGGGAACTTGAAGCGTCGGGCGCCGGCTCAGGGTCAGAAGCGATGCCAGGATCAGGATCCCATAGCGCGCCGCCCGTCCCAGCTTGAAGATGCCGACCGACTTTCCGATATCTCGGTTCAAAAAGAAGAGGATTAAAAAGCCCGAAAGCCCGAATACCCCGATGCTCAACAGCAAGATCATCCGGTATTCCGAAAAAACGAGGACCCCGCCCAGAGCCACAAGGAAAACGGCCAGCCGAGGAGCCAGGCAGAATTGCCCGATCCGGATTCGCCGGACCAACCGCCACAGGGTCGGAGAGGAGCGTTGCGGCCTCGAGCGGATAAGCTCGGACAGGTACCCGGAGCCGCGGCGGCGTCTGTACTCGAAAAGCCCCTTGACGGTCCGGGGCGCCCTCAGCTCGGTGGCCCGGGCGGCCGGACTCGTCCGAACCCTCCAGCCGCTGGCGCGGGCGGCGAGAGCCAGGTAAATATCCTCGGTGAGTGCATCCGAATGGATCCGGCCGGCCCGCTTTTTCCAGAGGGCATAACAGACCCCGGAAAAACCGGCCGAAGCAAAGACCTCCCCCTCCATCCACCAGAGGAAATTCACCAGCCTCCAGTGGATGCGTTCTTCGATCAGGCCGCTTTCGGGGAAAACCGCCGCGCCGGCGATGGCCAGCCGGGAATCGCCGGACAGGAGCCCGACGAGCCGCCGGATGCAGGCCGGCTCGAGCCGGGAATCGGCGTCTGTAAAGACCAGAATCTCCTGGGCGAGGTGCTCCAGGGCATGGTTGACCTGCTCGATTTTTTTCCGGACGCCATTCAGGCGGACGAGGCGCACCCTCATCCCCTTGTCGATCTCCTCCTCCACGAGCGACACGGTGCGGTCGCGGGAGCCGCCATCGATGACGACGAATTCGATCCGGCCCTTCGGATAATCGGTCCTGCGGAGGTCCTTGAGCTTGTTGAGGATCAGCTCCTCCTCGTTCAAAGTCGGAACGACGACCGCGATTTCCGGCCAGGATTCCGGCTCGGATGCCTCCTTTTTTTTGCTGGCTGCGCCGGCCGCGAGCACGAAGGCATAGCCAAATGTCATCACCCACAGGAAAGCGGCACCGGCGACAAAGCCGACGATCAGGATCTTCATGATCACTTCAATCCCTCAGCTATAGCGTCTCAGGTGGCTTCTCGCGAACCGGGCAATGACGCGGAGGTTAAAAGAAAAAAGATTGTTGAGCTCCACCAGGCAGGGCGAAAAGCAGACCAGACACGGGTGCTCCTGAAGCGCCCGCCAACAGCCCTCGACGCCCGTCTCCAACACGCCTCCGCCGCGGATCTTGCTGAAGGTACTCACACACGGATAGACACTGCCGTCGGCGTCGATGCTCAGATAGCTGCGGCCCGCCCGACAGGTCGGCGCCCCGAGGAGCAAGGGATCGGACGGGTCCATCTCGCCGGCTTCATACCTGTCTTTGCTGTAATCTCTCCAAAGCGAAGCATACCGGTAGCTCTCCGGAGAAATGAGAAGGCGCCGGTTTCGCGCCGCTTGCCCGGCGATTTCCAAAAGCAATTTCCGGATCTCACCATCCTCCGGCTTGATCCGGCGGGCCTCCCGCCATAGGTCTTGATCGCCGGAGCGGACGATGTTGATGCTCAGGGCCAGATCGTGAATCGTCACGAAGCGGAGGAGCCCTTCGAGCTCGGAGGCGGTCCCGGCCGACAGGACGGCGTTGAGCTTCACCGGGATTTGAGCCTCGCGCGCGGCGATGACGGCCCGCTCAACGGCCGCGAAAGCCCCCTGGCCCCGAACCTCGTCGTTCGTGGGGCCGGCGGCGTCGAGGCTGATAACCAGGGTTTGAAGCGGCCGGAGAATTTGGATCATCTT
>Ga0102851_10000135_pt1 | contig 31199 bp, 31 predicted proteins | sample Mud3Dept3metaG_FD_79558 | JGI IMG/M metagenome (GOLD analysis project Ga0102851, IMG submission 79558) | Freshwater wetland microbial communities from Ohio, USA, analyzing the effect of biotic and abiotic controls - Mud 3 Core 4 Depth 3... | ecosystem: Environmental > Aquatic > Freshwater >... | reverse complement strand
GATCATGCTCTCGAGCATCTGCGTCGCCACGATGACCGGCTTCCGGTGAGCAATACAGGTCTCGATCAGCTTGTCCTGGACAAAGGGCACCTTCTTTGCCGGCAGCTCCACGCCCAGGTCCCCCCGGGCGATCATGATGCCGTCGGCGGCTGCGATGATCGCCTCGATGTTCTCGAGCGCCTCAGGCTTCTCGATCTTGGCGATGACGGAGATGTCCGCGTTCCTGCGGCGCAGCAGCTCCTTGAGCGCATTGATGTCCTTTGCCCTGCGCACGAACGAGAGCGCGATGTAATCGGCGCCGCCCTGGATGCAGTACACCGCGTCCTTCCGGTCCTTGGCGGTCAGCGCCGGGATGTTCATCTTCGTGTCCGGGAGGTTCATTCCCTTGTTGTTCTTGAGCACCCCGCCGCGCAGCACCTTCGCCCGGACCCTGCCCGTTGTCTTGCCCAGGACCTTCAGTTCCAGGTTGCCGTCGTCGAGCAGAATATGATCGCCGGTCTTCACTTCAGCCGCCAGCCGCTTGTACTGGCAGGGGATGAGGGTCTCGTCGCCCAGGACCGCGTCCATGGTTATGGTGACCAGGGAGCCGTCCTTCAGCGCAACCGCATCGCCCTTGAACCGGCCAACGCGGATCTTGGGTCCGCACAGGTCACCGAGGATGGCAACGGGCATGCGGAGCTGCGCCGAGATCTTCCGGATCGTCCGGATCGTGCGAAGATGGTCCTCGGCCTTGCCGTGGGAAAAATTGATGCGCGCCACGTTCAGGCCCTTCCGGATGAGCTTCCGGATCATCTCGGGAGAGGACGATGCCGGGCCGATCGTGGCCACGATCTTGGTCCGCCGGAAGAACAGATACTTGTGCTTCAGGCCGAGCGAGAAATTGTCCCGGTCTTCCGATGTTGTGTTGTCCCTGGTCATTGCCTGGCCTCACTGTGTGATGATCTCAATTCTCCTTAAGTCCAAATCGTGCGGGTGACTCTGCCGCAAGAAAGCACACAATGCGCAAAGGGTACAGCTATTCTTTTTTGCGAATCTTGCGCCTTTTTGAGGCTAAATTCGAGCTGCCTGGTTAGATGTTGATGAAGTGCCGCATCGCCCGCTCAGTTGGAACTGGACCCTGTTATTTCTTGTCTGTGCGCGCCAGCACCTGCTCGACGAGCTGCTTCGCCGCAGCACGGTCCCTGATCCGCACCGCGCCGGCGAGAGAGCGGCCTGCCTGCTGCACGACCACAGCCCCGTACAGCGGGTCGATGGCTTCCAGGGACATCCGGCCAGAAGACCCGGACACCTGAACGCCGCTGCCCCCGGTCTTGAGATAGGCGTGGTATCGATCGAAGGTCGCGCGCGCTGCATCAGCGGTCGTTTCCAACACGACGAAGACCTGCGCCTCGTCCTTGCCCAGGACCGCATCCGCGATGATGCCTCGTCGGAAGAAATCATACCCGAGCAGGCTTTGCGCGATGTACCGCTCGCTCTTCTTTACCACTGCCGGCACCTGGAATGCGTCAAGCTCCCGGGGGCGTCCCGTATTCCGCGGGAGGTTCTTCTCTATCGCCTTGCCGCAGGCGAGCAGCACATCCTGGTTGATGGTCGTTGCGCCCGTGACCTGGAGCCGCACGAGATACCGGTCCTGGTAGAAGAGCATTTGGGAGGAGGAGATCGTTCCCTCGGCGCCTATGGCAGCACCGGTTGAGTCCTTCCTGCGGTAGTTGGCGAACATCCCGAAGGAGTCGAGCAGAGAGCCCATGGCATAGACATCGGCATCGAGAGCGATCTTCGGGTCTTTCCTGCTCTCGTACCGCGCATAGGCGAGCTTCTCGAACCCGTACGGGAAATAGAGCTCTGATTCGCCATTGATGCGGTCGAAGAGAGAGTCCTTGTCGTACTGCGTCACCTTACCGTCCATGATCCAGCCGTCGGCGCACGCGGGCGCGGGCAGGAGCTTGTCCATGGCCTGTTCAGCGCTTTGGACCGGAAGCGCGGTGCAGAGCAGAAATAGCATAAGGCAGGTGATCCGGGGGATGTGCATTGGTGTTCTCATGCTTTTTCAACGATGCGTTGAGAGGCGCGGCATTCCTTTAGCCGGAACCTTCTCGGACGCCATAGTATTGTATGGCCTTATCTCGCCAGTCCGTCACAACGATAGCCGGTCATTATGGGAATAGTGAATATAAAGCTTGAGCCGTTCCATTGATTGCTGTCCACCCATATGCGGCCATTGTGATTTTCAATGATCGTTTTGCAGATCGCCAGGCCCAGCCCCGTACCTTGAGGCTTGCCCTTCGAGGGCTCCCTGAACTGATGGAATTTTTCGAAAATGAGCTCTCGCTCTCCGGGCTCGATGCCGGGGCCGTTGTCGACCACCTCGAGCTTTGCCTCGCCCGCATTACAGGAAAGCATCAGGTGGACACGCCCTCTGCCGGGCTCGCAGTACTTGATCGCATTCGAGAGTAGATTGATGACGACTTGCACAAGCCTGTCCTTATCTCCGAATACCACGACGGGACTGTCCGGCGCCTCCTGCGTAATGGTTATGTTCCTGTTCTGCGACAGCTGACTTGTGGCGGCCAACGCCTCGCGCACGACGCTTGCCAGATCCAGCTTCTCGCGGACCCACTGGTACGCGCCGGATTCGATCTTGGTAAAATCCAGCACCTGATTGACCAGGCGTGTCAGACGCTCGGTTTCCTTCACGACGATCCGCAGGAGCTGCTGCCGCTGCTGCGGCTCCATGTCCTCGTCGTCCTGGAGTATCTCGGAAAAGGCGCGGATCGAGGTCAGCGGCGTGCGAAGTTCGTGGCTGATCGTCGATACGAACTCATCCTTCATGCGGTCAAGTTCCTTCAGGCGTTCATTGGTGCGCTTCAATTCACCGGTGGCCGCCTCAAGCTCTCGCGACTTCTGCTCGAGCCTGTGGCTGTACTCGATGACCTGGGAGGTCTCATCGAGGATCTTCATCAGCCCGTCAATGCTCAAGGCCTCCCCTTCGATGATCGAGGAGACCATCACCCGCGCGGACGCGGCCCCGACCGTGCCGGCCAGCTCGCGCTCCATGAATGCGATAAGGCTCTCGTCGGCCTGGGTGTCGTCGCGAAGCTCGATCGGATGCCCGGCGGCATAGGAGAGAAAAGCCGCCTCGGCCCGCTCCGGTCCGATCATGCGGGCCATGAGACCTTTCAGGTCGCTCACCTGCGTCTTTCCATGCCAGAGACGGGCGTCTCCGGCGCCCGTGGCCCGCTTTTTATAGACATCAACGAACATCGCCGCCTGCAGCTGTTCGAGCGCCTCCTGGCGGCTGAACAAGGAGACGCCCACCAGGAGGCCGATATTGACCAGCATGCTCCAGAACACCGAGTGCGTGATCGGGTCAAAGGCCGTGAGGTCGAAGAGATGGTAGGGGCCGAGCGCCGACATGCCGAACGGGCCGGGCTCCACGAACGACAGGGGAATCCATCCCGAACGCGCAAAGGAAGGCAGCAGGAGCGTATAGGCCCATACGATAAACCCGCCCGAAAGTCCGGCCAGCGCACCGCGCCTGCTCGCCCCCTTCCAGTATATCCCCAGTAAAATGGCAGGCGCGAACTGGGCCGCGGCTGCGAAGGAGACAAGGCCGATGGAGACCAGGGCGTAGGATTCGCCGATGAGCCGGAAATAGAGATACCCGAGCAGGAGGATCAGCAGGATGCCGCCGCGCCGCATGACCAGCAGCAGCTTTCCCATATCGTCCTGGCGCAAAAGCTTAAGCCGCAGGAGGACAGGCATCAGCAGGTCGTTGCAGAGCATCGTCGAAAGCGCGACCGTCTCGACAATGACCATGCCCGTAGCCGCGGACAGGCCGCCGATGAACACAAACAGAGCCAGCGCCTCTTCTTCGACCCGCAGCGGAAGCGTCAGGACGAACATGTCCGCGTCCACCGAGCCGACCCGGAAGAAAATGAGCCCGCCAAGGGCAATGGGAAGGACGAACAGGTTGATCGCAAGAAGATAGAGCGGGAACAGCCACGAGGCCGTGCGCACATGTTCTTCGTTGACGTTCTCGACCACCAGGATCTGAAATTGCCTCGGCAGGAACAGGATGGCTGTCATCGATATGAAGGTCAGCGCCAGCCATGCGGCGTAGCCTCCGGGCAGCGAATCCATGCTCATCAGATGCGCGGTATCCACCGCGTCGGCGGCCTGCTGGAACAGGTCCGCGGGCCCGCCAAAGACCGTGAAGGTCACGAAGATCCCGACGGCTGAAAAGGCGAGGAGCTTCACGATGGACTCAAAGGCGATGGCCGCAACCATGCCCTCGTGCCGCTCCGTAACATCAACGTGCCGTGTACCGAACAGGATCGAGAATACGGCCAGGACGAGCGCGATATACAAGGCCGTGTCGTGGCTGAAGCCGGACCCGCCCGCGCCCGCGGAGTTATATTGAAAAAGAACGTTGAAGCTCGCGGAAATGGCCTTCAGCTGGAGCGCGATGTAGGGCATGATGCCCACGATCGAGATCACGGTCACCAGACCGCCGATCACCGCGCTCTTGCCGTAGCGGGACGCGATGAAGTCGGCGATGCTCGTGATATTATTGGCCTTGCTCAGGCGAATGATCTTGCGAAGCACCAGCCACCATACGGTCGCGGCAAGCGTGGGCCCCAGATAGACAGGAAGGAACCCCACGCCCGTGGCGGCTGCGCGGCCGACGCTGCCGTAGAACGTCCAGCCGGTGCAATACACGGCAATGGAGAACGTATAGATGTACGGGTTGCTGATGATGGATCTGCCGGCATCCGCGCGTTTGTCCCCATAGTACGCCACGGCAAAGAGGAGGCTCAGATAGCCGAAGGAAACGACCAATATGACCCAGTGCTGAAGCATCGTACTATTCCTTGACCTCGGGCTTGTCGGCGGCCGGCTTTGCCGGACGGTCGCGGAGTATCAGCGCCATGACCCCGATGATCAGGATCCAGACCGAAAAGAGATACAGATACAGGAACGGGATGCCGAAGACCGGCCGGGTTCCGTTGAAAACGGACAGGAGGGGGAAATTCAGGAGCACGACCCCGGCCAGCAGAAGGCCGATGAGCCGTTCCCCCCTGCGTTTCACGCCGGGAATGGCCCTGCCTTCGTCCCGAGGCCGGGTGACCGCGTCCTTGGTGTCCTTCATTGCCGCGAAACCTCCAGCGCCTGGCCCAGCGTCGTGATCCCCTGTGTTTTCAGGAGATACAGAAATTTTATGAAGACCTGGGCCGTGATCAGTGAATCCCCGAGGGCCGTGTGCCGGTCCCTGACCTCCACGCCCAGGCGCTTTGCGACCGCGTCCAGAGAGTGCTCGGGGGTATGATCGTGCAGGTAACGGGACAGGCCCAGCGTGTCAAGCACCGGACCCTTGAAGCGAACACCGGCGCGGCCTTCCTTGATGCGCAGGAAGCGCATATCAAATGCCGCGTTATGTCCGACCAGCACGGAATCCCCGACAAAGTCATGGAACGCTTTGAGCGTTTCCTCTATGTGCGGCATGCCCCGGACCATCTCATCGGTGATCCCGTGAAAACGGATCGAGGACTGGGGGATGCCCCGCCGGGGGTCCACCAGCCGGTCGAAGGTCTCGCCGACGATGATGCCCATATTGACTATCTTGACCCCGGCCAGCGAAAGGATCTCGTCGCCTCCCAGCGGGGCAAGGCCGGTCGTTTCCGTATCGAACACCACGAACGAAAGGCTGTCCAGTGCCCTGTCCTTCAGGCGGGCCGTCTCCGCCGCGTCCTCGTCCGCGATGAAGTCCGTATAGACGGGCCTCGCCGGCAGGAGGGGCCTCGGCGGCTCCCACTGGCTGGCCGATGACGGCACGGGAAAACTCAATACCGCGAAGCCGGGCGCCTGGTGCGGCTTGCTCCAGACCTCGCTGCCGATGTGTTCGAGCACCTCCGCAACGGTGTGTGCTGCAGAGGGCTCCAGCACGCAGGACATCCATTTCCCGATCTCTGCCTGGGGCACTTCGGCACCCTCCCAGTAATAGTTGAAATAGACATGCCGGTCGCCAAGGAGCGTCTCCAGTTCGAGCACGTCGGCGCCGCTGTGCTCATGGAGCTTCACGGCAAAGAATTCAAGCAGGAACAGCAACGAGTGAATGTCGGCTTTCACCCAGAGGGGGGAGCCGATCATGGTGAGGCGTATCTTCTTTTCTTCGAGCCGCCTGGCAACACAGGCCGCCAGGTCCTCTGAAAACACATCGTTGACAACGAATCGCGGGGACTCCAGTTCCTGGATCTCGCGTGCAAGCACCTCGAACTGCCCGATCAGGCTGCGGGTCTCCTGCACCATGGTGCGCTCCAATGCGGCGCGGTTCACGGCATCAAGATCGGGCAGCATTTCGAGGCTTTCCACGCCCAGGCCCAAACTGGTCAAAGGTCCGCGCATGCTCTTGATCGTCGCGCGCAGGAGATGTTCCCTGCGCCCCCTGGCGTCGGCTTCCCGGCTGAAATCCTCACAGGTGAACAGAAAGGACCACGACACCCCCTGCACGAGCGGAAGCAGGTGTACGCGGCAGTTTATGACCTTGCCCTGCAGCGTGGAGCAACTGAAAGAAACATCGTTCTCCGTCTCCTGTCCTTCCGGGTGACGGATCCTCCGCTGCCTCAGGAGCGCAAGGGCGTTCTCTATCGGCGCCGCCGGGCACAGAAGATAGAGCGAACGCCCGAGCCCCAGGGAGGCGTTCTCATGAAAAACAGCGCGGGCAGCGGGATTGTAGAACATGATGCGTGCGCGTTCGTCACAAACGATGACCCCCTCCGTCAGCGTCATGAGAATGGTCTCAAGGTGGGTCTTGCTGTTTTCGATATCGCTCGAGATCACCGAAGCCGCTTCAGCGGTTTCACGCCTTGCCTTCATGAAAGCCTCTCCAAGATCGCTGATCGTTTTCGGGAGCTCTCCGAGAAGATGACTGCCGGACAGCTCGATCACATGCCCCGGATTGATGCTTGCAATGATGTGGGCTTCCCGGTCGAGGATCTCGATCGGTCTGAACACGAGCGCGCGCAGGACAATGAACAGGACGAGCATGATCGCGGCTGTGCCGCAAGCGGCAAGGACAGCAGCCAAACAGATCTGGGTGTGAAGCGCGGGGTTGGCGGCCGGGAACAGGATCAGCAGACAGGCGCAGGAAAATATCACCGCGTAGAGGAATATGCCTCCTGCCGCGAGAGAGAGGAATGAATTTCGTCTGGCTGCGGAGATGTTCATCGATATACCGTGCGGTTCCCGTTACGGGTCGGATCTTGCAGCCAGTATCTCCTTGACCTTCATGACGACCTGCCGGGTTGAAAAGGGTTTGGTTATATAATGATCGGCGCCAAGGGCCAACCCCTTTGCCTTCTCGACCTCGCGGCCCTTTGCCGTCAGCATGATGATACTGACATCCTTCAGCGAAGCATCCGAGCGTATCCTCTGGCAAACCTCATATCCGTCCATTTTGGGCATCATGATATCGAGAAGGATCAGGTCGGGCCGGAGCTCCTTGGCCGCTTGAACGGCACGCTCACCGTCATCCACCGTATGCACCTCATATCCCTCTTTTTTCATCAGGAGTTCCAGGGCAAGCACTATGTTGGGTTCGTCATCTACAATGAGAATGCGATGCATCGTAGCCCCCTCGCGTCAATAGATCGTTTCTTGAATCCAGGAGCGAGCGCTAACCCCGCAGCGTGCTGCGGGGTTAGCGGGTGATTAGGATAACGCACTACCCTGAGGATCGAAGCGTTCCTGCAGCTGCAGGAAACTTCAATATTCTATCACACTATCACAAATGAATCATCCTGTCTTTACTCCGTGGCCGGCCCCCTGTGCGCTGCCAGAGCAATCATTCGCAGCAGCGGCGACAGTATCCCGGGCTTTTGCCTGTTCGGGGTAAAGTATGCTAAAATGACGAATGGTCGCCCAAGGCCCCGTTACGATACGGGTATAAAAACATGCTGATCAAAAACGCAAAAAGTTTTTTGAAAAAATACCCGCCTTTTACCCAGCTGGATGACCATGCCCTCGCTAAACTGGCCCGATGCCTCACCATGGAGCTTTACCCCGCCGGCACGCACATCATGAAACAAGGCGACAAGTCGTCCGGTTCCCTCTATATCATCAAGGAAGGCAGCATCAGGATCTTCGCGCGGACCATGCAGGGCCATGAGAATGTAATAGATTTCCGCGGTAAGGGCGACGCTTTTGGTTCGTTCCCTCTTGAAGGAGACCGGCCGCTGGATATTTCGGTGCAAGCAGTGAGCGATGTGGTCTGCTATGTGGCGGACCGGGCCAGCGTGGTCAAGCTGCTGGACGAGCATCCTGCTTTGAGCGAATATCTCATGCCGTTGTATTTCCCGAAAGGTAATGACCGCGGTCCCCGGATCCAGCCTGCCGTTGGTATTGCGCACGACCGTTCCGAGAATGCCCTTTTTACCACGCCGGTCCGGGAACTTGCCAATCGGGATGTTGTTTCGGCCCGCGCCGGCATGTCGATCCTGGATGCCGTCCGCTTGATGTCCGTGCGCCGCACGGGTGCTCTGGTCATCGTCGATGGGGCGGACAACCCGGTCGGGATACTCACGGTCACCGATCTGCGCGACAGGGTGCTGACGGCTCAAAAGAGCCTGCTCGATCCTGTCAGCGACATTATGAGCACACCGATCGTCAGGGTTGACGGCACGGACCTCTGCTTTGAAGCCCTCCTGAAGATGATGAGCCACGAGGTCCACCATCTGCTGGTGATGGATGCGGGGAGCGTGGCCGGTATCGTCAGCAACCACGATTTCATGGTCCTGCAGGTCACCTCGCCGCTGATGATCGTAAGGGACATCGAGAGCCAATCTTCGGTCGAGGGGCTTGCCTCTTCATCCGGAAAGGTCACGGCCCTTATCTCCCTGCTCCTCCGCGAGGGGGCCAGGGCCAATAGCATCAATCGCATCATTACCACGGTGAACGACCGTATTGAACGCAAGATACTGGATCTCGCCGTGAAGACCCTGGGCCCGGCGCCGGTGCCCTTTTGCTGGATCGTCTACGGCAGCGCCGGACGCAAGGAACAGACATTCATTACCGACCAGGACAACGGCCTGATATACACGGACCCGCAAAACGAGGAAAAGGCGCTCGAGGCAAAGGCCTACTTCAGCCGGTTCGCCGAGTTCTCCGTGAATGCTTTTTTGCGCTGCGGGTTTGCGCTCTGTCCGGGCGATTTCATGGCAACCAACCCCAAGTGGTGCCAGCCCTTCTCCGTCTGGAGGAAATACTTCAGCGACTGGATAGGAACGCCGGTTGATGAAGCCATCCATAACTCGGCGAACCTGTTCGATTTCAGAGGCCTCCACGGCGATCTGCATCTGGCAGATGAACTCAGAAAACACCTTATTGACAAGCTCCGGGACCAGAACATGTTTCTGAAGGCAATGGCGAACCTGACAACAGACTACCGCCCTCCCCTGAGCTTGTTCGGCTCTCTCGCGGTGGAAAAAGAGGGATTTCACGCGAACCAGCTGGACCTCAAGAAAAACTGCCTTACCCCGTTAACAAATATCATCCGGCTCTTCAGCTTTGAGTCCCGCATCTACGAGACTTCCACGGCGGAGCGGCTCGCTGTACTAAGAACGGCGCACCCGATCGTGAAGACCTTGGGCGATGACCTTGCGTATGCGCTGGAATTCATGTCCATGCTCAGGATCCGCCACCAGCTGGAGCAGGCCAGTACGGGACTCGCTCCGGACAACTTCATCAACCCGAAACGGCTGAGTTCCCTCGAACAGAGGAGCCTGAAAGAGATCTGCAGGCTGCTCTCGCGCCTGCTGGACGACATTGAAAAAAAATACGGCATGGGAACACAACTCTGAATGCACATCGCACGGGGAGACGACCGGGGTCAGGCACAGCCCGCCAGGTTATTCTCCTCAGCCCAAGGTAACCCTGCAATTTCTTCAAATCTGCGGCAAAGAGCTCTCGTTTCCCCTCGTATTCTGCTGTCAACGGTCGGCTCTTTCTTCAAGATCCCCTGTTGTCTCGACACCCTCGTACCCATGCATCTTTCCTGCAAGACTGAACAGACAGCGGCCTGCTGCCAGCCGGGGGCAATCCAGCCGTCACTATTGCATTTCCGAAGCCTGATCCCACGCGGTTCCCTCTTACCCTTATGGCATTGCCGAGGGATGCGTAAAAACGTAATCGTTCTGCTGCACGGGAATATGACAACCATAGCATTCCTGTACGAAGCCGGCGTCCTTACCGTACGGCTGCTGTTCCATGCCAAGCCACCGCGCAAAACCCCAGCCTCCCGTGGCAGAATATTTCTTCGCGTCCTTGATCATGAACTCGGCATGAACGAACTTCCCCGGGACGGTTGCCGTCGGCCATTTTTCGTGTTGAGCGTCCTTCCAAACAAGTTTTGCAAGAATTGAACCGTCAGGCCAGGGGTTGGTCCGGCCTTTTCCCGCCGCTTCGATCGCAATATCATTCCCGAGTATCACGCGTATCGTATTATTGTCTGTCCGATGGGACGAGGACAGCAGACGCCAGTTCTTGTAGCCTTCCGGTATCCGTATCCCGTTCGGGGCCGGCAAGACCTCGGTTTTGGGTGGAGCGGCAATAACGGTCACTGCGGTCAACAGGAACAGGGTCAAGACAAAAAACGCAATACCATATGCTCTCTTCATTGTTCTACCTCCTGTATGGAATGGTTTGTCCGTATCTGCACAACCAGTTGTCATCTTAAGAGTCCCTATGCCAGCATGGTCCTGGCCCGCTCCATCTTCGCCGCGATGTTCAGCCCCTTGGCGCACTGCGCCGTGCAGACAGGACATTCGAGGCATGCGTCGGCGGACGCGGATGCGGGAAGCTCGCGGTACGTGGACCGGGCGAGCCCGCGGTCCTGGTATCCCCCTTCGGCGTACATGAGCGAACGGTTGATGGCGCTGATCTCCACGCCTTTGGGGCAGGTCCCCTCGCAGGAGCCGCAGAGGTCGCAATAGAAGCCCGCGACAGCGGCATGGTATCTCCGCAGGATGCGTTCGTCGGCGTACTGGAACGGCATGCCCGTGACCGCGATATTCTCCCTGAGCTGGGACAGGTCTTTCATGCCCGGGATGGCCATCGTGACGTTCGTGTTCCGGAGCGCCCACTTGAGCGCTGCCTGGTGGGGGCTGATCTTGCCCAGCGCTTCGGTCTTGTACCCGCCCGCCTGGGTCTTCATGGCGATGATGCCGATGCCCGCCTTGGCGGCGCGCGCGATCGCCTCGCCCACATCCTTGCCGCTTTCGAAATTATAGGCCACGAGGCAGGTGTCGAAGAACCGGTCCCTGTCGTCCACCAGCGCGTTGAGCACCTCGGGCTGGTTCTTGTGTGTCGTCACGCCGCAGAACCGCACCTTGCCCTGCTTCTTGAGCAGCGTCAGCGCCTCGCGCGTCTCGGGAAGGTCGATACGCTCCTTGTCCGAGAGATTGTGGAGCTGGATCACGTCGACATGGTCGGTCTCGAGCGTCTTGAGGCTTGTCTCGACGTCGCGGATGATGTCCTCCTTGGACCGCGAGGTGGGGAGGGTCTTGGTCGCCACGTACACCCTGTCGCGCCTGCCCTTCAGGGCCTTGGCCACGATCTCCTCGTTCCTTCCGTCCATGTACTTGCGCGCCGTGTCAACGTAGTTCACGCCATGGTCAAAAGCGATCCTGAGCACCTCGGGCTCCGGCGTCAGCATGGCGCCGAAGCTCACGACGGAGACCTTGAGGCCCGTCCTGCCAAGGGTGCGGTAGACCGGCTCGGGGAACACAAAGGGCGCGTTCTCGGCGTAGTGAACCGCCGCCTCGGCAAGGACATCACCCCCGAGAATGGCCGAGGTCGTCCCGACCAGGCCGACCTTCAGGAATTCTCTCCGATGCATTCCTTTCTCGTTCCTTATTCTGCTCATAAGCTCCTCCATGGAAATATTGAGGAAGACCTTGCTAAAGCTTGGGGGAATGCTGTTCCCGCCTGGAAAAAGAGTACCTTACTTTGAGGCGGGGGTCAAGTGATCGACAGCGCTGATTTCTCTTGAATCCAGGAGCGAGCGGATTCACCGCAGTTTGCTGCGGGGTTAGCGAGCGATTAGGATAAACATACTGCCCTGAGGATCGAAGATTCCCTGCAGCGACTCGACTGAGCTCGCCGAAGTCTGGCTGCAGGGAGCTTCAATCCAGGAGCGAGCGCAGCATTGTTCACGATGCCATGGGCGCCGAGGAAGGCGAAGATCTTCGGCGCGGAAGAGGCGGATGAATACAAACGGAATGATTATTCATGTTATTGTGAGGAGCGGCACGACGAAGCAATCTCTGTAAGGCGGGAGGAAGGGGCAAGGACCTCTCCCTGAGAGCCTCTGGCGAGAACAGAACAACGGCCGGATGCGTGTACCCTCCGGACATTCTGTATCGTTCCGTTGCGGACAAAACTCCCTCAGCGGAGCGAGGTCATTTCTTCGCGGCGGACTCCCGCATGACGATCGGCGCGGACCGTTTGCCGATCTCCTTTGCCAGGTCTTCCCCGATGAACAGGCCCACGATCTTCCCGATCTTTTCGCAGGCCTGGGTCGCGGTGAGTTTATCGGCCGACCACTCGTCGAGAATGCCGTCGATGCGCCCCGTGAAGATGATGCTCGCCCGCGCGGCCAGGACCTCATGAACCGCCTTGCGGACCTGTTCCACGCTTTCCTTTGCAACAGGGCTCATAACCCGAGGTCCTCGACGATCTTGTAGAAGAGCTTGATGACGATAACGACAAAGATCGCGCCGGCCAGGAAGATCACGCCGACGAGGAGATCCTTGATCTCCGACGGAAGCATCCGGAAGAACGGCGTCGACAGGTAGCCGACCGTGAACATGATGATAAGCCCGCTCAGGGTGTTCCATGTCGCCTTGACCTTACCGCCGGGGATCTTGTGCTTCAGGACAAAGGAGCTGTAGAGCGCGTACAGCATGACCACGATCGCAGTCACGCTCAAGACCAGGAACAGTGTTTCCATGCGTGCACCTCCTCTGCAATAATATCACTCAGAGCGATGCTGAGAGTATAGCAGAAAGACGGACCGTGCCGCAGCAGCAGCCATTTTCAGGACCCCTTCCCTTCCTGATCGTTCCGGCTATACCAGGAGCGCACAGCGTCATTATAATGACCCGGAGCTTTTTTTAGTATAGCATAGTTCTCAAGAAGCTCAACCATGAACTGCGAAGCATCGAAGAGGAACTCGAAGGGGAGCGTGAGGCGGGGTCAGAAACACCCGACCAGCTTGAGCCAGCGGCGCTCGGAAATACCGGGAACCTGGATGAACAGCAGGGTGATGAGGAGGATGCTGGACGTGATGCGGCGGCTTCTGAAGAGGATGGTATCATGGTTCACGCTCTTTCACGGGGCCGTGGTCAGGAGGGCCCTCTGAACGGCTGCAGCTCGATGTGCACGGTGTCCTTGCCGTCGGAGACCCAGACCTGCCTGTCCTGGATAGTGTATTGGAGCTTCATGGAGCGCTGCGCCATCTTTGCCAGGGCAGGCGACACGGGCGCCGGCAGGTTGATCACCGTAAGGTTTTTTGCCGCTTCAAGGCCCTTACCGGCCTGGGCCCACCATACGTCGGCGCTGTGGCCGCTGAAGCTGTAGATGAACACCTGTCTCGCGCGGCCGCAGGCTTTGCGGACCTGCTTTTCGTCTGGTTGACCCACGTCGATCCAGAGTTCGATGGCGCCGGTAAGGTCCCTTTGCCAGAGATCGGGTTCGTCATCGTTTCCGATCTTGTTGGCGAAGGCCAGGGCCTCGTGTGCGTGCAGGGCGAACGCCAGGAGCCGCACCATCATACGCTCGTCCGTCTCCGAAGGATGGCGGGCAATGGTAACGCTGTGATCATGATAATAGTTTCGGTCCATGTCCGCGATCTGCAGTTCCGCTTTGAAGACGGTCGCTTTCAGTGCCATAGTGAGGGCAGCCTACCTTAAGCGCGGGTGAATTGCAAGAGATTGAAAAAGACAGCAGCAATCCGACGCTTTACGGACCGCAGCCGGAAATCGCAGCAGGCTGCTGAAAAAGTCTTTTGCGTGGTTCGACAGGCTCACCCCGAACAGCGAAAGATCAAGGATCTCAAGGCGTGCTCCGTTCGCCCTGAGCTTGCCAAAGGGTAAAGGGCGTTCTTCAACAAACTGTTCCTGTGGCCGCTGTGAAAAATTGCTTTTTTCTGCAATCGTCCCTCGTCCCCTTGAAAGATATCGGAAACGATGCTACATTATATTTCAAGGAGTGAACACATGCTACGAAGATCGAAGCTGGCTGGCGTGATGTTCGCAATGGTCACGATGGTTGCATTCACCGCATCCGTACTCGGAGACGAGGCCATAAGCCGCAGTGAAGGAAAAAAACTCTACCAGGAGAAATGCGCCGGATGCCACGGCGACCTCGAGGACACCGCCAAGGGCGGTCGGAGCATGAACAGGATCCGCACGGCCGTCCGCACGCAGCACCAGGGCAAGGAGCTTGCTTCGCTGACGGACGAACAGATCCTCCTGATAGCGCTCGTATTGAAGGACATCCAGAACTGACACTGTTGGGCCCGGCTACCATGCGGCACAACAAACAAAGGCCGGTAGAGATAATCTCTGCCGGCCTTGCTGTTTCCGGTTCTCACCGCGTGATATTCTGCCAGGAGATTCCCCACCTATTGCTCAGCGGCCGCCGGGATGGCCCTCACCGCAAGCAGTGACAGGAGCCGGCTGCCACGGCTTGTTCCCGTAGAGGACCGGAGAAAAGAACGCCGTCGGGAGACCACAACAGGGTCAGTCCGATGTCCGGACCGGCACATTTTCGCCGCTGCCGAACCGGTCGAGGACCGCGAGGTTGGTGATGCCGTTCCTGGAGAATTCCTCAATGTACTGCTGCCGGATCGGCCCCTCCGCTGCCTGGCGATCGCTGTCGCTCAGGGCATTGAGGCGGTCGATCCCCCCTGCTGCCAGCGCCGCGTCCCGCACGGACAGCCGGCTGATTAGCTCATCCCAGAAGAGATGGTCCCCGAACTCATCGACCACTACATGCGCCAGCGTGCTTTCTTCGAACTCCGGCGTGGGGACAAACGCCTTTGCATCTATGCTATGACCGATCAACCGGTCAAGACCTTCGCCCCGCGCCAGGCCATAGAGCTTCTGAATAAGCGCGCGGTGCCGCTCGCTGCGCTCGTCAGGTTCCCGCCGGTGCCCGGACAGGACCACGTCGGCAATGTGCAGGATGTCCAGCAGGTCGCGGTATTCTTTCGTCGTAAATTCGATGTTCATGGCTCGTTACCTCTCGTCTCGCCCCGGGGTGTATGGTGATTTCGTTTTCCGCGTTGGCGCCCACGCGGGATCCTGTTTGTGAGCCCAGCTCATGTCGCCCTTCATGTCTGAAAAGAAACCCTCCAATGACACCTGATTGAAAACGATCAGCTTGCGCATATACACACGTCTCCTTTTTATCCTCCTGCAGCCGGCCTGGACCGGCGGCTGCGTCAATCGAGCGCAAACGAACCGGTTTTCAGGCTTCCTGCCGGGCGGTAGACACTGACAATAACACCCGTACTCGTAGTGCTTGATCTCGCCAGTTTCAGCGTGCGGGCGACCGCGCCGGTCCCGAAGAGCCGCTTTCCGGTCCCGAGGATCACCGGAAAGGTCAGGAACCTGTATTCATCAATAAGATCTTGCTCGATCAATGTCTGCGCGAGCCCGCAGCTTCCATGGACCTGCACTTCACGCGCGAAGCGTTTTTTCAGCTCGATGACTTCTTTCTCAACATCACGAACAGGTGTCGTATTGTTCCAGGTAAACGCACTCCGGGTTCGCGAAGCCACATACTTCGGAAGAGAATTCAGCTTGACGGCGATAAGATCTTCAGGATCGGTGACCCTCGGCCAGTAAGCCGCAAAAATATCGTACGCCGCCCGCCCCAGAAGGAACGCGTCGGCTTTGGAGAATATTTCGATCATCATCCTCCCCATATCAGCATCGGCATGGGGAACGAGCCATCCCCCATGCGGGAAGTTCCCGCTTTCATCCTCGCCCGGACCACCGGGCGCCTGCATGACGCCGTCAAGCGACAAGAATGTCGTGACCGTCAGTTCAGCCATGATGTCCTCCTTCTCGTGAAACTTGCCGGCGGTTTTCGCCTTACTCTGCACGACCTCCTTATTAACATAGGCCTGCTTGAGCTTGGCGATATCGATCTTTGTCCCTATTGAAGCTCCCGGCAGTAAACTGCAGGGAATCTTCGATCCTCAGGGTACTGCTATTTATTCTCATCGCTCGCTCATCCCGCAGTAAGACTTCGGCGAGTTCAGTCGAGCTGCTGCGGGGAATGCGCTTGCTCCTGAATTCCATCACGTCAGGCTTTCCGCAAGCTTATCGAAGGATTCACCCCAACCTTGCAGGGTATCATCCGTCATCTTGCCTTCCGGAATGCCTGCGTGTCGCAGGGTCATCCTTGTTTTGTTTCCGTGTTCCTCGAAGGTCACGGTCACCTGCAGTTCCAGCGGGAAGTCCTGGCCCATTCCGTAGTGCGTGGCCGGCACCACATTCCCCTTCTCATCAGCGAAGCTGTCTGTGCAGACGATACGCTCCAGAGGAACGATCTCCTTATAGACGCCGGTGCTCCAGAATTCCCGTCCCTCCGGCGAGCGCATGCAGGAGAGATACTTGCCACCCACGCGCAGATCGATCTTGCTGACCGGCGCGGTGAAGCCCTTCGGGCCCCACCACTTCTTGACGAAATCGGGTTCTGTCCAGGCCTTCCACACCTGCTCGCGCGGTGCGTCGAAGATGCGTGTGATAACGAGCTCTTGCTCAACGGCTCCTGTTGTGGGACGATCTATTGTCGATGTCGTTGCCATGCTATTTCTCCTTTCCTGCCGGTTCGTAATACAGCAGCACGTTCCCATTGCGAAACGGCTTTGCTCTCGTCAGCTTCAGTTCAAGCCTGTCCTTGATGTCTTTGAACAACGGCGTGCCGCTTCCCAGGACGACCGGATTCACCATGATCCGATATTCGTCGATCAGACCGCGCTGCGCGAACTGAGACATGATGCTGCCGCTTCCGAGCAGCGCAATATCCTTGCCGGGTTGGTCCTTCATTTTTTGCACCTCTTCCTCGATGTTGGCGCTTACCAGCCTGGTGTTGTTCCACCCCGTTTTTTTCAGGGTCCTTGAGAAGACCACCTTCGGCAGGGAATTCATCTTGCCGGAGACGACAGGGTCGTTCCTTATTGCATCCGGGGTGGGCCAAAAATTTGCCATGAGTTCATAGGTCACGCGGCCAAAGAGAAGCATATCAGCGGAATTAAGCATTTCGATGGCATAGTCATTGAACTCAGCGTCCACGTTATGCCAACTGATGTCTTTGCCGAGGCCTTCAAAATACCCATCAAGGGTCACCAGATTGAATACAAATAGATTCCGCATGTTCCCGTCTCCCTGCGCGCAACGCCCCCCTCCCGACATCGTCGCTCTTCATTACCGTACGCCGAAGATCATCCGGTCACTGCCCGTGCCCAACTCATAAAGATGCGGGCCGATCACCCGCTGCCCGGCTGATCGCCGGCGCTCAATCTATCGTTCGCCTTCATGCGTCAGGTTCCCCGGTGCTGCATGGAGGCTGCGGTGCATCTTATGCTGCTTTCTTTTCAGCGAGAGCTTTCGCCAGGAGCTCGGCAAGCCGGTCCATGGTCTCGGAAGCCCCTTCCTCCATCCCTTCCTGAAGCATCGCGTCGCGGTCAGCAACTGATTGGAACACCGACCTGTTGATCAGCGTCGTTTTACCGCTGCTCTCCTCCAGCGTCAGGGTTTCCAGCGATACATGACCCGGTGCGCCTTCGAACTCAAAGGTGGCGACGATCCGCTCGGGAGACGCGACCTCGTGGTACACGCCGTGGAAGGCATACTCCTTCCCGTCGTCGTCACGGTTGAAGAACCGCCACAGGCCTCCGGGCCTCGCTTCCAGCTTGTCGACAACGGTCGCATACCGCCTCGGTCCCCACCACTGCGGTATGAGCGCTGCATCCGTGTATGCCTTGAATACCAGCGCCCGGGGTGCATCATAGATCCGCTTCATGACGATCTCTTGTTTTCCCGGTTCGGCAATGATCCTGGTACGGCCCGACATAAGCGCCAGGACATCAACGAATTTGTCGAGCTGCTGCTCCCATCCGAGACGCGCCAGCTCCGCCACATCACGCGGGACGCCTGCCTCCTGCACGGTCAGCTTTGTCTTCCCGCCCTTGATGTCCGTAAAAGTGGCCGTCAGCAGGATCTCCTTCGGCCATTTGCCCGGCAGCCCATAGTGAGAGGCCGGGACGGGTTTGCCGTGTTCGTCAGCGAACCGCATGGTCGTGATGATCTTTTTCAGAGGCACGATCCGCCGGTGTTCGCCGGTGTTCCAATAGTCCTTCACCACACCGTCAGGGCCCGCCCCGCGCATACTGTAAACGAACCTGCCGCCCACGCGAAGATCGATGCTGATATGCGGCGCGGTGAAGTCCTTCGGACCCCACCATTGCTTTACCGCTTCCGGATCGGTCCATGCTTTCCACACCTTCTCCCGCGGCGCGTCGAGAACGCGGGTGATAACCAATTCTTTTTTGGTTTCTTTTATTGCCCTCTGTCGTATCGTCGTTGACATGTTCTTTCCCTCCTTCTCAGTTCAATTCCTGGTAACTGGCTGATAGCGAAGGAGAACGATCCCGCATTGGAACTTTCTTATCCCCAGGAGCGTTAGATCAATTCTGGTCGTTATGCCGTTGAACAGCTGTTTTCCGCCCCCCAAAACGACGGGATTGACAAAAAGCAGGTATTCATCGATCAGCCCGCGTTGCGCCAAAGAAGATACAATGCTTCCACTGCCGTAGATCACAATGTCCTTTCCGGGGTCCTGTTTCATCTTCAGGATCTCATCCCTGTCGATCTCCTTGACCACGCGCGTATTTTTCCAGTCGGCCTTATCCAGCGATCGCGAGAAAACGATCTTCGGAGAATTATTCATATAATCTATGATGACCGGATCTTCGCCGGGCGGGCTCGCCGTCGGCCAATAGCCGGCCATGAGCTCATAGGTCACCCGTCCGAAGAGGATGGTATCGATCGACGTGAACAGCCCCTTGGAATAGTTCGCCATTTCTTCGTCCCAGACGAACCAGTCTATCTCTCCTTTTGGTCCTGCGAAGAAACCGTCGAGGGTAACGTAATTCGATACGATTATTCTTCTCATAGAACTCTATCCGCTCCCTTCGATCGGCCGAGCTTTGTTTCGTCAGCCGTCAAACCTTTCACGACCGACGAACGTCTTGAAGCCTCCGTACACCTTCCCCTTTTTCGTGAACGAAACCATGCCCTTGGGAAAGAGGTCGCCCCCGAGGAATTCCCGGTAATCCAGCGCCCCGTACTCACGAATGATCACATCTCCTTTCATGGAATTTCACGGCTTGCTCCAGATTCCTTGACCGGGATCGCGAACCAGCTTACCTCACTGATCGTGGCAGCAACAGCAACCATAGATGCCTCATTCCGCTGGAAAGCCGATCCCTTTTTGTCGGTAGATCGGGGCAAGCATTTAACAGGACAATAGTTATCTTAATTCAAGAATACTGCCGGATCGGCATCCTGTCAAGGCAAGTGTGCATGCGCTTGCGGCAGGATGCTGCTGTTGGTCATTACGCGGACCCGCGATGCCCTATCTCTCATGCCACAGCATGCGTTCTCGACAAAATTGACGATTTGGCGTATGGCTTGCTGCATGTCGATACACAGGGAAAGACCTATAGGGAGTGTTGGACGTATCTGGAGGTCATTGAAAACGGGCGTATTTTCATTGCAGCTATAGCAACAGGACTTCCTGCATTTGTATGTGTAGCTCTTGTGATAAAATATAACCAGTTTTTTCAATTGTGTCGCAGATGAGTATCGGAAAGCGGAGACCGAATCTGCTAATCGCACGGAATTAAATCCACGATCAAAGCTTGATACTCAAAGTAGTAAGATGCTATACTTGGAACAGATTTAGCAAACGCAATCGGCCGCCCGGCATTAAATTCAAAGGGAGCAATGGAGAAAAGACGAAATATGACTCAAGGCAGTCCGGCCTTACATAATGTAGCCAGGTCTTCTAATGATTGCCATACATATGGAGCCGCACTTGTTTTGTTGATGTTGTTCTTTGTTGCCGCTTGTGAACGCGAAGTTGTTGTCCCGCAATATCTCACAGGGAAATGGACAACCTCTGCTCCGAAATATACGGACCGCTACTTGAAGTTGTGTGAACACACGGTGATATACGGCGTCGGGGACGGTGAAGAAGTATTACACACGATCGATAAAATCGACATTCAACAAGTCGCCGATGGAACAGTAGTTACCCTTTATTACAGAGATGCAGACGGAGAAAAAACGACCCTCAACTTCACCTATAGCCCCTATTCCGGAGGGACCCTTCAATTGAAAAACAGTAAAGAAATCTGGGAAAAGGACAAGTCAGGAGCTGCCGGATGTTAAAATCCTTAATAGACCGCAGGCGCACATTCCTGATCAACAGCGAACTTCAGTACAGGCTGTTGTTTACTTCTTTCTCTCATATTTTTCTGTTCTTCGCATGCATAGGGTTAGGATTATTCACCCCTTTGTTTATTGAACTGGGAGACAAAAGCGGTTCCTCGTCCTCGGTTGTACAGCAGGCAGCAAGCGTACTCTTATATTTGCACGCGAAGTTCTGGCCTGTCGTATTGCTCTCCTTTCTCCTCATAGGCCTTCTCTCCATACGCACTTCTCATAGGTTGGCAGGACCCCTTTACCGAATAACCCGCATCCTTACGTCCCTCGAAAACGGCATTCTGCCCAAGCCAACACCCACTCGAAAAGGCGACTACCTTATTGCAGAGCTTGAAGCCGCCAACCAGATGCTCGAAAAATTCCGTTATCAGGTGAGAGAAATCCAGGAGAAGCAAGCGAGCCTGCATGATTCGATCGTTGCATGCGGCAAGGTGATTGGTCATGCTGCGCCCGGGGAGATCATTGAACGCTTGAATGACATACAGGAGAAAGAAAGCCAGATTGCGGAGAGGCTTGACTATTTCAAGGTTGAGTGATGATCATTCTGAGGGCGAGGGGCTCAATGAGCATGAAGGACCTCCACGGGGGCAAGGATTGCGCCGGTATCCGGGGAAGAAAACTCACCGAATCCATAGCATTCACGCTTCTTGAACTCATGGTAGCAATCGCGATCGTGGCCGTACTCGGCTCGATATCTTTACCCCTCTACACAGACTATATAGAAAAAGCCAGGATCGTACGTGCCATTGCGGAAATCAAAACGATTTCGCAAGCGCTCACAGCGTATCAACTGGAAAATGGCGCATATCCTGAGTCTCTCGCCGCGGTTAACTATGCAACCCTTCTCGATCCCTGGCGGAGCTCTTACCAATATCTCAATATCCAAACAGCAAAGGGGAAGGGGAAGTTTAAAAAGAACAAGTTCATGGTTCCCATCAACACGGACTACGATCTTTACAGTATGGGTAAAGATCGCCAAAGCCAATCCCCTCTCACTGCCAAGGTAAGCAGGGATGATATCATCCGCGCAAACGACGGAGGATACATTGGGCTGGTATCCGAATTCTAGCATGCCCTATTCAGAGGGGAAAGAACGATGAATCCGCGGAACTCCTGGATAGGAAAACGCGCTTTTTTCCGCAGCAATGTGGCACGACGCATCTTTTTGCTGTTTATCCTCTGCGCACTCATCCCTCTGAGCGTTCTCGCGTATTTCTCCTTTAGCCAGGTAACGAAAAACCTTTACGCGCAAGCCAATGAAGGCCTTCACCAGGCAAGCAAGACCGCCGGCATTGCGACGTTCGAGCGCCTGCAGTTTCTAGAAACCGATCTCGGCATGATAGACGCAATTCTCGAAAGAGGGAATAACGACCTGATGGCCCTTTCGGTTCCCGTGCTCCAGGAAAGACTCGGCATCAGATTCAAAGCTATCGTGTTGACGACCGTCAATGGCCGGACAAGAACTCTTTTGGGGGAGATGCCGGTCATCCCTCAATTAACAAAGGGTGAACAGGACCATGTTCATTCAGGCAAGACGCTTGTCCTCACCCGTCTTGCCACAGAACAGCATGCCAGTATCTATATGGTGAAAACCCGCTCCCGGCTGCCCGCGTCCCGGGATCTTATCTTCGGTGAAATTAATCCTGAGTATTTGTGGGGCGCCGAAGATATTCTATCTCCGCTGACGGTACTCTTCGTTCTCGATCAATCCAATAACCTGCTGTTCTCCTCGTTTCCCGAGTACATCCCTTTGCAGGAAATAAAGAATGCGATGCAGAAGGACTCTTCTATAGGGAGATTTACCTGGACACACGGGAATGAGTCCTTCCTCGCAAGTTACTGGAACTTGTTCATGGTCCCCCAGTATCATGCAAACTGGGTCGTGGTACAGAGCGAAACAAAAACCGACATTCTTGCCCCTATCAGCAATTTCAAGAACATCTTTCTGTCGCTCGTTCTCCTGACGTTCTTGATTGCGGTGCTCCTCGGTCTCATCCAGATCAGGAGGAGCCTGGTCCCCATCGAACTTCTCCGTGAGGCAACCCGGAAGTTTGGGGAGAAGAAGTTCGAAAGCCGGGTAACGATAAGGACCAACGACGAATTTGAAGAATTAGGAAGCTCATTCAATGAGATGGCCGCGAGTCTTGAAAACTATCTTCAGATTATCAGGAAATCCTCAGATGAGCTGCGGGAAGCGAACGAGAAGCTGAAGACCCTGGACAAGCTGAAGTCGAACTTGGTGACCACCGTGTCACACGAGCTGCGCACGCCGCTCACTTCCATCAAGGCAAATGCCGAACTACTCCTGATGAAGCCCGCACTGCAGGACGAAAAGAAGCTCAAGCTCCTCAACGTCATCAACGACGAAAGCGACCGCCTGAGCAGGCTGATCAACGACCTGCTGGACCTTTCGCGCATTGAAGCGGGCACCGTGCAGTGGCACACGCAGCAGGTTTCCCTGAACGACGTCATTCCGCTCTCCGTGGAAGCGGTCCTCCCGCTGGCGCAGAACAAAGGGCTCCATCTCACGACCACGCTCGACGGAACGCTGCCCGCAATCCTCGGCGACAAGGACAGGCTGGTCCAGCTCGTCACAAACCTGCTGTCCAATGCAATTAAATTCACGCCTTCCGGCGGGTCCATCACCGTCAAGGCTCATGAGGAGCAGACGCCTCTTCCGCGCATCGTGGTCGCGGTCTCCGACACGGGCGTCGGCATCCCGCCCGAGGACATCACGCTCATCTTCGAAAAGTTCCACCGCGCAAGTCATTCCATGACGGACGAGACCGAGGGCACCGGCCTCGGCCTTGCTATCGCCCGCCAGATCGTGGAGCATCTCGGAGGCAAAATCTGGGCGACCAGCACCCAGGGCTCAGGCAGCACATTCACCTTCACCCTTCCCCTTACGGGCAACGGCATCCAGACCGGGGGGAAGGACCGATGAACCCGTATCGCCGAATCTGGTCTTCGGCATGAACGTTTTTCCGCTGTTCGCGTTATTCCTTTCCAGGGTCTCTTCGAGCTGTCAACGTTGAAATAGACGACACGTGCTCCTTCTCTCTCTGCAAAAGGCTTTGCGGCAACGTCCCCTGATGCCACACTATAGCAAATCTCGGTGGGCGATTTTCAATAGCCTGTCGAGATTTGACCCCACGATGTCCCAATCAGACGGCAGTGAAGACAGGCCAGTGATGAATGCACCGATAATGAGAATTACCCTGGAAACAGCAAGAATCGGGTTGTCCGCTCTTCGGCGACGCGCTATGATTGTATGCAGAAGGAGGCGATTCGTATGAAGACACAGGCAATAGACGATTACCAGCGCATCGAGAAGGCAATTCTCTTTCTGGAAGAGAACATTCACCGGCGGCCTGACTTACAGGAAGTCGCCCGGTCGGTAAACCTCAGCGCATACCACTTTCAGAGGCTCTTCAGGCGCTGGGCCGGCATCAGCCCCAAGCGGTTCTTGCAGGCATTGACCCTTGAGCGCGCCAAGGAGGCATTGAAGAACTCCGGCAGTCTCCTCAACGTCACGTACGACGCAGGGCTGTCCAGCTCGGGCCGTTTGCACGACCTGTTTGTGAACATGGAAGCGGTAACGCCGGATGAGTTCCGGAGCCAAGGCGCCGGTCTAAAGATCAGGTACGGTTTTCACCCGAGTCCATTCGGCGAGTGCCTTGTTGCGGTCACTGACAGAGGAATCTGCAATCTTGCATTTGTGCCGCAGGGCGGCCGAACCAGAATCGTTCATGATTTTAAAATGCAGTGGCGGCATGCCGACATGCGGGAAGATCCGACCGCAACGAAGCCCAATGCTGACAAAATATTCGGTGCAGCTACGTCCGCTGATCCTCTGACACTGCATCTCAAGGGGACGAATTTCCAGGTCAAGGTCTGGCAGGCGCTGTTGAAGGTCCCACGAGGCAGTGTCGCTTCCTACGAGGACATCGCCCGTCAGATCAACAGACCGCGCGCTGTCCGTGCCGTGGCGAATGCCGTGGCCCATAATCCGGTGGCTTTTCTGATCCCCTGTCACCGGGTCATCCGCAAGACCGGCGTGGTCGGCGGTTACCGCTGGGGGAGCCCGCGAAAAAAAGCGATCCTCGCGTGGGAGGCAGGCAGGGAGAGCAAGTTGCATGGTGGGGTCTCGCTTTAACGGATTAAAGGAACTGTTCCACCCAGAGGACCATGTCGATCTTTTCCTTTGGCGCTCCATCGATCCGGGCGAGCTGCCGGCCGTTCCGAAACAGGATGAAGGTGGGCGTGGCCATGGCTTCGAACCGCTGTGCAAGGGGAAGCTCATTCTGGATGTTCACCATGAGGATCTTGAGCCGTCCTGCCTTCCACCGGGCAAGGTCGCGCACTACCGGCTCCACCATCTGGCAGTAGCCGCACGTCGGACTCCAGAATTCCACGAGCAGGAGTTCCCGCCAGTCGTTCATTTCCTTGTCGAAGGTGGCTGCGGTGGCGTCTATCGGAGCAGCAGGGTAGTGCAAGGCGTTTGTGCAATTGCCGCAGATAGGGAGGCTCGCGAGCTTGTCCGCCGGAACGCGGTTCAGCGTACTGCAGGATGAGCACCGCAAAATGATGGAAGTCGACGGCATTGAAGGTCTCCTCAATTGAAGACTCACGGTGACTGCATTCCCTGGCGGTCCGTTTTGAGACCCTATCAATATCCGAGCGGGTCCCAGGACCGGAAACCATTCACTTCTTCACCGGGGTTCGGCAGACCTGCTATCTTCCATGCCGTGACCGGATCATTGAACCGGTCAGCAACACAAGACCGCGGCTGGTGTACATTCTTGCAGATAGAACGAATGATGGGAAAGAAGCGGTGCTTCTCATAATAGACGCGCAGGAACTGCAGAATGTCGAGCTGTTCTTTTGTTAATACTTCGATGCCCTCACGCTCGGCAAGAAGAGCAGCAACCTCTTCCGTCCAATCTCCGCTATCCTCGAGAAACCCATCAGCATCCACGGAGATCCACGCATCCTTCTGCGCAATCATGATCTGATCCCTCCCTGGATTTGACAAAACGATGTGTCCCGCAGGTCCTGCCAGGGAATGTCCGCGATAGTGCTGCGGACGATGCCGTTCATTGTTGCTTGCAACCTCGCTCAGCCCTCCGCAGGCCGTATATATTATACCATATACATCCGATTTAAGCTGGGCGCATAATCCAGCCCAATCAATCCTCATTACTGAACTATTCACGAGTACTGCATGTACTATGCACTACCAAGAATTGCATTCGACATCTCGTAAACGGGAAGGGGTCCATGGTTTTACACTCGTGCCGTCAATTGACAATTATTACGTCAGAGTTTCTTTTGTAGCTCTCCCCTTGCCCACTCATCGATCCGTATTGCCCTATAGCGGAAAATATCTTCGAGCTGCTTCCTGACCACAATTGCATGGACCGCGTCTCCGAGAGGTCTAAGGGGCAACCGGTAGGTCACGATGTCCCGCATGAGCGTGCCGCCCTCCGCCTCTTCGAATGTATGAAGATGGCTCCATGAGCGGTACGGCCCGACAAGCTGCACGTCCGTGAACTGTCCGGGTGGCAGGTAGCCGATGATCCGGCTCTTCCAGGGCATGGGGATGCCGAACCAGCGGATGGTATAGTCGAATTCCGCGCCTTCGAACATCTCGACCTTGCTGTCCTTGTCCTTCATGACGAATTGGAGCCAGTCCGGCGTGATGTCGAAGAGGTTCCGCGGATCCTCAAAGAACACAAAGACTTCCTTCCGGAAGAGCGGCAGGACCTGCGACGCCGAAAGCCGGTGCGTGGCGCGGTCGAGGCGGTCGAAAGCGAGGGTGAAGGTGGGTGGAAGAATAGAGGACATGGGATCAAAAGCGTAAACGAGTCAAGCAGCTCCTGTCTTTATTCGTGTCATTCGTGATCAGGCTGGACTCTTTTATAGTTATGCGGTCTTTCAATATTCTCCGCCGTTTCGATCTTCGGCGAGTTCACCCTGCTTGACACCTCATACAGCTCCAGCTCTTTGTCCGGGTAGGGCTTGAGGATCGGCAGGAGCTTCTCTTTCTCATGAACACCGGGGTCCAGCCAGAGATCGACCAGGTCCGGCGGCATGATGACCGGCATGCGGTCGTGGATAGGTGCGATCACCTCGTTTGCGTTGGTGGTGATGATGGTGCTCGTGCAGACATGGCTGCCTTCCGGCGACGTCCAGCGATTGTACAGGCCTGCCATGCAAAATGGCTTGCCATCCCTCCGATGGATATAAAAGGGCCGCTTCTTCCCGCCCTCATGCTTCCATTCATAGAACCCGTCCGCAACGACCAGGCACCGCGTGTTACTGAAGGCCTCACGGAAGCTTGGCTTCTCCGCCACGGTCTCGGCCCGGGCGTTGATCATCTTGTAACCCTCGTTCAGCTCCTTGCACCAGGAGGGCACGAAGCCCCAGCGGCAGAGAGAAAGGCGGTTCTGCCCACCGTCGTTCACGATAATGGCGATATCCTGACCCGGCGCGATATTGTAGCCCGTGGGCATGGTGATCAAGCCGCCCGTGAGTCCGAAAAGCCTGGCGATGATCTCGAAGGCGCTATGCAGTTCGAACCGTCCGCACATAAAGAACTCCCGGCACGGTAACGGCAAAGACAGATGAACGCGGATCAGGTCAGAACCCTTGACCGCCAGGACACGAGGAGCGCGAGGAATTCGTAAAACGTTGAATCCTCTTCTCAGGACCCCCTTCGCGTCCCTTGCGCTAGCTCCATGCTGCCTGCAGGCTCGCCCTGGACCCTTGTTCCCTTGACCCTTTCTCTACGCACCTGCCTGCACCCCGCTCCGCCTCCGCAGGAACGCTTTTGTCGCCTCGATGATGACGAACACCGCGACGCCAAGCGCCGTGATGAATGCCATGTCGGAGAGCGTCGGAATGTTGATGCCGAAGGACTCCCGAACGGCCGGTATCTGGATCAGTCCGGCGATCAGCACGACCTCCCAGGCAAGGGCGATGACCAGCCACTTGTGAGGCGGCGCCTTGAAGACGCTGTGCACCAGGGAGCGGCAGTTCAGAGCGATCACGAGCTCCACGATGACAAAGAGAAAGAACACCTCGGTCCTGGCATGGGCGATGTCCTCAAGGTCGCGAAAGAAGACGAAGAGGAACAGCGGGCTTTCTATCAGCACGGCCCGGAGGATGAAGGACTTCACGTCCCAGGAAAACACGCTTTCCTTCGGGTCCCGCGGCGGCCGCTGCATGATGTCCGGGTCAGGCGGCGAGATGCCCAGGGCGAGCGCCGGCAGGCCGTCGGTGGCCAGGTTCATGTACAGGATCGCGGCGGGCAGGAGCGGCAGGTATTCCGGCCCCAGCGCAAGGACGGTCCCGCCGATGACCGCCACCTCAGTGATATTGCACTGCAGGAGATAGGCGAGGTACTTTTTGATGTTGTCGTAAATCCACCGCCCCCGCTCGATGGCAACGACGATCGTCGCGAAGTTGTCGTCCGTCAGGACCATGTCGGCCGCTTCCTTGGTCACCTCGGTCCCGGTGATGCCCATGGCAATGCCGATGTCGGCATGCTTCAGGGCCGGTGCATCATTAACGCCGTCGCCGGTCATGGCCACGACGTCGCCGCGCTTCTTCCAGGCCTTCACGATCTTGAGCTTGTCCATGGGCGACACGCGGGCGTACACCGTCACGGTCTGCACGATGGCGGAGAACTCCTCGTCCGACAGCCTCTCCAGCTCCTCTCCGGTCAGCACCCGGTCGCCCTCATGGTGGATGCCCATCTCCCGAGCGATGGCCACGGCCGTGAGCTTGTGGTCGCCCGTGATCATGACCGGCTTGATGTGCACCTGCTTGCAGACCCGGATCGCCTCGATGGCTTCGGGCCTCGGCGGATCCATCATTCCGGCAAGGCCGAGGAAGACCATGTCCCGCTCCACGTCGTCCTCGGACAGGGCGATGCCTTCAGGCAGCTCGCGCGAGGCCAGGCCGATCACACGCAAGGCGCCCTTCGCCATCTCCTCGTTCGCGGCAAGGATGGCTGCCCGGTCCGCCTCGCTGAGCAGGCGCGGACCTCCCTCCTCCATCACCTGGGTGCACCGCCCCAGCACCAATTCGGGCGCACCTTTCATGCACGCCGCGCGCCGCCCCGCCGCCTCGTGGATCGTGGTCATGCGCTTTCGCTCGGAGCTGAAGGGGATCTCCTCCACCCGCGGGCTCCCGAGCCTCGTCTCGCGGACGCGCATGTCCGCCTTGGCGGCGGCCACGACGAGAGATCCTTCGGTGGGATCGCCGGTGACGCGCCATTGCCCGTCCTTTTCCTGCAGGTCCGAGTCGTTGCACAGGACCCCGCACTTCAGGAATTCCTCGAAGGCCCTGTTCCCGACCGCCTTCAGCACTTTCCCGCGCGCGGTGAACACGCCGTCCGGGGCGTATCCCGCCCCGCTTACCTCGACAATCATGTTCTGAAGATAAACCTTCCGCACGGTCATTTCGCCCCGCGTGAGCGTGCCGGTCTTGTCGGTGCAGATCACGGTGGTGCTGCCCAGCGTCTCGACGGCAGGCATCTTGCGCACCAGCGCGTTCTCCTTCGCCATCTGGCGCATCCCGATGGCGAGCGCCCCGGTGACGATGGCGGCGAGTGCTTCAGGAACCGCGGCAACGGCAAGGGCGATGGCGAACATGGTGACCGTCACGATGAAGGGCAGATCGACGGACCCCTTGGTGAGAAATTCACGGGCAATACTGATGACCGCGACCAGGACGCAGATGGCCAGGGCGATCATGCCGAGCCACCTGCCGACCTCCTCGGTGCGCTTCTCGAGCGGGGTCTGCTCGGTCTTGGCCGTGGCTACCTCCTCGGCGATCCTGCCGAGCTCGGTACCCATGGCCGTCGCGGTGACCACCGCCTTGCCCCGGCCGTAGGTGACCGTCGTGCCCGTAAAGACCATGTTCCGGCGGTCGTTGACCGGCGTCGCTTCGGGAAGCGCGTCCTTGTGCTTGCCCACCGGCATGGATTCTCCGGTGAGCGGCGCCTCGTCGCACTTCAGGGAGTGCCCCTCCACGATGCGGCCGTCAGCCGGTATCTTGTCGCCCGCCTCGAGGACCATGATGTCGCCGGTCACCAGGTCCTTCGAAGGCACCTCATCCTCGCGGCTGTTGCGCAGCACCGTGATCGTCGGGGAGAGCATCTTCTTGAGCGCCTCGATCGCACGCTCGGCGCGGTACTCCTGGAAGAAGCCCAGGACCGCCACGAACAGCACGATCACGGCGATGATGGCTGCGTCCATGACCTCGCCCACCAGCGCGGACAGGGCGATCGCGACCAGCAGGATGATCACGAGCATGTTCTTGAACTGTCCCAGGAAGAGCGCGAGCGGCGAGATGCCCTCCTCCTTCCGGAGCTCGTTCGTCCCGTACTGGCTCAGCCGGCGCGCGGCCTCTGCGGACGAAATCCCTTTCCGCAGGTCCGTTTTCAGCTCCGCTGCGACCTGTGCCGCCTCCAAAGAATGCCACGCCTTCGTTGTCATGCATGTCCCTCCGAACGCATCGGGCGATAACCTTTGATTTTTAGAATGACCTTTGACACGGATCAAATCGGATAAAAACCGGATACCAGCGGATGTACATAACGGGCAGTTCCCCCGGAAGGTAAATGCTTTGCACCGGTCATATCCGATCTTATCACGGTTTTTGATCCGCTGTTTCCGTGTTGAAATGCTTTTTCAGGTTGAAACAAAAAGGACCTTTACCACGGCTTTTCGCAATCGTGGTAAAGGTCTCGCATGCCAGGGTCTCCTGACCAGTGATGCCGGCCCGCCTATCGGCAGACGTGATGACGATCATCACTGCGATGCGCTACTCCCCTTTACGGCTCAAGTCTAGCAGAGGGCGCGGCGGAGTGTCAAGCGCGGCCCGCAGGCTACTTCTTGAATACGCTGAAGAGCTTGTCCAGGGCGCCCTTCTCGAGCCTGACGATCTGGGCCAGCTCGCCGCTGTCAAGCCATATCCCTTCGCACGAGGAGCACCGGTCGACCTTGAGGGACTTGTAGTCGATCTCCACCAGGTTCATGCCGCACTTGGGGCACTTCATGTAGTGGAGCTCCTTCGCCTTCTGGCGTTCGGCGGCGGCAAGCTGTTTCTGCTTCTCCTGTTCGACCTTCTGCTTCTGGTCGAACATCTGGCGGGCAAAGAACTCCTCTTCCTTCTCGCTGGGCTTCACAGGCGTCATGACCGGATCCTCCTTGTACAGGTGTTTATATCGGCGCGTCCCCCGCGCCTTATATTTTTTCCATGACGAACAGCAGCTGCTTCTCGCGCACCGTCTCGTTGAGCTTCACGCAGACCTCGGCGATCCTGCCGTCGAAAGGCGCCAGGATGGCGTTCTCCATCTTCATGGCTTCGAGGTTCGCCATCTCCTCGCCCTTGTGGACGATGTCGTCCACCTTCAGGACGCCGCGCGCCGGATTGCCGATGCGCCAGACGCTGCCGTTGATCGGCGCGCCCACGTCGCCGGCGGCCTTGGCCATCCTCACTTCGACCTTCCTGGCCCGCGGCGTATCCACGGTGTAGACCCGGGTCTTGTAGTTCACGCGCATCACCACGTCGATGACGCCGTCGTGTTCGGCGCCGACGGAAACGAGCTCG